>Ga0326597_10000787_pt1 | contig 54177 bp, 59 predicted proteins | sample RVTome_12_FD_203789 | JGI IMG/M metagenome (GOLD analysis project Ga0326597, IMG submission 203789) | Soil microbial communities from uranium-contaminated site in the Upper Colorado River Basin, Wyoming, United States - RVT100D185 | ecosystem: Environmental > Terrestrial > Soil > Contaminated >... | reverse complement strand
TCGCGCGCCGCCACCGAGCCCTCCAGGCTGAGGCAGTCGTAGACGTCGTCGCCGATGGCGCCGGAGAAGCGCTTCAGGACCGCGAGGGGCAGCCCGGAGAGGTCGCAGCCGAGGCCTTCCGCCTCGCGCACCGCACGCGCCACGATGCCGTGCGCGTCCCGGAACGCCACGCCCTTCCTCACCAGGTAGTCGGCGAGGTCGGTGGCGGTGGCGAAGCCCTCGAGCGCCGCGGCGCGCATCGCGTCGGGCACCGGCTCGATTCCCGGCACCATCTCGGCGAACACGGCGAGGGTGTCCTTCAAGGTATCGACCGCGTCGAACAGCGGTTCCTTGTCCTCCTGGTTGTCCTTGTTGTAGGCGAGGGGCTGGCCCTTCATCAGCACGAGCAGAGAAACCAGCGAGCCGATGACGCGCGCGCTCTTGCCGCGCGCGAGCTCGGGCACGTCGGGGTTCTTCTTCTGCGGCATGATCGAGCTGCCGGTGGTGAAGCGATCGGGCATCTTCACGAAGCCGAAGCGCGGGCTCATCCACAGCACCAGCTCCTCGGCGAAGCGCGACAGGTGCACCATGGCGAGCGCCGCGTGCGCGCAGAACTCGATGGCGAAATCGCGATCCGACACGGCGTCGAGCGAATTCGCGCACACGCCGTCGAAGCCGAGCTCGTGCGCCACGCGCTCGCGGTCGATGGGGAAGGTGGTACCGGCGAGCGCAGCGGCGCCCAGGGGCAGCCGGTTGACGCGCCGCCGGCAGCTGGAGAAGCGCTGCCGGTCGCGCTCCAGCATTTCGACGTAGGCCATCAGATGGTGGCCGAAGGTCACAGCTTGCGCCACCTGCAGGTGCGTGAAGCCCGGCATCACGAGGGCGGCGTGGCGCTCGGCCTGCGCCAGCAGCGCCTCCTGCAGCTTGGCGAGGAGCGCGTCGACGGCGTCGATCTCGTCGCGCAGCCACAGCCGCACGTCGGTCGCCACCTGGTCGTTCCTCGAGCGCGCGGTGTGCAAGCGCTTGCCCGCCTCGCCGACCAGCGCGATCAGGCGCCGCTCGATGTTGAGGTGCACGTCCTCGGCCTCCAGCGACCACTGGAAGCGCCCGGACTCGATCTCGTTCGCGATCAGCGCCAGGCCGCGCTCGATCTCGGCGCGGTTGGCGCGCGAGATCACGCCACAGGCGGCGAGCATGCGCGCGTGGGCGAGCGAAGCCTTGATATCGTGCACGGCGAGCCGCCGGTCGAAGCCCACCGAGGCGGTGTAGCGCTTCACCAGGTCGTCGACGGGCTCCGCGAAACGCGCCGACCAGGGCGCCGCGGGGCTCCCCGCGCCGGCTTTAGCGCGCGACTTCCGCTTGGTGCGAGGAGGGGCCATGGGGCATACTTGGATCGCGGCGCGCCGCGCTATGCCAATGAGTATAAAGCAAAACTTCACAGCCGACGCCCTGCCGGACTTCCGCAACCTGGGCGTGGTAGCGCGCGTCCTGCTCGGCGTCAACGCGCTCGCGTTCGCGGCGGTGCTCGCCGCGGTGCCGGGCTGGGGCGCGGCGCTCGAGCGATTTCTGCTGGTGGCGGCGCGCCTCGAGCCGGCGCTCGCCGTGACGCTGGTCGTGCTGTACGCGCTTTCGCCCGCGCTGGCGCGGCTCGCGTACTGGCAGGGCGGCGCGGCGGTGGTGGCGCTCACCCTCGCGGTGAGCGGCACGCTGCACGTGGCGAGCGCGCCGGCGGGCGATGCCGTCGCGGGTCTCGCGCGCACGCTCGCCCTCGCGGCGATCGCCGCGCTGCTGCTGCTCGCCTACCTGCGCCTGCTGACGCGCGCCTATTCGCCCGCGCTGGCGGAAGCGCGGCTGCAGGCGCTGCAGTCGCGCATCCGGCCGCATTTCCTGTTCAACAGCCTGAACGCCGTGCTCTCGCTCATCCGCCGCGACCCGCGCCGCGCCGAGCGCGCGCTGGAGGACCTCGCGGACCTGTTCCGCGTGCTGATGCAGGACAACCGCAGCTTCGTGGCGCTCGGCGACGAGATCTCGCTGCTCGAGCGCTACGCGAACCTCGAGCAGCTGCGCCTGGGCGAGCGCCTGAAGGTGGTGTGGGAGCTGGCGGCGGCGCCGCGCGACGCCATGCTGCCGCCGATGATCCTGCAGCCGCTGCTCGAGAACGCGATCTACCACGGCGTCGAGCCGGGCGCGGGCGAGGGGCGCGTGGTGGTGCGCATCGAGCGGCGCGGCGCGCGCGTCTTCGCGCGCATCGAGAATCCGTACATCGAGGAGCATGCGCACCGCGCCGGCAACCGCATGGCGCTGGCGAACATCCGCGAGCGGCTGCAGCTGTTCTTCGACGTCGAGGCGCGCATCGACACGCGCGTCGCGGGCGAGCGCTACGTGGTGGAGATCGCGATGCCCTACCGGCCGGCGAAGGCCTGAAGCCATGCTGCGCGTCTTCATCGCCGACGACGAGGCTCCGGCGCGCGAGCGCCTGAAGGAGCTGCTCGCCGACATCGCCGCGGAGCTGCCCACCGAGGTGGTGGGCGAGGCGGCGAGCGGCCTCGAGGCGGTCGAGCGGCTGCCGGCGACGCGCGCGCAGGTGCTGCTCCTGGACATCGAGATGCCCGGCATGCGCGGGCTGGAGGTGGCGCGGCACCTCTCGGGCCTGGAGATCGCGCCGGCCGTGATCTTCGTCACGGCGCACGACCGGTACGCGGTCGAGGCGTTCGACCTGAACGCGCTCGACTACCTGATGAAGCCGGTGCGCGCGTCGCGCCTCGCCGCGGCGCTCACCAAGGCGCGCGGCGCCGGGCCGCCCGCGCGCGAGCAGCTGGCAAGAGCGGCCGCGCAGGCGCGCGAATACCTCTCGGTGACCGAGCGCAACCGCATTCACCTCGTGCCGCTGCGCGACGTCGTCTACCTGCGCGCCGAGCTGAAGTACGTGACCCTGCGCACGTGCGCGGGCGAGCACCTGATCGAGGAGTCGCTGGTGGCGCTCGAGCGCGAGTTCGCCGAGCGCTTCGTGCGCGTGCACCGCAACTGCCTGGTGGCGAGAGCCGCGGTGCGCGGCTTCGAGCGCTCGGCCGAAGGCGGCGACGAGCCGCACTGGAACGTGGTGCTCGATGGCGTGCCGGAGCGCCTGCCCGTGAGCCGCCGCCAGTGGGCCGAGGTGCGGCTGCTCGCGAAGGAGGGCTGAATGCTCGCGCGCCTGACCATCGCCACGCGCCGCAGCCGGCTCGCGCTGTGGCAGGCCGGGCACGTCAAGGCGCGGCTCGAGGCCGCGCATCCGGGGCTCGAGGTGGCGCTGCTGCCGTTGTCCACGCGCGGCGACGAGCTGCTGGAAGAGCGCCTCGACAAGGTCGGCGGCAAGGGCCTGTTCGTGAAGGAACTGGAGCAGGCCATGGTCGATGCTCGGGCCGACCTCGCGGTGCACTCGATGAAGGACGTGCCGGCCGAGCTGCCCGCGGGCTTCACGCTCGGCGCCATCCTCGAGCGCGAGGATGCGCGCGACGCGCTGGTGAGCGGCGCTTACGCGGATCTCGCGGCGCTGCCGCCCGGGGCGCGCGTCGGCACCTCGAGCCTGCGCCGCGCGGCGCAGGTCGCGGCGCGCTATCCGCGTTTGCAGCTCCTTACGCTGCGCGGCAACGTCGAAACGCGCCTCGCCAAGCTCGACCGCGGCGAGTACGACGCCGTGCTGCTCGCGGCCGCGGGTCTGAAGCGCCTCGGGCTCGAGGCCCGCATCCGGCGCTGCCTGCCGGTCGAGGAGAGCCTGCCCGCGCCCGGGCAGGCGGCGCTCGGCATCGAATGCCTCGCGGCGCGCACCGAGGTTTGCGCGCTGCTCGCGCCGCTAGAGCACGCGCCGAGCGCCGCCTGCGTGCGCGCGGAGCGCGCCGTGAGCCTCGCGCTCGGCGGCAGCTGCACGATTCCCCTGGGCGCCTACGCGGAGCTCTCCGGCACGCGCCTGCGCCTGCGCGCGCTGGTCGCGGCCCCCGACGGCACGCGCATGGCGAAGGCCGAATGCGACGGCGCCGCCGACGAGCCGGAGGCGCTGGGCGCGCAGGCGGCGCGCGTGCTGCGGGAGCAGGGCGCCGACGCGATCCTGGCGGCGATCGCCGCGTGAGCGCGCTCGCTCTGGCGGGCAAACGCATCCTGGTCACGCGCCCGCGCGAGCTGGCGCAGGGCCTCGCCGCGCTCATCGCCCGGGCGGGCGGCGAGCCGGTGCTCTATCCGGGGCTCGAGATCCGCGATCCCGAGGACGCGGGCGCGGCGCGCGCGGCGCTCGCGCGCCTCGAGGCGTTCGACCTGGCGGTGTTCGTCAGCCCGAGCGCGGTGCGCAAGGCGCTCGAGCTGCGCGGCGCGCCCTGGCCGGCGCCCGTGCGCGCCGCGGCGCTCGGCGCGGGCACGCGGCGCGAGCTCGAGGCGCGCGGCGTGCGCACGATCATCGCGCCCGAGGACGGCGCCGACAGCGAGGCGCTGCTCGCGCTGCCGGCGCTGCAGCAGGTGGCGGGCGCACGCGTGCTCATCCTGCGCGGCGCGGGCGGCCGCGAGCTCCTCGCCGAGACGCTCGCCGCGCGCGGCGCGCAGGTGAGCGTCGTCGAATGCTACCGGCGCGCGCGTCCCGCCGCGCCCGGCGCCGCGCCCACGGGCGCGCTCGACGCGGCGTGCGCGAATTCGGGCGAGACCCTGGACAACCTCGTGGCGCTGCTCGGGCTGGCGCGGCTGCGCGACACGGCGCTGTTCGTGCCGCACGAGCGCGTGGCGCAACGGGCGCGCGACATGGGCTTCGCCGTGGTCGAGGTCGCCGGTCCCGGCGACGCGCAGATGCTCGCGCGGCTGCTTGCATACTTCGGCGGCGCGAAGTAAAACCCCTGCATGGAGAGCGAAGAGCAGAAAGCGGCGCCGGAGCAGGGCGACGCGCCGCAGCGCAAGGCGGCGAACGGCATCGGCGCTCGCGTGCTCGCGGGCGTGCTCATCGTCGCCGCGCTCGGTGCTTCGGGCTGGGTGGCCTACGACTCGCGGCAGCGGCTCGGCGCCACGCAGGAGGAGCTGGCGCGGCGCCTGAAAGGCATCGACGAGAATGCGCGCGAGGCGCGCGCCGCGGCGCGCGAGGCGCAGGAGTCGGTGCGCGAGATGCAGGCGAAGCTCGGCGCGCTCGATGCGCGCCTCGCCGACGCGCAGAGCCAGCAGGCGGCGCTCGAGTCGCTGTACCAGGAGCTCTCGCGCAACCGCGACGAGTGGCAGCTCGCCGAGATCGAGCAGGTGCTCGCCATCGCGCAGCAGCAGCTGCAGCTCGCGGGCAACGTGCGCGCGGCGCTGCTCGCGCTGCAGCTTGCCGAGAGCCGGCTGTCGCGCGCCGACCGGCCGCAGTTCCAGCCGGTGCGGCGCGCGCTGGCGCGCGACATCGAGCGCCTGAAGTCGCTGCCGGTGGCCGATCTTGCCGGCATGGCGCAGCGTCTCGACGCCGTGATCGGCGCGATCGACGGGTTGCCGCTCGCCTACGACGGCCGCCTCGAGCGCGAGACGCAGCCGGCGGCGCCGGCGCCAGCGGGCGGCGGCTTCCTCGCGCACTTCGGCGCCGGGCTGTGGCGCGACCTGAAGGACCTGGTGATCGTGCGGCGCGTGGACGCGCCGCAGCCGCCGCTCCTGCCGCCCGAGCAGGCCTACTTCTTGCGAGAGAATCTGCGGCTCAGGCTGCTCAATGCGCGGCTGGCATTGCTCTCGCGCAACCAGGCGGGCTTCGAGCAGGACGTGCGCGTCGCCCGGCGCTGGCTGCAGCGCTACTACGACGCGCGCGCGCGGGCCACCCAGACGGCGCTCTCGCGGCTCGAGCAGCTGCAGGGCTCGCCGATCAGCTTCGAGCCGCCCTCGATCACGGACAGCCTCGACGCGGTGCGCAATTTCAAGGCGCGCCGCGACCGCGCCGCGGGATGAAGGGCCTTTTCTGGCTGCTGGCGGTGTTCGCCGCGGCGGCGGCGCTCGCCGTCTTCGGGCATCTCGACCGCGGCTACGTGCAGTTCGCGTACGGCGAGTGGCGCGTGGAGATGTCGCTGCTGTTCTACGCGGTGCTCGCGCTGCTCGCGTTCATCGGCGCGTTCATCGCCGTGCGCATGCTGCAGCACACGCTCGCCCTGCCGGCGTACGTGAGCGCCTTTCGCGCGCGGCGGCGGCGCGATCGCGCGCAGGCCGCGCTCGCCGCGGCGCTGCAGGCGTGGCTCGAGGGCCGCTACGCGCGCGCGGAGAAGGAGGCGACGCGCGCTGTCGAGGGCGACGCCTCGCCCGGCCTGGCGGCGATCATCGCCGCGCGCGCGGCGCACGAGCTGGGCGTGCCGGAGCGGCGTGAGCAGTGGATGGCGCGCGCGCAGGAAGCGGGCCAGCGCGGCGCCGGCATGCTGTCGCGCGCCGTGATGGCGCTCGGCGAGCGCGACTACGGCGCCGCGGCCGATGCGCTGCGCAGCCTGCAGGGCTCCGGGGCGCGGCAGTTCGCGGCCCTGCGGCTGCTGCTGCGCGCCGAGCGGGGCTTGCGCAACTGGGAGGAAGTGCTGCGGCTGACCCAGCAGCTCGCCAAGCGCGACGCCATCGCCCCGGGCGTCGCCGAGGAATACCGCGTGCAGGCGCACGTCGAGCTGCTGGCGCAGGCGGCGGCCGACCGCGGTGCGTTCGAGGAGCGCTGGCGCAGGATCCCCGCGCGCGAGCAGTCGATCGCGCGCGTGGCGGGCGCCGCCGCGCGCCATGCGCTCGCGCTCGGGCTGACGACGCTGGCGCGCGACGCGATCGAAAAAGCGCTGGCCGCGGAGTGGGCGCCGGCGCTCGCCGCGCTCTACGGCGAGCTGCCCGGTCTGGAGCAGCCCGCGCGCGGCGAAGAGGCGCGCCGGCGCATCGAGCGCGCGGAGAAGTGGCTGCTGGCGCACGAGTCGGACCCGCAGCTGCTCGCCGCGCTCGGGCGCCTGTGCGGGCACGCCGAGCTCTGGGGCAAGGCGCAGAGCTACCTGGAGACGAGCCTGTCGTTCGAGGAGTCGCGCGCCACGCACCTGGAGCTCGCGCGCCTGCTCGACCGGCTCGAGCGCGGGGCGGAGGCGCAGCGGCACTACCGCAGGGCGGCGGAGCTGCCGTAGCGATCGTAAGTCTTATAGCCGGTCGTAAGCTGAATCGCCGTCATTGCGCCAGACCGCGGCGAACGCTGGTTCGGCTGCGCGCATGGCGGCCCGTACCAGCAGCTTGTCGGAGTCCCGTCGGCGTAAGCGATCCACGAGACGTTCGACCTCCGCCAGCTCGCCCTGGGGCAGGGCTTCGAGCTTCTTCATTAATGATCTGAATTGCAGATGTCTCGAAGATGTCATGGGCTGTTGCTAGTTCCGTGTGTCGCTGCTCGCTGCGTCTGGCTCGCCGATTGTCAACCCGCTATCCGCGAATGCGTTGATCGTCATATGCCGGAATTGTGCATTACAATTGCTCTGCGGTTGGGAGAGCTGCAAGTTCGCGGTTCGTTGGGCTAGTCGCCCACCCGGCTGCATTTTTTTTGCCCATGCACCTGCTGTATCTAGATGACGCCGGGTCACCGAGAAACCCGACGGAAGAGTATCTGGTGCTGGGAGGGGTCTCGGTGTACGAGGCGCAAGCAGATTTCATAACGCGTGAACTTGACAGGCTTGCGCAAAGCATCGATTCGGCAAGGCCGCACGACATCGAGTTCCATGCCTCCGAGATTTTCGCCCGTCGCAAAGCTCCGTGGAATGGAATGTCCAGGACGGAAGCGCAGGGGGTCATAAAAGCGGTCCTCAAAGTTCTTGCTGATTCGTACGATACGGCGCGCGCGTTCGCGTGTGCCATTCACAAGCCCACGATCACTGCACCGGATCTGCTGGAGGTCGCGTTCGAAGATCTCTGTTCAAGGTTCGATCTGTTTCTGCAGCGGCTTCGTGCAGCGGGAGACCGGCAGCGAGGGCTGATAATTCTTGACGAAAGCTCCCACGAAACGTCACTGCAGCAGATGGCGCGCAATTTTCGAACTTTAGGCACGAAATGGGGCGGGATACACAACCTTGCGGATACACCCCTCTTCGTCGATTCGAAAGCATCTCGTGTCGTGCAGCTTGCAGACCACGTCGCGTATGCAGTATTTAGACGCTACAACGCGAGCGACACGCAGTACTTCGATGTCATTTCCTCAAAGTTTGATACACAAGACGGGGTGATTCACGGGCTGGTACATCTTCAGAAAGCGACGGCGACTTGCATGTGTCCTGCGTGCATGAGCCGAAGGCTCGCTGGCGGTGCGCGGTAACGTGTCGAATCGCACCTACGCCCAGTCCCGGGGCCGGAGGAACTCCTTATAGAGCCTATCCTCGGCTGATCCCTCTTCGGGCCGCCAGTCGTAGCGCCACGCCACGTGCGGCGGCAGCGACATCAGGATCGCCTCGGTGCGCCCGCCCGATTGCAGGCCGAAAAGCGTGCCCCGGTCGTACACCAGGTTGAACTCCACGTAGCGCCCGCGCCGGTAGGCCTGGAACTCGCGCTCGCGCTCGCCGTAGGGCGTCTCGCGCCGCTTCTCGATGATCGGTACGTAAGCGGTCAGGAAATGGTCGCCAACCGACCGCACCAGCGAAAAGCAACTGTCGAAATCGGGTTCGTTCAGATCGTCGAAGAAGATGCCGCCGATGCCGCGCGGCTCGTTTCGGTGCTTGAGAAAGAAATACTCGTCGCACAACCTCTTATAACGCAGGTACCGATCAGCGCCGAACGGTGCGAGCGCCGCCTTGCACGTCGCATGAAAATGCCGCGCATCCTCTTCGAACCCGTAATACGGCGTCAGGTCCACGCCGCCGCCGAACCACCACGCATCGCCGGCGGCGAAGCAGCGCACGTTCATGTGCACCGTGGGACAGTACGGATTGCGTGGATGCAGCACGAGCGACACGCCCATCGCCTCGTAGGCGCGCCCGGCAAGCTGCGGCCGCGAGGCGCTCGCCGAGGCGGGCAGGCCCGCGCCGCGCACGCTGGAAAAATTGACGCCGCCGCGCTCGAAGAGCGCGCCCTCCTCGAGCACGCATGCCTGGCCGCCGCCGCCTTCGGCGCGCGTCCAGGCATCGACGCGGAAAGTGCCGCCGTCGAGCGCCGCCAGCGCCGCGACGATCGAGCCCTGCAGGCCGAGAAAGTAGTCGCTGACGGCGGCGAGGTTCACTTCTTCAGGGCGCGGTGGCCGACGTCTTTCCGGTACTGCATGCCGTCGAAGCGGATGCGCTCGACGGCGGCGTAGGCGCGGCTGCGCGCGGCGCGCAGGTTGTCGCCGAGCGCGGTGACGCACAGCACGCGCCCGCCGCTGGTGTAGAGCGCCCCGCCCTCGGCGCGCGTGCCGGCCTGGAACACGCGGCAGTCGGCCGCGGGCGCGGGGATGCCCTCGATGCGGTCGCCTGTTCGCGGCTCCTCGGGGTAGCCGTGCGCCGCGAGCACCACGCCGAGCGCCGCGCGCCGGTCCCACTCGGCTTCGGCGCTCTCGAGCCGGCCCTCGAGCGCGGCATCGAGCAGCGCGAGCAGCTCGGACTTCAGGCGCAGCAGGATCGGCTGCGCCTCCGGGTCGCCGAGGCGGCAGTTGAATTCCAGCGTCTTCGGCGTGCCCGCGGCGTCGATCATCAGCCCCGCGTAGAGGAACCCGGTGTACGGCGTGCCGTCCTGCGCCATGCCGGCGATCGCCGGCTGGATGATCTCGCGCATGACGCGCGAGTGCACCTTGGGCGTGACCACCGGCGCGGGCGAGTAGGCGCCCATGCCGCCCGTGTTGGGCCCGGCGTCGCCGTCGCGCAGCCGCTTGTGGTCCTGGCTGGTGGCGAGCGCGAGCGCGTGCGCGCCGTCGGCGATGACGATGAAGCTCGCCTCCTCTCCGGCAAGGCATTCCTCGATCACCAGCTTGCCGCCCAGCCTGTCGATCGCCTCGTGCGCCTCGGCGACCGACTGCGCAACCACCACGCCCTTGCCGGCGGCGAGGCCGTCGGCCTTGACGACGATCGGCGCGCCTTCCTTCTGCACGTAGGCCTTCGCCGCGGCGGTGTCGTCGAAGGTGGCGTGGCGCGCGGTGGGAATGCCGTGCCGCGCCATGAAGCGCTTGGCGAAATCCTTCGAGCTTTCCAGCCGCGCGGCGGCGCGCGTCGGGCCGAAGATTCTCAGGCCTGCGTCGCGGAAGGCGTCCACGACACCGGCGGCGAGCGGCGCCTCCGGCCCGACCACCGTGAGGTGAATGCTTTCCTTCCTGGCGAAGGCGAGGATCTCGGCGATCGCCGCGAGCGGCACGTTCTCGGCATCCGGCTCGGCCGCGGTGCCGCCGTTGCCCGGCGCGACGTACACCTTCTGCACGCGCGGGCTCTGCGACAGCTTCCATGCGAGCGCATGCTCGCGGCCGCCGGCGCCGATGACGAGGAGCTTCATCAGTGGCGGAAGTGGCGGATGCCGGTGAACACCATGGCGAGCTTGCGCTCGTCGGCGGCCGCGATCACCTCGTCGTCGCGCACGCTGCCGCCGGGCTGGATCACCGCCACGGCGCCCGCTCTTGCCACCGCGTCGAGCCCGTCGCGAAACGGAAAGAAGGCGTCCGAGGCGACGACCGAGCCCTTGAGCGTCAGGCCGGCGGCTTTTGCCTTGATCGCGGCGATGCGCGCGCTGTCGATGCGGCTCATCTGGCCCGCGCCCACGCCGACCGTCATGCCGCCCTTCACGAAGACGATGGCGTTGGATTTCACGAACTTCGCCACGCGCCAGGCGAACAGCAGATCCGCAAGCTGCGTCCTGCCGGGCCTTCTCCTCGTCACCACTTTCAGCGCGCGCGCCTCGAGCTCGTGCGCGTCGGCGCCTTGCACCAGCAGCCCGCCGCCCACGCGCTTGAAATCCAGCGCGTTTGGCGCGTGCGCGAGCGGCACTTCCAGCACGCGCAGATTGTGCTTCCCGGCGAAGGCAGCGCGCGCCGCGGCGTCGACGCGCGGCGCGACGATCACCTCGGCGAACTGCCTGCCGACCTGCGCGGCCACCGCGCCGTCGAGCGCGCGGTTGAAGGCGATGATGCCGCCGAAGGCCGAGGTCGGGTCGGTCCTGAACGCCTTGCGGTAGGCATGGAGCGCGCTCTTGCCGAGGGCGGCGCCGCAGGGATTGGCGTGCTTGACGATGACGCAGGCCGGCTCGGCGAAGCTCTTCACGCACTCCCAGGCGGCGTCGGCGTCGGCGACGTTGTTGTAGGAGAGCTCCTTGCCCTGCAGCTGGCGGTAGCCGGCGATGCCGCCGGGCCGCGGCTCGGCGTCGCGGTAGAACGCCGCCGCCTGGTGCGGGTTCTCGCCGTAGCGCATGTCCTGCAGCTTCGCGAACTGCAGCGAGAGAATGCCGGGAAACGCGCTGCGGGCGCCGTCCGCGCCGAGCGAGGAGAGGTAGCCGGCAATCGCGCCGTCGTAGGCGGCGGTGTGGGCAAAGGCCTTGATGGCGAGCGCGAAGCGCGTCGGCTCGGAGACTTCGCCCGTCGCCCGCAGCTCTTCGAGCACCGGCGCGTAATCGGCCGGATCGACCAGCACCGCGACGCTGGCGTGGTTCTTGGCCGCCGAGCGCACGAGCGCCGGGCCGCCGATGTCGATGTTCTCGATGGCGTCTTCCAGCCGGCCGTCGGGATCGGCCACCGTGGCCCGGAACGGGTACAGGTTGACGACGACGAGGTCGATGGGGGCGATGGCGGCGCGCTCGATCGCCGCCATGTGCGACCCGGAATCGCGCCGCGCCAGGATGCCGCCGTGGATCTTCGGGTGCAGCGTCTTCACGCGCCCGTCGAGCATCTCGGGAAAGCCGGTGTGTGCCGACACCTCGGTCGTCGCCACGCCTTCCTTTTCCAGGAGCTTCGCCGTGCCGCCGGTGGACAGGATCTCGACGCCCAGGGCCGCCAGCGCGCGCGCGAATTCCGCGATCCCCGACTTGTCCGAGACGCTGACGAGCGCCCGCCTGAGCTTGCTCACCCTTTGATGCGCAGCTGGTGCATCTTCTTGCGCAGCGTGTTGCGGTCGATGCCGAGCATGGCCGCGGCGCGCGACTGGTTGCCCGCGGCGCGGCCGAGCACCACCTCGATCATCGGCTTCTCCACGTTCTTCAGCACCATGTCGTAGATGGCGGTCGGGTTCTCGCCGTCCATGTCCTTGAAGTAGCGCTCGAGCGAGCGCCGCACCGCGTCGCCGAGCTCGCTGCCGCGGCTCATGCGGCGAGCCTCGCGAAATAGTCGTTCACCGCCGCGCGCTGCGTGGCCGCCGCTTCCAGCCGCACCACCGCCTGGCGGAAGCGCTCGCCCTGCGGCAGCGCTTTCGTGTACCAGCCCAGGTGCTTGCGCGCCACGCGCAGGCCCTGCGCCTCGCCGTAGAGCGCGTACAGGCCGTCGAGGTGCTCGCGCACCACGGCCTCGATCTCCGCCGGCGCGGGCGGCGCCAGCGTGCGGCCGGTGGCGAGGAAGTGCTCGATCTCGCGGAAAATCCACGGCCGGCCGAAGGCCGCGCGGCCGATCATCAGGCCGTCGGCGCCGGTGCGCTCGAGCACCGCGCGCGCTTGCTGCGGGGTCTCGATGTCGCCGTTGGCGATCACCGGCAGGCGCACGCTCGCCTTCACTTCGGCGACGGTGTCGTATTCGGCGTGCCCGGCGAAGCCGCAGGCGCGCGTGCGGCCGTGGATGGCGAGCAGCTGCACGCCGGCTCCTTCCGCGATGCGCGCGATGCGTACGGCGTTCCTGCGCTCCGGGCTCGGTCCGGTGCGGATCTTCAGCGTCACCGGCACGTCCACGGCCGCGATCACCGCCGCGAGGATGCGCGCCACCAGCGCCTCGTTCTCGAGCAGCGCCGAGCCGGCGTATACGTTGCACACCTTCTTCGCCGGGCAGCCCATGTTGATGTCGATGATCTGCGCGCCGTGCTCGACGTTATGGATGGCGGCTGCGGCCATCGTCGCCGGCTCGGCCCCGGCGATCTGCACCGATACGGGGCCCGGCTCGCCGGCATGGTCGAGCCGCAGGAGCGACTTTCTCGAGCCGCGCAGCTCGGGACGCGAGGACACCATCTCGCAGACCGCGAGGCCGGCGCCGTAACGGCGCGCGAGGATGCGGAACGGCCGGTCGGTCACGCCCGCCATCGGGGCAGCGAACAACGCATTGCGCAGGACGTGCGCGCCGAGCTGCATGCGGCTTCAGGGTTCCGAGCGCGAAGGGAACGAGATTCTATAAAAGATCAGGGCAGCGCGGAAGGCCCGAAGATCATGCGCCGCGCAAAAAAGCGCCGCGCCGGCGGCAGGATGTCAAGACTCGTCAGGAGCGCGCCGCGCGCAATGCGCGCGAGCCGATGCTCGCCGAGGAAAGCGTGCGCCAGGATCTCGGTGATGCCGATCGTCGCCGCGGCGTCGAGGCGGCGCAGCGCGGCGAAGCGCGCGAGCGTCCGCGCATCGCCCGCATCCGAAGCGTCATGCAAGGTCTGCGCCAGGTCCCAGGCGTCGCGTAGCCCGAGGTTCAGGCCCTGGCCGGCGACCGGATGCAGGCTCTGCGCGGCGTTGCCGATGTACACGTCGCGCCCCTCGACGCGCGAGGCGCGCACGCGCAGCGCAAGCGGCACCTGGGCCCGCGCATGCACCTGCGTGAAGCGCCCGGCCCGCTCGCCGCAGGCCTGCTGCAGCCGCGCGAGGAATTCGCGCGGCTCGGCAGCCGCGAGCGCCGCGGCGCGCTCCGCGCGCGCGCTCCAGATGAGCGCCCACTCACCGGCGAGCGGCAGCAGCGCGAGCGGTCCCTCGCCCGTGAAGCGCTCGAAGGCCACGCCTTGCGGCGCCGGCACGGCGGCAACGCGCGCCACCACCGCGTCGTGTCCGTAGCGGCGCTCGCGCGCGTCGGCCGCGGCGCCTTCCGCGTGCACGGTGCAGCGCGCTTCGGACCCGTCATCGACGCCGATGTCGACGCGCGCGCGCAAGGCCGCCACCAGGCCGGCGTACTGCGTGACGTAGCCGAGCGCGGGGACGCCTGCGTCGGCCGCGTCCATGCGCGTGCGGCCGAAGGCGCCCGCCTGCGAAACCCGGATGGTCAGGATCGGCGTGACCGGAAATTCGCCCCAGACGCCGGCGCGCTCGAGGATCAGCCGGCTGGCGTGCGAAAGCGCGATGGGGCGAAACGCGGCGGGCCGGGTGGTTTGCGGGTCGACGAGGCGCACGGCATGACGCGAGCCCCGCAGCGCCAGCGCCAGAGTACAGCCGACCGGCCCGGCGCCGCGGATGAGGACGTCAGCGCCGGCCGTCACGGATCAGCGCCTCGATCTCGGCGATCGCCTTCGGCGCCGCGGCGGTGAGCACCTCGCATTCGCCCGCGGTGACCAGCACGTCGTCCTCGATCCTCACGCCGATGCCGCGCAGGCGCTCGGGAACGTCCTCCGCGGCGCGCAGGTACAGGCCGGGCTCCACCGTGAGCGTCATGCCGGGCGCGAGCGCCCGCCAGGCGCCGGCGCGCTTGTAGTCGCCGGCATCGTGCACGTCGAGGCCGAGCCAGTGCCCGGTGCGGTGCATGTAGAAGCGCTTGTAGGTCTCCTTCTCCAGCGCTTCGTCGAGGCTGCCCGCGAGCAGCTTCAGGTCGAGCATGCCCTGCGCCAGCACGCGCACCGCGGCGTCGTGCGGCTCGTTCCAGGCGTTGCCCGCGCGCACCTGGTCCATCGCCGCGCACTGCGCGGCGAGCACGATCTCGTACACCTCGCGCTGCGCGCCGCCGAAGCGCCCGTTCACCGGGAAGGTGCGCGTGATGTCGGCGGCGTAGCCCTCGAGCTCGCAGCCCGCGTCGACGAGCAGCAGCGCGCCCTCATCGAGTTGCGCGTCGTTCTGCACGTAGTGCAGCACGCAGGCATTGGCGCCGCCGGCCACGATCGGCGAATAGGCGGGGAACTGCGCGCCGCTCACCCGGAACTCGTGCAGCAGCTCGGCCTCGATCTCGTATTCGCGGCGCCCGGGGCGCGCGGCGAGCATCGCGCGCCGGTGCGCCGCCGCCGAGATCGCCGCCGCGCGGCGCATCAGGGCGAGCTCGTGCGCGTCCTTCAGCAGCCGCATCTCGTCGAGCGGCGCGCGCACGTCGTGCAGCGCCTGCGGCGCGGCGACTCCGGCGCGCGCGTTGGCGCGCACTGCGTTCAGCCAGCGCATGGCGCGCGCGTCCCACTCGGCATCGGCGCCGACCGGGTACCACAGCGCGGCGCGGTCGGCGATGAGCGCCGGCATCGCCTCGTCCAGCGCGGCGATGGCGTGCGCCGCGTCGAAGCCGAAGCGCTCGCGCGCGCCCTCGGGCCCGTGGCGGAACCCGTCCCAGGTCTCGCGCTCGGGGTTTCTCTCGCGGCAGTACAGGATGGAGCGCGGCTCGGCGCCGCCGACGAGCACCAGCACCGCCTCGGGCTCCTGGAAACCGGTGAGGTAGTAGAAGTAGCTGTCGTAGCGGTAGGGATAGTGCGAATCGCGGTTGCGCGTGCGCTCCGGCGCGGTGGGGATCACCGCGACGCCCTCGCCGATCGCGGCGGCGAGCCGCCGCCGGCGCTCGGCGTGCACCGCGACATCCGCTCTGAGATCGTTGGCCTTCATGTCCTTTCCTTCGCCCCGGCGAGCAGCGCCTCGAGCTCGGCCAGGCGCTGCGCCGTGCCGACGTCGCGCCACAGGCCCGCGTGCAGCTCGCCCGAGAGCCGCCCGCCGTCCGCCGCGGCGCGCAATAGCGGCGCGAGCTGCGCGCGCTCGCCCGCACGCACCGGCGCGACCAGCGCCGGGTCGATGAGCGCGATACCGGTGTAAGTGTAGCGCGGCGCGGTGGCGTTCCCCGCCGCGCCGCCTTCGAGCGAGAAATCTCCCGTGGGATGGTGCGGCGGGTTGGGCGCGAGCACCAGGTGCGCAAGATGCGGGCCCAGGGCGCGGCGGCGCAGGGCGGCGAGGTCGTAGTCGCAGTACACGTCGCTGTTGACCAGGGCGAAGGGCGCCGGGCCGAGGAGCTCCCGCGCCTGGGCGATGCCGCCCGCGGACTCGAGCGGCTGCGCTTCGCGCGAATAGGCCACGGCGAGGCCGAGCGCGCTGCCGTCGCCGAGGCGAGCTTCGATACGCTCGCCCAGCCAGCTGACGTTGATCACCACCTCGCGGAACCCGGCGCGCGCGAGCCGCTCGAGCTGCCAGACGACGAGCGGCTTGCCGCCCGCCTCGACCAGCGCCTTGGGGACCTGATCGGTCAGGGGACGCAGGCGCGTGCCCAGGCCCGCGGCGAGCACCATCGCCTTCATGCGTGCAGCTCGTCCAGCAGGCGCGCGAGCGGCGCGAGCGCGCCGTAGCGCGCGGCCGCGGCGCGCGCGTAGCCGAGGAAGCGCGGCGTGTCGGCGAGGTACTTCGCCTTGCCGTCGCGGTAGGTGAGGCGCGCGAAGATGCCCAGCACCTTGAGGTGGCGCTGCAGCCCCGTCCACTCCTGGGCGCGCCAGGACTCGGCGAAATCCGCCGCCACCGGCAGGCGCGCGCGCTTCGCGCCCTCCCAGTAGCGCGCCGACCAGTCGAGCACGCGCGCCTCGTCCCAGGTGAGGAACGCGTCGCGCGTGAGCGAGGCGATGTCGTAGGTCACGGGCCCGATGACCGCGTCCTGGAAATCGAGCACGCCGGGATTCGGATCGCACAGCATGAGGTTTCTGGGCATGTAGTCGCGGTGCACGTACACCCGCGGTTGCGCGAGCGCGTTCGCCACGAGCGCCGCGCACAGGCCGTCCCAGCAGGCGCGCTGCGCCGCGCTCAGCTCGCGGCCCAGGTGGCGGCCGACGTACCAGTCCGGAAACAGCGCGAGCTCGCGGCGCAGCAGCGCCTCGTCGTAGGGCGGGAGCATCCCGGCGCGCGTCGCCAGCTGCCACTTGATGAGCGCGGCGATGGCGTCGCGCATCAGCGCGTCGGCGTTCGCATCGGTCAGCGCGTCGAGGTAGGTGACGGTGCCGAGGTCGGTGAGCAGGAGGAATCCCCGCTCGAGGTCCTGTGCGTGCACTTCGGGCGCGTTCACGCCCGCCGTGCGCAGCAGCCGCGCGACGCGCACGAACGCGGCGCCGTCCTCGTGCTCCGGCGGCGCGTCCACGGCGATGAAGCTCTGCCCATCGGCGCGCGCGACGCGGAAATAGCGGCGGAAGCTCGCATCCGCCGACGCGGGCGCGATGCTGAACTCCGGGCCGCCGAGCGGCCCGGCCAGCCAGCGCCTGAGCGCAGCGAGCCTTTGATCCACGGGTTGCGTTGCGCCTGGCGCGGAATTGTGCGATTTTACACGTACATGCAGCGTTTCCCAGCGCGCCCGCTGGCCACCCGAGTCGCCGGCAGCGTTGCGCTGCTCTTCGCGCTCGCCGCGGCGGCGCAGACCGACGCGGCGAAAGAGCCGGCGACCATCGACGCGCAATCGATCGAGGGCATCTCGGGCCTGGAGGTGACGGCGCGCGGCGGCGTCGAATTCAAGCAGGGCGAGTTCGAGGTGTACGCCGAGTATCTCAGGTTCAACCGCGAGTTCGGGCGCCTCGAGGCCGAGGGCGGCGTGCGCGTCGCGCAGGGCGCCGACCGCTTCTTCGGGTCGCGGCTGTCCTACGACACGACGAACGACACCGGCGTGCTGGAGGAGCCCACGTTCATCATGCGGCGCAAGCAGACGGCGCGCGGCGGCGCCAGGCGCATCGAGTTCCTGGGCCGCGCCCGCTATCTGCTCAGCGGCTCGCATTTCACCACCTGCGAGCCGGGCAACGACGACTGGCGGCTCGAGTCGAGCGAGCTCGAGCTCGACTACACGGAGGGCGAGGGCGTGGCGCGCGGCGCGCGCCTGCGATTCTTCGACGTTCCCATCCTCGGCACGCCGTACTTCAGCTTCCCGCTGGAGAACCGGCGCAAGACCGGCCTGCTGCCGCCGCACTATGCGCAGACCTCGCTGCGCGGGGGCGAGCTCACGCTGCCGTTCTACTGGAACATCGCGCCCGAGCAGGACGCGACCATCACGCCGACCTTCATGTCCAAGCGCGGCGAGCAGCTGAAGACGCTGTACCGCTACCTGGGCGAGAGCTTCAGCGGCGAGGCGCGCGCCGAGTACCTGCCGGAGGACAAGCTGCTCGGCCGCTCGCGAACGGGCTACTCGGTGCAGCACGAGCAGCGCTTCACGCCGGCGCTCAGCGCCAAGGTGGACGTGAACCACGTCTCCGACGACCGCTATTTCGTCGACCTGTTCAGCGACGTGCGCCAGGTATCCACCGGCAACCTGCAGCGCGACGGCTACGTGCAGTACGCGCGCGATTTCAGCGGCACCGGCCTGCGGCTGCAGGGGCGGGTGCAGCGCTTCCAGACGCTGCAGGACCCGCTCGCGCCGATCGTGCCGCCGTACCACCGCGTGCCGCAGCTCAACATGGATGTCTCGCGCAACGACATGGGCGGGCTGCTCGATGCCGCGCTGCCCGTCGAGTACGCGCGCTTCACGCACCCGACGCTGGTCGAGGGCGAAAGGAGCACCGTCAATCCGGTGCTGAGCGCGCCGCTCAGCGCGTCGGGGTACTTCCTCACCCCCAAGCTCGGCGCGCGCCATGCGCGCTACGCGCTGAGCCGCACCGCGGCGGGCCAGCCCGAGCGCCAGACGGTGAGCATTCCCTGGTTCAGCCTGGACGGCGGCCTGCTTTTCGAGCGCGAGGCGGACTGGTTCGGCGAGCGGCTGGCGCAGACGCTCGAGCCGCGCCTGTACTACGTGTATGCGCCGTTCCGCGACCAGTCGCGGCTGCCGCTGTTCGACACCACGCTGGCGGACTTCAACTTCGCGCAGATCTTCTCCGAGAACCGTTTCGTCGGCGGCGACCGCTTCGGCGACGCCAACCAGATCACCTGGGCGCTCACCTCGCGCCTGCTGAACGAGCGCGGCGAGGAGCGGCTGCGCGTCACGCTCGGGCAGCGCTACTTCTTCGAGAACGAGCGCGTCGGCCTGACCTCGTCCTCGGTGCTGCGCACCTCGAGCGAGTCGGACTGGCTGGCCTCGGCCGGCGGGCGCTTCGCGCGCCACTGGACCTTCGACGGCACTCTGCAGTACAACCCGCGCGATGCGCGCACCGAGCGCTACGGCCTGCAGCTGCGCTACGCGCCCGAGATCGCCAAGGTGGTCAACTTCAGCTACCGCTTCAACCGCGAGCTGGTGCGGCAGTGGGATCTTTCCGCGCAGTGGCCGGTCAGAACCGGCTGGTATGCGATCGGACGCTACAATTACTCGGTGCGCGACCGGCGCCTGCTGGAGGCGCTCGGCGGCATCGAGTACAACGGCGGCTGCTGGGTGTTCCGCGCCGTGGCGCAGCGCGTGCAGGCGGCCACCAACGTGGCTTCGAAAGCGATCCTGTTTCAGCTCGAATTCAACGGCCTCGGCCAGATCGGCTCCAACGAAACGGTGAACCTGTTCCGCCGCAGCGTCCCGGGCTACTCGGTGACCAACCCGCGCGACCAGACGCTGGCGCCCCCCAGCCTGCAGCCGCAGCTGCCCTTCGAGCAGGCGTACTGAATGACGCGGCTCGCGGCCTGCCTGCTGTTCGCGGCGGCGCTCCCCGCCGCCGCCGCGGGCGACGCGGTGCTCGTCGACCGCGTCGTCGCCGTCGTCAACCGGGACGTGATCACGCTCACCGAGCTCGCGGAGCGCACCGCGCGCGCCACGGCCGAGCTGCGGCGCCAGCGCATCGCGGCGCCGGAGCGCACCGTCCTCGAGCGCCAGGTGCTCGAGCGCCTGGTGCTGGACAAGGCGCAGCTGCAGCTCGCGCAGAGCACCGGCCTGCGCGTCGACGAGCTGCAGCTCGACCGCGCGGTGCAGCGCATCGCGCAGAACAATGGCATGGCGCTCGCGGAGTTCCGCCGCGGGCTCGAGCGCGACGGCGTGGAGTTCGAGCGCTTCCGCGCCGAGCTGCGCGAGCAGATCCTGCTCGCGCGCCTGCGCGAGCGCGAGGTGGACGACCGCGTGCAGGTGAGCGAGGCCGAGATCGACGCCTTTCTCGAGGAGCAGAAGGCGAGCCTCGCGAGCGCCGTCGAGTACGACGTCGCCCACATCCTGGTGCGCGTGCCGGAGCAGGCGCGGCCCGAGCAGGTGGAGCAGGCGCGCGCGCGCGCCGCGCGCGTGCGCGAGGAGGCGCGCGCGGGCGGCGATTTTGCGCGCCTCGCGGCGAGCCATTCGGACGCCGGCGACGCGCTGCAGGGCGGCGCGCTCGGCTGGCGCGCGCCGGGCAGGCTGCCCGAGCTCTTTGCCGAGGCGCTGCGCGACATGCTGCCGGGCGCGGTGAGCGACCTGCTGCGCAGTCCCGCGGGCTTTCACGTGGTGAAGCTGCTCGGGCGGCGCGGCGCCGGCGACGCGCCGCCGGTGACGCAGACGCGCGCGCGCCACATCCTGGTCAGGACGAGCGAGATCGTCTCCGAGGAGGACGCGCGCCGGCGCCTGCAGGGCCTGCGCGAGCGCATCGCGGCGGGCGCCGATTTTGCCGAGCTGGCGCGGCTCAATTCCGAGGACGGCACCGCCGCGCGCGGCGGCGAGCTCGGCTGGGTGTATGCGGGCGACACGGTGCCCGAGTTCGAGCGCGCCATGAACGCGCTCGCGCCCGGCGAGCTCAGCCGGCCGGTGCGCACGCCCTTCGGCTTTCACCTGATCGAGGTGCAGGAGCGGCGCGCGGCCGACCTGAGCGCGGAGCGCCAGCGCCTGAAGGCGCGCCAGGCGCTGCGCGAGCGCAAGGCCGACGAGTCCTACCAGGACTGGCTGCGGCAGCTCCGCGACCGCACCTACGTCGAGCTGCGGCTCGACGAGCGCTGAGCGTGGCGCGAATCGCCCTCACCTCGGGCGAGCCGGCGGGCATCGGCCCGGAGCTGTGCGTCGCCGCGGCGCGCGCCTTCCGCGGCGCCAGGCTGAAGGTGATCGGCGACCGCGGCCTCCTGAAGGGCTGCGCGAACGTCGAGCACGTGCCGCTCGCGGTGCCGCGCAAGGCAGGCAGGCTCGATACGCGCAACGCCGGCTATGTCCTGCAGGTGCTGGACCGGGCGATCGGCGGCTGTCTCTCAGGGGAGTTCGACGCCATGGTCACGGCGCCCGTGCACAAGGGCGTGATCAACGACGCCGGCATCGCGTTCACCGGACACACCGAGTACCTGGCGGCGAAGGCGGGCGCGCCGCACGTGGTGATGATGCTGGTGGGGGGGGGGCTTCGGGTCGCGCTCGCCACCACGCATCTGCCGCTCGCCGAGGTGCCGCGCGCGATCACGCGCGAGGGACTGGTCGCGACGCTGCGCGTGGTGCACGCGGACCTGAAAAAGAGATTCGGCATCCGCCGTCCGCGCATCCTGGTCGCGGGCCTCAATCCGCACAGCGGCGAATCGGGGCACCTCGGCAGCGAAGAGCAGGAGACGATCGTGCCCGCCATCGCAGAGGCGCGCCGGCTCGGCATCGCGGCCGAGGGCCCCATCCCCGCGGATACGCTGTTCGTGCCGGCGCGCCTGAAGGGCGCCGACTGCGCGCTCGCCCTGTACCACGACCAGGGGCTGCCGGTGCTCAAGTACGCAAGCTTCGGCCGCGGCGTCAACGTGACACTCGGCTTGCCGTTCGTGCGCACCTCGGTCGACCACGGCACCGCGCTCGACATCGCGGGCAAGGGCAGGGCCGATGCCGGAAGCCTTCTCGAGGCGCTCAAGCTTGCGCGCAAGCTCGCATCGCCCGCGTAAGAGGTTCGGCCAGCACTTCCTGCACGACGCTGCGGTGGTGCGGCGCATCATCGAGGCCATCGCGCCGGCCGCGGACGATTTCATCGTCGAGATCGGCCCTGGCGAAGGCGTGCTGACGCGGCCGCTCGCCGAGCGCGCCGGGTGCCTGGAAGCGATCGAGATCGACCGCGACCTCGCCGCCGCGCTGGCCGCCGAGCGCATCAAGGTGCACGTCGCCGATGCGCTCGAGTTCGACTTCGGCCAGCTGCCGCGGGGCGCGCGCATCGTCGGCAACCTGCCCTACAACATCTCCACGCCACTCCTGTTCCATCTCGCCCGCTTCGCCGAGCGCCTGCGCGACCTGCACTTCATGCTGCAGCGCGAAGTCGTGGAGCGCATGGTGGCGCAGCCCTCGACGCCCGCCTACGGGCGGCTCTCGGTGATGCTGCAGGCGCGCTTCGGGATGCAGAAGCTCTTTCGGGTCGCCGCCGGTGCGTTCCGCCCGCCGCCGCGGGTGGAATCGGCCGTGGTGCGGCTGGTGCCGCTCGCCGAGCCCCTGGACCGGGACGCGCCACGCTTCGCCGACGTGGTGCGCCGGGCGTTCAGCGCCCGGCGCAAGACGCTGCGCAATGCGCTCGGTCTCGCCCCCGAGGAGTTCACCGCGCTCGGTATCGACCCCCGGCTGCGGCCGGAGAACCTGTCCCCGGCCGACTACGTGCGGATTGCGCGGTACAATCCGCCCGCACCCAGACTCGAGGAGACGAAGAGATGAAAGCCGGACAAGTGCTCGTGCTGCTTACGGCGGCCGCCCTGGCGGGCTGCCAGACCATGTCGGATGAAGCGCCGCGCGCTTCGGCGGGCATGAAGCCGACCCAGGGCAACAAGACCGTAGGCGAGGTCAACTTCGAGCAGGTCGGCGGCAAGGTGCGCGTCACCGCGCAGTTGATCAACCTGAAGCCGAACCAGGAGCACGGCTTCCACATCCACGAGGTGGGCGACTGCAGCTCCGGCGACGGCATGAGCGCGAAGGGCCACTTCAACCCCTACGGCAAGCCGCACGGGCCGCAGGGCGGCGAGCATCACGCGGGCGACATGCCGAACCTCAAGTCCGACGCGAAGGGCAAGGCGAAGCTCACGGCGGACCTCGACGTCGTCACCCTGACCTCGGGCCCGGCGAGCATCATCGGGCGCGCGGTGATCGTGCACGCCGATGCGGACGACTACAAGACGCAGCCCACGGGCAATGCGGGCGCGCGCCTGGCGTGCGGGGTGATCAAGGCGAACTGAGCCGCCGCCTCAGCGGCGACGTTCGATAAACTCGATCTTGTAGCCGTCGGGATCCTCGACGAACGCGATCACCGTGGTGCCGCCCTTCACCGGGCCCGCCGCGCGCGTCACCTTGCCGCCCTTGACGCGCACCGCCTCGCAGGTCTTCGCCGCGTCGTCGACTTCCAGCGCCACGTGCCCGTACGCGGTGCCCAGGTCGTACTGGTCCACGCCGTAGTTATAGGTCAGCTCGAGCACCGCGGCGCGCGACTCGTCGTCGTAGCCCACGAACGCGAGCGAGTACTTCTGCTCGGGACGGTCAGTCGTGCGCAGCACCTTCATTCCGAGCACCTCCGTGTAGAACTTCACGGAGCGCTCCATGTTTCCGACGCGCAGCATGGTGTGCAGGATTCTCATCGCGCCTCCAGTCTACAGGGTCCGCTGCTCGCCTTCGATCCAGGCCTCGGCATCGGCGCTGATCTGCTTCGCATCGCGCCCCGCCGTCGGGATCGGCGGGCCGATGCGCACGGTGACGTTGCCGGCGCGCTTGAGGAAGGCGTTGCGCGGCCACAGCCGACCCGCGTTATGCGCCACCGGCACCACCGGCACGCCGCACTGCGCCGCGAGCCACGCGCCACCCTGCCGGTAGGCGCGCTTCTCGCCGACGCGCACGCGCGTGCCCTCGGGGAAGATCACCACCCAGAAGCCCTGCGCCAGGCGCTCGCGGCCGCGGCGCGCGATGTCCCTGAGCGCCGCGCGGCCGTTGGCGCGGTCGATGGCGATCGGGCTCATGAGCGCGAGCCCCCAGCCGAAGAACGGGATCCACAGGAGCTCCTTTTTCAGCACCAGCACCTGGGGCGGGAGGATCTCCTGGAAGGCGAGCGTCTCCCAGGCCGACTGGTGCTTGGCGAGGATCACCGCGGGATCGGCCGGCAGGTGCTCGCGCCCTTGCACGGTCCAGTGGATGCCGCAGATCGCGCGCGCGAGGCGCACCACGAGGCGCGACCAGCCGGAGATGATGCGGTAGCGCGCAAGGCGCGGCAGCGGGAAGGTGGCGAGCGCGATGAGCGCGTAGGGCGGGGTGACCACGACGAGCGCCAGGGCGAAGAGCGCCGAGCGGAGCAGCGTCATGGCGCGTGCTTCGCGGCGAACGCGGCGAGATCGGCGTAGACCTCGGTGCCGGGCGGCAGGCCGCCGGCGGCGCGCGTCTTCCTGCCCTTGCCCGTGAGCACCAGCACCGGGCGCGCGCCGGCAGCGGCCGCTGCCTGCAGGTCGCGCAGCGCATCGCCCACCACCGGCACGCCGGCGAGCGGCACGTTCAGGCGCCGGCCGATCTCGAGCAGCATGCCGGGCCTGGGCTTGCGGCACGCGCAGTCGGCGTCGTTCGCGTGCGGGCAGAAGAAGATGGCGTCGATGCGGCCGCCGGCCTGGTGCACGGCGCGCTGCATGGCGTCGTGGATGGCGTTCAGCGTCGTCATGTCGAACAGGCCGCGCGCGATGCCCGACTGGTTGGTGGCGAGCACCACGCGATGGCCCGCTTGCGTGAGGCGCGCGATCGCCTCGAGGCTGCCCTTCAACGGCTGCCACTCGGCGGGCGACTTGATGTACTGGTCGCTGTCGCGATTGATGGTGCCGTCGCGATCCAGCACCACGAGCTTCATGCGGCGAGCTTCGACAGGTCGGCGATGCGGTTCATGGTGGCGTGCAGCCGGCCGAGAAAGCCGATGCGGTTCCGCTTCACGCGCTCGTCCTTGTCCATCACCAGCACCTTGTCGAAGAACGCGTCGACGGGCGACTTGAGCGCCGCAAGCGATTTCAGCGCCTCGGTGTACTCGCCCGCCTTGTAGGCGCGCTCGAACTCCGGCTGGATGGCGGCGAACGCGCCCGCCAGCTGCTGCTCCTCGGACTGGCTGAACAGGCCCGGGTCGAAGTCGGCCGGCACCTCGCCCGCCTGGCGCAGGATGTTGGCGATGCGCTTGTTGGCCGCGGCGAGGCTCGGCGCCTCGGGCAGCTGCGCGAACGCGCGCACCGCCTCGAGCTGGCGCGGCACCTGGTCCAGGCGCACGAACATGCGCGAGAGCACCGCCTCGATCTCGAGCGCGGCGTAGCCGCGCTCGGCGAGGTAGCTGCGCATGCGCTCGCGCACGAACACCTCGACCGCCGCATGCGCCTGGCCGATGTCCTTCGGCAGCACGCGGTAGGCGGCGCTCACCAGGTCGTGCAGCGACACCGGCAGCGCGCGCTCGACCAGGATGCGGATCACGCCGAGCGCCGCCCGGCGCAGGCCGTAGGGGTCCTTTTCGCCCGTGGGCGGCTGGCCGATGCCGAAGAAGCCGGCGAGCAGGTACAGCTTGTCGGCGAGCGCCACGGCGCAGCCCACCAGGCTCTGCGGCAGCTCGTCGCCGGCGAAGCGCGGCCGGTAATGCGCCGCGATCGCCTCGGCCACCTCGGGCGCCTCGCCGTCCTGCAGCGCGTAGTAGCGCCCCATCACGCCCTGCAGCTCGGGAAATTCCCCCACCATGCCGCAGAGCAGGTCGGCCTTGGCGAGCTCGGCGGCGCGCTCGGCCGGCGCGTCATCGGCGCCGATCGAGCGCGCGATGATGCCGGCGAGGATCTTCATGCGCTGCACGCGATCGAGCTGCGTGCCGAGCTTGTGGTGGAACACCACCCTGGCGAGCTGCGGCACGCGCTCTTCGAGCCGGTGCTTGCGGTCCTGCTCGAGGAAGAAGCGCGCGTCCTCGAGGCGCGGGCGCACCACGCGCTCGTTGCCGCCGACGATGTGGCGCGGGTCCGCGACGCGCATGTTGGAGACGATGAGAAAGCGCGGCAGCAGCGCGCCGCGTGCGTCGAACAAGGGGAAGTACTTCTGGTTCTGGCGCAGCGTCAGCGCCAGGCATTCGTGCGGGATCGCGAGGAACGTCTTGTCGAAGGCGCCGGCATAGACGCTCGGATGCTCGACCAGGGCGCTGACCTCGTCGAGCAGGTCGCGGTACTCGCCGAGCGTGGCGCGCTGGGCGGCGGCTTCGGCGAGCAGCAGCCGCTCGATCTCGGCGCGCCGCGCGGTGAAATCGGCCAGCACCGCGCCCTCGTCGCGCAGCTGCGCCTCGTAGGCGTCGGCGTCGCGCAGCGCGATCCAGCCCTTCGCCATGAAGCGGTGGCCGCGCGTGCGCCGGCCCGCGTCGAGCCCGAGGACGCTGCCCGGCACCACCCTGGCGCCGTGCAGCATGACCAGCGCGTGCACCGGGCGCACGAACTGCGCCTCGCCTTCGCCCCAGCGCATCATCTTCGGCACCGGCAGCGCGGCGAGCGCGGCGGCCACCTTCTGCGCCAGCACGTCGGCGAGCCGCGCGCCGGGGACGGTGCGCTCGACGACGTACACGAAGCCCTTCGTGGTCTCGAGGCGCGTGAGATCGTCGGGCGCGACCCCGTGCTTGCGCGCGAAGCCCGCCACGGCCTCGGGCGCCGCCTTGAGCGACGGGCCCTGCACTTTTTCGCGCACGTCCGGCGCCGCCGCGAGCACCCGCGAGATGGACACGGCGAGGCGCCGCGGCGTGGCGAAGCAGCGCGCGGCGCTGCCCGTGCCGCGCAGGCCGGCGCTTTCCAGGTCGTTGGTGAGGTTGTCGCGAAAGCCGCGCGCGAGACGCTCGAGCGATTTCGGCGGCAGCTCCTCGGTCAGCAGCTCCACCAGCAGCGTTGCGGCGCGCGCCGGGACGGCGGGTTTGCGTGCCATCGACTTAGCGCCGGCTCAGGGTCAAGGGAAAGCCGAGCTTTTCGCGCGACTCGTAGTAAGCCTTCGCCACCATCCGCGACAGGTCCCTGACGCGACCGATGTAGGCATTGCGCTCGGTGGTCGAGATCGCGCCGCGCGCCTCGAGCAGGTTGAAGACGTGCGAGGACTTCAACACCATCTCGTAGGCGGGGAGGGTGCACTGCGCCTCGATCAGGCGCCGCGCCTCGGCCTCGAACTCGGCGAAGTGCCGGCCGAGGAGCTCGGTGTTGGCGAGCTCGAAGTTGTAGCGCGACTGCTCCACCTCGTTCTGGTGATGGACGTCGCCGTAGGAGACGCCGGGGGTCCACACCAGGTCGAAGACCGACTCCTTGCCCTGCAGGACCAGGGCGAGGCGCTCGAGGCCGTAGGTGATCTCGCCGAGCACCGGCTTGCAGGCGAGCGAGCCCACCTCCTGGAAGTAGGTGAACTGCGTGATTTCCATGCCATCGAGCCACACCTCCCAGCCGAGGCCCCAGGCGCCGAGCGTGGGCGACTCCCAGTCGTCCTCGACGAAGCGGATGTCGTGCTCGAGCGCGTCGATGCCGAGCGCGACGAGCGAGGCGAGGTAGCGCTCCTGGATGTCCGCGGGCGAGGGCTTCAGCGCCACCTGGTACTGGTAGTAGTGCTGCAGGCGGTTGGGGTTTTCGCCGTAGCGCCCGTCCTTCGGGCGGCGCGAGGGCTGCACGTAGGCGGCGTTCCAGGGCTCGGGGCCGATGGCGCGCAGGAAGGTGGCGGTGTGGAAGGTGCCCGCGCCCATTTCCATGTCGTAGGGCTGCAGCAGCACGCAGCCCTGGTCGTCCCAGAACTTGGCAAGGCGCTGGATGAGGCCCTGGAACGTGAGCATGTCGGGCGGCATCTTACCGGCTGCGCGTGCGCAGCGCGACGAGGCCGAGCGCAGCCGCGCACAGGGCGAGCGCCGGCCAGTCGCCGAAGCGCACGTAGGGCGTGGCGCCGGCGTAGCCCTGCACTTGCACCTCGAGCCGACCCTCTTCGAAGGGCGCGAGCCGCGCCAGCACGCGGCCGTCGCGGCCGATCGCCGCGGTGAGGCCCGTGTTGGTCGCGGCGAGGTGCATGCGCCCGGTCTCCAGCGCCCGCGCGCGCGCGATCTGCAGGTGCTGCGCCGGGGCGAGCGAGTCGCCGAACCAGGCCACGTTGGACACGTTGACGAGCAGCGTCGCCGCGGGCAGCTGGCGGATGAGCTCGTTGCCGTAGGCGTCCTCGTAGCAGATGTTGACGGCGACGCGCTGGCCGGCGACCTCCAGCGGCGCGGGGCGCGCCGGCCCGCGCGAGAAATCGGCGAGCGGAATCGAGAGCACGCGCACCACCCAGCCGAAGCCCGGCGGCACGAATTCGCCGAAGGGCACGAGGTGCGACTTGTAGTAGAGCTGGCGCGGCGCGGCGCCGAGCGAGAGCACGGCGTTGTAGTACTCGCCGGGGGCGACGCGCACCGGCACGCCGAGGAGCAGGTCGCCGCCGTTTCGCTTCGCCGCCGCCTCGAGCCGCGCGAGGTAGGCGGGATCGACGCTGTCGAGCATGCGCGGCAGCGCGGTTTCCGGCATGACGATGAGCCGCGCGCGGCTCGCTTCGGCGAGCCGCGCGTACGTCTCGAGCGTCTGCGCGTAGCGCTGCGGATCGAACTTCAGGGCCTGCGGCACGTTGCCCTGCAGCACGCTCGCGGCAAAGGGCGCGCCGGCCGGGACGGTCCAGGGCACGTCGCGCAGCAACGCGCCGGCGACGCCGATGACGGCGAAGGCCGCGGCGGCGAGCCAGCGCGCCTGGCCGAGCGCCACGCACCACAGCAGCCCGGCGCACACCGCCGTCGCGAACGAGGCGCCGTAGACGCCGCCGAGGGGCGCGTAGCCCGCGAGCGGCGTGTCGACGACCGCGCTGCCGAGCGCGAGCCACGGAAAGCCGCTGAGCAGCGTCGCGCGCAAGGCTTCCGCCAGGGTCCAGCACGCGGGGATGACGAGCGCCGCGCGCAGCGCGGGCGGCGCGCGCAGCTTCGCCTGCGCCCAGCCGGCGAGCGCCGGGTAGAGGGCGAGGAGGGCGCAGAAGCCGAGCGTGGCGAGCGCGGCGAGCGGCGCCGGCATGGCGCCGAAGCGGTGCAGGCTCACGTACACCCACGACACGCCCGCGAGGAACATGCCCAGGCCGAAGACGAACCCCAGAGCGGCGGCGGCGCGCGCGCTGCGCGCCGTGATCCACAGGTGCGCGAGAACCGCCAGCGCCACCAGCGCGAGCGGCAGCAGGTCGAACGGCGAGAAGGCCAGCACCATCGCCGCGCCGGCGAATAGGGACAGTCCCCATCTTTTCGCTCCGCGAAAAATGGGGACAGTCCCTATTTCGGCTTGTCGACGAGCAGCGTGTACACGCGCCGGCTGTCGGCGCGCAGCACCTGGATCTTCAGGCCGTCGACGACCAGCGCTTCGCCGCGCCGCGGCACGCGGCCGAGCTGGGCGATCACCAGCCCGGCCACGGTGTCGTGCTCCTGGTCGGAGAAGCGCGTGCCGAAGGCGGCGTTGAAGTCGGCGATCTGGGTGAGCGCCTTGACGCGGTAGCGGCCGCTCGACTCGAGGATAACGTTGTCGCTCGCCTCGTCGAAGTCGTACTCGTCCTCGATGTCGCCGACGATCTGCTCGAGCACGTCCTCGATCGTGACCAGCCCCGCCACGCCGCCGTACTCGTCGACCACGATCGCCATGTGGTTGCGGCTGGCGCGGAACTCGCGCAGCAGCACGTTCAGGCGCTTGGATTCGGGCACGAACACCGCCGGGCGCAGCATCTCGCGCACGTTGAACTCCTCCTCGCCTGCGTAGTGGCGCAGCAGGTCCTTGGCGAGCAGGATGCCGATGACGTCGTCGCGGTTCTGGTCGATCACCGGGAAGCGCGAGTGCGCGGTGGACATGACCTGCGGGATGAATTCCTCGACCTTCTGGTGGATGTCGATCACGTCCATCTGCGCGCGCGGGATCATGATGTCGCGCACCGGCATCTCCGAGACCGTGAGCGCGCCCTCGATCATTGTGAGCGCGTCGGCGTCGAGCAGGTTTCTCTGGTAGGCCGACCTGAGCAGCGCCAGCAGCTGCGCGCGGTCCTCGGGCTCGCGCAGGATGAGCGCGGACAGGCGCTCGAGCAGGCTGGGTCGCGAGGGGTCGTTCATGCGGGAGCGGTCATTCTACCGTGTAGGGGTCGCCGAACCCGAGGCGCGCGAGGAGCATCGTTTCCGCGCGCTCCATGCGCCGTCCATGGCGCAGGCCGCGGAGGTGGAGCATGCCGTGGACCACGAGGTGCGCGTAATGCGCCGAGAGCTCCTTTTTCCACTCACGCGCCTCGCGCGCGATAACGGGATGACACAGGACCAGGTCGCCATGGTTGGCGCCGTACGAGAACGACAGCACGTTGGTGGCGTAGTTGCGCCTGCGGAAGGCGCGGTTGAGCGTGCGCGCCTCGGCCGCGCCGACCACGCGCAGCGTGATCTGCTGGCCGAGACGCGCCGCCGCCAGCGCCCACGCGCGCAGACGCACGGCAGAGGGCGCGCCGCGCACCGCGAACTGCACCGTAACGCTACTTCGCAGGCGGCGCTTCGGCGTGCTTCTCGTACGCATCGATGATGCGCGCCACCAGCGGGTGGCGCACGACGTCGGCGGCGCTGAAGTCGGTGAAGGCGATGCCGCGCACCTCGGCGAGGATGCGCCGCGCCTCGATCAGGCCGCTCTTCTGCCCGCGCGCCAGGTCGATCTGCGTGACGTCGCCGTTCACCACCGCCTTGGCGCCGAAGCCGATGCGCGTGAGGAACATCTTCATCTGCTCGGGCGTCGTGTTCTGCGCCTCGTCCAGGATGACGAAGGCGTGGTTGAGCGTGCGGCCGCGCATGTAGGCGAGCGGCGCGAGCTCGATGGTGCCGCGCTCGAGGAGCTTCGCCACCTTGTCGAAGCCCATCAGGTCGTAGAGCGCGTCATAAAGCGGGCGCAGGTACGGGTCCACCTTCTGCGCCAGGTCACCGGGCAGGAAGCCGAGGCGCTCGCCCGCCTCGACCGCGGGCCGCACCAGGACGATGCGCTTCACCTTGTCGCGCTCGAGCGCGTCCACCGCGCAGGCCACCGCGAGGTAGGTCTTGCCGGTGCCGGCCGGGCCGATGCCGAAGGTGATGTCGTGCGCGAGGATGTGCTCGATGTACTGCACCTGGCGCGGCGTGCGCCCGTGCAGGTCGGCGCGCCGCGTGAGCAGCGCCGGCCCCGGGTCTGGCGGCTCGGGCGGCTTGCCCTGCGCGAGCTCGGTGAGCCCGAGCTGCACGTCATCGAGGCTCAGTTCCGCCGCCGCCTTGTCGTAGAAGTGCTCGAGCGCGCGCGCGGCGCGCTCGGCCTGGTGGCCGCGCACGGTGAAGCGGGCGCCGCGCCGCGCGATCGATACATCGAGCGCCGACTCGATCTGCCGCAGGTTGGCATCCAGCGCGCCGCACAGGCGCGCCAGGCGCAGGTTGTCCACCGGGTCGAGCCGGACTTCGACCGGCTTGCTAGGCATCGAGGAGCTCGCCGCGCAGCGAGTGCGCGCGCGGGGCGGTGACGCGCACCTCGGCGAAGCGCCCGGCGAGCGCGGCGTCGCCGGCAAAATTCACGACGCGGTTGTTGCCGGTGCGCCCGGCGAGCTCGCCCGCGTCCTTCTTCGACTGGCCCTCGACCAGCACGCGCTCGACGCCGCCCACCATGGATGCGCTCACCGCGTGCGCCTGCGCCTCGAGCAGCGCCTGCAGGCGCTGCAGGCGCTCGAGCTTTTGCGCGCGCGGCGTGGCGTCGGCGAGCTCCGCCGCCGGCGTGCCGGGGCGCGGGCTGTAGAGGAAGGAGAACGAGCCGTCGAAGCCGAGCTCGCGCGCGAGCGCGAGCGTCGCCTCGAAATCGGCCTCGGTCTCGCCGGGGAAGCCGACGATGAAGTCCGAGGTCAGGCTGAGGCCCGGGCGCGCCTTGCGCAGCCGGCGCGCGATCGAGCGATACTCGAGCGCGGTGTAGCCGCGCTTCATGGCGGCGAGCACGCGGTCGGCGCCCGACTGCACCGGCAGGTGCACGTGCGGCGCGAGCACCGGCAGCTCCGCATGGACATCGATCAGGCGCTGCGTGAACTCGCGCGGGTGCGAGGTGGTGTAGCGGATGCGCCCGATGCCGTCGATCTCGGCCACGTAGCGCAGCAGCTCGGCGAAATCGGCGCTCGCGCCGCCGATCCCGCCGCGCCAGGCGTTCACGTTCTGGCCGAGGAGCGTCACCTCGCGCACGCCGCGCGCCGCGAGCGCCGCGATCTCGCCGATCACGTCTGCGAACGGGCGCGACACCTCCTCGCCGCGCGTGTACGGAACCACGCAGAAGCTGCAGTACTTGCTGCAGCCCTCCATGATCGAGACGAAGGCGCTTGCCCCCGTGACGCGCGGCTCGGGCAGGCGGTCGAACTTCTCGATCTCCGGGAAGCTCACGTCGACCTGCGCCTCGCCGCTTTCGCGCCGGCGCGCGAGGAGCTGCGGCAGGCGGTGCAGCGTCTGCGGGCCGAACACCACGTCGACGAACGGCGCGCGCGCGACGATCGCCGCGCCTTCCTGGCTCGCGACGCAGCCGCCCACGGCGATCATCAGCCGCGGGTTGGCGCGCTTCAGGTGCTTCACGCGCCCGAGATCGGCGAACACTTTCTCCTGCGCTTTTTCGCGCACCGAGCAGGTGTTGAAGACGATCACGTCGGCTTCGTCGGCGCGCGCCGCGGGCGCGAGCCCTTCGGCTTGCGCGAGCACGCGGGCGATGGCCGCGGAGTCGTATTCGTTCATCTGGCAGCCGTAGGTGCGCAGGAAAAGCTTGCCGCTCATTTGCCGGCTTCCCGCGCGCTCAGGATCCACACGGCGGACACTTCGCCCTGCGCGTTCACGGTGTACTTGACGAGGCTGCCCGCGGGAATCGCCATCGGCATCAGGATGCGGTTGTGCGCGTCGCGCACTTGCGCGCCGCGCGCGAGCACTGCCTGCTGGCCGTCGATCTGCACGACCATTTCCTGCACGTGGCGGATCTTGCCGAGCTTCGCCTGAGCGGGCAGCGTGCGCAGCTGCGCGTGCGCCAGTGCGGCGAGGCACAGAATCAGGGCGGCGGCGGCCAGCGAACGCGTCATCGGTGCGCGGCGGCGAAAAGAGGGTGGTGGCGAATCAGGGACTCGAACCCCGGACACACGGATTATGATTCCGCTGCTCTAACCAGCTGAGCTAATTCGCCACGCATGGCGGATTTTAATCCAGAATGCGCGCATGGACGCGGACGTGGCCATCGTCGGCGCGGGCCTCGCGGGCGCGGCGCTGGCGCGCGCGGCGCGCGGACTGAGCATCGCCCTGGTGGCGGACGACCCGGCCGTGCCGGCGGCGCCCGCGCAGGGCTTTGATTCCCGCGTATACGCGATCACGCCCGGCAACGCCGCTTTCCTCGGTTCACTCGGCGCCTGGCCGCGCCAGGCGACGCCAGTGCGCGCAATGCGCGTGTTCGGCGACGACGGTCGATCGCTCCTGGCGTTCGATGCGTATCGCGCGGGGGTTCCCGAGTTGGCGTGGATCGTCGAGGACGAGACTCTGCAGGGGGCGCTGCGCGCTTCGCTCGAGGATGCCGGGCAGGTTCGCAGTGTCGCGCCCGGGCGCCTGGAGCGGCTGGAGCTTGCGCCCGACCGGGCGCGGCTGCTGCTGCGCGGCGGCCGCACGCTCGACGCGCGGCTCGTCGTGGGCGCGGACGGCGCGCAATCGCTGGTGCGCGAGCAGGCCGGGATCACTGCTACCGACGCCGCCTATCGGCAGCGCGCCGTCGTGGCCAATTTCTCGTGCGAGCGCGCGCATCGCGATACCGCGTTCCAGTGGTTCCAGGGCGGGCCGGTGCTGGCGCTGCTGCCGCTACCGGGCGACCACGTCTCGATGGTCTGGTCGACGGGCGAAGACGAGGCCGCGCGGCTGCTGGCGCTGGAGCCGGACGCACTGTGCCGCGAAGTTTCCGCAGCCGCCGGCCACGCGCTGGGCCAACTGCAGCTCGTGACCCCGGCGCGCGCCTTCCCGCTGCGCCGCCTTGCCGCGCGCCGCATGGTGGCGCCGCGCGTGGCGCTCATCGGCGATGCCGCGCACGTCATCCACCCCCTGGCCGGCCAGGGAGCGAACCTTGGCCTGCAGGACGCGCGCGAGCTGGCCGCGGTGCTCGGGGCGCGCGAGCCGGGGCGCGATCCCGGCGAGCTGCGCCTGCTGCGCCGCTACGAGCGCGCGCGCGCGCTCGAGATCGGCGCCATGGACGCGACCGTGCACGGGCTCTACCGGCTGTTCGGGGCGCAGGCGCGGCCCCTGGCACTCCTGCGCAATGCGGGATTGAACCTGACCGACCGGCTGCCGGTGATAAAGAACCTCCTCATGCGCCAGGCGATGGCTTGACCGCTTACGCCTAGGGCAGCGGCGCGCCGCGCGGCCAGAGCAGCCACAGGCCCCCGGTCTGGCGCATGCGCCCGGCGAGCTCGCCTGCCTCCCTGCCCGAGCCCCAGAAGAAATCCGCGCGCAGCGCGCCGCGGATCGCGCCGCCCGTGTCCTGCGCCATCACCAACCGCTCGAGCGGCTGCGGCGTGAGCGGATACGTGGTGGCGAGAAACACGGGCGCGCCCAACGGCACGAACTTCGGATCCACCGCGATGCTGAAGCCGGCCTCGAGCGGCACGCCGAGGGCGCCGATCGGCCCTTCGACGGCGGGCAGCTCGCGAAAGAACACGTAGCTCGCGTTGTGGCTGAGCGCCTCCCGCAGGCGGGCGGGATTGGCGGCCGCCCAAGCCTGGATGCCCTGCATCGACGCCTGCTCGAGGGCGAGCTCGCCGCGCTCGACGAGGTATCGGCCGAGCGAGCGGTAGGGATGCCCGTTCTGCTCGGCGAAGCCGACGCGGATGCGCTCGCCCGAAGCGAGCCGGATCTGCCCGGAGCCCTGCACCTGCAGGAAAAAGAGCTCCACCGGATCCTCGACCCAGGCGATGACCGGGGCGGGGAGGGCGCCGTTGCGCGTGAGGATCTCGCCGCGGGAATAGTACGGCAGCAGCCGCCGGCCGTTCAGCCGGCCTCGCAGGCGCATGCCGCGCAGCTCCGGATACTGCGCGGCAAGGTCGACCACGATGAGATCGTCGGGCACGCCGTGCACCGGCTGCGTGAAGCGCGCGCTCGGGCTGCGGCTGCCATCCAGCACGGGCTCGTAGTAGCCGGTCACGAGTCCCTCGCGCGCGCCGCCGGGCGCGACGATGGCGTAGGCGGCAAACGCGCTCTCGTAGAAGGCGCGCGCCGCGGCCTCGTCGCCGGCGGGCAGCAGCCGCGCGGCCGCGCACGGCTCGTGCATGGCCTGGCCGGGCGCGACGCGCGCGCAGCCGGCGACGAACGCGCGCACGCTCGCCGCGAGCGGCGCCGCGCCCCAGCCGGGAAGCGCCGCGAATGCCACCGGCTCGTAGCGCGCCTCCGCCCCGGGCTTCGGCGGGCACGGGCAGGGCGGCGGCAGCTGCGCGCAGGCGGCAAGTAGAATCATCCCCAGCATGTGGGTCGTGATCCTGGAAATCCTGGCGGCGCTGGCGCTGCTCGTGCTCATCGTCTGGTGGACCTGGCCGAGGAAGCCGAAGGACGATGCCTGAGGCTCAGTGCAGCACCCGCGGCACCGACAGCGTGAACTCCGCGATCGGCGCCTCGAAGCGCGTGCCGTCCTCGGCCACCATCTGGTAGGCGCCGCGCATGGTGCCGACCGGCGTCGCGATCGCCGTGCCGCTGGTGTACTCGAAGCTCTCGCCGGGCTTGAGCATGGGCTGCGCGCCGACCACCCCCAGGCCGCGCACCTCCTGCACCAGGCCTTGCGCGTCGGTGATGATCCAGTGCCGGCTGATGAGCTGCGCGGCGACGCTGCCGGCGTTGCGCAGGGTGATGGTGTAGGCGAAGACGTAGCGGCCGGCGCTCTCGTCGGACTGCTCGGCGAGATACTGGGTGGCCGCGCCCACCGCCACCTCGTAACGCTTCTCCTGACCCATGCGCGCATTGTAAACTCGCCCCGCCATGACATTGCGCATCGCGCCCAGCATCCTGTCGGCGGATTTCGCCCGGCTGGGCGACGAAGCGCGCGCGGTGCAGGCCGCCGGCGCCGACCTGCTGCACTTCGACGTCATGGACAATCACTACGTGCCGAACCTCACGGTCGGTCCTCTCGTGTGCGCGGCGCTCAAGCCCCACGTGCGCCTGCCGATCGACGTGCACCTGATGGTGAAGCCCGTGGACCGCATCATTCCGGAGTTCGCCAGGGCGGGCGCCGCCATCATCAGCTTCCACCCCGAGGCCTCGGAGCACGTCGATCGCACCATCGGCCTGATCAAGGAACTGGGCTGCCGAGCGGGCCTCGCGCTCAACCCGGCGACGCCGCTCGGCTGCCTCGAGCACACGCTGGAGAAGCTCGACCTGGTGCTCCTGATGTCGGTCAACCCCGGCTTCGGCGGCCAGCAGTTCATCCGCAGCGTGCTGCCGAAGATCGCCGAAGTGCGCCGGCGCATCGGCCGGCTCGGGCGCGATATCTGGCTGGAGGTGGATGGCGGCGTGAAGGCCGACAACATCGCGGAGATCGCGGCCGCGGGGGCGGACACCTTCGTCGCCGGATCGGCCATTTTCGGCTCGAAGGACTACGCCGCGACCATCCGCGAGATGCGCCGGCGCGTCGACGCTGGTATAGTCCATACGCCGTGACCCAAGCCGAATCTCTCCGCCGGCAAGCCTGGCGCCGCTGGCGCCGCTAACACCCCACGCGTCCAGCGCGGCACTGCGACGCGTCGTCCCCGAGGCCGCACGGCAGTTCCCCTGAAGTGAGTTGCGACGGAGAGATTCATGACCGAGCTCGAGTTCCAGCGGCTCGCGCAACAAGGCTATACCCGCATCCCGGTGCTCGCCGAGGCGCGCGCCGACCTCTACACGCCGCTCGCGGTGTACCTGAAGCTCGCCGGCGGGCCGTACAGCTACCTGCTGGAATCCGTGGTCGGCGGCGAGCGCTTCGGGCGCTATTCGTTCATCGGTCTCGCCTGCGCCGAGCGCATCGAGGCGCGCGGCACGTCGGTGCGGCGCCTGCTGCGCGACGCGCGCGGCGCGGACGTGTGCCTCGAGGAGGCGCAAGGCGACCCGTTCGCGTTCGTGCGCGCCTACCTCAAGCGCCACCGCGTTGCGCCGGCGCCGGGGGCGCTGAAGTTCCCCGGCGGGCTGGCCGGCTATTTCGGCTACGAGTGCGTGCGGCACGTCGAGCCGCGCGCGCTCGGCCCCGCCAAGCCCGACGCCCTGGGCACGCCCGACATGCTGCTGCTCGTCTCCGACGAGCTGGCGGTGGTGGACAACGTGATGGGCAAGCTCCATCTCGTCGTCTACGCCGACCCGCGCCAGCCGGGGGCCTGGCGCAGCGCGAGCGAGCGGCTCGAGCGCCTGCGCGCGCGGCTCGCCGTGCCGCTGCCCGAGCATGTCGTGCTCGCGCAGCCGCGCGAGGAAGGCGCGCCTGCGCCCCTCAGCTGCTCGGTCACGGAAGCGCAGTTTCTCGCCGCGGTGCAGCGCGCGAAGGACTACATCTTCGCCGGCGACTGCATGCAGGTGCAGATCTCGCAGCGCACCTCGCGCGCTTTCCGCGTGCCGCCGATCGCGTTGTACCGCGCGCTGCGCGGCCTCAATCCGTCGCCCTACATGTTCTACTTCGATTTCGGCGACCACCACGTGATCGGCGCGTCGCCCGAGATCATGGTGCGCGTCGCGGGCGATCGCATCACGCTGCGCCCGATCGCCGGCACGCGGCCGCGCGGCGCGACGCCGGAGGACGACGCGCGCATCGCCGCGGAGCTCCTCGCCGACCCGAAGGAGCGCGCCGAGCACGTCATGCTGATCGACCTGGGCCGCAACGACGTCGGCCGCGTCGCCGCCATCGGCAGCGTGCAGGTCACCGAGAAGATGGTCGTCGAGCGCTATTCGCACGTCATGCACATCGTCTCCAACGTCGAAGGGCGCTGCGCGCCGGGCGTCGATGCGCTCGACGTGTTCAAGGCGAGCTTTCCCGCGGGTACCGTCACCGGCGCCCCCAAGGTGCGCGCGATGCAGATCATCGACGAGCTCGAGCCGGTGAAGCGCGGCGTGTACAGCGGCGCGGTCGGCTACCTCGGCTTCAACGGCGATATGGACGTGGCGATCGCCATCCGCACGGCGGTGGTGAAGGACGGGCAGCTCCACGTGCAGGCGGCCGCGGGCGTGGTGGCCGATTCCGATCCGCAGTCCGAGTGGCAGGAGACGCAGCACAAGGCGCGCGCGATCCTGAAGGCCGCCGAGGTCGCCGCGGCGGAGGCGCCATGATCCTCGTGCTCGACAACTACGATTCGTTCACCTACAACCTCGTGCAGTACCTGGGCGAGCTCGGCGCCGAGGTGAAGGTGGCGCGCAACGACGAGCTGAGCGTCGACGAGGTCGAGGCGCTCGCGCCGCAGCGCGTCGTCATCTCGCCGGGGCCGTGCACGCCGAACGAGGCGGGCATCTCGCTCGCGCTGGTGGCGCGCCTGGCGGGCAGGGTGCCGATCCTCGGCGTGTGCCTCGGCCACCAGGCGATCGGCCAGGCCTTCGGCGGCCAGGTGGTGCGCGCGCGCCAGGTGATGCACGGCAAGGTGTCGCGCATCCGGCACGACGGCCGCGGCGTGTTCGCGGGGGTGCCCGACGAGCTCGTCGCCACGCGCTACCACTCGCTGGTGGTGGAGCGCGATTCGCTGCCCGCGGCCCTCGAGGTGAGCGCGCAGTCGGAGGACGGCGAGATCATGGGCCTGCGGCACCGCTCGCTCGCCGTCGAGGGCGTGCAGTTCCATCCGGAGGCGCTGCTCACCGAGCACGGCCACCAGATGCTCGAGAATTTTCTCAAGGGAGGCAGGCCATGAAGCAGATCACGGTCGCGGAGGCGATCCAGAGAACGGTGGAGCACCGTGAGGTGTTCCACGACGAGATGCTGCACGTCATGCGCCAGATCATGCGCGGCGAGCTCACGCCCGCGCAGATCGCCGGCTTCGTCGTCGGGCTGCGCGTGAAGAAGGAGACCATCGGCGAGATCGCGGCCGCCGCGCAGGTGATGCGCGAGTTCGCGACGCCGGTCAAGGTGGCCGACGCCCGGCACCTCGTCGACACCTGCGGCACCGGCGGCGACGCCGCGCACACCTTCAACGTGTCCACCGCGGCGGCGTTCGTCGCCGCGGCGGCGGGCGCGCGCGTCGCGAAGCACATGGGACGCTCGGTGTCCTCGGCTTCGGGCAGCGCGGAAGTGCTGGAGGCGCTCGGTGCGCACATCGCGCTGACGCCCGAGCAGACCGGTCAGGCGATCGACAGGCTCGGCCTGGGCTTCATGTTCGCGCCGTCGTACCACGCGGCGATGAAGTACGCCGCGCCGGTAAGAAAGGACCTGGGGGTGCGCACGATCTTCAACATCCTCGGGCCGCTGACCAATCCCGCGGGCGCGGCGAACCAGGTCATGGGCGTGTTCCACCCCGACCTCGTCGGCATCCAGGTGCGCGTGCTGCAGCGCCTCGGCTCGCGGCACGTCATGACCGTCTACGGGCTGGAGGGGCTCGACGAGATCTCGATTTCCGGCGAGACCCTGATCGGCGAGCTCGTCGATGGCGCAATCAACGAGTACACGATCCATCCGCAGCAGTTCGGCATCGAGCTCTACGACCGGCGGGCGATCCAGGTGAACACGGTGGACGAGTCGAGGCAGATGATCCTCGCGGTGCTCGAAGGCCAGCCCGGCCCGGCGCTCAACATCGTGCTGCTTAACGCGGGCGCGGCGATCTACGTGGCGGGCGTCGCCGACTCGCTGCAGGCGGGAATCGACCGCGCGCGGCGCGCCATCGCCAAGGGCGAGGCGCGGCGCAAGCTCGACGAGTTCGTCGCCTTTACGCTGCAGTGCAAGGCGAAGAGCTGACGCGGGGCGCTGCCACAAGCGAGCGTAGTAGAATTTGATCTCGCGAGTAGGATCAGCCATGAACCTGTTCGACCTATACGAAGTCAGCCGCAAGCCCCGCAGGGCGACGAGCCTTTATGAGCGTGCGCGGAAATATATCGGTGCGGTAAAGGGGCGTCTCACACCGAAGAACACGGCGGCGCAGGCGAAGGCCCTGGTTCGTGGAATTGCCGCCGCGAAACATTCTCGCTGACACCGGCCCGCTTTTCGCCTTGATCCACGCGGGCGATGCGGATCATGTGCGAGCAGTTCGGTTCGCTCGCAGCTTTATAGGCCGCCTAATTACTACTTGGCCGGTCCTGACCGAGGTTGCCTACCTTCTCGTGAAAGCCAATCGCCGGGGTATTGGAGTTTTGCTCGGCATGATCTTGGACGGTCACTTGTCGGTCGCAGACCTCGATTCCGAAGATGTACGGTACATGCGGACGTTGACGGCCAAGTACGAAAGCATGGATCTTGCCGATGCATCGCTGGTGGCCGTGGGCGAGCGGCTCGGCGTCCTCGACGTGATCGCGCTCGACCGGCGCGACTTCTCGCGCTACAGGACGCGCTCCCGGCAAGCCTTCACAAACCACTTCCCGGAACGCACGTAGCCAAAACGTGGCTGCGCCATGCTTGAAAACGCTGTTTTGAGGCTACTTTGCAGTACGGCGGGCGCTGCAGGTTGTTGATTTAACAAGACGCCATTCTCAGTTTGGCGCCTTCAGTGCAAGGCATGAGCGAAGGTATAATTTCCGCGCTGTGAGCTACAAAGACATCATCACCATCGAGCCGGGAAAGCGGGGCGACAAACCTTGCATCCGCGGCCTGCGGGTCACCGTGTACGACGTCCTTGGCTATCTGGCATCCGGAATGTCCCAGGAGCAGATTCTGCGGGACTTTCCCTACCTCACGGCGGAGGACATCCGGGCCTGCCTGGAGTACGCGGCCGATCGAGAGCACAGCCTCCTCGCCTCCGGCGCTTGAAGCGCCGGAGTGCTCATCCTGCTATAGGTGCGTCCCGGTTCACTGGCGCAACGCTTGTGTCTGACATCCTGCAACGCATACTCGGCACGAAACGAGAGGAGATCGCGGTCGCGAAGGCCCGCGTTTCAATGGCCGAGTTGGAGCGCCGCGCCCGCGCCGCGCCGCCGGCGCGGGATTTCGTGGGTGCCTTGCGGGCGAAGATCGCCGCAGACCGCCCGGCGGTGATCGCGGAAATCAAGCGCGCCAGTCCTTCGAAGGGCCTGCTGCGCGAGCACTTCGATCCGGCGGCGATCGCGCGCAGCTACGAGCAGGGCGGCGCCGCCTGCCTGTCAGTGCTTACGGATCGGCAGTACTTCCAGGGCGCGCCGGAGCACCTCGCCGCGGCGCGCGCCGCCTGCGCGCTGCCGGTGCTGCGCAAGGATTTCGTGATCGACGCCTACCAGGTGTACGAGGCGCGCGCCCTGGGCGCGGACTGCATTCTGTTGATCGCGGCCGCGCTCGAGCTGCGCGCGATGCAGGAGCTCGAGGCGGCGGCGCGCGGGCTCGGCATGGCGGTGCTGGCCGAGGCGCACGACGGCGCCGAGCTCGACGCCGCGCTCGGGCTGCACACGCCGCTCATCGGCATCAACAACCGCGACCTGCGCGACTTCGAGACACGGCTTGAAACGACGCTGGCGCTGCGCACACGCGTGCCGGCGCCGCGCATCGTGATTTCCGAGAGCGGCATCGTGTCCACGGTCGATGCGCAACGGCTCTGGTCGGCGGGCGTGCGCGGCTTCCTGGTCGGCGAAGCCTGCATGAGATCCGCGCAGCCGGGCGCTGCGCTCGCCGCGCTCTTCGAGCGCGTCGGCGGACCGTGACGCGCGAGCCGGTCGAACGCAAAGCGCGCGCGGCGAGGAACCGCGTGCTGGCGTCGCTTTCAGCGGATGGCTACGCGTGCGTCGCCGCCGCGCTCGAGCCGGTCGAGCTCGCCGCCGGCGCCGTGATCGCCGAGAACGACGAGCGCTGCCGGCACGCGTACTTCCCGGAGGACTGCGTGGTCTCGCTGCAGTACACGACGCGCGAGGGCGCCTCGGTCGAATTCGGCATGGTCGGCAGCGAGGGCGCGCTCGGCATCGAGGCGCTTTTCGAGGGCCAGCGAAGCCATGGCCGGGCCGTCGTGCAGTGCGCCGGCCGCGCGCTGCGGCTGCCGGTGAAGGCGCTGCTGGATGCGTGCCGGCGCTGCGCCGGCCTGCGCTCCGGCCTGCTGCGCTTCTGCCGCGCGTTCAATCTCCAGGTGGCCCAGCGCTCGGTCTGCCACCGGGTGCATTCCACGGAGCATCACCTGTGCTCCTGGCTGCTGCTGATGCACGAGCGCGCGGGCGGCGGCGAGCTGCAGGTCACGCAGGAGGCGCTGGGCAGGCTGCTCGGCGCGCGGCGCGAAGGCGTGAGCATCGCCGTGCGGCGCCTGCGCGGCGACGGGCTGATCGACTCGACGAGGGGACGCCTCGCGATCCTCGACCGCGCGGCGCTCGAAGCGCGCTGCTGCGAGTGCTACGAATCCATCCGCCAGGCGTACGCGCGCCAGAACTAGTCCGGCCGGGCCGCCTCAGGCTATTTCGGCTGCTGCTCTTTCCAGGAGCGGTACGCCTTCCATTCCCGCCAGTCCTGGAATTCGCGGAATTCGGGCGTGTCCCTGGCCGATTCCTTCCAGCGGCGGAATTCCTGGAACTCCTGGAACTCGCGGAATTCTTCGGCAGATACGCCGGCCGCATCGCCCGCGACGGCTTGCGCGGTCGCGGGCGGCGGATCGGCTTTCACCTTCTTGTCCGAATAAAGAACGAAGGCCCCGCTTTCCCCGGTGAGCAAACCCGGTCCTTTGGGAATCTCGGTTCCGGAGTGGTACTCGAAAGGCTTGCCGCCGCAACCTGCGAGCGCGGCGGCAAGCAAGACACTCATCAGCGCTTTACGAGTACGCACCAGCCGGGCCTCCCTTCCTACACGCGCTCAGAACTTGACGCGCGAGCCGACCGTGATGATCTGGATGTCCTCGAAGTCGGCGCCGGGGCGATCCAGACTGACGTTCTTCAAGCCGCCGTAGACATCCACCGCCTTGGAGGCGGTGTAGACGTACTGGAAACCGACGTTCTCGGCCTCCTCGCCCGCCGCCGCCTGGTCCTCACCCCTGCCGAAGTCGATGGAGAACGCGTGCGCCCCCATCATGTAGCCGCCCTTGACGTAGTTGAACTTCTTCTTCCGGCCCGCGGGGTCATCGTCTTCCACCTGCGATGTCGCCACGGTGACGTTCCATCCGCTCGGATGCAGCCACGAAATCGACCCGCCCGTGGTTTCTTGATCGCCCGCTACAGAAGGACCCGCGGTCGCCGTGTCCTCGGTGGAGAAGCCCAGGGCTCCAGCGATCTTGCCGCCGGCGCCGAGGTTCTGGCTGTACCAGATGCCGTATTCCTGCACGTCGTTGCCGTTGCCTTGCGAGCCGGTGCTCACCGCGATCGTGATCGGCCCCAGCTTCGGCGAGTCATAGCGCAGGCGGTCGTAGCGGCTCTCGAAGTCCTGCTGGTTGATCGAGCCGCGCAGCGACGAAACGGCCGCGCCACCGCCCGTGGGGCGCCACCCGATCGCCCCGCCGAGGTCGCCAATTCCGGCATAGCCGACGACGGTCGTGCCGGAGAGATCCACCTCGATGCCGCCGTTCATGGCACCGTCGCCCTGGCCAGCAGTCACCTGGCCGAAGGCGCCCGCAAAGTAGATTTCCATCTTGCGTTCGCCGAACGTCGTGCCCGTGTCTGACTTTGCCAAGGGCGACAACTTCACCTGGTCGGAGTCGTTGGACTGATACTCCACTTCCCACACGATCCCGACCTTCAGGCCGGGGCCGATGTTCTCGGACCCGGTGAAGCGAAAGCGCGTCGAGCTGTTGTCGGTATCCACGTGAAATATTTCGGAGTCGACGCCGTCATCCGCGTGCATGAGCGCGCGGTTCACCTGGCCCGAGATCTTGACTTCCAGCGCGTAGGCCGGGGCCGCGAGCACCGCCAGGGCGGATGCGACGGCTGCACTGAGCACCAATGGTTTGAGAGCTGATTTGGTCACTGTTGTTTATCCTTTAAAGAACGGTTTCTAAATGTACTGACCCGAGAACTGCACCCGCGTCACCGACGGCCCGAATCCCCCGCCGGCGGGAGCAGGGCGAACATATCGGTGGGCGTCCGGAACAGTCTGTGTGAATTCGCTCATAAGCGCCCCACCTGTTGCTTGCGCGCAACAGGGGATTCGGTAATATGCGGCGATGATTTCATTCACCTTCCGCCGGGCCGGCGCGCTGCGCTGGGCCGCGCTCGCCCTCGCGCTGGGCGGTTGCGCCGCACCGGGCCTCCTCGAGCGCCCGGGCGTGCAGAGCGAATACCACATCCCGCCCGGACAGGTGCCGCAGCTCGGCTGGTGCCGCATCTGGTACGCCGAGCTGCCGCCCGAATGGCAGCCCCCGGCGATGTCCTGCCCGCGCGCGCACGCGTTCGCCGGGCAGCACGGCGGCCGCGTGGTGAAGGCGATCTCGCCGAAGTCCTTCCAGGACGGGCGCACGCTCGGCGTGGACTACGGCCCGAGCGACTTCCCCTCCGTGCCGCCCGAGCAGTTGCCGCCGCCGGGCTACTGCCGGCCCTGGTTCGACCGCATCCCCGCGGAGCGCCAGCCGGCGCCGATGACCTGCGAGCGCGCAGAGCAGCTGGTCAGGCAAAAGGGCGGGCGCGTGGTGTACATGCCCGGACCGGAGCACAATTGAGCGCATGACCGACGCGCTCGACCGCGCCGTCCTCGAGTTCGACCGGGCGCTGCGCGCGGTGGCCGGCATCCACCAGGCCGGGCGGCCGGACCCCGCCGAGGGCATCGCCGAGGGCGATCTCGACGAGCAGGCGCGCGCGCACTCTGCGGCGCTGATGCGCGTGAATCACGTCGGCGAAGTCTGCGCGCAGGCGCTCTACCAGGGTCAGGCGCTCAGCGCACGCAATCCCGGGGCGCGCGAGTCGCTCGCGCGCGCGGCGCGTGAGGAAGGCGACCATCTCGCCTGGAGCATGGCGCGCATCCGCGCGCTCGGCGGCCGCCCGAGCCTGCTCAATCCCCTTTGGTACGCGGGTTCGCTCGCGCTCGGCATCGGCGCCGGGCTGCTCGGCGACCGCTGGAACCTCGCGTTCCTCGCCGAGACCGAGCGCCAGGTGGAAGAGCACCTGAGCGGGCATCTGGAAAAACTCTCGGCCGAGGACGCGCCCACGCGCGCGGTGGTGAAGGCGATGCGCGAGGACGAGGCGCGGCATCGCGAGACCGCCGTCTCGCTCGGCGCCGCCGAGCTGCCGGAGCCGGCGAAACTGGCGATGCGTGCCCTGGCGAAGGTCATGGCGAGCGTCGCCAGCCGCATTTAGTCCTCGACGATCTCGAAGTCCCGGGTGATCTCCGCGGTTTTCGCCAGCATCGCGGTCGCGGAGCAGTATTTCTCGTGCGACAGGCGTACGGCCTGCTCGACGACGTTGCGTTTCAAGTTGCGCCCACTCACGGCGAAACGGTAGTGGATGCGCGTGAACACCTTGGGATCGGCCTCGGCGCGCTCCGCCTCGAGGCGCACTTCGCAGCCGGTCACGTCCTGCCCGCTTTTCTTCAGGATCACCACCACGTCGTAGGCGGTGCAGCCGCCGGCGCCGGCGAGCACGGTCTCCATGGGCCGCGGCGCGAGATTGCGGCCGCCGCCCTCGGGCGCGCCATCCATCGCCAGGATGTGGTTGCTGCCGGTTTCGGCGATGAAGGACATGCCGTGACCGGACCAGCGGATCGTGCATTCCATGGGGTAAAACCTCCCGCAAAATCATAGCGTTGTGCTATGCAGCAGCGATCTCTTCATGAGATCCATTCGAACATGTGAAACAACGGCCTGGAAATAAGAACAGCATATTGCACCGCACCAATAGCTGCGGCATAATCCGTTCCGTCGCAGGCGCATTTTCTCCTCCTCCTCGCGCTTTGCGACGTTGTCTTCTCCACCCTCCTCCATTGGTGGATTCGGCGCAACCTCCGGGTTGCGCTTTTTTTTTTGTCCCGACAAGGGTTTGACGCTGAGGCGAGGGTCCCATAGAATCCGCGCCTTTTCTCGCTCAGCCCCACCATGAAGACCTTTGCAGCAAAACCGCGGGACGTCGTGCACGGATGGTACCTGGTGAACGCCGAGGGCAAGGTGCTCGGCCGCCTCGCGGCGAGAATCGCCTCGCGCCTGCGCGGCAAGCACAGGCCGGAGTTCACGCCGCACGTCGACACGGGCGACTACATCGTGGTCGTCAACGCGGCCAAGATCCGGGTCACGGGCAGGAAGGCGCAGGACAAGAAGTACTACCGGCATACGCGCTATCCGGGCGGGCTGCGCGAGACGAATTTCGCCAAGCTGCAGGTGCGCCACCCCGGGCGCGCGCTCGAGCAGGCGGTCAAGGGCATGCTGCCCAAGGGGCCGCTCGGCTACGCCATGCTGAAGAAGCTCAAGGTCTACGGCGCGGCCACGCACCCGCACAGCGCGCAGCAGCCCCAAGCGCTCGAAATCTGAGGACACAACCGATGGTCGGCGATTACTACTACGGCACGGGGCGGCGCAAGAGCTCGGTCGCCCGCGTGTTTCTCAAGCCCGGCAGGGGACAGATCATCGTCAACGGCAAGCCGGTGGACCAGTTCTTCGCGCGCGAGACCGGGCGCATGATCGTGCGCCAGCCGCTCGAGGTGACCAAGAACGTGTCGAGCTTCGACATCAAGGTCAACGTCTACGGCGGCGGCGAGAACGGCCAGGCGGGCGCGGTGCGCCACGGCATCGCCCGCGCGCTGGTCGAGTACGACGCGGGGCTGAAGCCCGCGCTGCGCGCGGCCGGGCTGGTGACGCGCGATGCGCGCGAAGTCGAGCGCAAGAAGGTCGGCTTGCACAAGGCGCGCCGGCGCAAGCAGTTCTCCAAGCGCTGAGGGTCCGCGCCGCGGGCGGATCGCGCCTGAGGCCGCCGCCGCGCGGCATCGAACCGTGGCGATCTCCACCCGATTCCTGAAACTGCGGCGCCGCTTTGGCATCGCCGCGCCGCGCGTCGCCGTGCGCTCGGAAGTGGCGTGGTACCTGCGCTGGCTCGGGCTGATCCTGGTGCTCGCGTGCTCGGCCGCGCTCGCCGCCTGGATGTACGACGCGGGCCGCCGGTTCGCCGGATTCGATCGCAGCGAAGTCGAGCAGGAGCTCGGCGCCGCGCGCCGCGACCTGGAGGCGACGCGCGCCGAGCTGGAGCGCCTGCGCGCCGTCGCCAACGCCGCCGACAGCCGGCTCGCCATCGAGCGCACCGCGCAGCTCAAGCTCGCGCAGCAGATTCGCGGCCTGGAGCAGGAAACCTCGCGCCTGCGCGAGGAGCTGGCGATCTTCGAGAGCATGCTCTCGGCGGAGTCGCGCACGGCGAATCCGCTGTCGATCAACCGCTTCAAGGTGGTGCCCGACGTGCTGCCCGGCGAGTACCGCTACCGGCTGCTGCTGCTGCTCGCCCCCGGCACGCGCCGCGAGCGCGACTTCCAGGGGCGGCTCGAGCTGGTGGTCAGCCTGACGGAGGGGGGCAAAAATGCTATGATGACCTTCCCTGAAGCGGGAGACCCCAGCGCCTCGGCTTTCCGCTTGGCTTTCAGGCAGTTCCACCGCGTAGAGGGCATCTTCCGCGTGGATCCGAAAGCCAGAGTGGAGAGCGTTCAGGTGCGCGTGTACCAGGCGGGGTCGGACCAGATCAAGGCCGCGCAGACCGCGTCGCCGGGATAACGCCGGGATAAGGGAAGGAGCGATCATGTTCAGCAAGAGTCCGAAGCCGCAGAGCCGCATCGACAGCCTGATCGGCGCCACGACGCGTGTCGAGGGCAACGTCTTCTTCAGCGGCGGTCTGCGCGTCGACGGCGCCGTGCGCGGCAACGTCGCCGCGCTGCCCGACCAGCCCGGCACGCTGGTGGTTTCCGAGCATGCGCGCATCGACGGCGAAGTCGCCGCCTCGCACATCGTGGTGAACGGCACGATCAACGGCCCCGTGCACGCGGCCGAGACGCTGGAACTCCAGGTGGGCTCGCGCGTCAAAGGGGATGTGCATTACAAGAACCTCGAGATCCAGCAGGGAGCGATCGTCGAAGGACGCCTGGTGCATCAGGGCGGGGTCGAGGTGAAAGGGGTCGAGCTGAAGCTCGCCTCGGGCGGCGACAAGCCGCGTTGAGACATCTGGCAATGGAGCGCACATGAATGCAGTCACCGAAATGCCGGCACCGCTGGTCTTCTCCGACAACGCCGCGGGCAAGGTCAAGCAGCTGATCGAGGAAGAGGGCAACGCGGAGCTCAAGCTGCGCGTGTTCGTTTCCGGCGGCGGCTGCTCCGGGTTCCAGTACGGCTTCACCTTCGACGAGGTGCAGAACGAGGATGACACCGTGATGGAAAAGAACGGCGTCACCCTGCTCATCGACCCGATGAGCTACCAGTACCTCGCTGGCGCCGAGATCGATTACCAGGAGAATCTGGAGGGCGCCCAGTTCGTGATCAAGAATCCGAACGCCACCAGCACCTGCGGCTGCGGCTCTTCGTTCTCCGCCTGAGCGTTCTCTAGGGCGGATAGATCGCGCCGAGGACGCGCGCGCCGCGCGCGCCGGTAACTGCCGGCAGATTCCCCGGCCTTCCCAGCACCGCCTGCCGCGCGAGCCATGCAAAGGCGGCGGCCTCGACCTGCATCGGCTCGATCCCGTGCCGGGCGCTGCTCTGCACCGGCACGGGCGAGAGCAGAAGCTCGAGCCGCGTCATCAGCGCGCCATTGCGCACGCCGCCGCCGCAGACGATCAGGCGTCGCGCGGCCGGGAAGTGGCCGCGAATCGCCCGCGCTACGCTGTGCGCCGTCAGCTCGAGCAGCGTCGCCTGCACGACCCGGGGTTCGGCCGCGCGCGGCAGCCTGCGCTCGAGCCATGCCGAGTTGAACAGGTCGCGCCCGGTGCTCTTCGGCGGCGGCAGCGTGAAGTAGGGCTCGGACAGCAGCGCCTCGAGCAGCCCGGCATCCGCGCGCGCGCCGGCCGCCCAGGCCCCGTTCTCGTCCTGCGGCCGGCCAAGATGCAGCTGCGCCCACAGATCCATGAGGCAGTTGCCGGGACCGGTGTCGAAGCCCCTCACGCCGCCGTCCGCCCCGAGCCAGGACAGATTGGCCATGCCGCCCAGATTGAGCACGACGCGGTCCTCGGCGTCGCTCGCAAACATCACGGCGTGAAACGCGGGCGCGAGCGGCGCGCCTTGGCCGCCGGCCGCCACGTCGCGGCTGCGGAAGTCGGCGACGACGCGCGTTCCGGTGAGCTCCGCGAGCAGCGCGGCGTTGCCGATCTGCACCGTGTACCCGGCCTGCGGCCGATGGCGCACGGTCTGGCCGTGGCAGCCGATCGCCCGCAGCCGGCGGCGATCGACCGCGGCGTGCGCGAGGAGCTCGGCGATGGCATCGGCGTAGTCACGCGCCAGCTCGTTGGCGCAGCGGGCCGCGCGCTCGAGTTCGCCGTGCGCGCCCGCGTTCAGCGCCAGCAGCTCCGCGCGCAGCGCAGGCGGGAAAGCCCGGTGCGCGTGCCCGAGGGGCGCCGGGCGGGCGCCGGCAAGGTCGAGCAGCACCGCGTCCACCCCGTCGAGGCTGGTTCCCGACATGAGGCCCGCGTAGAGCTCGCGGCTCACTCCAGGCGCGCGAGCGGACTTGCGGCGAGCAACTCGAGGCGCGCGGCGAGCGGACCGGCGTGCAGCCGGAACGCCGGCAGCTCCGCAGCGGGCACGGGCTCGCCGGCCGGCATGGCGATCGCATACGGATTGCGCGAGCGTCCGGCGATCTGGAACTCGTAGTGCAGGTGCGGCCCGGTGGCCCAGCCGGTGCTGCCGACGTGCCCGACGATGTCGCCTTGCGTCACGCGCGTGCCGCGGCGCACGTTGACACGCGACAGGTGCGCGTACAGCGTCGAGTACTGGCCGCGGTGGTGCAGGATCACCACGTTGCCGTAGCCGCCCTTGCGCCCGGCGAAGGCGACCACGCCGTCGCCGGCCGCGCGCACGCGCGTGCCGGTCGGCGCCGCGTAGTCGACGCCGGCGTGCGCGCGCCAGGATCGCAGGAACGGGTGCCTGCGCATGCCGAAGCCCGAGCTGATACGCGTGTACTCGAGCGGCGAGCGCAGGAACTCCTTGCGCAGGTTGCTGCCGTCGGGCGCGTAGTAGCCGTCGCCGCGGCTCGCGGCCGTGAAGTGCACGGCCCGCGACCGGCGCCCCTGGTTGACGAACTCGGCGGCCAGCACGCGCCCCGCGTGCACGGCGCGCCCGCCCACGTAGTGCTGCTCGTAGACCACGCTGAAGCGGTCGCCGCTGCGCAGGTCGCGGTGAAAGTCGATTTCCCCGGCGAAGATGTCGGCGATCTGGATGGCGACGGTATCGGGAATGCCCGCGGCGTCCGCGCCCGCGAACAGCGAGCTTTGCACGACGCCGGCGCGCATCAGCGTCTCGGTGCGCAGGCTCGCCGGGCGCTGCTCGGCGCGGAACCCCGCGTCCGTGCGCTCGATCACCATCTGCAGCTCGCGCGCCGGCTGGTAGCTCAGCTCGAGGAGCTCGCCGCCGGCACCGACCCGCGCCGAGACCGCGCCGCCGGGGCGCAGGAAGCGCATCGCCGGCGCGCGCGCGAGCTGGCGCGAGTCCTCGGCCGCGACGCCGAGGCGCTCGAGCAGCGCAGCGAGCGTGTCGCCGCGCTCGAACCGTTCCTCGCGCAGGTAGGCCGCCGGCGCTGGCAGCACGGCATCGTCCGTGGCGCGCAGCGCCACCGGCTCGACGACGGGCCGCCACAGCAGGGTCGCCTCGGCCTCGGGCGACGGCGCCAGGGTGGCGAAGGCGACGACGGCGCCGGAAAAAACGAGCACGGCCACCAGGGCGGCGCGCCGCAGCGGCGCGTGGGGAGTCATGGATCGGCTAGAATTCTTTTCTATTCAGATGCCTGCATCAGTCTAGCAAATATCTCCCGTGCGGCAAAACGACAAGCCCCCGGTTGCGCAGGCCCTCGAGCTGATCAAGCGCGGCGCCGAGGAGCTGATCGTCGAGGAAGAGCTCGTGCGCAAGCTCGCGCGCGGCACGCCGCTGCGCGTGAAGCTCGGCCTGGATCCGACGGCGCCCGACCTGCACCTCGGCCACACGGTGGTCATCAACAAGCTGCGCCATTTCCAGGAGCTCGGGCACCAGGTGCAGTTCCTGATCGGCGACTTTACCGGCATGATCGGCGACCCGACGGGCAAGAACCAGACGCGCCCGCCGCTGTCGCGCGAGCAGATCCTGGAGAACGCGAAGAGCTACCGCGAGCAGGCGTTCAAGATCCTCGACCCGGACCGGACGCAGATCCTGTTCAACTCGGCGTGGTCCGACAAGCTCGGCGCCGAAGGCATCATCCGGCTCGCCGCGCGCTACACGGTGGCGCGCATCCTGGAGCGCGACGACTTCGCCAAGCGCTACCGGGGCGGGCAGCCGATCGCCGTGCACGAGCTGCTGTATCCCCTGATGCAGGGCTACGACTCGGTGGCCATGAGGGCCGACGTCGAGCTCGGCGGCACCGACCAGAAGTTCAACCTGCTCGTCGGGCGCGAGCTGCAGAAGGACTACGGCCAGGAGCCGCAGTGCGTGCTCACCACGCCGCTGCTCGAGGGCCTGGACGGCGTCAACAAGATGTCGAAGTCGCTCGGCAACTATGTCGGCATCGCCGAGGCGCCGGGCGAGATCTTCGGCAAGCTGATGTCGGTCTCGGACGAGCTGATGTGGCGCTACATCGAGCTCCTGTCGTTCGAGCCCGCCGCGAGCGTGCGCCGCTGGCGCGGCGAGGTCGAGGCGGGTTCGAATCCGCGCGACGTGAAGGTGCGGTTCGCGAAGGAGATCGTGGCGCGCTTCCACTCGCGCGCTGCGGCGGAGCGCGCCGCCGAGGACTTCGCGCAGCGCTTTCGCCACGGGCAGGCGCCCGAGTCGATGCCGGAAGTGACGCTGCGGGCGCCCGCCGGCGGCCTGGCCGTGGCGCAGGCGCTCAAGCATGCCGGCCTCGTGCCGAGCGTCACCGAAGCCGTGCGCAACATCGAGCAGGGCGGGGTGAAGCTGAACGGCGAGCGGCTCGCCGACAAGGCGCGCAAGCTCGTGGCGGGGGAAACCGTGGTCGCCCAGGTCGGCAAGAGGAAATTCGCGAGGATCAAGGTCGCATGAGCATTTACGAGGTCTATGCCATCAAGTACGCGCACCATGCGCGCAGCGCGAAGGAAAATTTCCTCGGCGGCGACCCGCATGATGGGCCGATGCCGATGGACTACTTCGTCTGGCTGATTCGCGGCGAGGGGCGCGAGATCGTCGTCGACACCGGGTTCAATGCCGCCGTGGCGGCGAAGCGCGCGCGCCGCATCACGCTGCCGGTCGAGGAGGGCCTGCGGCTCATGCAGGTCGAGGCGGCCGCCGTCAAGGACGTGGTCATCACGCACCTGCATTACGACCATGTCGGCAACTTCGACTTGTTTGCGCAGGCGACCTTCCACCTGCAGGATCTCGAGATGCGGTACGCGACCGGCCGCTGCATGACGGTCGATGCCATGCGCCACGCCTACGAGCTCGAGGACGTCGTCGGCATGGTGCGCCGGGTGTATGCCGGCCGCGTGCGCTTTCACGACGGCGACGGCGAGCTCGCGCCGGGCGTGACGCTGCACCACGTCGGCGGCCACACCCTGGGCCTGCAGATCGTGCGCGTCGCCACGCGCCGCGGCTGGGTGGTGCTCGCCTCCGATGCGAGCCACTTCTACGCCAACATGGAGGAGCAGCGGCCGTTTCCCCTCGTGTACAACGTCGGCGACATGGTCGAGGGTTGGCGCCGCGCGCACGCGCTGGCCGATTCGCCCGCGCACGTGATTCCCGGGCACGACCCGCTGGTGACGGAGCGCTATCCGGCGCCGGCGGCACCGCTTCAGGGCATGGTCGTCAGGCTGGACTGACGCGGGTTTCGATATTCTGTTGACCGGGAAAATTCGAGCGTGTACGCTGCCGCTCGCCTTGCGAGACTATCTAGAGGAGGAGAAATCATGAGGTTATTCGTTCGTTCGGCTGTCGCGCTCGCGGCTGCCGCAGGGTTTGCCGCCGGAGCGCAGGCTCAGACAAGCCTGAAGATGCAGGCCACCTGGCCCGCCAGCCTGACGCTCTACGAAAACTTCACTTATTTCGTCGACCGCATCCACAAGACCTCGGGCGGCAGCCTGAAGATCGATGCGATGCCCGCGGGCCAGGTCGTGCCGGCCTTCGAGGTGCTCGACGCCACGCACAAGAAGGTGCTCGACGGCGCGCACGCCTGGTCGGGCTACTGGGTCGGCAAGAACAAGACGGCGATCCTGTGCACCGGCGGTCCGGGCGGAACCTTCGGCATGGACATGATCGATGCGCTCGGCTGGATGCACCACGGCGGCGGCATCGAGCTGTGCAACGAGTTCTTCCAGAAGGAGCTCAAGCTCAACATCCACTGGATCCCGATCCTGCCCTCGGGACCGCAGGCCTTCGGCTGGTTCAAGCGCCCGATCAAGAACTTGGCCGACTTCAAGGGCATGAAGTGCCGCCAGACCGGCATGGCCGCCGAGGTATGGCAGAGGATGGGCATGCAGACCGTCAACATGCCGGGCGGCGAGATCATCCCGGCCGCGCAGCGCGGCGTGATCGACTGCGCCGAGTGGGTCGGCGGCGTCGAGGACCTGCGCCTGGGATTCCAGAACGTGTGGAAGTACCACTACACGCCCGGCGCGCACGAGAACGTCACCATCGGCGAAGTGCTGATGAACGGCGACGTGTGGAACGCGATGAAGCCCGAGCACCGCGAGCTGATGAAGTCGATCGCCAGCGAGACCTTCGTCATCTGGTGGGCGAAATGGCAGCGGCAGAACGCCGACGCGATCAAGGAGCTGCAGGAAAAGCACGGCGTCAGGATCCTGCGCACCCCGCCCGCCATCCTGATCGAGTTCCTGAAGACCTGGGACACGATCGCCGCGGAGGAGGGCGCCAAGAACCCGTTCTTCAAGAAGGTGCACGACTCGCAGCGGGCCTACGCCTCGCTGGTCGTGCCGGCGAAGCGCTTCATGTTCCCGCCGTCGCAGTTCATCCCGAACTACTATTTCCCGGAGAAGTCGGCGGCGAAGAAGAAGTAAGGCAGCGGGCCTCGGTACGGGGGCGGTCATCCGCCCCCGTTTCATTATGTAAGGGCAGGCAGTGGCAGATCCGGTTGCGTTCCATATCCGGCTGGTCCGGATCATCGACAAGTTCACGGACACCACCGGCACCTGGGTCGCGTGGCTCAACGTGCCGCTGGTGGTCGTCGTCGCCTGGGAAGTGTTCGCGCGCTATCTCTTCGACCAGCCCACCATCTGGTCGTTCGAGCTCACCTACATGCTCTACGGCACGATCTTCATGCTCGGCGCGGCGTACGCGCTGCACAAGGGCGCGCACATCCGCACCGACTTCTT
>Ga0326597_10000786_pt1 | contig 54217 bp, 76 predicted proteins | sample RVTome_12_FD_203789 | JGI IMG/M metagenome (GOLD analysis project Ga0326597, IMG submission 203789) | Soil microbial communities from uranium-contaminated site in the Upper Colorado River Basin, Wyoming, United States - RVT100D185 | ecosystem: Environmental > Terrestrial > Soil > Contaminated >... | reverse complement strand
GGAGTCCGGGCGCACTTGACGTGAGTGAGCGGCTTGAACGGCCCCAGGCCGCCCACCAGCGTTTGACGACCCAGCATCCAGTAAGCCTGCGAGACCGTCACCCACTCGGCGCCTGGGCGCGGGCCTATGACTGGCGGCGGGGGGCAACCGTTGATCTCGTGCTCGAGATGCGCGCGGTTCATGCGGCGCGCCCCGCGATATCGTCTCGCTCGCCGGGTGTTTCTGGCGTCGCCTCTCTGATCGCCTGCAGGTATTGCAGGTACAGCATCTCGGCGGCCGTCGGGTCGGTCTCGGCGAGATAGTCTCGCCACAGCCGCTCGGCCTTGCGGTTCATGGTCTCGGCCCCGCGCCAGGGACGAGCGCCGTGGGAGACGCGCTCGGGACGGGACCAGGCCGAAACTGAGCCCTCACCGCGAAATCCGATCCTGCGGTATCCCCGCCTGAATCTTGAGGTTCGTCGCGATGATGGCGACGTTGTCACCGTCTAAAATCGCCCCCAAACGGCGCGGGCGTGGCTTTACAGCGATGGGTGTCTTGTCAAATCGCGGGCGACGGTTTCGGCGTAAATACATCCTAATGTCCCGGATTCGTTGAAAATAAAAGCCAGCCGTGCTTACAGTGGCTTCACGAATAACAACTAACAGGCGGCTTTGTGATCGGGATCGTAAATGACGCCCAGATCCACCTTCCCCCCAAAATGCTCGAACAGCTTTCTTGCGACCTCTCGTGACGGCAACTGCACGCCGCGCTCTATGCGAGATAGGTTCCCCACATCGAGATCAGTAGCGGCGGCGACCTCCTCTAAGGTCTGCTTTCGCTGCTGTCGCGCTTCCCGCAAATTTAGCTTCGGCATGCGGGGAGTATTGCGCATACCGCAAATTTGCGCAAGGGGCTATTTTTGCGGATCCCGCTTTGAATAATGGACCCGCTCTCAACGACAGTAAGCCCCGATATGGTTGCCGCCCGCCCGATGGGTTATCGAGGCGTCGGCTGGGCCATCAGGAAAGTCCGCCAAGGACAAGATCGAACCCTCGATGATGTCGCCGACGCGATCGGCTCGGATGCTGGGAACCTGTCCCGAGTCGAGCGCGGAGAGCAATGGCCGCCAGAAGCCCAGCTTAACGCTGTAGCGCTTGAGCTTGGCCTGAACGCATCCGATTTGCTCCGACTGGCAGAAAGAGGGGAAAATGACTTGGCGGGCTTAATGGCGATCGTCGAGCAGCTCCCGCCGTCTAAGCGGGCAGAGCTCCAAAGATACGCTGAATTCCTGCTCACCCAGATCTGACGACCCGCCTATAGCCTCGCCCTGCCGGGGCCTATAAAATAATTCTCGTTTTGCGCTTGACGCAACCCAGTATTTTGCGGATACTGCAAATCTAAGGACCGACAACCACTAGCCGGAGCCTCAAATGGAACAGCACACCGAAACCGTCCCCGTCCAAAGCGGAATCTTGTTCCCAAAGCCGTTCACGGCCGAGCAAGTCTCCGAGACGTTGTTCAGCTATGCCGCAAACATGACGAAGCGAAGGCCGCTGTACGGTGTGTTCGACGGCGACGCGCTCGTGCATTGGTCAACGGGCCGCAAAGCCGCAGAGCGTTGGGCTGATGCACGCGAGCTGCATTCGCAGAGGATCGCGTAATGACCGCGCCATCGACCGAAACTGTAACCGTCCAAATCCACCCCGACACAATCCTTGTCGACCTCGCCCGCGCTTTAGCGACTGGAGGGTTTTCGATCAAGTACGAACCGAGGGATGGGTTGGTGATTGTGAGGGCTCAGTAGATGGGACAGCAGAACACGAGCAGCGAAGACATCCGCCACGACGAGAACTTCGAGGAATTGAAGCGTGTGCTCGCGAACGGCACTTTTCATCACGCCACTTACCGCAATCGCGGAACCGTTTGGGAAGGCTTGTGGGTCTACCTGAAAGATCCTGATGGCTTTCGCGGTTATGCGGTAGGTTTCAACATTTCCAAGGACTCGCCGCACATCGATGTGGCTCACGATCTATGTCGCGGAACCGGCATTAGCGTCGGCTCTTACGGGTGCGGCTGATGACCGCGCCCTCGACAGACAAAGACCATTACCACGACTGGACTCCGGCTCGTAAAGCGAACGGAGCGCTGGACTACAGAATGAATCGTCAGATGAGTAACCAGCCGCTTATCAACGTGCGTTGTGAATGCGGCGCGCGGACTTGGTTTACTAAATCGAATTGGGAAGGCATCGCGACAAAGGATCGTGGCGACCGATGAGGGCGGGACGATGAGCACCGATAAAGTTTCGCCTGTTCAGGGCGTGAGCAAGCAAGTCGTGAACTCAGTGCCGAATCAATTCCTTTGGCGTTGCCCCGATTGTAACCGCCAACAAGAGCACCCGTATCAGCCTCACGCCTGCGTCAACTTCTGCGCGCTAACGATCTACAAAGACGAGCACGGAAAGCGCATGAGCAAGGCTTCTATCCATGACTCTGACGGCAAGGTATTCGATGTGCGCCTCTCATACGACGAGGCATTTTTGCGCTACATGATCGAGGACGTATATCCGGGCATCGCTTGGGTGGTGCTCGATCAGCAGGGGATAGAACTGTGACTCGTTCAAAGCAGGGGCCACGTGCTTGGTGCGATTACTTGCAGCGCCAGTGCCCGGCTTCTGGAAAATGCGATTGCGTTATCGAGGACGACCCGACACCTTTTTGCCATGTATGCGGAGCGATGACTGCTACGCAATGCGAGTGTCCGAGACCGTTCTACGCGGAGAACCACTGATGCAGCAGGTCTCGGTCCAGTGCGGACAGTGCGGAAAGCAATTCGACGTTCCCAAGAACATGGCTCTCCGCAAAAAGGTCTCTTTCGTGTGTAGCGATTGCACAGCACCGGATTGGACGCGCTCATGCGAAGTCTGCGGCGAGAAGCCTGTGCATCCGCTGACCGGCATGTGCGGTCCCTGCACGACCGGAGAAGCGGCGACTGCTGGAGGGAATTGGTAATGCACGAACTGAAACTCCGCCCGCCCAACCACCACCACGTTCTGAACGGCGAAGTACTGCGCTCCGGCGACCTCGCCTTCGCCGGTGTCAACGGCACGCGCGCGCGCTGGCTGCCGATCAACCGCAGACTCATCGGCGATATCTACGACTCCGACTGGCACGAGCATCCCTCGTATGTCGTGCGGCACGACGACGTGATTGCGACGCCGGACCCGGAGATGCTGGCCGAGTATCACCGCCGCTTCGCCGACTACCTCGAGGAGGGGGTGCCGGTCGACCCGCGGACGCAAGAACTCAAGGACATGGGCGCGCTGCTTTCGTTTCGGCTTGGGGTGAAACGGCGCGAGATGAATCGGGAGGCGCTGCGATGACCGTGCATGTTATAGGCCCTCCAGTCGAGTCGGTCGACGACGCCGCCATCATTGACGTGATCAACTTCGTCAACGGGCGCTTTGCCGATGCGCATCCGAACACGGTGATGTCGTTTGTGACGAGCTACCTGCTGCAAGTGATTCTGACATCCGAGAACGTGTTCGAAAGCCCCTTCGATTGGGACGCTTTTCAGCAGGACTTCGCCGAAAAACTCGCAGAGGCGCGGGTGTTTGTCGCGACAGAAGGGAGCCGGCTGCAATGAGTTTGACCACAGAACAGATCCACGCCCGCAAGCGCGGCGTCGGCTGCTCCGAATTGCTCGCGGCGCTCGGCAAGGACCCGCGCGTCAGTCGCCTCGAGCTCTACAAGCGCAAGGTCGGCGAGCTCCCGGACCTCGATTTCTCGGACAACGAGCGCGTCGAGTGCGGCGTCGTACTCGAGGCCGGCATCCGCGAGCTATTCTCGCGCAAGCTCGGCCACCCGATTACCACACTACCGGACACGCTCTTTCATGCAGACGCGCCGCTCGTCGGTCATCCTGATGGCCTGATCGAGGCGCTCGACTGCGGTATCGAGTTCAAGAATCGCGACCGGCTCATCTTCATCGATGAGTATGGCGAGGACGGCACCGACCAAGTCCCGATGCGCGACCTCATCCAGTGCGTCGGCTACATGGAGATCACGCAGAGGCGTCGCTGGCTCCTGGGCGCCCTGGTCGGCGGCAACGAGCGTCACATCTTCGAGATCGCCTATGACGAGCAACTGGCCGTTGCGATTCTGGCCGGTGTGCGCGAGTTCTGGCAGCACGTCGAGGAACGCCGCCCGCCGGCGCCGGAGACGTCAGAAGACGTCAAGCTGCTATGGCCGAAGCACCTGGATACGAAGGTGACAGCCACTCCCGAGATCGAGGCCACGCTTGCTGAGCACGCCGAGCTCAAGGGCCTGCTGAAAGAGGCGACCGAGAAGGAAGCCGGGCTCTCGCTCGAGGTCAAGAAATTCATGGGCGAGGCCGGCGAGCTCGTCGACCAGCGGGGCAAGACGCTTGCGACCTGGCGCACCAACAAGCCGTCAACGAAATTCGACGAAAAGAAATTCGCCGAGGAAAACCCGGAGGTCCACGAGGATTATCTCGTCGACAAGGCCAGCGTCCGACCCTTTCTTAACAAGCTGATTCAACGGAGAAAATGAACATGGCAACAGTACCGAAGGCTACCGCACAACAGGAGCCTACGCTCGCGCAGGAACTCGAGGTTCTTCAACCGGAGATCGCCAAGGTCTTGCCGGAGCACGTCACACCCGAACGGTTCATGCGTGTCGTCATGACCGCGATCGCGCAGTCGCCGGACCTTCGCAACGCTGACCGGCGAACGCTGCTGACGTCGTGCGTGAAGGCTGCGCAGGACGGGCTTGTACCGGATGGGCGCGAGGCCGCGCTCGTGATTTTCAACAACAAGGTCAAGAACGCGAACGGACCGGATACGTGGATCAAGGCGGTCCAATACATGCCGATGGTGTTCGGCATCCTCAAGAAGGTCCGCAATTCCGGCGAGCTCAAGCAGTTGACCGTGAACGTCGCCTACGAGAAGGACGAGTTTCGGTACTTCATCGATGATCTTGGGGAGCACGTTCTCCACCACCCGGCACTGATCGACGATCGCGGCAAGTTTCTCGCCGCCTACGCCGTTGCGATCACAAAGGACGATGGCCGCTACGTCGAGGTCATGACGCGCGGGCAGGTCGAGCAGGTACGCGAGATCAGCAAAGCGAAGGACACCGGGCCCTGGAAAAGCTGGTACGACGAAATGGCGAAGAAAACCGTCATCCGTCGCCTGTCGAAGCGGCTGCCGATGAGCACTGACCTCGACGCTGTCATTCGCCGCGACGACGAGTTCTACGATGTCAACACGCCCGGGCAGAGGCAGATCGCTCAAAGCGGCACCGCCGCTGCCAAGGCCATGCTCAGCCTGCCGACGCTGCCGGTCGGCGACGCACCGACAGCCGAAACCATCGACCCAGAGACCGGCGAAGTCACCGCCGCCGATGAGCAAGCCGCAGCCGAGACGCCCCTCCCCGAAGGCTTCGATATCGCGGCCGAGGAGAAGGCGTTGCGCGGATCCAAGGACCTTAAGGCGCTCGTCGGCAAGTGGACCGCTGTTGCGAAGCGGTTGAAGGGCGCGGCGATGCCGTTGGAGCTCCAGGCGGCTTACGACGAGATGCGCGAGAGCTTCGAGGAGCGCGAGGCGCTACAGGGCGAGGGCGGGCAGCAGGAGTTGTAATGGGCGACGGCAATCCGGACGACGACATATCTTTTTAGCAGGAGCACCAATGCGCATCATCGAACTTCGCAGCGAAAACTTCAAACGCATCAAGGCAATAGCGATACGGCCAGACGGATCATTGATTCAGATCACCGGGCGCAACGGCCATGGCAAGTCGAGCCTGTTGGACAGCATACATGTCGCGCTGGCCGGCAAATCCGTCGCACCGCCGCAACCGATTCGCAAGGGTCAACGCAAGTCCACCATTCGGGTGAGCCTCGGCGATCGCGAAGTCGAATTGATCGTCACGCGGACGTTCACCAAGGAGAAGAACGGGGAGGAGTACACGACGAACCTCACTGTCGAGAGCCCCGATGGCGCCATCTTCCGGTCGCCGCAGAAACTTCTCGACGATCTGCTCGGAGCGCTGAGCTTCGATCCGCTCGCGTTCGCCCGGGCGCCGGCCAAGGAGCAGGCGGACATGCTCAAGCGCTTGGTCCCAGGCGTGGATTTTGACGGCATCGAAGCGCAGAACGAGGCCGACTACCACAAGCGCCGAGATATCAACCGACGGGCGAAGGAGCTGCGGGCGCAGGCCGAAGGCATCGCAGTCCCGACCGATATCGCGATGGAGACGATCGACGAGTCGGCGCTGGTCGACGAGCTTGAGAAGGCCGGCGAGCGCAACGCCGAGATCGAGACGCGGCGTGCTCGCCGCGAGCGCCTCGCTGGCGACGCTGGGGCCCTGCGAGTGGCGTCGGAGCGGGAGCAAGAGAAGGCCGCCGAGCTGCGCCAACGCGCCCAGGAACTGCTCGAGCGAGCGCAGATTGCCGAGGCCCAAGCCAAGGCGCAGATCACCGAGGCCGATCAGATCGACGAGCGGCTGCGCACGGCTGAGGAGCTGCCCGCGCCGATCGAAACCGCCGGCATCCGTCAGCAGATCGAGCGCGCCAAGGAGCACAACGCCCTGGTCGGACAGGCGCAGCAGCGCGCCAACCTCGAATCGAAGGCCGAGCTGCTCGAACAGGAGGCCGAGACACTGACCCAGGCAATGGAGGAGCGCAACGAGTCCAAGGCCAAGGCGATCGCCGCGGCCAATCTGCCGGTGCCCGGGCTCGCGTTCGGTAGCGGCGAAGTGACGCTCGCCGGCGTGCCGTTCGAGCAGGCATCCGACGCTGAGCAGCTTCGCACGAGTGTTGCTATTGCGGCGGCGCTGAACAGCAAGCTCAAGGTCGTCAGGATCCGTGATGGTTCGTTGCTCGATGAGGACTCGATGAAGCAGCTCGCCGAGTTCTGCGACGAGCACGACATGCAGTGCTGGATCGAAGTCGTGGATAGCTCGGGCAAGGTCGGATTCGTAATTGAAGACGGCATGCTCAAGCAGCAGGACGAGGCGCAAGAGGCTGCGGCGGGATGAACGACGATCTTCTCGCCCTGATCCAGCGCTGCCTCGACCGCGGGCACAGCGTTGAGATAGTGAAGTGCGGCCAACATGCGAAGCCAGGGAAGCCGTATCTAGCGCGTGTGGACCGCGGCGGCTTCGGCACCGACGATCACCTGGTTTACGGAAGCGACGCCGAAAAAATACTGCGCGAGGCCATGGAGCACGTGCTCGAGCATGGCTTCACGCAACCCCAGGACCGCTACGGATTGGGGCGCAAGTCAGACGCTGAAAGGAGTACCCAATGAAAAAACAGCAAATCCGATCCATGGCGCAAGCCTGCCGGCAGCTCCACGAGCTCGGCTTCAACACGGTCGCCGAGGCCCTCGTGTTCTTCGCAACGGCCGAGGCGACCAACGGTACGGCGCCGAACGTCACGGCCATTCGGGACCGCACGGGGCTGCCCATGTCGACGGTATCGAGGGTTGCCTGGGGCCTGCGTGATCGCGGGCTGTTCGACTACGAGCCCGATCCCAAGGACCGGCGTCAAACGGTGGTGAGGGCGAATGTCGGGGCGTTGGGCGGGTGAGCGCCGTGGAATATTCAACGTTCATAGCAAACAAGCTTTCACGCTGCCTGCCGGCCGGGTTCGATGTTGATGTTGTAAACGGTGAGCTATTCGACTTCCAATCAGTGCTTACGAAATGGGCGCTTCGAGTTGGCCGGTGCGCGCTGTTCGAGGATACCGGGCTCGGCAAGACACGGCAGGAGCTTGCATGGGCTCAGGCGGTCATACAGCGCCACGGTGGCGGTGTTTTGATTCTGGCGCCGCTCGCGGTGGCTGAGCAAACAGTCGAGGAAGGGCGGCGAGTCGGTATCGGAGTCCGCCACGTCCGAGAAGCCACGCCGATAGAAGGCATCTGCATTACCAATTACGAACGGGTTCACAAGTTCGATTGCTCGGAGCTTGCCGGCGTCGTCTTGGACGAGTCGAGCATCATCAAACACCACGACTCGCGATCATTTTCTCAGCTTACAGAAACCTTTGCTCGCACGCCTTACAAGCTTTGTGCGACTGCCACGCCTGCACCGAACGACTGGACTGAGCTAGGTACGCACGCTGAGTTTTTAGGCGTTTGCAGCCGTCCGGAAATGCTCGCCGAGTTCTTCGTCCACGATGCTGCCAAAACTCAAGATTGGCGCTTGAAAGGCCATGCCCGCGCGGCGTTCTGGGAGTGGGTCAGTTCGTGGGCGGCCGTTGTACGCAACCCGGCTGATTTGGGCTTCGACGGCACGCGCTACGAACTGCCGTGGCTCAACGTCGAGCAGCACACGATCAAGAGCGAAGGTGCGCCAATCATTGAGGGCAATCTGTTCGCCATGCAGGCATCGTCCTTGAGCGAGCGCCGCGCAGCCCGCCGCCATACGGTCACAGCCAGAGTCGGCGAGTGTGCCGAGCTGGTAAACGCAACGCATGGGCCGTGGGTCGTGTGGTGCGATCTCAACGTTGAATCTGACATGCTCGCCGCAGCGATTGATGGCGCCATAGAAGTCCGCGGGTCGCAGTCGCTCGACGAGAAGGAATCGACGCTTGACGCTTTCCGCTGCGGCGAGGCGCGCGTGATCGTCAGTAAGCCAAGTATCTGCGGGTTCGGACTCAATTGGCAGCACTGCGCGAACATGGCCTTTGTCGGCGTGACCGATAGCTACGAATCCTATTATCAGGCGGTTCGCAGATGTTGGCGGTTCGGGCAGACCAAGCCCGTGAACGTGCATGTATTCGCTTCTGATCTTGAGGGCGCAGTCGTCTCGAACCTTAAGCGCAAGGAAGAAGCCGCAGCGCAGATGGCCGAGGAAATGGTCTCGTTCACAGCCGCCGCAGTTCGGCGAAATATCGTTGGGTCTCAACGATCTAGCAATGTTTACAACAGCGATCAAAAAATCAAGCTACCTGGGTTTATATGCGCTGCCTAGATCAAGTACTGTCCGCCAACTGGGCTCTGTACCAGGGAGATTGTGTCGAAGTGCTGCAAGGTATCCCCGACAAATCTATCGGCTATTCGATCTTCTCGCCGCCGTTCGCGTCGCTGTACACATACTCGAACAGCCCGCGCGATATGGGTAACTGCAAAACGCACGCGCAGTTCTTAGAACACTTTGGATTCTTGGTCGATGAATTGCGTCGAGTCATGCAGCCTGGGCGTGACGTGTCGTTTCACTGCATGCTGCTCCCGACGAGCAAGGTCATGGATGGCGTGATCGGACTGCGAGACTTCCGCGGGGAGCTGATTCGCTGTTTTGAGACTCGCGGCTTCGTCCATCACTCAGAGGTCGTGATCTGGAAGGATCCAGTGACGGTCATGCAGCGTACCAAGGCGCTCGGGCTTCTTCATAAGACTGTGCGCAACAATTCGAGCATGGCGCGGCAAGGCATCCCCGACTACCTTGTGACGATGCGCGCCCCTGGTGATCCGATCGAGCGGGTGACGCACGACGATTACCCTGTCGATAAGTGGCAGCGAATCGCCTCTCCCGTATGGATGGATATCAACCCATCGGACACGTTGCAGTATCGCAGCGCCAGGGAGCATGAAGACGAGCGGCACATCGCGCCGCTGCAGCTCGAAGTAATCCGACGCGGTATAGAGCTATGGACCAATCCTGGTGACACGGTGCTCTCGCCGTTTTGCGGCATAGGTTCTGAGGGCTTTGTCGCGATTGAACTCGGCAGAAGGTTTATCGGCATCGAGTTGAAGCGCAGTTACTTCGAGCAAGCCGCGGCGAATCTTGCGGCCGCCGATGCCCAAGAAGATATGTTCGTGGCAAAAGACGCCAGCAAATGATGGCCCCCTCCCCCACCCCCTTCTGGCTCCCACGGATATGCCCCGAGTGCCAGTCGTTCGTCTCGCCGGTCACGCCGCCAGCCGAGGGCGATCTCTGCCGCTGCCCGACTTGCTGGACCGTGCTCGTGTTCGGGGAGCATCTGATGTTGCGGGTTGCTACCGCTGCGGAGCGGGCTGGGCTCACCGCCTCGGAGGCCTCCGGATGATCGGCTCCGTGCTCGAGCAAGAGGACCTGATGCGCCTCACCGGCCTGCGCCAGAAAGCCGCCCTGCGTCGCCACCTGCGCAAGGCAGGCATCCGCTTCACCGAGTTGGGTGGTAGGATCTCGACGACTGAGCAAGCCTTTAACGACGCTTTGGCGGGCCGTGGGCAAAAGAACAAGATCAACGAACCAATCTGGGGAGACCTGCGGGAGTGACGCGATGGCCATTGATCGCGTCTTTCGGCGCCACGGCTCCTGGCATATCGACCTCGGCCGAGACGAGAACGGCAAGCGGCGCTCCAAGAAGCTCTGCCGGGTATCCGAGGGCGAATCGTCTCTCTACGAGGCCCTCGGGTGCCATCTACGCCGGCCGGCGATTACGATCGACGCCCTGCTCACCGAGTTCCTGGTGAACGGCGTCGACGACCTCGCGCCACGGACGCGAAAGGATTACGCGGGGTATGTCCGGCGCCGACTGCGGCAACACTTCGGCCCCCTGGCCGCGGCGGACTTAAAGCCGACGCATGTGGCGCAATACCTCCACAGGCGGAAGAAGGCCAGTGCCGGATCGGTCGCCAACAAGGAGATCGCCTGCCTCGCAAGCGCCTACGAATACGGTCAGCGCGTCGGGATCTGCGACGGCAACCCGTGCCGGTCGGTTCGGCGGAACAAGACAAAGCCCAAGGACCGCTACGTCCGGCACGACGAGTTTCTCTCGCACTTCGATCTCGCGCCGGATCACGTTCAGGACCTCATGGCCGGCATCTACCTCATGGAGCTGCGGCCGGACGAGGCCCGCGAGCTTCGGCGGACAAGCCTCACGCCCAAGGGGATCCGGTTCGAAGAATCGAAGACCGGCAAGATCAAGATCATCGAGTGGTCGTCGGCCGTCCAGTTCTTCCTCACCCGGGCGACGTCTCGGCATCCGAGTTCGCCGTTCGTGTTCACGAATTCGCAGGGCGGAAAGTGGACCGAATGGGCCATGTACAGCGCCATGCAGCGGGTCCGTGCCGATCTCGCTAAACTCGAGGAGGAGACGGCGGAGCGAGAGAATCGAGCGCCGGTCCCTATCGACTCGTGGACCTGGTACGACCTACGAGCGAAGGGCGAGTCGGACCATCAGGACGGCGGCATGGGGCTCCTGCCGCTCTATCGACGAGCTCGCCGACATCGCCCGGTCGTGTGACGTGGCGGACAGACCATGATTTTGGCGGACAGAGAAAACAGGGGCGATGCGCTGAAACTGGTGCCCGAGGCCGGATTCGAACCGGCACGGCCTATTCGGCCAGCGGATTTTAAGGGCATACCACAACTCCCGCTGAATCAATTTCTTGCGCGTTTTTTGTCCGCCACCCGGCGAGAAATCGCGCGAGCTTTTCCGCGGCGCTCGGGCACTTTGGCGGACAGCTAAATGACCGACTGTAAGCACATGAACTTTCAAGCTTACGTGTCAGTGCATCGGCTGGAGGATAGCGGACGGTTCAGCGCTGACGTCAAGATCGAGTGCGCTGAGTGCCATCTGCCGTTTCAGTTCCTCGGGCTACCTCTCGGGCTCGACCTGAACGGCGCGGCGATGAGCGTTGACGGCCAGGAAGCGCGCCTTGCGATTGCGCCTGTCGGCAGCGTGCCGCAGCCCTTGGACAAAGGCTTAGTCTCGGGTTTCCGCGTTCGGCAGCCCGGAGACCACTGAGCAACGGAGAATGACATGCCGCGAAAACTGAACCGCACGAAAGGCCCGAAGGATAGAAATGTCTGCTCGTATTGCGGGAAGCTCGATCGTAAGAGCGGGAAGCCTTGTAAGTGCCGTAAGGCAAAGCCGGAGTAGAGCAGGAGCAAGACGAACATGAGCAAAAGCATCAAGCCACAAACGGGATGGATGGTGTTTAACTACGACATCCCCGTCTTTCCGACGCTCGCCCATACGCGCCGTGAAGCCATCGACATATGGAGCGGCGACGACAAGAACAGATGGAAGTCATGGCAGAAACGCGGGGCTGTCGAAGTCAAAAAGATTCGATTGTCATTTGCCTAGCGCAAGCACTTTCAAAAAGGAGAACACTCATGTGGATTTATGTGATCGATGTTGGTGGCGACAAACAGTGCTGGAAGGCTGAGACGGTGCGTGAGGCAATGGACGCCGCGCTCAAGGCGTACTGCGAAGAAGCGAAGGAAGCCGAGTTATACGATGAGGACGACCCACCAGCCGACCAGTGGCAACGGACGTTCCGCTCGTGCGAGGTCATTGGGAGACTCGCGAATCCTTAACCGCCGAGGTAATACAGATGCCAAAGGTCAAGGTTGAAATGGAGCTTTCCGATCTGCTGCGGATTTCCGTGCTGATCGACCATCACCGCAAAGAGGCTGTTGAAAGCGCGGACGGCTACGAAAAAGGTGATCCGCCGCAAGGGCTTTGGCAGGAGTGGGGACGCGAAGCGGCGGACCTGAACAAGAAACTGCTGGCCGCTATTGAGGCCAAAGACACCAGCCGAAGGTAGGCACGGACCATGAATAAGTGCAAACATCCAAACACCGCAGCAGCGTCGGCGATCAAGTACGCCCCAGTGTGGTGTCCAGACTGTAAGCAATGGGTCGTCCTACACAAGCGGCCCGTAACCCCAAAGGCAGACAGATGATCGACTACAGAACCATAGCCGGATACGTTGCTAGAGACATTTTTGCAGCAGGCGACGAAGCCTGGCGAGGAGAGAGAACTCAACGCATACAGTTTATGGGAGGCGAATGGCCCGACAACGAAACAGAGATTGGAGGGTTTTGCGAGGAAGCTCTGCGCGACTGTATTGAGAAGTCCCTGTTACAACATCTGTCCTCAAAGGGCAGCGGCTCGTGAAAGCACTCACGATCTGCCAGCCATACGCGCACCTGATCTTGACCGGCGAGAAGCCCGTCGAGAACCGGACGTGGCGCTCGAACTATTACGGGCCGCTGCTCATACATGCCGGTAAAAGTCGCTCATGGCTCTCTGACGGCGACGAGGACCGATACCCGCTGGAGTTCGGGGTCATCGTCGGCCGCGTGCTCATGGTCGATTGCCTGCGCGCTGAGCGGTATCGGCAGATGTTCCCGGAGCACGAGAACAGCCATCACGTTAACGGGCCGTGGTGCTTCGTGCTTGCGCAACCTGAACGATTCGTGCGCCCGATACCGTATCGCGGAGCACAAGGCTTTTTCAACGTGCCAGATGAGGCACTGACTTCGGAGGGCACCAGTTAATGATCGAACAGCTTTGGGTATGGTTCTCAGGCCAGCTCGATAACGAGATATTCGGCGGGCTCGCTGCGGTCTCGCTGCTCGGCTATGCAGGGTACGTATTTCGAGCCGTGCCCTCAAGGCTGTTCCAGTTTTTCAAGCTTCAGTTCACTACCGAGGTCACGGTGCGCAGCGACGATCAGATGTTCTTCATTGTGGCCGAATGGCTTGGAAAGCAGGAGTTCATGGGCCGAAGTCGCAGACTCAAGATCCTCACGAAATCTTCTCGACGTATGGACACGCCGATGACTGCGGCTCAGTCTAGTGAAGAATCTCGGCCAGAGTACCTATTTGTGCCAGCTCCGGGTCTGCACTACTTTTGGTACAACAACTGTCCCGTGCTACTCCAAATTGACGACGGTCAAGGCGGAAAGCCAGATGGCCGACAGTTCATAATTATCGAAAACATCACCATGCGCACCATCGGACGCAATCCCGCTACGTTCGCCGCACTCATGGACGAGGCCCTTGCCCAGATCAAATCAGAACGGCGCATTCGCGTGACGACACACGGAGAGTACGGTTGGCGCGGACAGCAAACGAAGCTCCCGAGGCCGCTGTCTTCAGTAATTACGATAGACGACATCGGAGAACGGCTGCTAGAGGACATGCGAGCGTTCTTCCAAAGCCAGACATGGTATGTCCAGCGCGGCATCCCCTGGAGACGTGGCTACATGCTGTCCGGCCCGCCTGGAACCGGGAAGTCGTCGCTAGTGTTCGCGCTCGCCAGCGAGCTATCTATTCCGATTTTCTCGCTGTCGCTGGGCACAGCTATTGACGACGGCGGTTTGGCCGGACTGCTGGCAGACATCCCCGAGCGGTCCATTCTGCTGATCGAGGACGTTGACACGTTCGATGTGTCGCAGTCTCGAAAGATCGAGAAAAACGGCGAGAAGAAGGAGTACATCTCGCTCTCCGGGCTCCTGAACGCCTTAGACGGCGTTATAGCCGGAGAAGGCCGGACGGTCATCATGACCACTAACCATCCTGAGAACCTAGATGCGGCGCTCACACGGGCGGGCAGGATAGATCGCTCCGAGACACTGAGTCTATTCAGCCCCGACGAGAGCGTCCGCATGTGGAGATTGTTTTTCGGTGAGCATCACGCTTTCGAGGGGCATTTCTCACAACGGGTGCGCTCGCAGGTCCAGCCTGCCGCGCTACAGGAACACTTCATGAGGTATCGTGACAATCCGCACAACGCTGCCATCCACGCTAACCGCGTCGGCGGTCAGTTGAGCAAGATCGCGTAGGAAATAGATGCGGGAGAGCTAGATGCTACCGTTAGTACGTGAAGATTACGCCCGGTGGTGCAAGCGAGAGGACATCACTACGGACGAGGATAAGGCCAGGCTGTGGAGAGCATTTTGGGCCGGATGGAACGCCGCGCGCGAGAGGGTGGATGTTGCATTCAAAGTTGGATATTCGCCCGTTTCTCGGGAAGGCGAAAATGATTAGGCCTACTCACTGCTCTCGCAGCTTTCGGCCAAGAGTTATGCTGCCACAGCATCGGCTGGGATGCAAATGGTGCTCGGGAATCTCATGCTCAAACGATGGCTAGGCGGGAATCGATCTGCGCAGACTGCGCCGGTTTCGATATCGAGTGGATGTACAAGTGCCAGCGACACGGACTCGAATACTGCCGCGGCTGCTCGTGCCCGGAATGTGACGATGAGCGCTATGACGACGTACTTTGTGGGTACGAAGATGACGATCTATAAGCCCGTGCTCACTGGAGACTCGGAATGATGACGCATCAATTTGGGAAATCTCTGCTATCCAAGCTGTCCAGAGATTATGTAGAAGTTCGCGGTGGACAACTGGTGTCCGATACAACTAAGAACGGCCTGCGAACCGAGGTGTTTGCAATGCCTAATAAGGAACGATGGGCGTTCGTTTCGCCATCGCCTACCGGAGGCAGTAATGAATAAGCCAGCGTCAGTAGAAAAATACATTGAGCAGAACGGTCCTTTCGACCCGGCGCTAACAGACGCTGAAAGAGCTGCCGTTCAACGATGGATAAACAGTGAGAGCGAGAGCCTAATTTTGCGCTGCAAGATTCACCAATCACCATCCGAGCAGAGAATCCAAGAACTTGAGACCAAACTAAGCGAAAGCGAAAGCGCCCAGATGTGCGCCGGAGAGACGATAGGCGAACTTCTCAGCTACATCACGGACGCTGAGGCAGCGATCCATTACCTTGTGACTGAACACGTCTCCATGCGAGACATCGAGCATATCGTCGGCGTTTATCCGACGATCAAAGAAGCACTGCGATCCCACGCCGAGCGGACGGCTCGTGAGAAACAGGAGGGAGGGGATGAGTAAGAGCGACGACCGATTCACCGCTGATGCGCACGAAGCGTTGCGGAAACGGTGCATTGAGCTTGAGTCCCAGCTAGAAACAGTCCAAGAACGCTACCGCGATAAGTGTGGCGAGCTGGCTGATGCTCTCGGAGAGATAAGCGACATGGAGGAAAGAGCCGAATCTGCGGAGTCTCGATTAGGCGGTTTATCCAAGGCTCTGATAGAGGCGCAAAAATATTTGGCTAAGCAAGGTTCATCTTTCGACCCAGACAAATCTTACAAAATTGTTTGCGATACAATTATCGGAGCGCTAGATGGCAGCCTACCAGGTTATGAACATAACCGCGCCGTAGAAGATCACGAGTACAAGCCAGATATGGGCCAATGCGCGATCTGCAAGAGGCAGGAGTCAGAACATCGTGCCGTAGAGAGTCAATTTCATGGTGGCGACGGTAAAGGGGGTTCCAGCCCTGGCGCTGTCGGATCGCGCGTTACACCGTCCGAAGCGTCACCGTCTGCCACCGCCTCAGAGGATCAGTGGCCAATCCACGAAGAAGACAACCGGAAATGCACTGGCGGGTTGCCGCATGCGTTTTGCAGCTTTCCTGGCTGTACCTGCATGGACCGTGTATCAGATAGGCGGGAGCCGGGCGAAAGCTCCTAGCAAGGTCCAAGTTACGCGCCTGAACCAGTCACTACCCTTTCGGCGCGTTGTTCCAATCGTTCCACGACGAGCAACGCACCACGATTGTAATTCCCTGAATTTCTATCGGGTAGATCGCTTGCGGATTGTCGCTGCAAAATCGGCTCACGTCCGGGCGCATGTACGCGAGGTAAAGCAGCTCTTGAGCGCGTTGCACAATGTCCTCGGGGCTGGGCTGTGCAACGGCAGGAGAGAGTAACGCCAAAGCGACTAGGTATCTCATTCCAATCTCCTGATTCGTTCTCTCAAGTCCTCAAGCTCCATTTGATTCGATCTCACCGTCGTCAATATCTGCTCGTGAGCAAGCTCGGTTTGCAGCGGATGGGTCTCGTCTTTCCATATATGCAAGTCGCGTACCGCATCACGAAGATTGACCCCGCCGAAAATCATGGTGGTCACAATTACTGCGAGAACAGGAGCCAATACACGCTCCACCATGGATAGCACGCCGTTGCCGTTAGTCATGGTTCATCCCAAAATAGCAACGACAAGCGACACAAGGACACCAATACCCATTATCAACAGCGCGATGTTCTGAGTCGTGATCGCCCTGGCCGCGCTCTGCCCGCCTGATTGCCCCGTCAACCTGGAAACGGTTTGTTCAAGAAACTTTATGCGTTCGCCGTGCGCGTCAAGCTCGACTCTCTGCGCAAAGGTAGCCCGCGCGTCACTCATCGCCGCTCTCCATTCGTTGCTCGCGACGTTTACCCGGGTCTGCGATTCCTCGGCCTTGTCTGTCGCACGCTGAGAGGCCGACAGGATAGCGCTGGACTGCTTCTCGCGTTCCTCCAGAATGCGGAACAGCGTGTTGCAGCGCTCCTCAATCCTGGCAATCTGAACGAACGCGTTATGGTTGCTTTCGTCGGGCAAGATTCACAGCCTCCGGCAAGAGCGGGCCTGGGCTCGCATCACGGCGAAGTCCCTGAGCATCTGGTCAATCGCGCTGTCGGCCGGCAGCAGCCAAAGCTCATCGGCAGCACGGTTGAGAAGATTCTGCTCGTACTCTACGACTACCGGACACGCTGGTAACGGCCGTTCAAAATGGGCCGTTCCGCATCCGGCGATCAAGCTCAGCACGATCACGAGGGCGGTGAGCCGCAGCTTCGAGCTGTTCATCTTTGACCTCATCGGTTTCCCGGGCTCGTGCCTGTTCGCTTTCCAGTCTCTCGACGCGCTCGGCATCGCGTCCTGATCGTCGAGCACCGAACAGCAACACGGCCAAAGCGACGATAGCGGCGACCAGCCACATGACACCGCTTTTGATGGCGCTCCAAAGCTTGATCACAGCTTTCCGGGAGTCGCAGGCGTCTTGGAGGCGCGCGCAATGAGCCAAACGAACACGCCCGCCAGCCCAATTTCAAGCCCGTCAGGCGAGCTCGCCATGAACTCGGGGGCGAAATACCGTAGAAGCGAAATCACGATGACGGCAAGACCGCCAGCGAGGGCAGCATTTGTAGAAGTACGCCAACCTGAATCAATCATATAACCTCCGAATACCCAACAATCGATTAGCCGGGAATCGCTGTATCGAGACCGTGTTCCCCTGATTGCCCCCAAGCACTAGAATCTCGCCGTTGGTGTCCTCACCGGCAAACAGCCCGACATGCCCAGGAGCTCCGCGAGTCACTTCCGGGCCAGGCTGAGGGTCTGGACCCCGCTTGAAAACCACCACGTCGAACTCAGGGCGCGCCTCGTCTGCAAAAACGGGCTTCCCTACCTCGAGCCAGGATCGTGCCGCAGCACTCTCAGAGCGCGGCAGGCCAAGCAGGAATGCGAGCCCGTTCAGCCAAGAACTGCACCACGGCGTTTCGTCTGGCTGATCGATCCCAAGCCCGCACAACGAATGACACCACACGATGAACGGCTGGTCCTTTTCTCCCGCAATTTCCTTCATCCCGCGGAATCGATGAGCTAAGGTGTAAAGAGTGATTTTCATTAGCTCAGATCCTCAACCAGTTGCTCAATCATCGGTATACGTCTGCCACTCGATAGTCCCCATGAAGGTGATTGCGGTGGCGGCCACTCCAGTCAACAGCATTTGAAGCTGGCTGCCTGGAACCTGTACTACCGCAGTCACTCCAGCGGTATCTGGATCGAGAACCGAGACCTGAGATTGCTGAGAAACAGCCGCAGCACCAGCCCCTCTTTCTATCAGGGCAATTCTGTCCTCCAACCAGAACTTAGTCCCGTCATCGTACCGAGCCATTGTCCGCACCTTCACCCAAGTGATCGAGTTTATGGGGATGGTCACGGAATCGAAATTCTCGGCATCTCCACTATCATCGGTAGTCGCCTCCAAAAACGGCATGACGTTCCACGAACGGGTTTCGTCAGTCCCTCCAGAGGTAATCGGGTTGTGGACTTGGAGCATGCCCATATTCGCGACAGCATCCTTGCCAATTCCAGTTCTACCCGTGCCGAGGATGGACGAGGTAATGTCGGTCGAGCTGCTTTTACCGGCCCACACTCGACTTGCGGACGAGTTCAAGTTTCTAGCCACCACACTGGCTTCGGAATCGTCATCGCCGCCGTAATTAGCAGATGATGGTCTACCAGTGGCTTCGATAGCCCCAACCACTATTCTCGTGTGGGGACCGTAGTTCCAAGTGCTGTTGAAGCCGAACACTCTATTAGTCGAGGCAGTCCCGGAAAGATCGTTCACGAAATCAGCCGTGGAAATGCTGAGCTGGTAACGGCCGAACTCAATCACATTACGAGCAGAGCTGGCACCGAATAGGATGTACTGCGTCAGGCCGGCATTGGAATTCTCGAATCGTCCTGGGGCTATCCTGTTATCGAGTCCGTTGATCTCAAGGACACTAGAATCGCTGGGCAACGATCCTGACGTAGCGGATATTTCAAACGCAGTGCCGAAAAGCACCGTTGCGTTGTCGCTCGCATGCGCTTGGGATAAATGCTTGACTACGATTGAGTTGGCTATCGCAGTATCTATGGTCCCCGACCGATAGCCGATTCGACCGCCCCAGAACTCGTTATCGTTGTTCCATCCCGCGCTCGCCCCGTCACGGTCCAAAAGCACACCGATTCGGTTGTCGAGAATGTGTTTGATAGAAATCGTGTTGTGGACATTCCCTCCGGTAATTCCAAACGAGTTGAGCCCGTAGTTGAAATTTTCGATATCGGCATAAATCTCCGAATGCCTGATACGTCTTATTTGAAGCCCGATGCTGGTGGTGTCTGTCCCGTCGTCCCATTCGTTCTCATCGCGCTTTATAGGCACGTCCCATAAATTGTAGTAAGTGTCCTCGGAAGCATTGCCTAAAGTCACCGCGACCCCTGTTCCCGAGTAGGTCAGAATCGCCCCGTCGATAGCGGTAACATCGAGGTAATCAACAGCAGCCGTTAGGCCAGTGCTTATTGTCTCGCTTGCTGCAAAGATAATTTCTGTAGCACCGCCGGATTCGTCAGCTTGCAACAGAGCATCTGCCAATCCGTTAGGGTAACGAGTGGTGTAGCCAGGTGGTTTAGATGAAGCGTCTGGCGTCACCCCTGCGGCGATCTCGGCGTCAGTGATGTCATACGTGATATTCGGGTCATTGGCGAGCGTGAAGGTTATTTCGCTGGTGCCTATGACTACCGGGTCTGTGGCATCCGTCTGGTAGAAATAATCTTGCCCAGAAGAACGAGGAACGACTACAAGCGTGCCGTTTGCTACGTCTCGATTGCCGTCAAAATCAGCGGCTCTAGTCCATGCTGAGGTCGAGACGACATAAATACCGTTCTCAGTCGCATCGGTTTGTTCTCTGACTAGAACGCGATCGCCTGCTACAACGGAGGTGCTGTCGATCGTCTGCTCGCCCGAGAGCGTGATATTGGAAGTAGTCGCGACCTTGACAGGCGCCTTTACTGCTAACCCGGTTTGGACGCCGGCAAGCCGATCCGTGATCTGGCTTTGCACAGGCACAAAAAAGCCGGCAAAGCCGGCTACGATCAGGGCAATGAAAATCCGTTTCATTCTCGTCGTCTCCCAATGATGTACTCGTAGAACGACACGTCCTCGCCTTCCACGTTCTCAGCCCAGTAAGCATCGATCGCGCGATTCGTTTGCGAGCTCGGGTAGTGGAACAAGGTGCCGCCGACGTTGTTGAAGGCTTTGATCATCGCCGGATCGATCTCGCCTTGCTGTGCCTGCTCCATCGTTTTATAGAGATCGGTCGCAACACTCCCCATCGGGGTATTGCCGGACCCGAACTTGGCCGATTGCACTTCTCTCAAGAACGGAATGCCGGACATCAGAGAGGCTGCGGACTCCTTGAGCAGCCACCAAATCCACGATTCCTCGTCATCGGGATCCGGCAAATGGCCTCGAACTGCTGCTGCCATCAGGCCCTCGACCGTGTAGAGCATGATCAGGTCGGCCGCCAATGTGGTTGCACCCCACAGCGTAGGCTCTCGAATGAACGCGCGCCCCTTTGCGTAAGCGATATTGGATTTTGCCAACATGTAGGAGATGAGCGTCGTCCAGAGCTTCACGTACTGCGCTTGGCGAGCCGTCGTGGTATCGAGGGAGCCTCTCTCAACCGCCGACCGATCGGAGAAAAAGCCCGACGTCTGAGCGTTCTCGACGATGGTGTCCGCATACAGCACGGCATCCGCGTCAGAAAGGCTTCGCTCCGAGACGCCTTTCCAATAACCGGCAAGCCACGTCACCTCGTCGACGCCCATTTGCATGCGCGCGATCGGCCAGAAATAGGAGTACGACACCGCATTCCAGAAGGTTTTGGTGCGCGTCGGCACCCCGCCGAAGTACGCTTCTAGGTACGCCTTGGTGTCGGAAACGTCCTTGTTCCATGAGTTCGTTTGATACCGGGCCCGCATGAACGCGGACTGCTCCATGATGTGCCGGTGCATCGCCCGCGGATTGGATGCAAACTTGCCGGCACCGTGAGCAAAAGCACGCTGACCCACGACCACCATCGTTTGAGGCAGACCAGTCACCTGTAGCAACGTGGTCGTCATGTTCCATGCGAGCTTGGCCTTCGTGAACCCGACGCGGACCCACGCAGCGGACTGGTTCACGATGCCGCGCGCCGCAATCTCACCGACCGCCGCGTCCTGCAGCCATAGCTTCAGCGCCGCCAGCGCTTCCGAATTCCCCGTCTTTGCGAACGCCGACTGGAGCGTGCGATCGTGAAGCACGCGATTGACGAACCCGACCTCGTTCCCGAGCGCAATGTCCCTGGTGATCTCGTGGAGATGCTGATCGATGACACCAAGCCCAAGCCGTACCGCGCGCTTCCCAGATCCGACACGCTCATGCGTCGCCCCGGCTCGAGTTGACACCGTCGTGAACCGCCCTTGCGTGAAGTGCTTGAATTCGGTCTCGACGTCGTCTGACTTCTGCATGGCCGAGAGCACGGCATCGTACTTCAACGGATAGTATCCGCCGCGCATCGCGACCGGGCCGTCCGCGGTTTGAACAACGAATGGCGATGCCTCTACCTTTTTGGGCGAGATGCCGCGCCGCTGTTTCTCGAGTGCAGCAATATCGGCCCAGTAGGTATCGATGTAGTCCCACATGGCCTGCACGAACGCAAGTTCCCGCGCATTGAGCCGGCTGATCGCTTGCGTGATACCGGCCTCTGGATAGAGACGCCCGCCCTCGAATTCAGAATCCAGCAGCGCTTGTCGATTTCCCTCATTCCCCCAATTCAGCGCCAGCGAGATCAGATCACCGCGAGTCAACGACAGATTAAGCTCCTGGATATGCTCCCGGCGACTGAGGCCTGAAAGTTCGCTGTTCGTGAAGTGTGCCCGATACAGGTCGGCAACATCCTCGCGCGCCTTCTTCTGCATCGGGATCAGCTTCTCCGCATACGCCCTGCGGATCGGCACAATGATCAGCCGGGTCACGGCTCCAAAATCGAGACCGCCATCCAACTGTCGCGCGATCTCTGAGGACCTCAACCAAGCCAGCAAGGCTTGCTTTGCAAGGCGTTTGCCCGTATCTCCAGGCCCGCGAGTCCCGACCGTGATCGCAATCGGCGCGTTCCCGGCCACAACGCTATCGGCGATAGCCTGAGCGGAGTCCTTGATCTTCCGCTTCTCTCCGTTGACGAGCGCCTCCGACAAGGTCCGGGCCTGGTGCTCGATCTGAGCCACGATGTCACGGATGCCGACGAGCTCGTTGAGCGTCAGCTCGCGCCAGTTTTTAGTTCCGGTAGCGCGAAGAATCGCTTCCGCTTTCTGATCGGCAACGATCTCGCCGTTCTTGATCTGCTCCAGCACCTCGTTCTTTCGATCAATGGCCCGGTTTGAGACGCGCTTGAAACTGATGTCCTCGAGAATGGCTTGGATTTGCTCCAAGAGACCCTCACCGGCTTTCCCGAGCCGTTCGATAACACGCTGCTTACCGAACTTCTTGAAGTAGTCTCGGATCTTCTCCGACTGCTCCTGAGCATGGGTCGCCGCCCGATAAAGCTCGTGGTTGAGCAGTTGCTTGCGCTTCTCGAGATACGCGGTCTCAAAATCACCCCGAGCCGCCGCCTCGAACGCCTTGCGCCCCGCCTTGGACTCGGCCACCCGATAGGTGTGCGGCGTGATACTGCGGACCTGACGCTCGCCCACGATGCGCTCTGAGGCCGCACGAATGAGCCTGAGCTCGTCCAGGTCCGGCAGTTGCCCACGATTGGCTTCCCTGGCTTCTCGTCGCTCCCGCGCCGCCGTGAGTTCCCCAGCACGCACAAACGCCCTGACCTCGCGCTGCTTCCGTCGCAACGCCCGAAGCTCGGCCGCCAGCAGCTCGGCCTGCTTGTTGTTGTGGACCGCCGTCATCGCGTCCTCGGCTAGCGAGCCGTCGGTCAATGGGTCCGGGTACTTCTCCCGCATCCTGGCCAGTGTCTCGGCCTCGATCAGCGTTTTCATCGGACGCGCGTTGACGAGATCCTGGATCATCTCGTCCGTGCCGCGATAGCCGAACATGCCGGCGATGACGTCCGGATGCACACCGCCCTCGACGCTGTAGACGGTCGTCTTGCCGCCCCCGGGAAGCCGGTTCAGAAACTCCTGCGGATAGGCGAATTCACGCATGAGGATGGCCTTGGAGAGCTTGACCGGTGTGACCTCGGATACCGTGCCGTCCGGTGCTTTGCCAAGCTGCAGAAACGAGAGCGCCTGGTACACACGCATCCCGTGAACCTCGGCCGCGACGGTCTCCCGCATCTTCGCCGTTTCCTCCCTCCACCATTTCTGCTGCTCGCGCGTCATGATGGCCAGGAGCTTGCGGCCGAGATCTTCCTCGGCGTCTATTCGAGCCTGCTGAACGGTATTGCGGTACGCCTCGAACTGTTCCCTGGAAAGGCCGGCAGCCTCCGCATTCGTGAACAACGGAATATAGTTCTGCGATTCGTTCGCCGCCTCTATCGCATCGTCAGTGGCAACCAGCCGATCGAATACGCTGCGTACCTCGTCCGTGAGCTCGACATTCAAGGCTGATAATCGGCGATAGATCTGAACTAGCCACGCCTTGAACCGAGCGAAGGCATTCTGCAGCTCGATGCTCGGCGCTTTTCCATCCATCAAGTAGGCTTCAAAGCCGCGCGCGAATTGCTCGTGATGCTCAACAGCAATCGCTTGGCGCGACTCGACGCCGAACCATTTGAGAATTGCGGCGTAGTCCTGAATGATCTGAGCAGGCGCGTTTTCTGCTTCGGCAAGGTCGCCAAGGACTTCTAGGTAGAAATGTCCGGATTCGTGCAAAAGGCTACTTAAATCAGCGTCTTTCAACAGGTTGATGTTGAACTGCCGATCGGCGCCGAAGCGGATTGAGCCGCGGCGAGTAGAGCCGCGGGTTTGCTCAAAACTCTGTTCTACAACAACTGTACGTGAACCACCTGGCTTACCAACCGACAACCTGAAATCTTTGCGCCCACCAGGAAATTCGTCATCAAGAGCAAGCTCAGAAGGATCAACGCGAATAGGAACCGCCGCATCACCGTATCCGGTATCAGGTTCTCTGCGAGTAGTTACGTATACGTCTGGCTCAGCAACCGATTTAAGAACTCCACTCTCTAAAATCTTGGCTGCCTTCTCCTTGCTCGTATGGTGATAGACGGTTACCGTACCATCGCTGTTCAGCGGCAGTCCGGTTGCTTCATCTATGCGCTCACCTTCGGGCTCACGGGATTGTTCTTCGGTGAGTTGTTCGCCCGGTCCCCGCTCGGAGGTCACAGGAGGAATTATACCCTGATCGAATGTCGTCCCCTGCAACAGCTCGCGAACCTGCTGATTCTCCGCCGCCTGAATATCGACTCCTTCCTGTTTCAAGTAGGTATCCAAGTCGTTGAGCGCCGCGCGAAGATCCAATAGCTGCTGGTTGCCTTGCGGAACGAACACGGCTTCGCCTTGAGCCTCGCGGTCGATGGCATCCAACAACGCATCTTCTGATCGCTCGGTGATGTATCCGGCTTCCTGCGCCAGCTCCGCCGCTGCATCGAACGTCATCCCTTCCGGTTTCACGAGACCGCGTATGACCTTTTGCACATCGCGCGCGGCCAGATCCCCACCCTGATCCTGCAAGCCACCCTTCGATCTGAGAAACTCACCCAGCGAGTCGCCGTAGATTTCCTTGTCGGTCGGCAAAGCACCTGATCTCAGTCTGTCAATCAGCGGGTCGATCGTCACGTCGAATCGCTGCAGGTTCCGGAGCACCTCCGGCTGCTCGCGCTGAATCTGGAGCCCGTACCGTTGATAGAGCTCGGCTGGATCGACCCCGGACCTTTGCCCCAACGTTTCAAACACCGAAGCCGTCAAGGTCGCGTTCTGCTCCGCGGCGCCCCGCTCCATCCCGGTCTGCAAAAGCTGCCCGAGCACGTCCTCATAAACGGGCCGACTCACCGGCTGATTCTGCAATCCCTCGGAGAGCTCTTGCGTGATCCGATCGCCCTCGGCCTGCCACGCTTCCGCTTCCCGGGCCGTCATGTCGTCCGGCCGAAAGCGAATGTCCTGCATCAATCCCGCATGGTGATCAGTTCCAGCAAGCTTCGTCGCATAGTCCTCGAGCGAAATTTCGAGATCCGTGCCGGCCGCTTGCGCCTGGACATACGATTCACCGGCACCGACCTCGCTGGCTATGGCTTCCGGGTCGATGCCTTGGGTCTGAAAGTATTCGTCAAACCGCTCGACGGGAATGCGGATCGCGTCAATGTCACCGCCTTCTCGAAGTCGAGCAACGTACTCGCGAAACTTCGACGGCAGCCGTTCACGCAGCTTCGATGATTGCGCCGTGTCACCGAGCGCCTGAATCACCGCTTGGTTGCGATTCGCCTGGTTCGCCCGCCGCGCATCGGCGACGAACTGCATGGACGGCCCGACGCCAGCAATGAACGTCATGCCCTGAGCCGTGCGGACAGCGACCTCACCGAGTCGATTTGCAAGCTCGGCCCGGGATAGCCCTTGAAACTCGCCTTCAGCCAAGCGTCCGGCGATCTCGCCACCGAGAATCGTCGAGGCTTCCTGCAGGATTTCCGTCGTGACCTCGGTCCCCATCGCGCCCGCGTACGCACCAGCAAAGCGTGTGAGCGCCTGCCTGAACGTCGGCGTCGCCAGGGCTTGACGGATTGCCTCACGCCCCGCGGTAGCCTTCCAGCGGCGAAGTCCAGGAATCTTGCTCGCGATGTAGCCCAACGAGAACGATTCAAGGCCGGCGTTGATCACCCCGACGGTCTGAGCCGCGAGTTTTGCGGTCTGCTCGTCCAGCAGGTACTCGCCATTCTCGTCCCGCATCGTCAGGTATTCCTGATACGCGAGCCCCGACTCGAGATCGTAAACGGCATCGAAAGTGCCGTAGGCCATACCGACGGTAAAGCCCGCAGCCGCTCCGGCCGGGGCCGCTGCCGGGGTCAAGGCGGCCGCCGCGATCGTGCCAGTGCCGACGGCTGCCGGGATACCGAGCCTGAGACCCTCGGCGATCGCGTGCTCCATTGTCGGCAGTACCCGGCCACTCTCCACGATCGCGCGCTCAAACCAGCCCTCGGCGCCGAAATCGGTCTCCTGCATGGACGTCTCAGCCCGTTCGCGGTCGCCCTCTCGCACCGGACCCGAGAACTCCTGCGCCATCCGGATCGTGTCCCACATGGATGAATGAGAGCGCGAGAACGCTTGTGTCACCCATTCGAGCCCCGAGAGCGAGGCTATGTCGTCGTGAGCCACGGACGCATTCTCTGGCTCAGAAACGAAATCGGATAGCGCCGGTGACTTCTCGAGTAGCGCGTCGTACTCGTTGAGCTTTTCCTGCGACGCGATCGACTCGCGATTGCGCTCGACCATCGGGGCCGGTATGCCGGTCCGCTGAGACAACGAAATGACTTCAGCACTCTGATCCGGATTCCGGTCGATGACGCCGCTGACGCTGTTACGACGCTGCACGGCCGGTCCCTGCAGCAGGGTGTCGTATTCGTTCTGCTGCAGAAGATCGTCGTATTCGTTGCTCACGGAACACCGAGCTTCTGGTTGTAGAGGGACAGCACGACGTCATCGCTGATAGGGCGATTCGCGCGCTTGAGCGCAGATTCGATCTTTTGACGCTCGGCCGGCGGGACTTCGCCAACATCCGAGACCGTGAACGTCTCGCCAGTCTCAAGCTCGAACTGGTGCCGCTCACGAGTGAAGAACCCAAAGACACCGCCACGGGTCGCCCCCTTGACAGCGAGGTCGTCGACGATCTGCTGCACGTCCTGGGTCGTCGCCGGCCTCCCAGTCTCGAGTTGCAAAGCCTGCACGCGCTCATCGACCTGGCGACTGAACTCCGCGACCTGCCTGGCCGCATTCGATCCCTGGCTCGGTGTCGGGTCGATGCCGATCTCGCGCAGCGTGTCGTCGACGATCTGGGTATGAGTGCGGACCCCGGAGAACAGCTTGCTAGCTTCGTCCCCGCCAGCCTTGATCTTGTTCTGCGCCTCAACGAACCATTGAAAATCGTTCAACGAGAGCATGTGCCGGTCGGCCATGAGATCACGCTCTGCGAAGCCCTGCGGGTCCTCGGTGATCTGATTGCGTATATCACGCCACAACGCCGCATCGGTGTTCGGATCCTCGCCCTGCCGTAGCTGACGAGACCGAGTCTCCAATGCCTGCCGCTGGGAGGTATTCAAAACATTGCGCCACACATTCGGCTCGATACCGTCGATAGACCATGATTCTTCAACCGACGTTGAAGCTTGCTGAAACGCTTGCCGGTTCATATCGTCCTCGGCCTGAGCACGTTCGCTAAACCGTGCCTTGACCCTCGTCACGGTCGCGTCACGCACTTCGGGGTCCGAGATCTGTCGCGCCTCGACCAGAGCCGCGGTCTCACTGTCGTGCTTTCCCAGCAATGAGTCGGCACGGCTCTGCGATTCCCCACGAACGACAATCTCGCGATTCTCTCTCTTTGCGGCATTCAACAGCGTCAGACGCCGATCCGGCTGAATGTACTCGGCCACCGTGCCGTCCGGAGACGAAAGCATTTCGACCCGCTCCGCTGCAGACAGCATCGAAACAGCGCCTTCGGCAAAATCCGTCGTCCACTTCCTTCGAATCGACTCGGCTTGCGCAGCGTCCAGATACCCCCTTTCCTGGGCCGCACCAATAACGTCGATCGTGTTGTCTATGATCGCCCGCTGTGTTTCTTCGTCAGCCTCCAACGCAGCGGCTCGATTGTCGTCCAGGACGGACATGAGATCAGCGCTGGCCTGATCGACCTCACGACCTCGAGCGAGCTCGCGGATCTTTTCGGCGCCACGCTCTATGTCGAGCTTCGCATCGACCTCGAATAGAGCCCTGTCACCCGGGGTCAGAACTTTCAAAGACTCCTCGAGCCCTTTACTCATCGACTCCCGATAACGCTGCTCCCATCCTTGCCAGTCATCGTCATCCTGGAGGGTCTTTCTGGACTCGATATCGGATCGAAGAAACGACGACTTGGCCTGAGCATAAGCAAACTTGTCCTCCCGCTGAGAACGACGCTCGGCTATGGACGCAAGATTGGCCCCGGCCGCAGATATAGACTCCCCGATGATCTGGCCCGAGCGATCGGCAACGACACGTCGACGAGATTCCGGAATCTGACGAGCGAAATCAACGACCGTGGGAAGCCTAGCCATACTTGCTCTTCCAGGTATCTATGCCGGAAAGCACGGTCGAAGCCGTGCTCACGAGGCTACCGAATGATCGGGCTCGGCCTTCTTTCTTGCGTGCGCGAGCAAGGTCTTCCATCCCCCTTGCCTCGGTGTCTCCCGAATAAAGTCTCGATAAAGCGTTGTAGGCGCCCTCGGCATCGATATCGGCCATGATCTTTGTCACGGTCGGGTCCTGTACCCCAGCTCCTGATGCTGCAGCTACAGCTCGAGCACGAGATCTCGCGTACCGCGCTTGGCGCAATTCTTCCTGAGCCGCCCGCTGCGAGGACGCTCGTGTCGCTGACGCCTCTCGCCTGAGCCCGGCAGCCTCGATATTCCCGGCTTTTCTTGCAGCAGACGCAGACGCCATGCCGCCGATAGCCGAAAGAACCGTCGACGCGATGAGTGCCTTTCCAGAAACCGCCGCTAGCGCAGCCATAGATCCCCGCCTAAATGAACGAATCCCAAGCGCTTCAAAAACCTGCCCCCGTCCTCAGACTCAACTGCATAGGTCGGTGTGCGCGCAAACTCGAGCGCTCGAACCAACCCTTTCCATACAGTGATGCTGCTCATAAACGGTCTAAGCCCTTCCCGATATTCGGTGAAAAACTTTCTGAACGTCCTTGTCTGAATGACACCCGCGATCCCCATCGGATAGCCGTCAACCGTGGCAACCGTTGCTTGCACGGTTTCTTTCAGCCTGTGGCCGTAGAAAAGCTCGAGATCCGAAGGACGCGCCAGCCGCCACGCTACTTGTTGGAGCGGTCGATCCTCGCAATGCACGACAGCACCGTCACCGGTCTCGGCGCGGTTGCCCGTAAGCACACCCTCGGATCCGTTGAGTAATTCCCAGGGAACGGGATCATGTCCTTGTCGTAATGACTCCAAATCTCGTCCTCGTCTGTTTCCACCCCGTCCTCGACGAGAGGAAGGTTGTCCATCGTCGTGAAGTCAGGACCAAACTCCAGGGCCTGATAGTGCGTATTTTTCAGAATGAAGCCGATCTGATCGATCTGACCGCGCTGGTTCAGAGGCACCCCGTAATCTTCGCCAAAAGCCGGCTTCACGCTCTTGTAAAGCCCTTGGTAACTCAGCCCCACGATCGCCGCCGTCACGGCCTCGGGAAGCCCCGAAATACTTCCGCCATTTACCACATAGGTTCCGAGATCCTTACCGCCACCCCAGGCCACGACGGTCTCGCCCTCAAGGTGTCCAAGATCGGTGATTGTCGTCGTTGCCGCACCCGAATACTCGACGAAAGAATCGGCCTGCTTGTTGACCGCCCCGCCCTGACACTCGGACTCGAGCGCCCATCTCTCGTGATACCGAACCGTGTTCCCGTCTATGGTCCGCTTGACGATGTAGTAAACCGCATCCTCCACTGTTCCCGGCAGAACAGTGACATCCTCGACCTCGCCATCGGTTTCGTACTCGACCCACGCAATGACATTCTCAGCCCTATCGAATATCAGAATTGCTACCGTCCCATCCGTCCGCCAGCAATGCACCCGGACATCGGGTTTCATCTGAACTGCTATGCCAACTATCCCAATCTCGTTGAGATCCGGACACACCAACGACAGATCCTCGGGCTCGTAGTCGTTCGTCTGAATCGAATACTTGAGCTCGTACAACCGTTGAAGGCTGCGATCGACAAACACCCCTCGAGCCGACGTGTTCTTGAGCGCGAAGTTCGACGGTGTCAGAGGCTCGTCAAAGCTCGAGGATCGAGCGGCCAGAATGTTGTTGCCGTCGATCTTCTTGGCCGCTATTCGAGCTGAGTTGATAGCAGTACCGACCAGCAACCGTCCGAGAGACAACAGCCAATGAATGGTATCGATAGGCCCTTCACCGATACTTCTCGAGATCGGACCGGCATCGCCTTCGAACTCATCGTCGAAGTCCTCGTACGCATCGGCAATCGAACCATTCAGGACATCTTTCCCGGCCTGCCAGTTCCTGCCCTCGAACAACGACACGGCCGACGGCCAGCCACGATAGTCCGACCACTGACCTTCCCACCAGTCAGAACTCGCTGTCCCGGCGCCAAATGCCTTGAGAACCACGGCCTCGACCTCGGTCCCGCTGGTGTACTCGGTAATCCGAGCGACCCCTGAAATGCTGCCGGCAGAGAATGAGAGCGTGACATTCGCCGTTCCATCCGTGAACTCGCCCGTCTTCACCCCGATCCGATAGTAGATAATCTGGTTGTCCTGATTATCCAGGTGGCTCGTGCTCGTCGGGGCCGTATAGGTCGTCGCGAGATCGACCCACGTCCCAGGCGCACCGATCGAATACTGAACCGTCACCGTCGCAGTGAACGTGCCCGAGATCAGGATGCTGAATCTTCTGCCTTGGCCTACCCCAGTGACTCGAATCGGATCGCTGAAAGTGTTCTCGGCACTAACCGCCGTGTTGACGGTCTGCCCGATAGAGGCGACTCGAAACAGCGCCCCGACATGGTTCGTCTTGAAAATGGACTTTGATGCCGTCAGCGTCACGTCGCCATCGAGCGCATCGGTCGCGATCGTCACATTGGACGTGTTGATCGTCCTGAACGGTCCAGTCTCAGGCTCGTACAAAACCAGCGACCACGAGGTAACGGACCGACGCTCAATCTTTCTCTGCTGATTCGCCCCGTCCGCGAGATAGACCACATCCCCCGATTGGGAATGACGCACGTTCTCAATGTCGTCTGTATCCCACGGTGTCGGGAGCGTCATGACCCCCGCCGCTTCGACATTGATCGAGTCGACGAGCACCGTGTAACTGCGCTGGCTCGAGACCTGGATGTGGAAATTCCCGGTAGGCGTGAACGCCAGTGAATGCTCCCCGGTCCCGAGCGACGTCTCTGCGAGAAAGTCCTCACCCCCTGCAGAAGAACCGATCCTAAATCGTATCGGACCGCGCTCTACGACAATCCGAAGCGCGTGCTCCGTCCCGGTCTCGGTAACAGTGACTTCCTGCTGGCGAATAGCTGAGTTCGTCCCATCTCCCAGCAGCGCCAGATACCCGCCCGTCAGCCATTGCGACGTAGCGCCAGACTCATCGGCATCCGTCCAGCTCGCAACATCTGACGTAAAATTGCCGTTCGTCACCGAGGCGGATACTGTCTCCCGCGTGACGAGAGCATCCTCGACCCATACACGCAGAAGATTGTCCGTCAACTCCAACCGAGCGTAGTCGTCGACGCCGAACACGAACTCTATACACCTGGCGAAAGCATTGCTTGCCGTCGACCCAAGGTGCTTCTGTCCAGGTCGAAGCATCATCGGACCCAGCACCCGCGGCATCCAGTTCGTCATAGTCTCCGCGGCACTGCGGATCCGCTCGATATCTATCCTGGCGAGAGCGAGATCGGAAACTATCCCACGGTTAAATGCCAGGCTAACCGGCGCTACGGTTTTGGCCATCAGTCGAGGGTGGTCCCGCTCTCAGATTGCCGAGCTCGTTTGCCGCGACGAGACAAAACCCATGACGAAGGCCCGTTGAACTTCGTCGGCTGCTCCATCGAGTCGACAGCCTTGGCCTCCGTGAGACGACGCTTCATCTTCTTCTCCATCTCGAGCGTCTTGCTGTCGTCGTGGGTCAGCCCTGGACAGACCTCATGCGCTAACCACGCTCCCGCAAACCGAGTGAAGTTAGGCGGCCACAACGAGTAATCTCCCCCATACTGAACGTCGTTCGACACAAACCTGACATACAGGGTCTGCAAATCCGCATACCAATGCCCGCCGTCGGTCACGTACTCATTCAACGGTATGCGAAAATACTCGTCCTGGCACAACCCCATGAGCCGGATGAAGTCCGACGGCTTCTCGAAGGCATAGGTGTAGCCGATCTCGGGCGTGATCGACGGCTCGAACTCGAGAGCAATCGATCTGGCCGCAAAGTTCCACTGCCCCATCTGGAGAACGGTATCGAGGGCTTCTGCGTCCCATACCTCGTCGAGCTTGCGCCTGCGCTCAGTATTCTCGGTAAGATTCGCGATCTTCCGTTCGCCGAGGTTCCTGAGAGCCTCGTTGTAGAGTTTCAAACGTGTGGTTGCCACCTATGCCTACCTCCGCCTGGGTCGTTTGTTGAGCGCCTGCTGCTGCCGCGTCGCCCATCGGCAGTTGCCGGGCTCGTAGTTGCCATTGTTGTCTATTCTGTCGATTGTGAGATCCGCTGCTGGCTTGCAGCCCATGTCCTCAATGAAGCACTGAAACCCAGTCTTGTTATCCTCACCGAATCTCCAGCGATTGCACACGTGGATCCCACGGCCGCCGTAGTATTCGTATCCAATTGATTGCGACTCGTGGCATCTGGCCATCATGCTACGGTGCGTAGAGTATTCGCTCGTGAGGCCATCTACCGCATGACCATGAATGTATTTTGCCTTTGCGGTTGATTCACTGTGGACGCAACCACAGCTTGTCGTGTTTCCGGTGAGAAGGTTCGTGCCCAAAACATAGAGACGGCTGCCGCAATCGCACTTACACGCCCACCGCGAATGTACGCCAGACCGACCTGCGTATCCGACTGCAACCAGTCTGCCGAACCGTTTCTCAGATAGGTCGCGAAAGTTATGCGCGGTTGGTTTAGGACGCAGGTCAAACCCTGCGCCCTCCATCATTATCGCAGCGCGACTCATCTCAGAGCCTCAGCGACTTCGCATGGTTGGAAATCCACTGAATCGCAACCGACTTGTTCTGATACCCTTCTTTGACGACGTTGCTTCTGCTATCCAGCACCCGCCACTTGGAGATAGGCCCAGCCCACTCGACACGGAACCCGGTCGGGATATCGCCGTCGCTCGGAGCGCCCACACTCAGATCGGCATACGCGATAGGGCGGACATTGGCCGTGAGCCGATCAGCCGTCTGAACGATCAGCTCGGCATAAAAGGATCCATTCTCGGCCTCGACCTGAACCCGGTCCCACGGCCGCATGAGTTGCGCCACATGCTGCCAGTAATCCGCATCCAGCATGTCGTCGAGAATCGTCCCGTCCTCCGGAACAGCACGGAACACGTTGTGGAACTGCGTGCCCTGATTGATCGCGAATCGGTGCGCCTGCAAACGCCGCTTCTGCCGCGCCTCTTTGATCGCCTCTGCCTGTCCCTGAATGCCCTCCGGAACTTTCGCGCCTTCTTCAACTTGCTTTGGACTCGCCATTAATCGCTCCTTTAGCTCATAAAAAAGGCGGGCACTAGGCCCGCCCAAAATGGTTGTTGTAACCCCGACTACGATAGTGTCGCGATGTTGACCGACGCAGCAGGCGCCGTCACCTGAACCCGCACATAGTGCAACGTGCAAGTAAACGTGTCGTTGTCGATGACGAACACGATGTCGTTCTCCTTCATGCCGAGGGAATCCCCATCGGTGAAGTAGTCGTCCGCATCCACATCGGTATGCGGGTCGGCATCGTTGTAGACCCAGATCGCACTGCCGCCGCTACCCACGCGCGGAAGAATGCAGATCGGAGGATTGCTTGTCGCGTATGCCATTTCATTTACCTCCCTTATGCCGCCGCGAGCGCGCTGCCGTCATGGTTGATCACTACGACGCCGGAGTTCTGCAGGATCTGCGTGCCCATGAAAAGCGAGCACCGAGCCCACGAGATCTGCTGCCGACCGTCGTAACCCATGTCCACATCCATGTCGGATGAGTTGTAGGCGTGCCCGATCGCCGACTTGTGGTACATGAAGCACTTCTCGGCTGCTCCACCCGCCCCCGGCAGATTCGGATGCACGCACCACGACACACCCAGCCAGATGTACATCAAAGGCTGGTCCCGCCACGCCGGATCCGCATTCTCGAACGGACCGCGGTTGATGTACTCCCTCGACGCAAACTCCGTGGTCTGCATCAAATAGGCTTCCATCGCAGGCGTGATGAGCGCGTACAGGTTCGAATCCCACGGCACGCTCGCATTGCCCAAGATCGTCTTGGCCTTCATGACCAAAGAGACGGACCCCGTGACCGCGGCACCCGTGTTCACCGTGCCCGTATTCAGCTCGGTGACGATGTCGTCGTCGATCTTCCGGTTCATGACCGCCCGAGTCGTGCGCTGCATCAGCGAACGCTGATCGCCCTGACTCTGGAAGATGTTGAACCCGGTCTTTTCGACGAGGTCGTGCCACTCGACGAGCGTCACCGCTGTCTGAGTGTTGTTGTCTCCGCGTCCCGGAATCTTGCCGTTGATTCCTCGCGTGACCGCGGTCGCGCCGTTCGAACCCGCAACATTGAATGTCGCCTGGTTGCCCTTGATCGTCGCCTCGGTGGTCGTCGATTGCCGGACCAGGGACTGCTGCTGCTCGAACTCAGCTACCAGCTCGTCACGATATTGGACTACTGCTGCTGACTCTGCCATTTCGCAGACTCCCAAACAAAGGTTGTAACGACCTTCCGCTTGGGTTGTCCGCTTCAGAGATCTCAGGGTTGTCGGCGTTGCGCCGAGCCTTCAATCCCCTCGCAGGGCCAGCTTTCGGATGCTGTTGTGTCCGGGCCTTTCGGGTTGTCGGACTGGAATCATAGATAACTGAAAAGCCGATCAGTGTCAATCATCTACCCATACTGATCGTTCCGCTTGGCACGCGACACCGGCGTATCCGCGGGAGGCTTCTTCTGCTTCCCGGGAGACTTGCCCTTTGGCGCCTTGCGACGTCGGCCCGGGCGCGGCCGACTCAGGATTGTCTTGGCCATCACGCTGCCTTGTTCCGAGCCTTGACCTTGTCCCGCTGCTCGATGAGCTGCCGGTACTCATTCTGCAGACCATCAGCCTTAGCGCCCTTCCAGTATTCGCTGTTCTTGTTGCCCATGAGCCCCTTGAGCTCGTTGATACGATCCTCCATCGACTTCATGTCGCTACCACCGACCGGGAGCGTGGGCGAGTCATTGACCTCTCGAGCGAGAGACATCAGCGCCTGCATCACCGACGGCCGATTCAGAATAGCCGTGCCGTCTGAACCCCTGGCGCTCATGATGACCTCGACATCTTCCTCGTCGAAGCGCGCATCCAGCAAAGCCTGAACGCGTTTGACGTTCGGCTTGTAGTCCTTACCCCACTCAGCTCGGAGCGCTTCCTCGGTCGCCGTCGACGCCCTCTCATCGTTCTCGGCCAGATTGTCGATCTCGGCTTGCTTGTAATCGTTGTACCAGCCAATGGCTGCATGGACCGTCGACGGATGCGCGTTCAGATCGTGCATCCTCTTGGCGAACGTGAGCACGATATCCTTGTCGTCCTCGCCGATCACCAGCCCCTCGGGAAGATTCTCGAGATAGGCTTCAGCCGTCTCCGGAAGGTTGTTCTCCTTGAGCCAGGCTTTCGTGGCGTCCTCGTCCAAGTCTGCCGGCCGGGCCAACGGACCGGACTTCTGCTCGCTCAGCTCCTTGAACTTCTGCTCGGCCGAAAGCCCCCAGTTGACAATGGCTTTCGGCTCCGCAAAACGCTCGAGCCGCTTCTGCAGCTTCTCGTCGTCACCGGCCAAGTGCGTCCGCCAGTCCTCGGTGAACCCGTGAGACTGGACGAACTTAAGCTGATCCTCGGACAGCGCAACGTCGCCCTTCCCATCGCCGCCATCTCCACCAGCGCCACCGTCTCCTCCACCCTCGCCATCGTTTTCATCGTGGTAACGGTGCTTTTCAAACGGAATCATGAATCCTCCTCGTCTGTCCTCGCGTACTGCGACAAATGAATGATGTCCTGGCCGACTCTCATCCGGCCAAGCGCAATGTCCGTCAACCTGGAATCCGGCCGGTACGGGAAATCATAGGTCCCGCACAGCACCCGAATGATGTAATCGAGCGCCTCTTTCTGCTGCCCCTCATTCGCTTTTCCAGCGCGTAGAGAACGCAGCGCCAGAACATCGGCCTTCGTGTATAACGGCCGTGCTGTCGGATCGGCTGCCGCCTTCTCAACGCGCCGCTTTTTCAACACGTTTCTGCTGGACCGGGCTCAGCTTCATTTTGACCCCATCCGCACGCTCTGCCGCGAACTTACCCGGCACCATGATCGGCTTCACGCGAAGCTGGACCATATGCTCCTGATCGTCGACGAGCTTGCGCTCGGCAATCTCCCCAAGCTCATCTAGAGACGAGATCGTTGTAGACGGATCATTGCCACCGTTGACCATGACCTCGTACAACGCCTTGGGTGATTCCTTTGCCGCTTCTTTCGAAACCTTTGCGGCTGGTTTATTCGCCATGAATCTGCTCCTATTGCAATGCCTGACTCGCCTTGCCCATTTGCTCTGCAGCCGTGGCCGCTTCTCCAGCTATGGCCGCGGTCTCGGCCATTGCCCGCTTCTGATTCGCAGCCTCGGCCAATTCTGAAGCCTCGTCCTCGTCACGAAGCCATGCCATCGGCGTGCTCAACCCCTCAATGGCTTCACGAATAGCAACCGTCGCCTTCGGGATATGCGCCACATCCGGATCGAGCTCGACAGCCTCCATGATCAGGTTCTTCATCTCCAAGAACGTGATCGCCTTCTTGCGCTCAACAGCATCGTGCAGCGGGCTTTCGAACCGGAACCGTATCTCCCTGCCGTCCGTCAGCTCCCGAGGCATGTTGTGCGGTGCGCCAAAAGTCCCGGACCTAAGCAACCCTTCGAACGCGTCCTCGCAGATCGGCGCGTTGTATTCGTCCTCGATCGGCTCGAACAACGGCAAAGCCTGACGGATGTACTCCTGCACCATCTGCCCGACCTCATACGCCGTTCGATCCCTACCCTGACCCAGCGGCATGTTGAGCTTGTTCAGGTAGAAAATGGCCGCCAGCATGGATTTGCTTTCAGCCGCAAAGTCCATCCCGAACGGGAGACCGGACTTGTCCTGACTGATGGTCCGCAGAACATCGCCCTTGCGCTCGTCGTACTCGACGTCAGCCCAGGTAATGCCCCCGGGATACCAGTTCACGTCCTCGCGAATCGCGTCCTGAGTAGCGATCAGAGGCGGCCTGACCGCCATTTCCCCAGCCTCGAGCAAGGTCAAGGTCATGGCCTGGATCAACCTGGCCTCGGGCAAACCGATAATCGTTGCGGGCGAATACGCGTATTGAGCATCTCCAGGCGTCACCCAGCGCGGAATCGTATAGCCATGAGAGTGCGTTCCAACCTCCTCCATGACGTGCTTGTTCTCGACGTCGATGTAGAGCTGCACCCACGGCGTTCGAAACTTCTTCCCGACCGGACTCTCGTAGTCCTCGGCCTTGAGAACGACAGCCCGGCATGTGATCTTCTTGAACGGCTCCTTGACCAGGCATTGCCTGACCTTCTCATGAGCCGCGGCCGGGAACATGCCGACGATCTGAGACGCCATCGGCTTCCAGCGCCGATGAATCTCGCTGATCGCACCATCGGACCCTTCAGACCAAGCAACGTCTTTGAGATGCCAAGTCCGGTACAAGAGCCTGGAATCGCGCCAGTTCATCATCCTCTGGACGACGCATTGCCCGAACGCCGAAAAATCCCGATCGCCCTGCTTCGTCGCTCTCGAGAACTGAGCACCGCGATCGTACATCGCGCGTCTCTGAACCCCCGTAGCCCACTGCAGCCATTCCTTTGCCTCGAGCCCGAGCTTGTCCTGCTCCTCGGCCACCATCTCGAACCACGGCATGCTCCGCGGTCGCAGCATACCGCCTATGGCATCCGACAGCTCCCGATGAACCAGCGGCGGATAGCTGGTATAGAGATGCGCGGCGAACTCCTCGCCCACATCGTGGACGCGCGTGAACGTGGCTCTCTCGACGTAGAAGTTGTCGGCGATCTCTTGGTGCAAAGTGTCCAGCGTCGACTTGTCGCCGAACAGCTTATCTCCCCTGGTGATCAGGGAATTGATGCGAGAATCCACCTAGCCAGGCCCCAGCGTCCCGCCACCGCCACCAGTGAGAATCGTCGAGGCTCGGCCTGAGCCCACACGAGCCGCCTCAGAGCGTCTCCTGGCCAACCGAATCGACTCGATGTCCGGCTGCATGAGCGGCGCGTCCTGGCCGGTTGCAGCTTGCACATCGGCTGCTCGCTTAGCGGCTCGCGTGGTCTTGGCTACGTCATGCGCCGCCTTTCCGGCAGCCAGCCCAGCTCCGGCTAGGGCCACCTTGCCCAATACGGTCGCCGGCATCAAAGCTGAAGCTAGAGGTGCTAATGCCGCCATCGCTTACTCCTCTTTCCCATTCGCCCCAAATTCACTTGCGGATTACTATTCTGCCGCCGCCATTCGTGATAGTGACTAGGCATCTTTGCCCCATCAGTCCACGCCATGACCACGGCATCACCCTTGTTCGGCGATCGGCCGAGCTTATCGACGACCTTCTCCTTGGTCAGAATCTTGATTCCGTTCGGACTCAGCTCCCACGTCGGCGCCGTAAGATCCGCCACGAGCTCCGGATCGTCCGGCAACATGATCGGGCTTCCCCCGTCTTGCTCCGGATCCAGCGCTTCCCTGAATCGCCAGTACGCCTCGGCCCGCTTGTTGAAAAACCCCAGTTGCTTCTCGGCCGTCCTGCGAACGCTCTTGTCGTTCCCGCGGTACGCGTGACACTTGATCTCGTTGTCCTCGAGATGTGCGTAAGCCTGAGCCCCGACACTTTCGAGAACGTCGATCACCGGCACCGAGTTGTTGCGCCGGTGCTTGATGACCAGCACGGCGAGATCCCGGCCATGCGGCGTATCTCTCCCAGGACCCGAGACGATCGGCGCGTACCAGCCGTCATATCTCGGCGCAATGGCGTAGTCGTCATTCACCCGGGCCCCGTCGACACCGATCGCACACTGAGGCACGCTTGCCGGGGAATTGGCCGTCCAGCGCTTTTGCGCTTCCTGAATCCACGCCGTAGGAATGACCTGATCTACGTCGTCCTCAAAAGCCGTCCTGAACCCGCCCAGCAACAGCGAGCGCCACGGCTCCTGCATCGAGTCCAGTTGCCGCTCATAGTCGGTCGCGGCATAAAACGGGTTGTCCGATACCTTCGATGGAATGTAGGTTCTAGACGTCGGCTGAACCAGCTTCATCCGACCGCCGACCATGACCTCTCTCGCGTCGTCAGGTCCGGCTACCCAAAGATCATCCCCATCATCGTCAGAAATGACCCATCTCAACTCGCCATGCTTAGCCGGATTCTCGTACCGTGGATCGAGCCAGGGCGCGAACATCTTCATGACCCAAAGACCTTCCGGCCTCACGGGCGGGTTGGTGGCCATCACAACCCGGCATCTCTGCCCCTCGGTCTCGGTTCTGAGCCAGCCCATCACGAAACGGATCTGACTCTCGGCGAAGTGAGTCGCCTCATCAAATCCAATAAAATCGTGCCCCCTGCCCATTTGGCCATGCTCATCCCCGACACGGTGAGCAGCGACGAAGTTTATGCTCTGCCTATCGTTGATCCTGAGCTTAGGCGGCGGCGCTCCATTGAACCCGTTCCTTGATCCGTGGATCTTTAGAGCGTCCTCGATGAGCCGTTCAAGATCCCCGTACTGACGACGCATAATGAGCGATCGTTCGTGTTGCGTGAACGCGAGCCCGAGCAAAAGGCTCGACTTGCCGCCACCAGGCTCGCCCCCGAATAGCACCACATCGGCCAGCGAAAAATACCCGTCCGTCTGCGGACCAGGATTCGGCACCCACTTGAGATGCGACGTGCCCTCGCGAATCTCGTCGTCTAGGTTCTTGAGTTGATCTGGCGGAAGTCCCGCAAGCCTTTCGATCAGGCTGTCAAGATCATTCGGACTGAGTCCCATGCTCCCCCGAGACCAGCATGAACGCGACGCGACGTGCACGCTCAAGCGGTGTCATGTCCTCAATCTGAACAGGCCCGCCATCCCTCCCGGTATGCTCCAACCTATTCGGCCAAAGCCCAAGGTGCTTGCCCAAGTCCACGAGCGCCGCCCGCTTGTCGGCGAGCCGGATCTTGTGCACATGCTCAACCGGTCGATTGCCGTCGTCATCTTCGTTGCCCGGCCGGGTCTGCACCTCGACGGACACCACGGCGCCGGCAGTATCGTCATCGAGATCGGTGATTTCCATGAGATCTCCATCGGGCGTGAAGATCTTGCGGATGTCGGCAAAGCCGAGCTTCGCAAGCTCCGCGATGACGCGCTCGGCAGTGATCCCGGATTTCTTGGCCAAGCTCGCTAGACCGGCCTCGATCGCGGCTGCAACGTGAGGCTTGCTCAGAAGCTCGTGCCCGATCGCGTGGGCAGTTTTCTTGCTGTAGCCGGCACGTAGCGCCGCTTGAGTCGCGTTCTTGTCGATCATGTATTCCTCGACGAAACGCTTATGCTTGACCGTAAGCCCCTTGCTCACGGTGCCGCCTCGGCGTAGATCTTTCATTGCCATGGGAAGGCCGTCGGCGCCTGCATGAGCGGAAATAGCCTATCGACCGCACGCAGATAGAGTAGATCAGCTATCTTGAGCGTGCGATGCGTGAATTGATCAAGGCTGACACGGTTACCGTCTGAACTAGATTGATCCTCCCAATACACTCGACTTGGCAGTTCCGTCACAACATGGCAATGGTGCTGTCCATCCAGATCAGTCCACGCAAAGAATCTTGCGTCTTTTGGCAGGTACTTCAGAGTGGATTCAACGTCATAGACGCTGCGCCACTTATCCTCGTCACCGGCAACGATTTCCTCGTCGTGTAGACGAGCCTCCGCAGGACGAAACACGCTCGACAGCCCAATGGCCGAAACAACGCTTTGGATAAAGGTTCTGCGCTTCATAGTCGAATTCCTCAAACCCGATGATCCTTCCCCGCCCTCGAGCAGCAGAGATACCGCCCATCGCGGATCAGCAGCTTATCTCCGCGATGCACGAGGGTTTTCTCGTTCTGGTGGCCGAGAAACAGATCGTCGCCGATCACGCTCACGTCAACATCGTGCTTCTCGACAAACGCCGCAATGGCCCCGGCATTGGTGCCGTCCCAGATGATCTCAGGCTCTGGCCCCTCGTAAGGTGTACGGTGGATCCCGATGCCATCGAACAAGCCGCCGCCCCGCAGCCGAACCTCGATCGTCTCGCCAAGCTCGACTCGGGTATCGAGATCGCCAATTCCCGTAATACGCAAGACACCCGAGTCATCACGCACCTGGCAGGCGTGGTGATCCAGCAAGCGCTTCACGTCGTCGAAATTCTCGCCGGTCCACTGGATTTTCATGCGAAGCTCGCCATGCGGTTTTGAACGCCGGCCTCGATCGCCGCCAGCCGCGGCCATTCCGCGTACTGAAGCTGCAACACTGAGCCACCCTGACCGGCCCTGAGCAGCGACACGGGCGTCGCGCCACCGAGCTCGACCCGAGGCGCGGCCAGCCACTCGATCGCATCCAGCAGGGGCAGCTCCTGCGTCGCGTTGCTCCAGGCCCGATCCGTGAAGTACCGGGTTTTCTGCTCCACCGACACAGATTCCATCGTCAGATGCGGCTTGGACGGTAGGCCTTCTTCAGCATACTGGCTGCAACGATTGAAGCCCTCGCCCAGCGGGCGGCCGCAGCCGCTACACCGCCCACCACGCCAATCCGGATCGGTGATTTCTCCTGGCAGAATTTCGAACATGCTTCCCTCCGCAAAAAGAGCCGGCCCGAAAGCCGGCCCTACTACCCAGAAAACTACGAGTCGCGCGCCTGGTCCGTAAGACCTGTGTTGAAACCTTCCGGAAGCGCGGAGTTTCCGCCGACCTGAACCTCCGTGCCCGCGGCCGCCCACTTCGTAGCCGCAGCGACACAATCCACGAAATAGATCGTGCCATTGACCTGCGCGTGGTAAGTCGCGACAACTGCAGGAGTCGCCGCTCCGCTGATGTTCAGCAAATTGCGGAAGAAGCAGCGCCGGAAGATCAACGTCGAGCCATTCAAGGCATTGTCGGCGTCCGCATCCACCCACAACGGGGTTGTCTCGCTCGCCGCCATCGGGAACTCGCAGTCGAGGAACCGATTACGCTGAGACCCGCTTCGAACTCGGACGCTGGCGTTCGCCGCGCCGCGCTGTTTCGTCTCGAGACCAACCGCGCAACGCTCGAACGTATTCTCGTCTCCATCGGTGAGCTGGATCAGGTAGCTCCCAGCTCGCGCAGCGCCATTCGCATGGCCCATACCGCCAAAATGGATGTTGTAGAAGTAGTTCCGATCCCCGGTGACCTCCAGCAACTCCTCATCGGTAGCGGCTTCACCAACACCCTGGAAGAACGAAAACCCGCCGAAGAAACAGCCCGAGGCAGTCACCTGCATGAGCGGATTGATGTTCAATGTAGCTGTCGTCAGATGCGAGATTCGCGCTCTCTGCGCTTCCCACGTCGGCGCCGTAATCGCCATCAAGTGCGTGGCATTCTTGCTCCACACGAGCGTTTCCTCGACTCGCGCCGTCGCCGTCGTCCCGCCATCGCCGATCAGCACGACAACATCGTTCTCGCCGGCTGTCGCCAAATCGTGTGCATCCCCCAGTGTTGCCACGGCCGTCCCCGGCGTGTACGCCTTCCTACCGTCGCTGCCATTCGCCGGATCGCAAAAGATCAGCCGTCCCCGCCCAGTACCCGGCGCGGGAAACATGATCCGACCGTTCGCGACCGGAAGACCATCAGGCGTGATACCGAACAACCGTCCATGCAAGCTGATAAAAGTCTCGTCGTACATCTCAATACTCCTACGTTAGCCCCTGCTTGTTGCTGACTGCTTGTGGGGCGCTTCCGGTCAAACCCAGGCCGGCATGGAAAAAATCAATAGAGATCGCTGCAGCGCAAAATCACAGCGGCATCGGTCGCACCGTTCTGCAGGACCTTGAGATGCGTGAACACCACGGGGAACGCATAGAGCGTACCCGCCGCAGTCACGTTCACCGGCACCGTATCGACCGCGCCTTTGTCGAGGAACGACATAGCGACCGTCGTATAGGTAACTTCGCCGTCCAGAGACACCAGCAGATCAACCGCGCCGGTCGTGCTCACGATCGAGCACACGTCGTAAACGCTCAAGTCGCCAGTAACGATGATCTCCTCGTCGTTCTCCGTGCAGGAGTTCTCGTAAGTGACATGGCTGCCGAGAACGGAGACCGATTGCGTCTGACACGCGGCCTGCGCCACTTCCGGCTGGTCCGTCACGATCCCCAACAGGATCAAAAGCGCCAATGCTGCTAGCCGTTTCATTGGATTCGTACTCCTACGTCAATCAATAGACCGCCGCCACCACACAACTGCCCGCTGCTCAGAAAGTACGTGATCGCCGCATCCGCCTCGACCAAAGTCCCGATAACGGGTGAAGTCCTGGCCACGTTCCCCTCCGCAAGCACTGAGCAAATATCCCCGCCGTCTACGGTTGTAAGACTGCACAGCGCCTCTATCGTAGATACCGCAGTCGCTTCGGCAACATCCTCGACATCAGGGACGACCTCACCTATCAAGACTTCACTCGATAGATCGACACCGTCACCGTAGGGATCTTCGGCCCGCAACGTGAACGTGTGCGTACCACAAGTACCGTCTGGGATCGCTCCAGAATCCTCGCTCCACGTCAGGTCATCGGACTCTGGATCGGTGACGTGATCGGCCGATACGAAATCATCCCCGACACCGCCAATGGACAGATTGCCCGTGTCGGTGTCGAGCATCCATGCTGTTCCGTCCTGGTAAAGTGCGTCCTCACCTGGAGACAGCGGCCACTCGTCAGGGACGAACGGCACGCCGTTGTTGAATACGAACGTGGCAAGGGCTTTACTCGCGAAAAACCCGATGCAAACGCCCCACAGAAAGCGCCTAGTCATACAGGTCTAGCGCCTCTGCACTCACGTCGTAGCAGTCGCCGTCCATGAACTGCCGAGATTCGTCACCGCCAGCGAAATACTGAATACTGCCGTCGGTCTCGATGTTCGTCGCAAAACCATCAGGCGTCGTCAGCGAGTCAATGCGCACGAGATCGCCGGTCGTGCAGTCCGTGAGCTGCAACGGGTCCGTCATCGGTGCGCCGGAAAGCGTCACACAGTTCGATGAGGCAGGGCAGTCCAGTTCCTCATCGGCCAGCGTCGTTAGGTTCGTGCCGTCCGTGATGTACAGATCGGCGATACGAAATCCATTGGCGAGCGTCAGCACTTCGGAGAAGTCGAACGGCGTCATAGCTGGAGAAGCCGTGGCCGTCGCCATCGCCGCTACATCGCCTGTGCAGTCCCCAGCCTGCACCTGAGCGATCGTAGGGGCCGTTTGATCCTTCGGGCAGGCCACCATATCCACGGTGCCGGCCGCATCGAGAGAGCCGTCTATCGTGTACGCCGTGGCCGTCTGAGAGGCGACCGCGGGCGTTACGTCGAACTCGCCGGCTGCCGATGCAATCTGAACAACGAACGTAGCGCCCCGCCAATCGGTGCCCGTGAAATTGGATTCCCAGCCTCCTGCGGGGAAAGTACACGTGCCTGCTGAGGTGCTGTCACGACGAGCGAGACCCATTTTCTCGTTCGTAGACATAATCACGTCTTCGGGGTCGATAACTAGCGTCCACCCAGCCGGCGGGCCGGTAAAAGTCGTGCCGCCGCCTTCCTTGTGGAAGAAGTTGTAGCACCAGTCCCCTTCCGCGACCGTGACCGAGCAATCCATAGCCGGATACGGCGCTACATTCTGCACGTTCCCGCAGTCTTGCGTGTCGCCTATCGGCGTCGTGGTGTTGATACCGCTAAGCTCAAAAGTCTGGCCGTTCATGTCCGCAACGGCGTTGCCGGTCGCGTTAACCGTCAGATTTGCCGCTTCGGTTTCATCCGAAATCTTTGTAGCTATAAGACCACTAGAAGCAGTGGCCAGCGTGCCGACGCTTACGATGTCGTCGTTGAATCCGGTCTCTGCGACCGTAAAAGTAGCGTCATCGTCATCGGCATTGGATACGACCATGATGAGATTGCCGCTCGTCGGCGTGCTGACGTTAGGGACTTCACCCGTGTCCGCGTCGAAGTGAGTGAGCGCCCCCGCTTCGACTTGTGCAATCTGCGCGTGCGCGGACGACGCCAGCAAGTAGAGCAAACATAGGAAGTAGACGCGCATCAAAAGCCTCGCGCCGCCTTGTACGCCGCACTCGCGTCATCGAGCGCATCAGGACCTACCGCCGTCGTCGGTAGAATAGCAGCGGGTGTGAAGGGGAGTGCCGTGTCGCTGTTTCGATTATCGACGGTTCCGGTGTGATGCCCGGCAATCAAAGAGATCGCGCCGGTATGCTGCTCGATGAGTGTATTTCGGGCGGGCTCGTCATAGTTTCCTTCGGGGTTGAAGAACTTACCGACAATCAGCTTGCCCTCATTGCCTGAGAATCGGTTGTCACTCGCGCACGAGTGTCCGCCAGCCTGGTTTTGCTGGCTGCACACGGGATTTCCAGTCAGATTGCCAGACATGACATCGTATGCACCCGTGTTCTTGATGGCGTTGCCGATGAACACGTTGTCATAACCGTGGGCGCGCATCCCGTCGCTGTTCACGTCGAAATAGTTGCTCTCGAATATCGAGCCGTGCAACGTCCCGCCGCGCTGATCCAGGTTTCCGGGCACGTTGATGAAGGTGTTGTAGGCGGCAACTACGCCACCGCACTTGAAATCGACGGTAGCCGCGCCGATTTGTGTGCCTTGCGGATGATCTTCGATCCGGTTGTACTCTATCCAGTAGCCGCTATCGATGGTCGGATAGTCGAACCGAGAAGTCTCGCAAATCTCGATCGCGTCCGTTTGACCGGATGAGTAGTTAGTAGGAACAGGCTTGTCTATCCAATCGTGAATGTAGTTGTGATGAATCCAACCGTCGTATGGGAAATCGGCCGGACCGTCATCCACCGTGCGTATGGCTTGTCGGTTGCCAGTCGTTGCACCGCCAAAGCCAGCCGGAGTGTGTATCTCGTTATAGGCAACCTCCGGCGTCGAGCCGTTGCGCGAAAGAGAAATATTCGGGCCGCCATTGCTACCAGTGACCTCGTTAGCGATAAACTTGTTATTCGTGCCGCCGATATTGATCCGCACTGCGGTACCGGAGAACAATATCCCGGTGACGATATTTCTCGCCCCGCCCATCGTCCAAGCGCCTGTAGCAGTGCATTGGAGAGCGTTTAGGCACTCGACGACAAAGGGATTGTTCGCCGCACAAGTGGCGTTGATCGTGTGATTGCCGGTATGCGTGCCGTCCGCAAGCTGTAGGGTCTCACCGCAGTCTTGGTCGCCGAGCGCCGTTGCGAGCTGCCCGACTGTGACTGAAGTATTTGTGCGCCCGCCGAGCAAAGTAACGCCAGCAACCGGATCTGTGTACTCATCCGAGTAGCGGTCGCCAGTCGGGGGCGACCCGGCAGGCACCTCGATGCTGCCAGCGGCCGAGGCAGTTGCTACGTTACCATCAACGTCGTCGCTGATAATCGTGTAGCTCGGTGTAGTGCCGGCAGTTGCTCCGGTATCGGTGAATGACTGAACCGGGAGCGTGTTGAGCGTCACATTGGCGTTGACGACAGATACCGGCGTGCCGTTCTGATTGGAATTTGAGGCAGGACCGACCAGAACAGTTGGATTCAGATTGAGCGTCTGGCTCAGGTTCGTGGCTAAGTTGCGGCAGTCTGTGTCGTCGCTAGAAAGCGTCGTGATAACAGATCCTATGCGCGTAATGGCAAGACACCCTGGAGCCGTGAAAGCCGTCAAACCGTCTTGAACGACCGCACCGTCAGTAGTGTTTCGCGTGTAAGATCGGACATTGCCGCTATCGGCGTGATGGTGAATACAGACCTGGCGTGAGCCCGCGGCGGTGCCTTCACGCACACAGAGATTCCCTCCCCGATTGGCTTGGGTTCCGCCAGTCTCGCTCGTCACCTTGATTATGGAGGTAAAATCTCCAGCAACAGGTGCGTAGACCCAATGGAAATTAGAGCCGTCAATGCTGTTCCCGCCATCGGCTCCTATCGTGAAATCAACTCCAAGGGGAGGGTCTGGACTGTTGCTCGGGTTATTGACCGTCCCGACCGTGGCTGCTGTGTAAGTCAAGCCCGGAGTATCGGAGCCCGTAAAAGCAGTCGGCGTTAGTGGAGTACCGTCTCTCAGAACGGTGAAGGTGGCGAGACCTGAAACATCTTCGTCGGCAACCTCCGGATCGGCTGGAGCGTAAAAACTGATGACCGGCTGATCGCTGCCGTCTAGATCCACAGCCTTTATGACGATCTGCGTCGGCGCTGTCGTGTCCGTGCCAGGAGTTTCGGCGGCTACCGACTCGACGCTGAACGCATTGCTATCAACCGTCACCCCTTCACGTACCGCGCGAGCTTGGCAGCCAGTCAAAGACGCCGTGCCCGTGTCGCTGTAAGCCAGATCAGGGCTCACGAATGACCAGCCACCCGATAGCGTACAGCCGATGATCGAGAGCGTGGCGTCAGGCGTTCCAGGCTCGGTCAGATACGTTGCTCGAAGGTCAACGGTAAACGGAGTGCCTTCGACCTTGTTGGTAAAGCTCGGGATCGTCGCCCACTCGAAGGTGGGAGCGGCACCGTCGTCGCCGTCGGGGTAGCGGGTGTCGATGACCCCGCTGTCCGTGGCCGTGAACTTCCCGGCGTTGATGATCGTCTGCGCCAGTGCCGTCGTCGGGCGCCATATCGTCCCGTTGTGCCGCGTGATGCAGACCGGAACGATATCGTCCTGAATGTTGTCGAGTGCCCAGCGCTGGCAGCTCTCGACCGCCTCGGCTTCGGACTGATGCAGCGAAATGACCGTGCCGTCCGCTTGCTCGGCCTGCCAGTTCTGCGCGCCTAGCCGTATCGCTTCCCAAAACTGAGCAATGGCGAGCGGAGAGATCGCCAGTATCGCCAAGACGACAACGGCTCTCGCAATGAAGCGCTTCATGAAATCTCCAGATATGAAAAAGCCCCCGGATGGGGGCTCGGTGAAAACTACTTCGTCAGACCGTCAGCGTCGGTGTATCACGGGTGTTTGCAGGTATCCAGCCACCGCGCTCAACAACCGCCTTAAAACTCCCGGCGAAGTCTCCAGCGGTCGCACGGAGTCAATGTCCAGCTTGTATAGCGGCCAGTCGTACGTGAGGGGATAACCGTCTCTACTGTGATAAGCCCTGCCATTCTCCGCGATACAAAGTAATCCCTTCCACTTGAGCTTGACCTCGCGCCTGTAGCCGTCTGGCGTCCTGCAATCGGCGCCGCGAACGATTCCCGTGTGTGTCAGTCTGCGAGCGAACAAAGATTTGATAAGATCAGTTGCAGCCATGTCATGCCTCCGGTTAGGTGTGGCGGGTCAGAACCCTGGCAGGACCGTCACATCCTGCTGGGGTTCGCTTTATTGCGACCTCCCAATAGTACGAATATTCTCGGGTTCGTCAATGACGCAGTTAACAAAAAACCCCGCGGTGCGGGGCTGGGTGTTGCTCGAATCGTCGTGTAGGCCACGTTTCTCCAGGGCGCACGTCTCCCAAGGATTGTCCCGTGATCCCGAGGCAGAGGTATCGGGCGGGCCTACTCACCGCTACGGACGGTGGACGTCGAACGTGGCCGACTATACCGCCGCTCCAGCCTGTCTGCAACACGCTGCACCGCGCAACGCCTACGGTGGGTGAACTCGGCCTCGCGGATCTTAAGCCCATCGGCCGCGAAACTATCCGATTCCCCGCACAGGTACGTCCGCCGCAGTATGGCCCGCATCCACCGCGGCAAGATGTTGACGATCGACTCGATCTCAACGACTGCGCTTGAAAGCCCGAAGGACGGCAGCTTGAACGTGATGCTCGGCTTGCCGTCAGCGGTCAATGCATCGCGGCCGCAGTGCGTGCAGGTACGTTGCGATCGAAACCACTTGCGGCAACCGGGACACTCCATCCATCGAGGCTCCAGTTGCTTTACCTTGCGGCCACGCCCGATGCGCGTGACTCGCCTGATCTCGCGCTTTAATTCGCGATGCGCGCCCTCGAGGATGTGGCGCTGCTCCGCGATGCGCTCGATCGTCGACTGTTTTTTCGACAAGCCAACGGCAGCGCCCGCATTACCGCACGCGACACCCCATTCGGTTAACCTCTGTTCGGCGTACTCGAAAGCGGTAGCTTCGGCGTCCATGCGCATAACCGCGGCCATATTCAGGTTTGCTCAAGCGTAGTCACGCCGCTACCTCGACTTCCTGCTCTCGCTCAACCGCGAACGGGTCGCCGTCGTCGATGGGGAACAAGAGCTTCTCGACGATCGCGTACTGGTCGCCATCGGCATTGACAAACCACCACGTATCGGCGAGCCACGCGCAAAGCTCCACTGGCATCTCGCGAGCGTAAGGGCCCGAAACGATCGTGCCGGTGCGCAAACAGGGGCTCTGACCGCAATTGAATTCCGGCGGAGACCACCCGATCCACACGCGCACGCCGGGGCCGAGAGTGCTCATGCTGCCTTCCAACCGCGCGCGCTCAACACGCGAATCGTCATGTCGATGGCCTCGCCCTGCTTCACCTGTCGCGGCGTGAACGACAGAATCACGAAGCCGGCGAGCGCCGCGTCGTTGCGCTTCTCCATGTTGCGCGTCAGGTCTAGCGGATGTGCGTGCGCGCCGCCGATCCATACGCCGCCATCGATCTCCGTGATGAGCTGGTACTCGGGCCACACGAAGTCGAAGTACCAGCGGCTCGGAATGTTCTTGCCGTCCTTGCGCGGAACCTGCTTGGTGCGCAGCAGCCGATACTGCTTGCCGTCTCGCACGAATTTGGACACGGGGACCGGGAGCTGTCGGGCCATGCACTGCCACGCGAACTCCCGCTCGCCGACGTTGCTCTGCTTGCCCTCGGAGCGACGCTTGGCCTTGTGACCGCGGCGCAGCGAAGCGATGGCCACGCGGCCTATGGAATCAGCCGGTGCGAACAGATCCGTCAATGCGTCCTCGCCTCCGCGCCAGAGTCATCGCTATCGCCGTTCTTCCCGACCGACAACCCGAGCTGCTGCTGCTTGCTTTTCTTCGACTCCACCAGCTTGCCGAATTGGATCGTGACGTTGGCGTCGTGGTTCATGAACTGCACGAGATGCGCGAGATCATCCGAGTCGGGCTTCGCCTGAACTTGCAGCGAGACTTCGGTCATGCCACCGACCTGCGGCTCGAGCATGATGCGCGCGAGATTGACTTCGCCGAGCTCGATTTCGGTCTCAGTCAGCCCCACGATCAGCACCACCGCGGCACCCTCGAACTTGTCCTTCATCGCGAACGCCTTGAACTTCTGGAACGCGGGCTCGGCCGGTTTGCCGTTCTTGGCCTGGGTGAACAGCGCTTTGTGGGCGCGGGAATCATCGAGCAGCGCGTTGAGCTCGTCGGGCTGCAGCATGATGCCGGCGAGCGGGATGTCGCAGGCGGGCACGTCCTCGTCGCCGTGGCGTTCTGTGCGCAGGTTGATGGAATTTCCAATTTTGCACGGGCGGTTGTCGATGGTCAGCATGGGTGGTCTCCGGGTTGGGGTTGAGATGCGATGAACTCCAGTAACTTCACCGGGTCGTAGCGCTCCCGCGCGACTCTGAACTCGGCCGAGCCGATGCCGCGGATTGCGATAGCGACGATGAAGTGGTCGCCGGCGTCTGTGGACAGCCAGGCGTAGCGGATTGTTGCCGGCGGCTCTGCGAGCATTGCCAGGAGGCGGTGGTGGCGGTTAGAGGTCATCGGGTCCTCGGCGAGACGCGCGCAGCTTCCGTCGGATGCTCTGCAAATGGTGCCCGGCGGTCTCCGGGTCGGCTTTCTGCCGGGACAATCGCAACTGCCGTTCCTGCTGCGTTTCTGGCACGCCGAGGTAGCGCACGCCGTCGGACCTTGGCTTGCAGGCGTTGACGAACTCCGGGAGATTGCACGGGTATTCGCGGGGCGCGCCGGTCGCAAGGCGTTTCAAGCCGGCCATGACTTGCTCATCGGTGAGCTCGGCGATTGCTGCCAGCCACAGAGCGCTCGGCTCACCGCCGTACATCGTGATGAACGACCAGCCGAAAATCTCCTTGAGCCCTTGCCAGGCAACGATTGCGCGCTCATCAGTGGCGCTGCTCGAACCATTGCGCAAGGCGGCGGGTGTGCTCGTCGAAGCGAGTGCTCGCGGGAGCACGTCTTGAATTTTCCGCATTGATTTTCTCCGGGAAAAGGCCGACCCAGCCCTTCGCCATCGACTGCTCAATCGCAAGGCGCTGGGTTTCTTGGGGGAATTTCGCTAGCGCTTCGGCGACGCGGGTTGTTTTGTAGGGCCGATGGCGCTCAGCGCGCCGGTGCGCGAGCCAGATTTGCCACCAGTCTAGGTCGAGGTTCTTGATGGAACTCCAATCCGGGATTTTCCGTTCTTCATGCCCATGCTGACCATTCAGTAAATCAGGATTCAATAAATCAGGATTCAGAGCGGAGTGACCCCCCCTTCCTGGGGGTGGTTTTCCGGAGTTCTCCGGAGTAATGAGGTCATCATGAGGCTCTTTTCCAGGAATCCTTGGTGGAATAAGACTGTCTTTTTCGGTGTAATGTGGCCGTTGATGGTCGAGAAACTTCGGAATCTCTATGTATTGATGACCGTTAATTCCGTAGCGAACTATCAATCCTCGGTCTGCTAATCCGGAAAGAAACGGCTCGCAGTCGAAAGAATCGGCCGGGAAGATCTCCATCTTGATCCGCTTCGGACGGTCTTCGAGCCGCCCTTCGCGGTCCGCCATCATCCAAAGACCGATGTAGAGCAGTCGGGCCTCAGCCGAGAGCTCGGCGAGCTGCTCGTTCTTGAAGAACCCAGGCTTGATGTTGCGGGATCTCATTGGAAAAGCCCCTCTTGCCCGTTGCTTCGAGCCGCGCGCTCCGAATCAAGAAGCACTTCATATTGGTCCAGGAGCACGGGCTCCACGTCGTAACGCGTAACATTCATCCCGGCGCAAATGTCGGCGATGGTTACGCAATAGCCCCAGGTGTCGTTGAGTTGGTCGTAGCGCGCCTGTTGCCGCTCTGGGTAGGCGTGTATTCGCGGCTGCATCCGCCCATTTATTTCAACGTGCCCGTATAGCCACGCGCGCAGCGCCTTGAGCCTTAGCCAATACACTTCACCATCGCGCAGAAAGTGGTATAGCAAGATGTCGGCGCCCTGTGTCCATAGCCACCCAGGCCGACCGCGCGACTTATTGCTAAACGTTTCTAGAAAAAAGTTTCCATGCCGGTTCGAGTACTCGCATTTGTGCTCGACCGCCCACGCAGTTTCATCATCCGAGTTCATAAAGTAGTCGCCGAGCGTCGACTGAATCTCGTGTGCATGCGGGCCTTTCTCGACTCTGACGAATCGACCGTCATAGACAACGGCCTTCATATGGACTCGCTCCAGGTGTTCACGACTCACAGATTCGAGCTCGCGGCACTTCTTGAACGCATTCACGCGGCAAATACCTCCCTGCGAATTTCGTTGCCCCAGCAAGTCCAGCCCTCGACAGCTCGGCGAGCGAACATCTCAAGCCGTGGCCCTGGGCTCGCCCGGTGAATGAGATCCCTAATTTGCTCTGGCTTTGCACTGTGCTGCGCGCGCCGAAACTCGCCCCAGCTCCGCAGCGACTTGTCAGCGAATGAAAGCGAGCCACGCACGCCCAGCAACAGAAATTCGTGCGACACGCGCCAGTAGTTGCCCATGCCGATTTGCGGTTTCACCCAGACATAGCAGCTCTTGTATTCGAAGCCCCACGCCTCAATAACGCGGCGCGCATCGAACAAAAAGGCGTTCGTCGTCCATAGGTGAAGGTGTGCGTTCTCCGCGGCAGCAGGCGCGACCGGCAGCGCGCAAATTTCATCCACGCTCATCCCGCTGTAGTGGTCTCCGGTTGCGCCGCGGGTGCCCTGGTTGCCGTACTGCCATGCCGGGTCTGCATAGATGGTCGCGAAGCCTGCACCAACAAGGCTCTCGAGATCTTCGGTCGTGCAGTAGTCGCGACTGACGTCATAGTCGGCAGACCGTGCGCGGGCACGCTCGACCGGGAGCAATTGCTTGACGTGCTTGCGCTCCATGCCGGGGTGAATGAGGCCCTCGGAGACGCCACGCTCCCATTGTTCGTCGGTGAGTTTCGTCAGCTCGTACAGCGTGCCCCACGACGGGGGCAAAACCGACACATGTGTCGGATTCGAGATATGCGGATGCAACCCGATAGCGACTAACCGTTGTCCTGTCCGTTCACCGAACGGCAGCCGTTCCCAGAGCGTCGCCTTCTCGCCGTGCGGAAGTTCACTGAGCGCGACCTGCACGCGCCTGCCGGTCTCGATGATGCTCTCGACGCTGGCGTTCCAGCTTTCGCGGATGTGTCCGACGTGCCAGTCGAGCGAACGAACCAACTCGTCGTCGCTCACCGCGCCCGCCGATGCTGCGAAGCCGAGGGGCATGAAGCGAAGTGGCTTTCGTGCCGCGACAGGTCGAGCTCAGTGTCCTCCGGCGCGACGGTGTCGCTGTCGACCGGCATGTTCTTGCCCGCCTCGGTGAACCAGATGATCTTCGCGCGACACGAGCGACACCGCTTGATGCGCAGCTCATGCCATTCATTCGTCTGGCAATCGTCGTCGAAGCTCATATCAGCCCCGCGTTCTCGGCCGCGACGACGCGCGCGGCAGCGCTTACGGAAAGCCCCGCTTCACGCCTCAGCAGGGCCATGCGTTCGACATCGCGGCGCTTGAACAGCAGTGGTCTGCGGCCACCAACCCCAGGAGTCCGGGCGCACTTGACGTGAGTGAGCGGCTTGAACGGCCCCAGGCCGCCCACCAGCGTTTGACGACCCAGCATCCAGTAAGCCTGCGAGACCGTCACCCACTCGGCGCCTGGGCGCGGGCCTGTGACTGGCGGCGGGGGGCAACCGTTGAGTTCGTGCTCGAGATGCG
>Ga0326597_10000785_pt1 | contig 54244 bp, 76 predicted proteins | sample RVTome_12_FD_203789 | JGI IMG/M metagenome (GOLD analysis project Ga0326597, IMG submission 203789) | Soil microbial communities from uranium-contaminated site in the Upper Colorado River Basin, Wyoming, United States - RVT100D185 | ecosystem: Environmental > Terrestrial > Soil > Contaminated >... | reverse complement strand
GCAGAACATCGGGCTGTGGAAATCAGGCAACCTGCAGCTGTCCTGGGTGCGGCGTGCAGCGGACCCAAATAACGTCATCTTCGGACGCACATTCGAACAGATCGGCGTCGACGCGGACACTTGCACCGCGCGGGCTGTTTGGTCGACACCGATCATCGATCTGTTTCCGCAGTTGGGATCGCTCGGCGCCGATCAGACCGAGACCGTATCGATCGGTCCTGGTGCATCCGTGTTCGCCCGGATCATCCCGACGGACTTTGCCGTAATCTCCGATCTTCCTTCCGAGCTGGAGGTCTACACAATGGAGTCGGCCCACCCATCGGATCCATCACAGGTCCGGACGGTCAAGGCACGTCAGCAGATCAGCGTGGACTTTTTTGTCGGGAACGCATCCACGGGGCTGATGTGGAGCGCTCCATACAAGACCGCGCGTTACTGGCAAGTCACGTTGATTTTCGACTGGTTGAATGTCGTGGACCTCGGCGCACCCAACCCCGAACCCGCGCTTGAGCTATACGGGATGGTCTGTTGATCATGGTGGGGCATCATGCCGTTTGATGGAAATGTTGATACAGCCGGATGTTGCCGCTTCGTAGCTGCTACGGCGTCGCTGTTCAATCAGACGGTCACCGTCGGCCCGTCCGATTGGATCGAAATTGTAGGCATGCCGATCTTACGTGTGACAATCACGCTGCTCTCCGGTCCCGCGCCCGCGGCCCCCGGGTGGTTTGTGCAAGTCGCGATGCGCGGGGACGCTGGCATCCAGATCATTCCCGCGGCTGCGCCTATCCTACTGTTAGGGACGCCTGCGACCGAGTTGATGTTGGCGGTGGTCGGTAGCAAGGCACGTGTGTTTCTCGACACCACAGGCGGTCAGACCTATCGCGTAACGTTGATGGCTTCCTCGTGATAGAGGCGCACCCATGAATCACGACCACCTAGCAGCAGCACACGCGGTCTCGGGTGCAATTGCGGTATCGATTGCACGTCAAGTCGTCGCGTTGACGCCGATCCCGTCGATCTGCTGGCTCGAAACGCTGTCCGCGCGAATCACTGCCATCGCGGGCGGTGCGACCATCGTATCGTGGGGGATCTCCCGTGATGCGCTCGGGGACTTCCTAATTGTTCCTGTGACGCCAGTTCTCATTGCCCTTGGCGCGACGGCCGAGGCGGGTAGCGTCAACGCGCAGCCTGCTTACTTTTATATGACGTTGCCCGGTGCGGTGGCGGGGACGCTCTATCTGGTCGTATCTTGCGATGTGGGGACCTTGACGTTGACTCCCGATCTCCTATGTCGCACATAGGGGCGATCAGCATACGTAGGAGTTAATGATGGCTTTCGTTCGTGGATGGTGTGCAGGGATCGAATGTCCAACGAACAGTGTATGGACCAATTCGGACTGGACGTTCACCGCCACAGTTGATCCTGACTACAACGCTAGCTTGGTGCCCTATCGCCCGCTAGGCAGAACGGCAGGGGGCTACGAGCACTGTTGGAGACTAGGCAATGTCTCGGGCATCCTGAGTCCTGAGTTCCCAGGTAACAGTGATGGTTTGTACTCATTTCTTTGCGGCGTTGAAGGGATCAGTAGCACGTCTTATCAGGTTGCCACAGAATGGAGCTTGTACGCCGCGGACGGCACAAAGATCGTCCGCTGTAACGTCACCGGCGCAGGCGGGCAGAATCCCACGTTGACATGCTATTGTGGCGATGCCCTGGCCATATCTGCGGTATCTACATTCACGATGCCCGCAGGTGTGATCTTCCGTTTGGACATTGAATTCATTACGGGCGCCGCGGGCAAGTTCCGTGTTCGCGTCAACAACGGCGCGTGGCTAGAGATTGTCGCGAACGGGAATCCAACAACATGCACCAAGAATGTTGCGCGCTGGTATGCGTACAACAACGGCTTCTCATCCATGGACGTGTTGGCATTCTGGTACACCGACGATTCCACGGATGTTCTTGGCATGGTGTGGGCAGATTCATGCATCATGAACAGCGTTACCCAGGTGGGTAGCTACAGCGCATCCGCAACAACGATCTTGGCTGACACCACGATCCCGTATAATTCCGCTACTTATGCCGTCACGACAAGTGATCCTTCCACGGCACTACAATTCGATGTGGATTGGGACGTGGATATCGAGGCAGGTTTCGCGCCCACCGTGATCTTGGGCATGCAGATGGAGTGCGGGCTATACGGCGATGGCACACTGATTTCTGCTGACATTGGATTCATTTCGGGCGCCGTTCCCGACACAGGAACGGTCACAACGAGCGTCTCCGAAGGGCTGTATCAGCACACCGCCGTCGTAGATCCGAACACGACCGCGACATGGACCAACGTCGCGGCGGAAGCTGCCACGGTCACAGCGAATGCAGCATAATGGCGTTTGTGGAGGGGCATTCCGCCAATTACGGGATCGGCTCTCTCCCCGTCTGGCTGGAGTCTGGCTACGTTACCAGTGGCGCAACCCCAATCGATCCGGACTACAACGCAGGCTTGGTGCCCTACCGCAAAGGCGGGCGTGTAGCAGGGGGCTACGAGTACTGTTGGCGGATCTCCAACGTATCAGGATGGGCTAGTCCACAATTTGCTGTGGCGTTGACGGACGGGATCTACTCGTTCTTGTTCGGCACGGAAGGTGTGGCTGTAATGTTTGTGGCGACAGAATGGAGTCTGTACGCTGCGGACGGCACAAAGATCGTCCGGATCAAACCAGATACCTCCGTCAATTCACCCGCGCTCAACTGTGCTTGTGGTGATGCCCTGGCAACGAGTGCAGTCACGACGGATGTTCTCACAGGGGGTGTCGTTCAGCAGATCGACATCCGCTTCAAGTCGGGCGCTGCGGGGCGCTTCGAAGTACGGATCAACTTGGGCGCATGGTTTGTAATCGTTGCCGATGGCAATGCTACAACGTGCACAAAGGACGTCTCCCAGTGGTATGCGCACAACAACAACACGTTCCCTATGGATCTCTTGGCGTTCTGGTATGGAGATGATCCGGATAACGACGACTTCGGCCTTGTGTGGTCCGAAGTCTGCCCGCTGAACGCTGTCAGCCAGGCCGGAAGTTATGCGGCTACAACCACCACGATCCCAGCAGATACAGCACCACCCTACAACCAAGCCACAGCCGCACTGACGCTCACAGATCCGCCCATAGCGTTGAAGTGCTCCGTGGACTGGGCAACAGGTATAGAAGCGGGTTTTGCTCCCCCTGCATATGGCATCCTCGCGATTGATGCTGTTGGCGTCCCCAGTGGAGATGGGTCGCTGTTGTCGTGCGACATCGGCGTTGCGTCTGGTGGCACGGGTGTAATCACTACAGACGCCGTAAGCGTGACTCCAATCATTCAGCGTTGTGTGGCAGTAGTCGACCCAGACACCGGGGTAACTTGGGACAACACGGCGGGTGACGCTGCGTTGGTTACGATGGACGCATCATAATGCCACTATGGACGCATCATAATGCCACTATGGACGCATCATAATGCCACTATGGACGCATCATAATGCCACTATGGACGCATCATAATGCCAAATGAAGGACGAGTCATTGCAATCGTTGAGAATGTCTGGAGCCAGGACACGCAGGCTGCCACGATTGCAGTCGTTGAGAACGTCTGGAGCCAGGACACGCGTCAGGGGTCGCCGCTACTGGTGCAACAGGTGTGGTGGACCGACGAGCCTCAACCAGCACCACCCACACCCCCCGGCGGTGGCGGGGATAATCCCCTTCAAGGGGCGGGCTACATTCAGCCCAACCACACGCACGTACAGGGCTACGTGAGACAGGGTAGCACCCACATTCAAGGCAGGAACAGGTAATGATCGCAACACGTACATTCCCCGATGTCACTCCTATCACCGTGCAAGCATCCGGTGTGATTGGCGTGTCTCGCGCGTCTCCCGTCGAAAGTGCCGCCCTATCCATGTGGGATCGCGCTGCAGTCGATTGGAGCATTCTGATCGCCAATCTCGGCACCGCGTTAATCACCGAATTTCAGGTACAAATTCTGTTCTCGTTGCTTCCCGCACCCGGGACGAATGCCGCTGCGCCGGAGGACTGGCAACCGTTGCCCGCGGATGATGTCATTGCCGCGGGGGTCGTCGCCGTCGACGAGTACACATTATCGTTTACAGTCGCAAGCTTCGCCAATGTCGTTGCAGGGCTCCCTGCATCGCTAGGGTTCACAGCGCCAGCTCGAGGGCTGAACATGAAGACGTTGATCTGGGATGTCGCCGGCACTCCCGCAGGGTCAGACTTCACACTGACAGCTCTTCGTCGGTAGTGTGATTGGACATCTTATGTTCACAGGTTGACGTCGCGTGTTCACTACTGTACGTTCTTTGTCCACTAGCGGGCGTCAATCTATGAACACACTAGAAGGTCCGACCGTAGCCGAGCTACGTGCAATGTTTGCGTTGACGCAAGATCAATTCGCGTTCATCCTGCAGATCAGCAGAACGTCTCTTGCGAATGCCGAGGCAGGTATTCAGCCCTTACCGAAGCGGGCTATCCCGTGGTTTGCCGCGCTGCGTGACGCGGCTCTCACGCTAACGTGGGAAAAGCACGCTTTGCTTGTTGCTCAATGTGATCAGCAGATCACCGTAGCGCACTGGTGGCGCGCGCTGTTCGCCCATGTTGACACGTGACCACCATGATACTACTCGCTGACGATGACACGAGCGACACCCAACACGTATCGACCGCGGGGGTCGAGTGTCCGTACTGCCACAAGCTTCAACTGCCACCGGGCGGTTACCCGTCAATGGACGGCACAGGCGGACAGTTCGCTTGTTCCTATTGTCAGCGTCTGATCAATTGGCGCGTGTCCGTGCAGGTCGTCTGGACCGCTACCAAGTAGGTCGTCTGGACCGCTACCAAGTAGGTCGTCTGGACCGCTACCAAGTAGGTCGTCTGGATCGCTACCAAGTAAACCGGTGTTATCCTCTCCTCACATTCGACCATGTTGTCACGCTACGGAGCTTGCCATGTCTACCGCCGCCACGATTCTTACCCACTTGAAGGAGGCTGCAGCTGCGGTCAAGTCCGAAGGCGCGGAACGCAACGCCGTGGCTCGCGTACTCGCACGCTATGGTGTGAACAAGTTGCCCACGTTGGAGATAGGCCGCACACCGAGTGGACAGACGATCCGCGTGTTCCGGTGGAAGGCTGCGATCGAAGGGCACGACGTGCTCTTGATCACCGGGCCATCGATCATCGGTGAGGTGCGGATAGAAAAGCACGATGACGTCGCGTGGCGGAAGGCGCCAGAAGGCGCCTACATTCAGCTAGAAGAGTCGGAATTGAAGGCGAAATCAAAGGCGATGCTGCAGCGCGTTACCGGACGCGTGGAAGCGATCGTAACCGTCGGGACATCGACACCAAAGCGCGCTCCACCGCCATCACAAGCGACGCTCCCGCGATCGCCGCCCGCGCCGCATGCACCGCATGCACGCACAGTCGACGAACTTGGGGCGTGGGTGTACCCCCCCAAAATCGCGGATGACGGGCTTGCTCGCGCGTGGGAAAGCGTCACAGGGGGTAACCGCGTCGTCTCCGACTGGGAGATCACCGGATTTGACCATGACGACGTCTACGCGATCTTCCATGAAGTAGGCGACGCTACGCCCTACATGGACGTTGGTACTACCGAGATCAAGATTGCGCAGGAATGGCTGACGGCAATTCTTCCGGTCAAATGGCACGAGTGGATCGCACAGAACGCCGACGCGTGGGTGGAACGGATCAACGAGGAGATTGCGCTTGTAATCAACGCAGACATTCCAAATGCGATCGCTGACAACCTCGAGGACCCGGCTGATCTGGTCCAAGCGCTTGACGCTGCACGCATGGACGACGACGAAGAGGCGTTCCGCGCGGTCGCTGACGCCGTGCGCGATCTTCCGCGCCGTATCACTGCGGCGAAAGCAGCGACTGCAAAGGCACTCGCCCACGAATACGCCGGGGTTGATGCCGCGCATGTCGCACGTGTTGTCAATAATTACGCGTACAGCGAACCCGAAGAGCTGGAAGACGCATTCAACGAGGCACGGCTACACTTCGACGCCCGCGACATCCCGCCGTTTGGCGGTCACGAAGAGTCTCCCGGGCTAGGGTTGACGGGTCTATTCGGACCCGCACGTACGAAGACGCCACGAAAGAAGGCGCGCGCCAAGGTATCCACTGTCGACCCTGCAACGATGACCCCAAGTGCGTTGAATGCGGAATACGCAACGCTGGACAAGAAGTCGAGCGCGCTGAACGATGCGCTCATTGCAGCGGGGCGTGGGCACGATCTACCGGACGATCTCTACGTCGCAGCGCGTACCGGCGATCCGTTGTCTACTGACTACGTCACTCTGCAGACGCGCCGACATGCACTCCAGTCCGAGGCCGAGTACCGTGGTGGCCCAACTGCACGCTTCCCACTGGCACGCAAGTTCAAACGGCGTCAAGTCGCAGTGGAGCCCACGGTGGAGCCCGAATGGTACATCGGAGGCGCGGGGGGTAGGTGGTCGACGCAACTCCAAGGGTCACCCCTGACCCCAAGCACATCGTTTGCCGTGGCTATCGAGCGTTTTCGCGCGATTGGGGGCAACCCCGATCGCGATCTTCCGTTGTCCGCGCTTCCCGTGTTCGACGGTGACGTGGGAAAGTGGACTACAGCGGATGTCGTAATGGCTGGCTTCGAGCTCGCACCTGAACGACGTAAAGCGTTGGAAGTTGCGGCACCATCGACACCATCGACACCATCGGCACCATCGACACCATCGGCACCATCGACACCCGTGCCTGAAGAATACATGGCGCGGTTTACGGACAGCCTGAAAGCGCTGCTTTCGGGGGAATGATGATGCAACATCCCGACGAGTACGAAAGTATCGTCGTCCGCGGAAAGAGGCGGTTGGTGTACCTGCGCGACGCCAACGAGGCCACTGACGTGCTGGCGATGAAGGGGGCTACACGCGTTGCCGTTGTAACGGACAAACAAGCACGTAAAATCGAAAAGAAGATGCGCAACTGACATGCATCTACACCAACGATCACGTCGTAACCCGCGGTACACGAAGGCTGAGCTGCGCGCGATGGAGCCGCGCCAGCTGTTCACGCTGCTTCGTCAGATTGCGGACAATCCCGCATATGCCGCATGGATGGACGAGCACGAGAACATGCTTGTTCACGCGGTCTACACCGTGCAGCAATCGATCAAGCCGCATCCGAGCCACATCGAATCGGCACAAGCCTATATCGACGAGGCAGCGGCGCATCTTGCATCGTTGCCGCCACCAGGACCGGGCAGGCTGAAGGATGACATTGGATTGTCTGGGTCGACATGGGGACCGATTCAACACTTCGTGGGAATGACTTCCCCCGAGATCGCGGATTACCTTGGTGCCGCCGAGTATCTACGCGTTCACGTAAATACCCAGCTTGACGCGGAGCGCTGGCGCGACGCATACGATATCATCAAAGCGTCAACGCCATTATCAGCGACACAAGCGCAAAAACGGCTGACCGCGGCAGTACGAAAAGACCTTGCGCGCCGTGAAGACCCGGGCGGACGTGTCACCGCGAAAGCGGACGGACGTCTCATGATCGCCCTTGAAAAACGCGTCAGTGGTTCGCGTTGGGCGCAATTGGGTCTTCGTGGCGCGCGCTTCGACGGCGCGGATCTTGCGTGGGTCGTGGCGCCGAACGCCGTAGGCGATGCCGTGGCGGCGCTCCGCGCATTAAAATTGGATGTCCTGGCAGACGATGTACAGGACATGATCGACGCGGGAACGATTGGTGTGAGCGTGGTAGACACGGCCAAACTTCCCGCGATCGAACTCCCCGTGGTCGAACTCCCCGCGATCGACGAGACCTCGACGTCCTACAGGGATGCTTCGTGGAAATGGGCAACCGATGGGCGTATCGAAATCAACGGACTACGGATCTCGGGCAAGATCATGGACAACGTCGGATTGCGCAAGCGTCGCGACTATCAGTGGGTGACGTCCCCTAAAGGAGACTTCACACTGTTTCTTGTCCCCGCTGCAGTCGATACACTGTTGGCTGATCCGTGGATTAGTGACAATTTTCGCCAAGTCCACGCACTACGCACAATGCAGGCGTGGGCACGTGCCACAGGCACCGCGATAGCGACGGCAGCGGAAGAGACCCAACATGCGAGATCGTCGCTCTGTGACCGTCTCGGGTCGATCTGGAAGACTGCGAGCATCGCGGAGATCGAGGACCCGGTTGCGCGGCGTGCGGTACAGGACATCACCCGCGCGATTGACTGGCCCGCGGGGCTACAGCCCTTCGGCTACCAAGAGGTAGGGATCGGCTACGCCGTCCTGCGTGATGGACGAGCGTACATCGGCGATGCTATGGGGCTCGGCAAGACCCTACAAGCAATCGGCGTTCTAAAGTACGATATCGCGCGGTTCACTCCCGCCGTCGTTGTCTGCCCGTCGGGGGTCGTCTTCAACTGGCGGGACGAGATCTACCGCTTCGCACCTGAACTGACCCCGGTACCCGTGACCGGGGGCAAACAGGCGCTTCCCGCGCTGCAGCCGGGACTTGTGTTGATCATGTCGTGGGACATGATGAAGCGCCATCACACCGCGTTATTGCGGGTACAAACGGCGATTTTTGATGAAGCGCATTACGCCAAGAATTTCAATGCCGCGCGGACGAAAGCCGCGGTCGAATTGGCGCGAACCGTACCGCATGTACTCTTGCTCTCGGGTACGCCCTTCCCGAATCGTCCGATCGAATTGTTCAGTCAATTGACGATGATCGACCCACACCACAACGACCCAATCTTTGCGGGTTTGCGCGCCAAGTATCGGGGGGATTCCGCGTTTGTCGCGTTCGGACAGGAGTACGCGAATGGTGAGCGAAAACATATTGGCGGTGGGCGTTACGCGTGGGACTTCTCGGGGGCATCGAACCTGCAGGGACTACGTGACGCGCTTGCGTGCATGATGGTCGCACGGACGAAGACCCAGCCGGGCATTGCGGGACAGTTGCCGCCGAAGACGCGTACCCAGCTATGGATCCCACTGGAAGGCGGCGTCAAAACGGCGTATCGCCGTGCCGAACAATCAGTGTTAGCCCGTGCATGCGAAAACGCGAAAGCGCGGATATTGCCTGATATATTGGTACGATACCACGCGTCCGTCGACGTAGGAACCGCGCACACCGTAGCGGTCACACATACAATGAATTGGGCGAATGACGCGCTTCCTGATTACACGCAAGGAACCGCGCTTGTCGAAGTTGGCGCACTGTTGCGCGACGTCGGGATCTTGAAGATCCCGGCGGCTGTCGACTGGATCATGACCTTCCTCGAATCGTCCCCCGATCCGCTCGTCGTCTTCGTCAAACACAAAGCCGTGTTGCGGGGTATCAGCGAAGCGCTCGAAAAGGCAAGCGTCGCCTGGACCTTCGTAGACGGGTCCGTCGGAAGCGAGGAAGCGAACGAGCGGGTACGCGCCTTTCAAGACGGACGCCACCGCGTCATAATCGCAACCGAGAAGCTGCGCGAAGGCGTCAACCTACAGAACGCCGCTGATATGCTCTTTGTCGAGCGCTGGTGGGTGCCCGGCTACGAAGAGCAGGCCGAAGGACGCGTCCACCGGCGAGGGGGACGCGGTGTGCCTGTGAATATCCGGTATTTGATGATCGAGGGCACCATTGACGCGCACATACATCGCTTGGTCGACGTCAAGCGCGGGAACTTTGAAGACGTCTTCGATCGGGAAGAATTCGAGGAGCTTGAACGTACCAGCAAGGTTCCTAACATTGAGTCGGCGCTAATTGACTCGATGACTCGTGACGCGATCAGCGGTTGCAAGTTCAAGCGTTCCGAGATTGACGCTATCATCAGAGGTATGGAATGAGACTATCCGACGGAACCGGCCAAGTGTGGCATTACACACACCGTATATACCTTCCGATGCGGCACAACCCACCACAACGAATCGAGCCGATCACAGGCGCAAATCCACGCATTACATGAAGGAGATCGAGATCATGACGAAGGCAGAAAAGGCAGTTTACGCCGCACAAACTAAAACCGTTACCGATGTCACCGCGGCAATCGCAGACGGAACGATCAACGCGTCGAACGTGGCGAATTACCTGGCTTACGAAAGCAAGCACCGCAAGACGCGCGTCTCGGTGATGGAAGCGCTCGGCGCCGTCGTCGTCAACGCCGAGCCGTTGCCTCCCGAACCGGAAGACAGCGGCGCTCCGATCGTGACTATGGAGACACTACGACTCGAAGCCGCAGAAAAGAAAATCAGCGACCAGCGCCGCGAAGCCCAAGCGTTGCAGTCGAAGATTGCCAAGCTCGAGACCGCACACCGCAACCTGCAGCTGAAGCATGACGCCGCGACCATCGAATACACCAAGATGGCGAAAATCAAGACGGTGCATGACGGAAAGTGGACGCAGATCGTTCATCTGACGAACTGCGGAGAATTCTGTTTCGGCGATCGCTCGGTGTTCGAGAAGTGGGCAAAGTTGCCCCCGGGACGCGGTGGCTACATCGTGGATGTCGAGGGGCCGCACGCGTGGACCATCGCCCACAGACACGCGCCCGGGTGCCTGACCACGTTGGCGGATGGCACAGTCCGTGTGACCGTGACCGCCGCACAGCAGGCGGACACTGTGATGTTGAAGTTGCGCGCCTACAACAGGCAACCCGATATTGTTCCGCTGAAGCTCACCTTGCGCGATGCGGGCGATCTGCTCACCAAGGCATACGATGCAGGGCACGCGGACGGATTCGGGGTACGCGACGGGCTCGCCGTCCTGCGTGCGTCTGAAGTCGTGTTGGCGCTCACCCGGGACGCAGCGGGACAAGTGACCGGCGTCCGCCTCGATGTCGTCGCGCGGTAGCGGCGATAGTGGCGGCGACGTCAACAGTAAGCATAAAGGAGATCACCAATATGAAATGCGAAATATCAACGAATACCCACGTCTTTACGATGCTGGGTGTTCTCCAAGCGGTGCGTCAGAGCATCCCCCGGTTCGATCTGATTCACTGGGCAATCTCGTGCTCGTCTCCAGGAGATGGAACCGCGGGTGTATCGCTCGATCTGGTGTACTCGGGGTACGAAGTCTCGGTCGACATCGTACACACAGGCTACCGTGTGGTTGGCTCCTACGTCACCTGTCAGCAACTGGCATCCGCCAACTGTGAAACGCCATCCGACGTCGCCGATGTAGTCCGCGACATGTTCAGTGAGTGGCCGGCATTGTTCGTCTGTCGCAGCGAGTATGTCGTTCGTACACTTGAACGCATGCTCGCGGACTTGATCCGCGCGCACGGCAACGTTGTAGCCTCTGATCGGTCGCTCGATGCCCACATGATCCGGTCGTTACGGATCCTCGTAACGTCGTGGCGTAACAAGTTGGGTCGCGATGACCCGTCGTCGGATGGATCGACGTGATAACGCCGTCTATTTATACGCAGAGCTGGCGTCTTCGTCCCTGTCGGCTCTGGGGGGTCGACGGGGATCGGGGATGCCTGGTGTGGTGTGACGGGAGTACAATTCCAACGCTCCTGACGGGTGAAGCACTGGCGTGGAACGTGCTTGCAACTGGCTGAATCATGCTAAAAGCTAGGTTAAAGCTCCATTATCAATATTTACGATAATGTATACTTATCGTTATGTTAGACTTATGCGACTGGAGATCCCCAATGCGAAGACCGTATACGGAAGCGAAAGGACGCATCCTGAAGCCGATCCCCGATGAAAGTGGGCCCGGAGCAGTGCCGACTGATCGGATGTGCAGCGTGAGCGCCCGTTCCGCCGACATTGAACGGCACTACAGATACTTGCGCCGCTGGCGCGCCCCAGACCCGGGGCACATGGGGGAGACGGGCGCCCCGGGGGCCCGGCCAGACCGATTGACACGCACGCGTGCTGTCACTGCCTTGGCGCATGCAAGGGACCGAGTCAGGGCCAGAGACGTCTTCGTGATGTCGGGCAATCTCGGCGTGGCGGCGGACTACGATGCCACGCCGGGATTCGGGGGTGTGCCCTGATGGGAAGTAAGAACAAGCGAGCGAAGCGTGTGCGGCCGAAGCTCCCCAAGAATTGGGAAGCCCTGCGAACCATGTCTCGTGACGAGCTGATCAGCTTGGGTTTGGGTCCTTGGGACGACGGCCTATTGTTGTTGCTGTTGTTGCCTCACACCTGGTATGACTACATCCCGGAAGGCCTCGAGCTCGTCAGCATTGATGGAAAGGCGTACACGCACAAGGTCTATCCCCGAGACGAGTACAACAACATTGATTGGGCTGCGGTCAATTGGGGGCGACACACCGGGGTGAACTACACCGACGACGATCACCGAGGCGGCTTTCTTGCCTACGGAATCCTCGTGATGGAAGCACCGTACCAGTGCGTACGCGGACGGGTAACCTGATGCCCATCAAATTGGCCAAAGGGGCCAAGGGGCACAACGATCGCGTCAGCGTGTGTGGGCGCTATGTGATCGAGATGACAGCGATGGGCTGTCGACACGAACCGGGCCCGTATTATGGTGCGCGCCTCGCGGAAATGGACAACGGCACGCCTCAATGGATTGGGTCGGACGTTCACCACGAAGGGATTCAGCAGCCGTAGCATCCCCGCGGGCACAATGAGGAACGCGGAAGAGGCTGCCTTGTGGCAGACGGGGCGTCATGAAAGCCTTGTGTCAACGGCACGCAGATAGTGCAAATGGACCCCACGACTATCGATGACATGTGGGATGTCAACGGAATCGCGGAAGGGTGCGCGCCTAAATTTGATCTTTCGTCCCGAATTTGGTGGACACATCCACCGAACGGGATACAATAATGGTGTAATCAAACAGCAACCGGAGCCATCATGATCACGCCCCGTATCACCGTCGCAGCCCTCAACGCAGATATCGACACCTACGCAGCCAACGGCAACGGCTGGACACTGGTCGACGACGGCGCCAGCCGTTGGTGGACCGACGGCGACGTCGGAGCTGCGTTTGCCGAGTTCGAGACCGCCGTAGCTTGCGGCCAGCACCCGGCCACAAGCTACGGCGAGTTTTGCTCCGAGCTCATGGGCGTCCACGACGAGGACGCCGATGCCAATGCGGTTTACGCCGTCCGCAAGTACCTCGGTCTCGACGCGGGTACGCCCGTGTCAAGGGGGTTCTGATGCCGATGATCATAGTCGAGCTCGAGCTCGACGACATCGAGAATATGAACGCCGCCGGGGGCTGGGCCTCGGGCTACGCCGATGTCATCATCGACCCTGGCGACGGTGGCGATCCCATCACCGTTAACGGTATCGCTACAGGTGGCCGCGTAGGCTACGGGGCGGGTATCCCCGAGTGCCAGCACGGGGCAGTCCGCGCAGCGGGCTACTTGTGGGGCTACGGCTCCATGAGTGCTTGGCAGATTGAGCGGGATGGTGGTGGCGGAGACGGCGAATGGAACGCCGCCCGAGAGCATGCTGACGCGGTGCTGGATACGCTCACCGACACGGATAGGGCCCGCATCGTGGCGGCGTTCGGCGCCGAATACAATGATGACGATAACCTATACCGTCTCATTGAGGAAGCCCGCGTCCACGTCGACGGGCTCGACGACACAGAGGAGGAGTGGCTCCGAGAGGCGGTAGCGAGGGCAATCTATTCGCCGTGGGAGGACACTCGCGAGGACCTCGCGAATGTCCTCGCGAAGATCGAGATGCCGAATGGCAGCGGGGCAGTTGAAGCTCTGGACGACGACCGGTGGTACGCCACCGAGTCGTACCTCGACGAGGTACGACTCGAGCTGGTGGCGTCCAGCGAAATCGACGAGCCCATCGGCGACGTCGAGTGGGTTGACGTTGACGCAATCGGGTACGTGCAACGCGTGGACGGGTCCGAGCCGGGCGATTGCTCGGCCCGGTGGGGGTCCGATAAATTGGGCCTCTGGTGGGCCGATGACGGCGACGACAGTCAGCGTGTCGAGCGGTGGGGCCCGTTCGCCACCGAGGCCGAGGCCCGCGCCCGCGCGCACGAGTGCGCCGAAGACAACCGCGAGCCTGGGTCTGAGGGAGACGCAGACGCCGAGGCGTACACCCGGCGCCTCGTCGAAGACGCCGAGGGGGCACCATGACGCTCGACGCGTGGCTACGCGCTTCTGGCGTCGCCATGTGCGTCCTAGCCGGACGGAGCGCGACGAGCCGAGCCCGCGAATACAGACGGCGCATGGATGATCTGGAGATCGCCCGTGTGCGCTACGTGCGCCGTCTGTCCGTATGGTTGCGCGTGCACCCATCGGACGAGCACGCACACGACCTGCTACGTGGACGCGTGGCGCGAGCAGCGAGACGCGCTGCTCAGCGGCTATGTCCCACCCCGCGCGACGGATAGGTGGTAGGCATGCCCGCGACCACCGATGACATGTGTGTCACACCCCTGCTGTGCTCGTGGTCGGGCTCGTGGCGCTGGGCAGGGGCAGGGTCGTGGTCGCGGTCGTGGTCGCGGTCAATGTCGCAGTCACAGTCGGGCTCGAGGTCGGGGTCGGAGTCGATGTCGATGTCGCAGTCGCGGTCGATGTCGCAGTCACAGTCGGGCTCGAGGTCGGGGTCGGAGTCGATGTCGCAGTCGTGGTCGCGGTCGGGGTCGTGGTCGGGGTCATGGTCGTGGTCGGGGTTGGTATGACCACCACCACCGATGACCTCTGGGTCGCATACGACCTAGCGATCGATCAGGGTCAAGGAGATCTGTGGGAGGTCCATGGCGGCCTCGCGGGTGTGCCACTGCCGGCGATAGCGCTGGTACTCCCGCTGCGGTGGACGCGGTCGCGGTCGGGCTCGAGGTCGGGGTCGTGGTCGTGGTCGGGCTCGAGGTCGGGGTCACGGTCGTGGTCGGGGTCGTGGTCGTGGTCGGGGTCGCGGTCGGAGTCGGGGTCGCGGTCGGAGTCGTGGTCGGTGTCGCGGTCGTGGTCGCGGTCGGGGTCGGTGTCGCGGGCGTGGACGTGGTCGGGGTTGGTATGACCACCACCACCACCACCACCGATGACCTCTGGGTCGCATACGACCTAGCGATCTCTCAGGGTCAAGGAGATCTGTGGGAGGTCCATGGCGGCCTGTCCGGTGTACCGCTCCCGGCGATAGCGTCGGTACTCACGCTGTGGTGGTCGGGGTCGCGGTCGGGGTCGTGGCGCTGGACAGGGGCATGGACGGAGTCGTGGACGCGGTCGCGGTCGGGGTCACGGACGGGGGCAGGGTCGCGTACGCGTACGGAATCGCGGTCATGGACACGGTCGGGACGTGAGTCGCGGGCGTGGACGGGCTCGAGGTCGCAGTCGACGGATAGGTGGTTGGTATGACCACCACCACCGATGACCTCTGGGTCGCATACGACCTAGCGATCGATCAGGGTCAAGGAGATCTGTGGGAGGTCCATGGCGGCCTCGCGGGTGTGCCACTGCCGGCGATAGCGCTGGTACTCCCGCTGCGGTGGACGCGGTCGCAGACGCAGTCGGGCTCGAGGTCGTGGTCGGGGTCGTGGTCGGGGTCGTGGTCGATGTCGCAGTCGCAGTCGCTGTCGGGCTCGAGGTCGGGGTCGGAGTCGTGGTCGTGGTCGCGGTCGATGTCGCGGTCGGGGTCGGTGTCGCGGGCGTGGTTGTGGTCGGGGTCGGAGTCGCGGGCAGAAAGCGTATAAATCATCCCGAATTTGGTGGACACATCCACCGAACGGGATACATGTACATGCATAGGGTCGGGACATCCCGGCCAAGGAGAGCAAAAATGGAACACATAAAGGTCGGAGAAACGGTCTATATTGAGACCGGGCGGTGGGGGTATATCGGCGTTGTGACAGAGGTCGATCACCGGTTTGTGGTACTCCAGCCGTGCTGTAGGATCATGGAGACGGGACCGTGGTCCCGTTGGGAGATGGGTGAGATCGCGAATGCGGAGTATGTGCTCCCATTCAGGTCGCCGCGTTGTGTGGCCATTGGCCACATTATGGATATGGGAATATGGGCGGGCACCGTCCCGTCGTGGGCGCCGTGAGGACGGTAGCCCAAACGGCAGCCCAAGTGCTGCAGGAGCGGATCGGCGCGCACCTGCGCGCGCACCTGCATGGCAAGAACACCCAAGCAGCGGTGGCTGCTTGGCTCGGCGTCAGTCAGACGCAGTGGTCGCGGTACATACGCGGCCAACGGTCCCCAACAGAAGCCACGATCAATGTGTGGCTCGCGCTGTGTCGCACGGCGGGCATTGATGTCCCGCCCAGCGTAACGGCTGGGTGGGTCGAGACCGTCATTAGCGTAAGTGATTAACGTGCGCATCGGAAGCATGCGCATCGGAAGTATGTATAGCGGGATCGGCGGTCTAGATATTGCTTGCGAATGGGCATTCGGCGGCAAGACCGTTTGGCAAATCGATCAAGTCGGCGAAGCTGTGCGCGCTCGGCATTGGCCGACTGCCACCCAGCACGTAGGCGATGTGATGGGGCTCGACCCACGACGGCTCGCCCCTATTGACGTGCTCTGTGCTGGGCCGTCGTGCAAGGATATCTCGGTGGCAGGATCGGGGAGACTATTTGACGGTGATACGTCCGGGCCAACCTATCGGCGCATGCTGGACTTCATTGACGCCACGCAGCCGGGGTGGGTGGTGGTTGAGAACGTGCCGGGCTTGTTGAGTCGTCTCCGGGCGACTGTGGATAAGGATCTGGCCGCTCGGGGTTACGGTCTCGTGTGGGTGAGATGCCGAGCGCTTGATGTGGGGGCGCCGCACATCCGGGCGCGGGTCTTCGTGATCTGCCAACGGGGAGCAAAAGGCTCTCGCGTAGTGGATGCAGACAGGAGCGGTGTATGGCGGGGGGAGGCGCAGCGAACGTGGCCTACAGCATTGGCCAGCGATGCCAAGGCATCGGGAAATCGCAGTCTCCCGTCTAATCGGTGCCATTCCGGAACGTCACTGACCGATGCAATTCGGCCTGAACGCGCCCCGGCAGAGCGCCTATGGGGCACGCCGACAAGCACTGATGTGAAGGGGGGCTATGGGATCACAGCGCCAAATCGGGGGCTCATGCGATCACAGGGACAGACCGGCGTCAAGACGGGATCCCGCCTGAACCCTTGCTGGATTGAGGTGTTTCAAGGCTTCCCACAGGAATGGACTCTGCCATCCGGGCGTCGGCTTGTTGCCGAGCGTGAACCGCTATGGCCTCGAGGGCTGTATCCTGTCGACTGGGACCGCAGGATCCCATGGCCAGGATTCGATTGGGAGCCGCCCAGGACCATTCCAGACGGGGCGCCAATAAAGGGTCGACCTGCGCGGCTCCGTGCGCTAGGTAACGCAGTATGCCCACAACAGGGCTATTTAGGTGTAGCTACTGGGCTGGCAGTCTGGAACGCGTAGCATGAACGACGTCGTAGACGAATTCTATGTTTACTTGCTCGCAGACAAGCCAGATCATGACGACCTGGCCGAACTGACGGCAACGGCGTACGCACGGACGTTGCGGAAGTGGCTCGGCACCCATCCGATCGACGCGCCGAACCAGAACGACGGCGCGATACTCGAGTGGGTAACCGAGCGTCTATTATCCGAGTCGAAGCTGTCCGCGTCATCACGGCACGTCTATGGGTGTGCCGCGCGTTGGTGGCTGCGTTTTCACGGCGTCGACGGCGCCGAAGACTGGAAGGCGCCGAAGGTCAAACGCCAGCGCGCACAGGTACTCGGGCGCGATGCGCTCTCCGACTTCGAGCTCGACGCCATGGTCGCAGCGCTTGATGCGTCCGCGCTCCCGCCTGCCATCGTCGCGATCATCAAGCTAATCCCCTACACCGGGCTACGCATTGAAGAGGTATGCACGCTGCGCGAAAAGGAGATTACGAAACACGGTAACAAGCAATTCATTCTTCACTTCGCGGGCAAAGGGAACAAGACACGAACTGTTCCATTGTCGAAGGCAGCGCGAAAGATCCTCACGTCGTTTCGTAAATGGACTGATGCCCGAGAGACCCCGTCCGAATGGGTGTTCCCTTCCAGTAGATCGGGACTGCGTCCCTACTCCCCTGCTACGGTTCGTTACTACCTGCGAGCCCTGCGACGTCAACTACCTGGCTACGCGCGAGACGTGACCCCCCACATCCTGCGTCACACGTTCGCCACCCGCGTGCTTGCGACTCCCGGCGCCACCCTGAAGCACGTACAGACGCTTCTTGGGCACGCGTCCATCAACACCACCGCGCGTTATCTTCATCCATCCGTGGGTGACCTTGGGGATATCCTCGATCAACTGTAAGGAGTCGGAGTCGTATGTCGTATAAACTCTCACCGCTCGATGCACTCGAAGCAGTGCTTGAAATGGCCGGTACACAAGACCTTGGCGCCTTCGTCGACCTCGGCGAATTGCTGGACGATGTCGCCACGGGTGAACTGTCCATGGACAGGGTCGGGCCGGAATTGCTACCCTTGCTTCCGCGCCTCGTGTTGGGCTTTCAGCAGCTTGGCGCTTTCCTGGCTCCCGTGATGGTCTTCATTCAACCTGACGCCCTGGAGGTCGCGGCACGGCGCGAGAAACGCGAGCTGCGGAAGGCTGCACGCAAGGCGCGACGTCAGAAGCGGTAATCGCGCACGATTGAGAGCCACGTGGTCCCGCCGACCGCGGGGAAGTCGCCGATCAACTTGTCGGCGCCTTCGCCGTCCATGCGTGTGCGGATCCGGATCTTGTCGGTCGCGGTCAGCACGCCCCGCCACGTCAAGTTCAGTGTATTTGGTACAGCTGGACCCGCGGGCATGACCGCCGCGAAGATCGCATCGTAGTCGAGACGGTTCGCGAATGCGCCCACACCCAACGGATCTAGCTGGATGTTACAATTTCGTGTGGTTGCTGCGGTGCCTGCGTTCCACGCGATCACAGCTTCTATCTCGTAGACGCCGGTCTCTGGGCACGTCCAATCGGACGCGCCCACGTTCCACGCATTCTCGGGGTCGTAGATCACGGGATAGACAACCACCGTCGGAGTCGCGTTCACGATATTCTGGGTGGCGCCGCCGAAGCTTGCGAGCAATCCGCCCGGTCCGATGGACTGAACAACGTCAGCGACCCATGCGGATCCGTTCCAGCGCTTCAGCTTGTTGTCAACCGGGTCGACCATCAGCGCGTTCGCTGGGTTCGGTGCGCTTGGTAGCGTTGCACCTGCAGGGTTGAGGTTCACGCCCTTACCTGGAAATCGGGTTGTGTCGTTCATCGGGGTACTTCTACGGTCACTTTGCCGACTGGGCCGATTGGATAGGGGCGTACCAGCGTCCATGTCCCAGCCACATCATAGACGTAGGCCCCCCCTGCCAACTCGTACGTGTGGGGGGGCTCGCCGGGTCCGCTGGACAGGGCGTTAGTCACTTTGACACTCTTACCATTGACGAGAATGGTTCGGGGCTTGCCCCCATAAGCCGTGTGTGGGTTTCGGCGCTTCGTCGTCGTTATCTTCCGCGTTACCCGCGTCTTCGCCTGACTCTTGGCCTTCTTTGTTCTCGACTTCCCCCTGACCCGCTCGACGGTGACGACGTGTCCGGGTGCGACAAGTTCGTCAGCGATCACCTGCGCCTGACGCCTCGCGACCGATTGTGTCGGGAATGGCCCAAACTCCCCTCGCTTGGGGCCGGTCGGGGACTTCGCGTGAATGCGGACGACGAATGCCATGATCTACCTCTTCCTGCGGGTCTTTATGTAAAATAACACAGCGCCGATAATCGACGCTGCAGCCAATCCTACCCACACCGCGGCTGGCACATTTCGCTTGATCTTGTTGGCGGCGACGGCGATCGCGTTGACTGTCGGCGCTGCAGCCTGCAGCTTCGACGCCCGCACGTCCGCAAGTTTCGGGTAGAGCTTCCACGTCTCGGCTTCCCGCCCCGTCGGGTGCGCTGGGCGCTCGATGTCACGCTCAAAGATGGCGACCATTTGAGCCAGCGACGCATCGGACTTGTACGCGTTTCGGAGACTTGCGCCGGCGGACCCCTCGACAATGGACAGGATCCGTCGCGTGTTCCTGATCGGATCCCAGCGATCCGCTTCGGACATCCCCGCACCGGCTGCGCCAGCTGCAGGATTCGTCATGAACAGCCCGCTCGACTTCTCGTTGTCTGCTGTCTGACTCGGCAGGATCGCGGGACGTGTCCACGGCGAAATCTTGTATGTCCCCTGGTGGTCGAGGCGCGACTCTGCATAGCTGTTGACCACGGCGGCGATCGCAACCACCAACGGCTGACTCGCGGCCAGGAATTCCGATAGAATCGTGTAGGCGTTCGTGGTCGCGGTTCCCCAGTGGGAAGTGGGGATGCCGAGCACGCTAGGATCAGGCAGATAGGAAGAGAGCGACCCCACGCATCCCCCTACGTACGGAACACATGGATCTGCACAACGCCGTCACCGTTCGTCACGGCGTTGACTGTTGAGACCGTGACCACGTTGGCAGATGCGACAGCCAGAAGCACACCACCGAGCGTACCCCCCGTGTCATCCGATCGCAGTGTCGCGGTGACGATGTCTCCCGCGATGGCACCTTGCACGGCGACTGCCTGTGGAGTCGCCGCCATAATGCCCGTCGCCGCTCCAATGAAGCGTGCCGCGGTTGCCGGGAATAGTAGGCGATAGACGCCGGCAACCAGGAACCACAAGCCGTCAAGATTCTGCACGATCGACCCATTAGGGAATGCCGCGTATGCGATGCCCGGGGCGCCGCTCGCGTTCGCGAAAGCGTAACGTATACCAATACTCTCACCTGTGCCGTCAAGCCCCCCCGAGCCGAGGTAGAGCGCGGCTGCATCGAAGACGATCGAATTGTCATTACGTGACGAAGACATCAGGAAGCTCCTTACTTTTTCATGAATACGCGGTAGGCGAAGTAGGCCCCGAGACTGAACCACGCGTACCAGGGCAGACGCCCGGCGTAGGTCTCAGCGTAGGTGGCCAACGATGAAAATGATGGGAGAACCGACCGTTGCGGTAACGTGGTCGGATGCAGGATCACACCCGGGAACGGCATCACGTTGGTTTGGCTCATATCGACGATCTCACGTGTAGTTCAGTCGGATCATCGCAAGCGGCATCCGAGGCACTTTCATGTATCATCGCACAACGGGATGCTGTTGCAAGATCCCGTGTAATTGTCGCAATTGCGCCACGCTCCCCGATTGTCGCTTGCATACGCACAGGACACAGCCAACCCGGCGTATCAGACTGTAAATGCGCTTGGTGTGTGCGCTCTTCCCACGTGGCAACAAGATGCCCCATGTATCGGGCACAATCATGCTTGCGGCAGCAATTCGCGCCGCTGCAAGCGTCCATCCGACTTGGCCAGTAGACTTCCACGCGCTAGAGTAGCCCTATCGTGTGGCGTTGTCGCCCCACAGTGGAGCAACCATGGCATTTCCAAATGACACCTCGCGGTTTCCGTCAATTGAGATTGACGCCCTTCTCACGATAAGTCGGCCTGTCGGTTCGATCGTCCACAACGACGGTGCGCTCTGGCGATCAATTAGCGCCGTAGCTGCATCATATGAGCGTATCGGTGGGGTACAGTCCGGGGCCGGCGATCCCAACGGCGTTGTCCTCGGTGTGCGTGGCGCCTTGTTTATCTCGAATTCAGGCGTCGAAGGCAACCCCACGGTGTACCAGAACATCGACGCGGTGTCCGGTACCGTGTGGGCGGTGATCGCCACCGCTGGATCTAGCGGCGTAGGGTTCGGTCCGATCTTCTCAACCGCGATCACCCCCACGGGGGTAACAACCGTGGTCGTCGCGAACGGCGTACTTGCGACCGATCGGGCCTTCGTCCAAATACAGTCCGACGACACCGGGGCATCACTTGGCACGTGTATCGGTGCCCTTTGCGCAGCCAATCAGGTCACCGTGACCTTTACGAATGGCGCGGGGCTGAACGATGATAGCGTCGTCGCGGTCACAGTTTTCCGTCCGTAACGATGTCGGGCAGGCGCGGGGGTTTTGCTTGATCTCCTTTCCTTCGGCGTCGCGCCCGGCATCCACGCATGAGGTTCCCCGTGCCTGACACTCCCGCGCCGTCGTCGTCCCCCGTAATCCCACCGACGTCCTCGACGTCCTCGACGTCCTCGACGCTGGCCGCACCCGTGGATCCGACATGGGCACAACAGCCCATGTCACTACAAACGACGTTAATTATGGCATTCACGACCGCGGTATTGAGCGCGGTCGGTACGGGGGGCGGCTTGACGGCGTTTACCGGATCTACACAACAGGAGATCGTCGAGATTCGACGCAGTGTGGAGGAACTCACCGAAACGGTAGACAGTATCTATGCTATCGTTGACGCTGCACATCCGCGGGACATCCGTCCCCGCCGCGACCCGGAGGATTGACGTGCAAATATCCGTCGACCATCACCACGATGGCGCGAGCCTTCAGGGATACCCCCTCGAGCCCCAGTCATTTCCGCCATGCGATGACGATCCACAGGGTCCGCACGGCCCAAAATCGAAGTACCTTGATGTTCTCGGCTTCGTCGCCTCACTGGTTGGCACGATGCTGATCGTACCTGTAACAGTGTGTGTATTTGCATTCCTTGCACCTACACCGCTCCCGCCGGATCATGTGCTACCCGATGCACAACAAGCCGTCGATAATGTGCTATTCCGTCTCGGATACGTCGCCAAAGACGACAACAACCCGGATAGCGAATGCGCATTGGATGACGTCGACACCAATGATGTCGACGTCATCCACAACGTCAGCCCAGGAGATCGACTACCGCCGCACGATTGACAGGCTGCACGAACGGTTCGGCGTCGTCAATGTCCGGGGGCAACGGCAGATCGAAAGGTCGGTCTTGTCCCGCAGAATCAAGCTCCCGTGCCCTCGGAGTCACGGCACCCATCGATGTGTGAAGGGCATCACGATCGGTAATTACTACGCTCGCCCAGTCTTCCGTGTCGTCCGCGTCTTCGTTGTCCGCGTCAGCGCTGGCCTTGACCCCAATGTCGACCTCCTTTTCGACGTTGATCACGGTCCAGCCCCTTGGGGGCTGACCGCGCACACCAATGGGCGAGCACAAGATCACCTGACACGGTGCGGCATTCAACGCAATCATCACACGCCGAAGCGTCTTCGGCGTGAACGCACGCTCTTCTGGGCATATCACCGCGAATTCTCCCTCCTTCGTCAGTGCGCACGCAAGCGCCGCCGTGACCCATGCCCATTCCGCGCCAGATAGCGCCGTGTGGAGCACACGCCGGGTTGTACCTTCTCCGGTGTCGTACTCTCGCCATAGCCCGTACTGAACCACGTCACGATCGCCCTCGGTGAGCTGGAGTCCGAATGTGTCACCCTTCGGTAGATGTTTCTGGACGCGCGCCTGAAAATTGTCGAGCGCCACCGTCAGCAAATCGCCAATGACCGTATCACAACCCTCTTCAAATCGCGTCCACCAATCGCGCCGATCCTTGTACGCCTCGACCTTGCCGCGCGCATCATGCACGATCTGCCATGCCTGCCTCGATGCGCGCATGTCCGCGAGCTGCGTCACGGCGTCCGTCCATTGCGTGTTGATTGCGCCGATGTCTACATCTTCGGGCACGACGGCACGCTGTTTGCCGCCCACACCAGCGGGACTAGACACAGCATTCACACGCATGCGGTAGTTGTTGACCGTGTTCGCCCAGTACACAACCAGCTGATCGCCGCGCTTTCGTGTTGCGTCGGTCGCTGCCTGCTCCATCAACGGCATCAGCTTCACGGAGCGCTCGACGATTCCCGGTACATTCTCGGTGCCGCACAGGCCGCAAGCGGTGGCGTCGGTCTCGATGACACGACGCATCAACACTGCGATCGCTGCAGCGCGACGTTGACGCTCGATGTTGTCCGCGGGCAACGCTGCGAGCGCGGCGAGCGCTTCCGCGTGCTTCGCCTCTGCCTTGACCAGTTCGACGCGTAGCGCGTCATTGGTTGCCGTTTGCTGTGCGTCATATTGCGCGTACGCGTCGACGGTCGCGTTGTGCGCGAGCGCTGCACTGCGTGCCTGGCCCATCGCCATCGCTTCCGTACGCTTGACCGCCAGCGTGGCGACGTGCGCTGCGGCCTGCGTGATGTCGACTACGGTGACGTATGCCGCGCTGTTCCCACCACTTGACTGTTCGAGGATCGTTTCGTTGGCCTTCAGATCACGCTTGATCTGCAGGACTGTAGCGTGTGCCTTGGTTTTGACCTCGAGCAATAGCGTGACAGCGTCACGAGGATCAGCCAACAAATCGGCGAAGATAGTCTTGCCTGCGAGCTTGGCGTAATCGGCGTGAAACGTCTTGGGCAACAGCCTTAGCACGTCCGCGTGTGACGTGACCCCGCATGCCTCGTCAAGAAAAAAGCGCCGCGCCTTCTCGGGTGTGCCGCTTGTCGCCTCCTTCAGCCGACGAAGCGGGAGCACCCTGGCTGCGTCGATGCCCTTCGACAACTCGTGGAGTGGCCGGGTGGCGCTGCCCGCACCCTTGCTACGTAGCGAGCACGCGGCTGTTTCGCCCTGGTCAGTCACAACACGGGAGAACAATTCGCCTTCGCGACCGGGAACGAGCGCGAGAAGATCGGCCGGTCGACTGACTTCGTCCTTTCCTGCAACATCGCCCACACGGGCGGTCAAGGCAAGCTCGATCGCCTGCCACAATCGAGATTTCCCGCTACCGTTCTCCCCGATCAGTAATGTGCGCGGGTGCATGTCGACGGGGCGCGATGCGCCCTTCAAATTGGTAGTTACCTGCTTGATATAGTCCATTTTCTTGATCTCCTTAGGGTTTAAGTTGAAACGGCGGCAACGTAATGTTGACGTCAGGTGTCGGCTCCAATTGTTCGGAAACCGCATCAAATAGTGGGCCAGTCTGACACTTGGGACAGAGCACGACTTCAAAGCGGCGTGGCGGTGCGGGGGGGATCACGCCGGATCGCAACATGGCCAGCACGTAAGTGCGTTGACTGGCCTTGATACTGTCAGGTAGATCCTGTGATTCCAGGGCATCAAGGATTTGATCCGCCTGGGTCGCGTCAGCGATCCCCATGAGCGTCAAGCTCACTGATGCCCACCCATCATGTAGGCGAGGACAACGCTCAACCTTGGCGGCGCACTCTTCGCCGCCTGCGTCTCCGCACGCGTGGCAGACGTAAGAATAGCGTATACCCCCATGCTTTCCATGACTCATTGTGACCCCTCCCCACACCAACGGACGCATGACAGGATCCCGTCAGCGATCGCGTGACCGACTCGAATTGGACCATCGCCACCGGCGAGCGATTGGTGTTTCGTATTCGACATAAACCACGGCTCCACCAGAGCGGCGTGAATGTTGGTGTCCGCTCCCCAGAACATATCCAGGCAGAAGTATGCACGTTTCCAGTCGCCGGTCTTTGTGGCTAGACGTGTGACAGCGCGATCTATCTCGGGAAGCCTGCCCAATTCAGCCGCGATCGCGACTGCTACCGCTTTATCGGCGGTACGGTTCACGTGGTACAGCGTCAACCCGTAGTCTCCAGGCCCGGCGTTCAGGTGCGCGAGCACGACGAAGGTACGCGGCTCGGGTGGAACGGCGAAAGGTACGGCGAGCTTCTCGCATGCCTTGACCCATGTCTGCACTGCCTGTAGGTGCAACTGGGAAATGTGAGCCGCGCGCCCCCTGTAACTTGACGGGGACAGCGGAAGTATGTAGGTACGGACGTCGTTATCCGTGAGTTTCGCTGCGGCAGCGTGAACGTAGTATGGCGTCATTTCGGCCTCTTGTTCCCATGCCGCAACCACCCCGTCTCCGTCGAAGTCAGCGCCCGCGCCCCTCGAGTTGCGGTAATTTCCCGTCTGTCCATAGTGCTGAATGTCGATGACCACTTGGTCATAGGTACGGCGCGTCATGCGTCACACTGAGTTTCGACGAGCTTCCAACCCGCCTGCCAGTTTTTCGCGTCGACGGTCTCGACGGCACAGACCTTTTCGAGCACGTTCGTGCGTCGATCCCACGTGTAGCAGGATTTATTCCCGGCGAGCGCGCCTACAATAATTTGCATTGTTGCCCGCCCGATCGTGCGATCTGCGTTGACAGGCACGATGATCGACTGAAAGCGATCGACGCCCATGATCTTTCCGCTGGCAACAGACGACGTCCACGAGTCCCACGTTCCGCACGACTTGAAGCGCGCTTCGTAGTCTTCGCGGCCCGTCGTGATCACATATGGGTGACCTTGCAGCTTTTGCGTTAAAAGTAGCTTCATGTTGACGTCGTCGTCGCTTTTCGCGTGCGCGAGGAACACTCTATGCGGATTCATAATCTGATCTCCTAATTGTTACGGTTACTACTTCAAATCGGCCCAATATCGACCGATCGATGCTTTCGCTACGAATGGCACTTCCCATCCAGGAAGTGTCCGGTTCAACACATTTTCGACGAGCGCCGCGACACCGTCAGCGATGGCGTCCGGACACTCGACAAGCACCGAATCATGGCACTGATTGACGAAGCGTGCAGATGGGAATTGCTTCTTTAGGCGTTCAGCCAGGTCAATCGTGATGATGGACATGAGATCGCCCTCCATCGAAATAATCGGATAGTTGACGATGTCGTTTGGGTTGGCGTCGGGAAAGTCTTTGCGGCGCCCAAGCAACGGGGACAGCGAGTATCCGCGATCCTTCCATTCCCGCATTTCGCCCTTCCAGGCGATTTCCCATTCGGGCTCGTTCGTCATCCAGTCTGCATGCAGACGCTTCGTAAAGCGCGGCTTTAGGCCGGGATTCGCTAGGGTGCCTTCAGGCTTCGCGGGGTCGGATCCGTCGTTCTCCGCGGACAACAGCACGCGGTGGATGGTGGGCGGTTGCGCCCAGTACGCACCCGCGTATCGAAGGCGCTTGGCGACGTCGCGGTGTAGCGCCGCAAGTCCGCCAGACGGCTTCACGCCATAGCCGACGTAACCGGGGCTGTCCGCGTACACCCCGGGCATGATCACTTCGGCGAACACACCATGAGGATCAAGGTGTTCACGGAACACCTGCAATAGACTCCGGATCTGCCAACGTGCGGCGATGATCCGCAGGTGTAGCTGATCCATGTCGGCGTAGACTAGTGACCATCCAGGAGGCGCCGCTACACACTTCATGACCGCCTTTGGGAGCGTCTGAACGAGACTCGCGGACAGTCGACCAACTGACGTGCCGTGCGCGTTCCAGTCGGCATGGATACGACCGTCATAGCTGACACGGCAGATCGGCTTTTCGCATCCGGGCTCGAAGCGTAGTGGACGGATATAGCTTAGAAGCTTCGTCTTCTTGCGATACATCCGGGTCGATTGGATGAAATCGCGTACTTCGGGGGATAGGCGCGAGTCGCAAATGTAGGCACGGAGCACGCCGTCACTGGTCGAACGGATGCCGGTATCGGTGAAAATGTCCTTTAATTCTAAATCTTTGGGAAGCGGGAGTTGCCAGCGCTCATAGAGCAGGGCTCCAACCTGCACGGGTGATCCGGGGTTAAATTGATTGGTATCAAGTCCGATAAATCCCGCATCGTCTACGGCTTCGGCTTCGTCTCGAGTGTCGTCCAGGGGGTTCCGCGACGCGAGCATGACGGCGTCCGCGTCGAGCTCGCCGAGACGCTTTCGTGCGTCCGCCGCCCACATGAGCGCATGTGTCTGCGTCTCATTATGAAGTTTCCCCCGTACTTCCTGATCAATCCACAAACCCTCATACTTGAAGGTGACGCAGACGTCTTGCATGGACTGGTCGACGTTGAAGACGGGCAATTGTTCGCGTTCTTTCGCCTCTTTGTAGAGCAATGGGAGGAGGCGCGCCGTCGTCACGCAGTCCAATGCGCAATAATCCCATAGTAGCTTTCCTTTACGTAGGTAGCCTTTGTCGTGCGCATCACCCTTCCATGCGTGGATGTCCAAGAAGCCCGGCGCCACGACCGCAAGCGCGTGGCGCATTTCAGGTTGTACCACCTTGTGCAGCAAGATCCCGTCGACGTGCGGCGCGGGGGTGACGCCAAAATGGGTCTCGATGACGATCCGGTCGAAGTAGCCCGAATTCCACCCACCCTTCACGGTCGTCGGGTCAGTGAAAAACGTGACTAGAACAGCCGCAAATTGCGCTCTTACGGCGTCCGTCCATGCGGGGTACCAACGACCCGCAAGATCATCCGGGCCACCATGCCACCGCATCCAAGGCAACACGATCGCGTTATCCGTCGTTGAGAAGCCGATACACTTCAGGTCGATCGTTCTAGGATCACCGTAGAACGTCTCAGTGTCGTAGACGACCAGGCCGCGGTTCTGGGCGAACCACGACGCCAGTTGTGTGGGGGTCTCGACATAGGCGATTGTAGGATCGACCCAATTCAGAGCGCCGTGGAACCAGCGCCACGCACGTCCAAGGTCGACGGTGAACCAACGCATGAACGATTTGCGCTGCATCACGAAGGCGGGATGCACCGTCGGTAGCACCTTTTTCACGTGCGCCAAACCCGGGACACCAATGCCCGCGACGTCATGAATGTTGCCGCGATGCTCCAAGATCGACATTTGATCGTTGCCCATGATGCACTTCAGCGCGTATCCGCCCATGGGAACAATGTTCTCGATGGCCGCAAGCTCTTTGTGTAGTCTTGGCGCGCAGCACTCGTGCGGGTAAGGCGTGATCTTGTCCGCCGGAACCCCCGCCTTCTCTTGCGCTTTCCGCTCCTTCTGTACTTTTGTGAGTACCTTCTTTAGTTTCCCCTCTGGCGGGTGGCATAGGACGACGTTCGTGTAGTTCACATCCTGTCGACGTAGATTGATGCTCTGCAATACGCGAGTGAGCAACATCCCGCCCCTGCTAACGAACGGTCGACCCTCTTTGACGTCGTCTTCGGTCGGCGCCTCTCCGATCAGCGTGATTGTGCTCCCGTGGTTCTCAGGGGGCACCGGGCCGGCGCAACCCTGCAACGCGCAGCGATCGCAGTCCGCACCCATTGATCGCGCGTCATAGGTCACAGGGGGATGATCCCCTGCGTCCGCACGATGTTTTGCAACTGACGCCGCGCAATGAACCACCCATGATGGACGTACGTCAGCCCAACAGGTGACAGCCACCACACCATCGCATCACTGCCGTAACCTGGCCCTCTGCGCTGTCCGTGCTCATACTCGACGAAGCGCTTTTTTCTTAGCGTGTTCAGCGCATCCCACGTTGTTTTGATCTGCGCTGCACTCGGATTCTCTCCGTGCATGAGTGTGGCTACCTCGTGGGTGTTTGCGATCTTCGCCCGGTGCAACACGCGTGCGATCTTCACACTCGTAGGTCCAGGGCGACGGTCAAACGTTGTGTGTGACATGGGTGGTCTCCAGTGAACTGGGACGGCTAGAATCGAACCACCATCCCAAGATTGGGGTAAGGGGGTCAGCTCTGACCCCCTTACCCCGGGGCATGAAGACGTTGGGGCGGGGGTGGTGCCCGGTCCCTGACACCATCACCGTCCCGTCTCCGCACCCTATCTAGCCGAGCAACGAATCCAGCTGGGCACCGCCACCACCCTGCGATGGGGGACCCTGTAGCGGGTTGCCAGCGCCGTTCGACGTCAGCGTACTGGGAGCGCCACCAGTGAGAAGCCCACCCGCGACAACCACAGCGCCCACAGGGGCCTTTGCGGGATTCTGCTTGGTGTGATTCATGCGGGGCACACGCGATCCAGCCTTGATCTCGGCGGCAATCGTGGGCGTGATGACCGAGGTATCGGGGAAGTCCCAACCATTTTCAGCGTTCGACGCCTCAACCCAGATCGCGCACTTACGCCCTTCAAAGTGGCCTTGATTCAGCGGCAACCTCTTGTCGGTAATGCCGCTGACCGCCGCCTCGTCATGTCCGAGACCGATCAACGCGGCTTTATATGATGCAGTCATGCCGTTGCGTGCCGCCTCTTTGTCGTCTTCCTTGGCGTCCCAAAGTGATTGTTTCATTACCATGCCCGTATAAGGGGCATCTTCAATGCGTAGCTTCAAGATCGTGCCGGGTCGACCGGTCCGACTGCTAACGGTGCGCTCCGAATCAATGCATGTCGCATTGTAGACGCCGGTTGTGGGTTCATTTATGCCCGTACCGCGGGGTCCCGCGCCGGAGAGAAACACTTCTGCTTGCCACTGACCCATGATGGGCCTCCTGTCTGTCTTGTCGTTGGAGGCAAAATGCCCGGATAGAACGTAAGCAAAACCACTTACATCCTGCTACATTGCGAAGATCGAGTCCTCGCGGATTGTTCGAATCACGAACCGATCGAGTCCGTCACGGATAGCCCATCGAACGTGTAGAGCATGGGCTTTTCCGTTGAGTTTTTCTTGCCAGTGCGCGCTGACATCGGCGATATTCATGCCTTCGGCGCGTTGCTCGACGATGATGTCCGCAACCTTGTCTTGCCACTGCAACGCAGGTAGGCGCGGGATGGCGTAACCGACGGCACGGAGCAGTTCCGCCAGATTCATCGGCACGACACCTCGATATCCGTGTCGATCCTTCATGTGGAATTCCAAGTCTTCCGGTTCGCACCGGTAAACACCGGTCCAGAAATTCTGTCCCTTACGCGCGGGCTCGGCTTCAGCCTTGAACACCATGTCAGCCGCATGCGGGATCGACTTGACGAGCTTTTTGCTGGGTAGCTCGGGTCCGCCTTTCCAGAACCCCTCCTTATCCTGCTTTGGTGACGCTTTGTGGCTGTTGAAACAGGGGAACGCGCCGATCCCCCGCGTGTAGAGCGCTAACGTCTGGATCTTGGTCTTCAGGTCTCCCCAAAAGCGAAAGACGCCGTCGCCGACCATCGGATACACACCGCTGCTGTGCATATCCATCGCCTGACGCTCGGCAAGCAACGTCAAATCGTCGATGACCACGGCAACGGGGCGCTGCTCCGCGGGCATCCCCGCAACTTGTGTCAGCGTCGCAATCGCCTCGTCGAGATTGAGGACCTCGACGACCCACAGATTCGCGCGGCTGATCCCCACCGTCGAAATCGACGGCTTCATCGCCCCGGGGAGCGTGAGAAATAACGCCGTCGGAAACGAGTAGATCATGTCGGTCGACTTCCCGATCCCCGAGTCGCCATAGACAATGATCGTCGCGGGTTCGCCCCACCGTCCCCATATGGGATGTAGTGCTGTTGTGGTCATCTTGGCGTCACCATGATCCGGTCAATGTCCATGTGATCTCCTTTCTATTGATGATGGTCAGGGCCAAAGCGGCATTTCATCGAATGCGGACAGACGCCGTAGCGATCCGTGCATGGGCCTTGCTCGGTGAGCGCTTTGGGCCAGTGGTACAAGGGTCGATCCTGATCGATCAGACTCTTTAGTGTAAAGGCGCGATCAAGCAGCACAGAATCGAACTGCGCGATCGCCCACGGCGCTAGCTCGGGACGCACCCGAACAGGCACACCGGATGGGTCGGTCAACGCGACGAGATTGATCATTGTGCCGGCGAACTTGTCACCGTAAAAGTGACGTCCAACCCGCACAAGTCCGAGAAATTGCAAAGATAGTGTGAATCCCTGTTTTTTTGTCGCGTCGACTCTCCCTGATGTCGTCTTGTGATCGATGAAAGTTACCTTACCCTCTACGTCCGCGGCGATCAGATCCACTCGTGTGGAGTAGCGCGCGTACTCGACGCCGACGGATTCCACCACGACCGGGATTACGAGCTCGAAGCGCTTCTCGACTGCGACGATCGTTGGCTGTACGGACTTGCTAACCTCGTCGACGTACCGTCCGACCGCACGCGCCGCGATCTCGCCGTGCTTGTGCCACGGGTTCGTCGTGTCATCCCCGGCTTCGTATCGAACCTTGGCCCACACCGCGTCGACCGGATCGTGAATGGCACCGCTCGATAGTTCGCGCGTTTGCTGGCGCCTGACGGCTTCATAGTAGTGCGCCAGGCCGATGTGTACCAACGTCCCCTTGATCAACGCTGGCGCGCTTGTGTGCCCCCGTGGGGGCGCCTGCGCGTTCCTACGTCGCACGTCCGCATCGAATGCCCAGCGCTGCGGACACCGTCCCAGGTTTTCCCACCAGGACGCCCCACGTCCCGACGGGCCTGTATCGATCAGATACTTTTCACCAATCTTCGGCCATGTTTCCGATTCAGTCATGACAATATCCAAATCAGGACAGCGTCCACAATGCAAAGCGTAGCTTTGCGCGACCAGCGTCGCCTATGAGATTGACATCCACGATGTTGTGGTATCTGCCAGTGAGCGCGCGCCGGATGTCGGTGAGCGTCCATACTTGCCGGTCTTCTAGCCAGCACAATGTCACGTATCCCGCGCGTGCGGTGATCGTAACCACGGGTCCGCGATCGAATCCGTGGATGATCTGTACGTCGTACTCGAGCGCGGTGATTTTCCACGCAAAGTTGGGCCAACGCCAGTCATAATGCTCCATTTCGAGCAATTTGAACAGCGCCACCGTAGCGGGCTTGTCGTTTTCACGGGCCTTCAAGACCGCCGTCTTGAAGTCGCTCTGCGTCTGAATTGCATCAAGCACATCATCGATGCATGGATTCTTGACTTTAGCCCTTGGACTCTTTGGCATTTATACCACCCCATACATGCTACTCAGTTCACTCAAATCGAAATCGATGCCCGACAACTGATCGCCGAAGCCCTCGACGTTGTCCCCTGTGAACGCTTCGACCGCCGGGAGCTTTGACAGCAATATGTCAGCGATCCGCTCGTCGTATGTGTCCTCGGCGATCAGGTACCGGATCAGCACCTTTCGCAACATGCCGATTCGATGGACACGACCCTCGAGTTGAATGACCATATCCACGGTCCACGGAAGCATACTCACGAGCAGCAGATCCGTGTCCTGCAGGTTCAACGATTCGCCCCACGCCTTGTAGGTGCCCACGAGAATACACGGGCCAGGATGGGCCATGTATGCATCTTGGATCTCGCTACGGACGTCTCCCGCTGTTGTTCCCGATGCCGCCCATACCTGGACGCCGCCTAGCTTGCCGCCGGCCGTTTCAAGCATAGTGCCAAGGTCATCGCAGTCCTGTATCAACCCGGTGAAGATCAGGATCTTCGCATTCGGTTGGTCCGCCAGCCAGGCTTTGACGTCGTTGATGATATAGCGACGTTTCCGCGCGGACGCCTCCGCAAGACGGAGTTGCTGTACGCGCGCCTTTGCGACGTGCGAACCCGTCTTCGCCTCCATGACAGCGTCTTTGATCGTCTTCGCCGTCCAACGCTTCGCGTTCACTTGGTCAGCAGCACTCACGCGGATCACTTCCCGCCGCTTCGCGGGTAGCTGGGCGTGAGATACGTGCTTCGGGACGTGGTAGACAGTGTATCCGAGCCGCGTTTTTAGCTCGTCGACGTTCGACATGCCGACCGCTTCGACGCCACCGAATTCACCGTCTTTGCCGTCACAATACCTGAACAAGAAGCGGCTAGCGCTCGGTCCCCATGACCACGGCTCGATTAGCGATACCTGTCCCCACAGGTCGCTTAGTCGGTGCCCGATGGGCGTTGCCGTGGTACCGAGACGCCGTCGCGCCTTGCTGGCCAGTATGTGCGCCACTGAACTTGTGTTGTAGGTGTCGCGCCCCTCTAGCTTGTTGTCCTGTGTTGGTACCCAGCGTTTGCGTCGCTGGTTCTTCCCCCTGTGGAGTTCGTCGAAGATGATCGACACGAACGGCAGAGACATCAAATGTTGAAGCACCGATGCATCCTCCGATGCATCATCCTCTCCGTCTTCACGCTTCCCCTGACCCAACATTTCCCAGGCAACAATCACGAATGGCCGTGACGCCGTCTGCGTGCAGAATTCCAGGTACGAATCGATCGACTGGAACTGATCGCGCTTCCGGATTCTGCTTTTGGGCAAAAAAACGAAGGGTACTAACGACGTTAGCCGTAGCGTTTCGCGTCTGTGCGTTTCGCGTGCGCCAGCTCGAGTGATGACGAGCACGGCACCAGGCTGCGCGAGCGCCCACGCGAGCCCCTGTACTGTCTTGCCCGCACCTGCGGATTCCCACAACGCAACCGAGTCATTGCCTACGGCGAACGCGATCGCGTCGCGCTGGAACGGGAGTAGGCGGATCGGCTCGGTCGCAGTTGGGGGCGAGGTCTCGGGATCGTCCCACACCCAAGAATGCAGTTCGGATGCGCGGGACAAGCGCGCAGTCTCGATACACGATGTCTCGTGATTGTAGTGGCGGGGCAGTGTGCCCTTGATGCCTGCGACTACGCCATGACGACTCAACATTTCAGCGACACCGAATGCTGCGGTCGGAGGTACCCACGCACGTAGGCCGGTCTTCGCTACCGCAGTTCCGGGGATCTGCTTCAGTTCAGCGATGACGTCCGCAGGAAACGCGACGCCGACGGCATCAAACACTGTCGCGATGGCGAACAGGCTACTCATACCGGCTTGGTTCTCGCGCTTCGATAGAGCCGATCTGTGAAGGTGTGTTCGCCGATCTCAACAGCGATCATCGCCGCGACCTTGTCATCACCCATGCGGGCGAAGCCATGAGACAAAGCAGCACGAACACTGCGGATACAGTGAAGTAGTCCATTATTTGCACCTTTTGTCGTCGCGGGTGTCGAATCCGCAGAAGCCGCGACGTAGTTATGGCGGGTCTCGACTTTCGTGTCAATGTCGATCGTAAAATAAGCTTAAAGCACAGTGTTATCCTTGTCCGCTTGCGCGATCGCGGTCCTCTATGCTACCTCCATGAGACGGTTTCGACGACCGCGACAATCACGACGACACACAACGGACACACCATGGATCTAGCGCCAACCACGCAACGGGACGTAGCGCGTGTTTGTCAGTATTTACCTGCATCATCCTACCTTCGACAATTTGTGATCTACGCGCTGCGCGCGTCTGATGTCCCCCTGGCGTTCGCGCTCGGGACCGGACTGTCTCACCTTGCCGCTATCACCAGTCCACAGCTGGCGTTTCGGTTGCCCGTCGCGACCTATCCAAACCTGTTCATTCTGTTGGCGGGATCGTCAGGTAGCCGGAAAACAACGGCGATGATCCTAGGTAATGAGATATTGAAGGCGGTTGCGCCGGAACGTCTCGGCGACATGCCGGGAAGTTGGGAAGGATTAACCGAATCGCTGCAGGGACAACCGAGCCAGTTGCAGCAGCACTACGAGCTGGGGTCCTTTCTAGCTCGATCGAATCCCGCGGCGACGGGTGGCGGTTATTACACCGCGGTTCGTCAGGTCTACACGGATCTGTACGACTGTCAGGACTGGTCGCGTCGGAAGGCAAAGGGAAAGCGGGTCACGATCCGCGATCCTCGACTCTCGTTGATTGGGGCGTCGACTCCGACCTACTTGGAGCAGCACACATCACACGAGGACTGGGATGGTGGGTTCATGGGGCGGTTTCTTTGTTTGTACGCGGAGCGCGACAGGACGGACTACGAGACGTTTCCATGGCCTGAACAAGCGTCCTGGTTGACCGTAAAGCTCGCGTCACTGTACGCAATGGGCGACAAGTCCGCGTATCCGTACATCGGGCGGACAACAGCCGCACAAGAATTATGGGTTGAATGGTCAGAGACCGTGGAAGCGCGCCGCGGCAAGGCAAACCCATGGTCGGCGTCGTCACTGTCGCGCCTCCCAGTGAACGTAATGAAGATCGCCACGTTACTGGCACTCGACTACGGCAACGCAGGCAGCGGTGATCCCTGGCACATCGGCGTCGAGCACCTAGAACCGGCGATCGAATTGATCGAGCTGCACTACCAATCTGTCCTCTCCGTTCTCGATGCGTTGGCGTCGACCGGCTACGAACGCAATCGAAGAAACGTGCTTCGGACCCTGGTGTACGAGACTGCACAGCCTATCGGACATATTCTCTCGATGACGCAGCCTAAGCTGGATCTCTTCACTGCGGAGCGCACGATCGCAACGCTCGTCGCAGCTGGCGAGATCGGACGGCAAGACGGCGCGCTTGGAACCGAGCCACGCTACATTCGCAAGCACGCTACAATCGACACAGGGGGACACGAGGCGCAGCAGAACGTGATCCCGTTCCCGACGCCCGCGGTTCCAGCTCCGTCGCCTGCGGTCGTCGACGTCGGGTCATCCGACGACGACGCCGAATTCAGTCATCACGCGCCGTGGGATTGAACCTCACCCCACATCGATCGGATGCGGACGCGCTGACGCGCGTACGCCGCTGTATGACATGTGGACCTCGAGATCATAGCCGTTGTGCCATGCGGCACGGATGATCGATTCGATCGTTCGACTGTTAAGTCGACCTCCTTCCCGCCGCATCGTACGCCACACCGCGGGAGTCACACCGATGATCCGCGCGGTCTCTGTCACAGTGATGGGTCTGTCGCTCCTATTCACATCGGCATGTTTCACCGCCGTCGCGATTGCACGTGCTCCGTGCCAGGGGTCTCCAGGGTCTTGGTAACTCATTTGTTCGTGTACGTACATCAGGTACCTCCAATGGGCGGTGATGCCCAATTCTGGATCTTATCGAGCGCGAACGCTCGCGTATCGGACCGGTCCAGGTCGTGTGCGTAGAGCAGCCAACGCGGGACCATGTACCAGGGAGGACACGCCTCGAAGGCGATATGCAGCGGGATCACGTGTCGTTCACGTGTCACGCGTCTGTAGTTGGTATAGGTGAATCGAACGGATCGATCGTTGTCGGGTTTCATTTCTTGATCCCTGCCGTCCGATCGATCGTCGATCCGTGAGATGCGATCTATTCCGTTTACGGTGCAGCGGATCACCCAGTCAGGGTGACCCTCGCGCCTAATACACACACAGCCGCAGCTGATCGCCAATCGCCCCGCGACCGCACCAGCGCGAGATTGCATGAGTAGGTCGACGAGACATGACTCACATGTCACCGAGACCTCTTCGGACATGATTACATGTTCGGGATTTGTGGCACCCGCCCATACGTCGATATCGCGTACAAGCACCATCGCCGTCCTCGTGACTCGCTCGGTGTCAACACCCATCAGGACACCATTCCAGCGTCAACAACATCGATCGCACGATCGAGTAGGACTAGATGACGTTCGCCAAGCCGCGCACGGAAGTTCAGCGCGGCGGGTTCCGCTGCGTTGATCATCTCGGCGATGTTTGTATACCCGTAATAGCCGATCACGTCGGCAATGGTGCCCCGCAAGGCGCGGGCTCCGTAATATCGTTCGCTGTCCACACGCGGCAAATTGTCGGGTGTGTGCACCAAGCTGAACGCTGTCAGCTTCGCCATGCTCGGCGAATCGCTGCGTGCGTACACCCTGTTCAGTGCGACGCAGAGCGTTGTTGCACTGTTACGCGCGATGCTCGCAGCGGCACGCGCAGTGGTACCTTCATGGCATTTAGGCCAGTATTTTATTACCTCGACCTCGATTTCCTTATTCGTATCGCGCGCGTATCGCGCGAGTGTGATGTCGAGATACCAGTACCGCCCCCAACAGTGTGCGGGCATTGTGGCGCGGCATGCGGTGACGCGGAAAACGGTAGATGCGGACATGATTTGATTACCTCTTGATGTTTGGTGTCGAAGTGCCTTGAGCGCTTCCACACAAACAACCTAGGGGATCTAGAATGTACGTGCAACAAAAAAAGCGGTAGGGGGTAAAGATTCTTAGTTGTTGGGGTGAATCTTAGTCCGTCCCAGACAACTGCACTTCCTGTGTCTCGAGAGACTATTAGCTCTCACAAAGTGATTATATGTTGTTTTTGTTATGTACGTTATGAGTGGTAATAGTCTCTCGAGACATAGGAAGTGCAGTTGTCGCGTCCCGACGTCTTGTGATATCCGCTAACGTGATATATCCGTGGCGTGTCACGTAACCTTAAAACATTAAGCGGAGCACCCATGAATACAGAACTCACCCACAGGATCGCGTTCGGCTTCTTGAATTACCTGAAGTGGCAACGGAAGATCAGCGACGCAACGAGTCTGCAGTACATGACCGCGATCGACGCGGTGAATCGCCGCGGTGAACACGAACCCATGTCCGACTTCGAGCGTTCGGCGTGGCGTGTGTGGGTCGCTTGGCTCACGGAAGGCGCAGGCGCGGAGATGGCGAATGTGTCACCGGGGAAGCCTAAGCGTCCCAAGTGGCCCGAACTGGACGGCTTTACGGCCTACTTGCGATCGACACCGGGCAAACGCCCGCTCGCACACACGACGATCTTTCAATACGTCCGACATCTACGCTGGGCATTCCAGCAAGTAACCGGGTTTACGTATCGCCCCGACGAAGGGGAAATGCCCCCGTGGGAAGAGATGGACGATCGAATCAACACCTTGTTGCGTGACGCGACTAGTTACCGTGTGGCTTGGATCAAGCCCGCATGGTCGTGGTACCTGAAGTACGCCGAGACTCGGGGGCTCGTCTTGCGTCAGGCGGCACCGCTTGTTGTGCGGCGGCTCATAACGCGGATGATCGACAATGAGATCCCACTGTGGGTGATCCGTTGTCTGCGGTGGTGCCACGTTACCCGGCACGGGGAAATGTGGGATCTAGTCGCGCAAGCGCCGCTCTCTTACTATACTACGACGTTATCGCCAACAGAAATACACGCATTGATGCGTTGGGCGGAAAATAGTATTGATGTGGCTGGTCTTCCCAACGCGATCCGATCTGACGCCGATTGCGACTACTCAATGCCTTACGTTTTCAATCCGCGCGGGCACCAGCCCACGAACAACGATCTACGTCGGTGGTACATGTCCACGACGGAGGAAAACGCCCTGATTACCGCATTGGGGCGAGATTACGAACACGAACAGGCGTTAACTGTCGCGCCGCCGACTCCGCGATCCCAGCTTGGCCCACCGCCAGGAGCGTGGATTGTCGTGAATGACTCTGACTCTGACTCTGACTCTGACTGTCCTTGGGATGACTGGCTACGGCCTTAGACGCAGAGATGCCCGATAGACGCAGAGATGCCCGATGACGCAGAGATGCCCGATGACGAGCAACCATCAACGGGCATCAATGCAACGCGGAATACCACTCACGATGGCGTAGACTAAGCGGGATCCTCTTCGTCGTCCCCATCTTCGTTGATCGCGGTGTCGATCCATCGGATCAACCTACCCGGTCCAGTCTTCGAGGCCTTGATCTGTTCCCACAGGTCGACGGGCAATTCCAGTGTGAGCCCGATCAACGCTTCCCCCGACTCTGCGTCTTCGAGATCGGTGATCTCCAAGCTGATCTCTTCGTCCATCCGGTCTTTGATTGTCGGCATGAAATCTCTCCTTATTGAAGCAAGCTCGTTGTCGAGCAATAATGAAACATCATTCTCGATGTCGGATTCTGCGATGTCGGTCAGGCGTTGGAACACCCAACCGCCAGCGGTTCGCACGAGTCGGTCGAGAATGTTTGTCGCGGGGTCGGGTCCACCTGGTTGCACGAACGTGGCGTAAAGCCCGATCAATTCGTCAATGGTTGGCGCGCGCCGCTCTTGAATCCACGTGGGCGCCTGTCCGCTGGCGGCGCGTTGACCCGCTGTCATCCGTTCCGTGTTCCGCTTCCGCAGCTCTTCGGCGCGAAGCTGGGCGCGACGGTAGAGGTTCGTCAAGTCGGGGTATTTCGCTTCCATACGTTCGGCAGTTTTCCGTGCCGTTGCTCGTTCGTTTGCGTTTGCGGACTGTCGTGGGTCATCCGCCAACGCACGCAGACGCATATAGCGTTCAATCGTTGGAGTCGTCGTCGTCTGACTCATGCGCTTGATCTCCTATCCGAAGTTTGCCGTTAACAATCAAGGGAATGCCATGCGCGAGACACGTGCGTCCGATCTCCGCTGCAGACGTGCTATGCTGTGCCGCCAGCTCCAACACATAATCACGCACATCGCGCGGTACCCAAACCGCGATGTAGTACCAACCAGGTCGACCCATGGAAGTTACAGTACCTAGGTGATTACTACGATGCAACCCGTTGACGGTCGAATCATTGGGGCATACACTCGGAGATCGCAAAGGAAATCTGCATGGCCGCGCACCAATACGACGACGACGACTATGATATGCCCCCAACGCGGTCAGTGCGTCCGGGTGTGACGTCCATTGGCACAGGACACGCTTTCCAGTACGGACCCGATCCGACGGCTGGCGTTCGTTTGTTCCAGTCGGATCCGAAACATCCTACGTCGATACTGCACGTAATGTGGCTCAATCCGGCAACGGCGGAACAGGAATATCAAGGACGCCTACCCCCCGATGCAACGCATGAAGTCCTGATCACCGCATACAAAAAGGCGGGTAAATACTACCTAACGCCGATGTCGGCGAACGGCGAAACGTTGGCGTCGCCAGAAGTGATCAGCATCGCCAACGACAACCCCGTGTTGATCGCCGCGAAAACTGAGGTAGCGAACGGGATTATGTCATCGCACATGCCCACAATGTCAAATGATGCGGTGCGGATTCTCGAGGAGGCATTGAATGCGCAGCGTGCAGAGACCGCAGCGTTGCGCGCCGAGATGGCCGCGGAACGCGGAGCGCTGCTTAAACAGCAGGAAGCGTTAGCAGAGCAACGACTAGCGTTGTCCGTGAACAACACGGCCGACATGACTCAGTTACAAACCTCGATGATCGAGCGGCACCACGCACAGTCGACGTCAATGGTGACCACATTGACTATCATGGCAGAGAATGCCGCGAAACGTGATGCGGAACGACACAATCAAGCGATGGACCGCATGGAAGCGGAGCGTAAGTACCGCGAACAAGATCACGCGTTGCAGCTGCGTGTGATGGAAGTGGACAGCAAGATCCGGATCGCAGAAGAGAAGGCCAAGGCGGAACGGGAACGCGCCGATCTCGATGCACGCTCGAAGTCCGCGGAACGTGAGCACACTGAACGGATGGCGCGCGAACGTCAAGAGGCGTCGGCGCGTCTAGAACGCGAACGCGCAGACGCGGACAGGCGGGAAGCCGAGAACGAAGCACGCGCGGCACGGATGAACAAGCCGATCGCCAAGCAGATTGCAGAGTGGGCACCGATGCTGGCGCTGGTTGGTCTCGACATCCCGACGATCGCCAAGTCCGTCATGGGTGGCGGTGGAACGCAGACGATCGCAGAGTTGATCGCCGGCACCATCGGCGAAGGAGTAAAGGGCTATGTTGAGATCCGCAAAGCGGAGCTGCAGCTGCAGGTCGAACGCGGCGACGAGGATGAAGAGGAGACCTATACGATGACGCTGCCCGATGGGCAGACCGTGCAGCTGACAAAAGCGCAGGTTGAACAGTTGCAGAAAGCCCAGCAGCATCTAGCAGCGACCGGACAGCCCGCACCCGGTGACCATCCGCAGCTACCTGCGCCTGTGCAGGACTACACCGAGGCGCAGTACGCCGCGATGTCGAATCAGCCGCTTCCTCCACCCGTGGTTCCCGGGAAGGAGCATCTACAAGGATCGATGCCAGGTGTTCCCGCGTCCGTGAGTCACGCGCTCGCGCCCACCGAACGCGAGAAGGCTGTTGCCGCGCTTTCTGTCCAAGTGCAGAAGCGCGCACGCTTTACGATGCGTGAACTGTTGGGCGACCTCGAATCGACGCCGGAAGCTGGTTGGGGTCCGCTGTTCATTTCCACCGTCGTCGAGGTACCCGAGACGATCGATTACATCCGTGTACGATCGATCTATGACGCGGCGATTGAAGCTGGTGCCACGCCAGCGCTCGCAGAACGCTTCATCCACTACGCAGACTCTTCCGGGCTCGTCGGCGCCGACATCCCAAGACGCTAGACATCAGAGGAGATCAGAGAATGAAGGTATCAAAGTGGTTACGGAACCAGATACGGAACCAGATACGGAACCGAACCAGTGTCGAACTACGCGGGATGATCTGGCGTACAGCGGTACGAAGAGGACTAAGGCCGAGCGGTCTCGATGCGCTTGAAGCATGGATCTCGGGCTTCCTGTACGCGTCACCAAGTGAACGCGTCGGCTACATCCAACACGCCCACGTGCCCGTGCATGCGATTGTGTACGCGGGTGGGTTGAGGCAAGCCGTCAAATTGTGCTGGTTGCCGAGTTGGGATCGTTTCATCCCCGCGTTCGCTGATGGGATCTTCGTGCCAACCATCAACACGGTCGTCAACAATCTCTTCGTGATTGGCCAGTTCACCGGGTCGTTGTCCGAAGTGCTCGCGAAGCACGATACCGAGACGTGGGGAGGTATGGGACCAGATGATTCTATTCCGGTGGACGCAAACCAGGCACACAACCCCTACGCACCACAACCAGGCATCGACTACAACCAGGCGTTCACGTTGCCTGACGGGTCACCGAGACCCGCACGTGGACCTCTTACACAAGATGCAGTCGACGCGCTCTTCCGCTCACAGTCCCGTGGGCCCCGGGGGGAAGTCCTGAATGCGAAAGGTGAGCCGATCAAGCACAACGCGGATGGCAACCCCACCGTCATCGGTCCACCGGTCGCGTGGTTTGAAGAGCGACGGCAACACGCACGCGAAGACATTGTCAATGACTCGACAATACCCCCAATCCCCGGTGTCGTATTCGCAGAGATTAATAAGTAGCGAAAGGAGATCAGATCATGGAAATGGTAAAACGGACAATCATGTGTGGGGAATGTGGCGACGCCACCACGCCCGCGCATGATTACGATATTGAAGTTGAAGAGGACACGTTGATCTTGCCGCTAGGCTGGGTCGCGGCCACAGTCACCCGAACCGCGCTCAATGCCGACTGGGAAGAGCCGCAGTCGGTCGAATCGCTGTTGTCCGAAATGACGGCGGATATCCCGGGAGCTCCGGCAGAAAAGGCCGCTATGATGGCGATGTTCCGCCCTATCGCCGAGGGCCAGTTACGGCAGGAGGAGGCGGCGCCGCGCTACGTGCAGGAGGTTGCAGATATGCACTTATGTGCAAAGTGTGCTCCACTACTACTGAAGCTCGATACGCATGCGTTCGACGCCGCAGGTTGGGGTGGTGCGAAATGAGCGACGGACCGGACGGACCGAATAGAAAAACGCGACGGCAGCAGGAAGCCGCAGCTCGTCAAATACCGGTCGCACCACAAGTGCGCTTGTTTCCCGTTCACGTCACCGATATCGATGACGCCACCCGCATGCGAATGGCGAATGCTGATCCGCCTGTCGAGTATCCAATCGCCGATGTCAAGACCGTGCAGACATACGCGGAATTCACCCCTACGAGCGTAGGTGTGCATCCCGAGACTGGCGAACCGTTGGTGTTTTTCCAGTGTACGTTCGCCGTGCCGATCCGCGATGTCTGCGGACACGTGCCAAAGACGTCTCGACTACTCGGGCCACAGGGAAACGCGGTGAGTATCGAAAAGGCACTACGTGAAGCTTTTGCGCCTCTGGGTCCACCCATGGCGCGGATCGAAATGCGTGCCATTCACACCACGGACGCAGCGGAGCCGACGCCCCCCGCATTTCCGCAGTTCGACAGTGCCAACATGCCACCGACTCACATTGACTTTGAGCAGTAGAGCTGCGCACCAGCTGCGCACCAGCTGCGCACCAGCTGCGCACCAGCTGCGCACCAGCTGCGCACCCTTGAACGTCTAGAGGCGCGTTCCGTTCATCACGAAACGCGCCTCACGACGACGACATACGACCGGACAGTGCAGGACACTTCGCACCTTGTATACGCTATCGTTTGTCAGTCGTCAACTCTTGGTGTAACCGATGCTGGAAACACGCAAACCCGGCAAACGTGGCAATGATACTACACGTAGTGTGGGCAGCGTGAAATTGTCGATAGTAGGTAACATACCTGCGAGTGTCGGTAGTGCCGTGCGCACAAGCGTGGGAAGCGTGACGCGGAATTCGTAGGTCCATGCCCCCGCATCCACAGTTCGTGTGTCTGCTGCGACAAGAAAGCGTCGTGGCGCAAACGGCTGGACAGAAATCGCGACCAGAATACCATGTTTCGGTTGTGGCCCTTTACGTGCGCGTTTGGGCGCCGGTTTCTTTGTAGTCGGCAACGGAGGCAGTTTTACGCCTTCCATCCGGACGTTGGTATACATCTTCCGCGCCATGCAATTTCCGGGGCTGTACGCTACGCTCGCGGGTAGAGCTACGCTTGCGTCTAAGTGTAGCTCATAGCCCCATCATGGGCATCGTCATAGGCACCGTGTGACCCAGATCAATCCATTTCTTGCGCAGACCTCGTGGATCCCGAATCGCACCGGGGACTACATGGCCGGGGAGTCACGGCTTGATGGCCAGGTGATCCAGATTCATGGGTGGCACGCACGATCGCATGCGAGCAAGCTGAAAGCGCTGCGTGAACTGGCGGTGAACTATGGCGGCGATCCGCATATGCGTTGGTTCGTTGTCAATAACATCCTGCGTCCCGCGGGCGTGCAACAGCGCGATTACGCGCGGCAAGCCGCCGCGATCCTCTCCTACGTACAGACACACGTGTACTACACGAACGAACCCGATGAACAGGTGCAGACGCCTTGGCGCACGTTGAAAGTCGGGACAGGCGATTGTGACGACAGTTCCCTGCTTCTCGCGACGTTTGCCGAGTCGATCCGGTTGCCTTGGCGATTTGTGATCGGCGGAACCCTAAAAGGAAAGCCGTATCGCTGGATCGAAAACACGAAGGGGCCGGCGCGCGGGGCGCATTTCGGCCACATCTACGTGATCTTGGGTTGGCCGCCATTCAGCCCGAAGACGTGGGCGATTGCAGAGTCTACCGCACGTGTGCCCCTTGGTACCGACATTCTCATGCAGGGCCAGGGCGAAGCCGCGTTGGGCATTCCGGGGGGGAACGGGGGAACACGTTTCGTGCAGTCAATGGGAATGGGAATGGGGACGCCCTACAGCAAGACGTCTTACAGCAAGACGTCTTACGGCAAGATGCCACAGATTGAAGGTCTCACGATCCCTTGGGGGCAATTGCTCGTCGGAATTATCGAAGGCACGTTGACGGGCGTAGCAGTCGCTGTCACATTGCGTCTGCTGAAAGTAGAATAACAACGGAGATCACAATGTCTGCATTGGTACTACCACAACCCGTCAACGAATCCGCGCTCGCGTGGGTGTTTCGTCGTGTTCGTGACGCATCCGATGCGAATCATGAAAATTACGCGGCCAAAGGGCTCAGAGTTGCGCGTGCGCGTGAACCGCTCATGCTGAAGGCGCTCGAAGCGTTGACCACACTCGCGGAAAATCTGGCCGATCAACGCTCGGGGCGAATCCGCCGTGACGCGTCGACACCCTATTCCCTGCGGGTCGAACCGCAGGAAGCTCAATACCTACGTGCTGCCTTCGTAACAGCTGACAAAGGCAATCCCGCTGGCCCCATGGGCTACGTGTATGCCGCGGTCGCTGAATGGGCGTGCGTGATTACGCGATAGGAGCAACGATGAATTCTAGCTACGGCGGTGCGTGGGGGTCGATGGGCTCACTGGTGGGGGGCGGTAATGCCTCCCCGTTCGCCGATCCCAATGTGATCACCGCCAATCAAGAAGGGCTACGCTCGCGCGGTGATGCTGATGCTGATGCTGCAACACCGAAAAATGGATGGTTCAAACAGGCGGTTACGGACGTCTCCGAATCGTTCGCCCCGGGAACTCCTGGATCGACGTTGCTTCAATCGGGCGCCGCACAGCTGTCCTCGTGGATTCAACAGCAGCAATCGTCACTGTCCGCGCTGAAAGCCCAGCTCGCACGAAAAGAGGCGCGCTTGCGGACCGCGAAACAGCCCGGCGCGCGTGCGCGTCTGACATCCGAGATCGAACAGCTGCTATCCCAGATTGCAGCGCTCGAGGCCGCAATCCAGCAAGGCGGCGGCGCGCTCACACAGTTGCCTGAAACGAAACGCATGCCCGTGTGGGCGGGCTTCGCTGCAATCACAGGTGTGCTCTTGGCATTGCTCGGCGGCGCGTGGTTCATGCTACGAAAAGGGAAAAAGTAATGTCACAAGGCGCACAATTGACGGTTTATGGCGGTTTTGGCTCGGGGCATATGCTCAATCAGGGCTATGGCGCGGCATCGGGGCAGATCGGGCGTATTGAAAAGCAGCTTGCAAATGCAAGAGGTGACTGCATCCACTGGTCGACCGAATATGAAGAGCGCCTCGCGCGAGACGCGAAAAAGGGGCCGTTGAAGTTTCTTTCGCCGCTCGCACATGCAAGCAGGCTGCTACAGCCCGCGGACGCAGCGCGCAAGAAGCGCGACAAGGCGTGCGCGCGGGCGGCGTCGTTAGAGACGTCGCTCGTGTCGATGCGTGGCGACATCGCTGCGGCTAACCCCGTTTTCAGCATTCCGGATGTCGCGGCGTCGTCGCTGCAGGCAAACCCTACGCCGATGTCGCCCATGCTCGGGTTCGGAGTCTTCGGCGGGATCCTCGTTCTCGGTCTTGGACTGCTCGCTGTCATCTACAGCAGGAGAAAGTAAAATGGTACGAACACCGTCAGTAATGACCGGATACGGCGGAACCACAGGTTATGGTAATCCGTTGTTGGTGATTCAAGGGCTCATTTCTGGCGCTGGTGTGTTGACCAGCGCGATCACCGCACCATTGACAGCCAAACAGCAGCGGCTTGCAGCGGAAGCTGCAGCCAGGGGCACTGGCTACAACGCACAAGCGGCGCAATTCCTTGCATTATCGCAGTCCCAACAGGCGGCAGGCGTGGAAGCGGGAAAGACTACCCGGGTGCTCTACGGCGTTGGGGGTGTGGCGCTGATCGCGATTCTTGGGCTCGCTGCACTTATGTTGCGGAAGTAGGTGGATCGTATGGTTGGCCCGTTGACACAGCAGAGCATTCAAACCTACGGGTCAATCTCGACCTATGGGGATGTCTTGTCGACGCTCGAAGCCCTTGCGCCATCGCTCGATCGGACGACGCCAGCCCTGTTTGATCCGCGTACGCGTCTCGGCACGCTTGAAAGCAAGCTGATCGCCGCGCGTCAGCGCGGCTCGAGTCTGCAGACCATCCAAGAGCTGGAAGCGAAGATCGCAGCGGTAAAGCTGCAGATCACAAAAGACGAGGCCGGCGTCACGAACGCCAACCAAACACGTTTCTGGGTACAGTTGGGTTTCGGTAGCGGCGTGTTGCTGTTGTTGTCAGGTGTCTTGTTCCTTTTAAGCCTTACGTTCCGGAGATAGCGTCATGATGGGGTCACTCACAACATATGCGGCATACGGCGTACCGAATTTCTTGCAGACGTTGGAAACTCGCGCAAAGACCGGTACTGGCAGCGAGGGCAGCGCGGGCGGCGGTCCTGCAGCACAGAAAAACACACTCGCGATGAAGCTCGCGGCGAAGCGCGGCTACATAAAGGCACCCGCTGCGGTCAAGCCCCGTCCAGGTCGACACGCACCGGCGGGCGCACCCATGGAAGCGGAGGCGTTCACCGCGGAACCTTTGATCGCACCGATGGGATTTAGCCTGTCCTCACTGCTGCTTCCTGCCGGTCTCGCCTTCTTGATCCTCGGGGGCGCGGCGTTCTTGGCACTGCGCAAGCGGAAGGGCCAGACATCGAAATGATCTACGGCACCCACATCAGCACTTACGGCGGTGCCTACGGCGACGCGGGCTGTTCAGCGTGGAACCTGCCTTGCAGGGTACGTGCATGGTGGCTCGGACCTTCAGGCGGACCCAGCGGTCCAGACGGCATCGTGTTCGCGCCATCCGCGGATCTGATCACGTCTGTCGAGGTCACGCCTGGTGAAGCGCGCGACATCGACAAGAAAAATAAGCGTTTCTCGTGGTGGGTGCTCGCCGTCGTCGTGGTCGGTCTCGGGCTCGGGGCGGTTGTCGGACGTAGTGTCGCCGTCAAACGACGTACACGGACGAATCCACGCAAGACCCCGTCACAAGCCCCGTGGTGGGCAGCTACCGCAATTGGGGTGGGACTGTTGCTCTTCCCCGAACCCATCACTACCGTTACCGGTGCGGGCATCCTCGCAACCGTTGCCGGTGCAAAATTGTTGACTTGAACTGTTGACACGGAAGGTAGGTAAATCATGGCTTTTCCCAATGACACAGCGCGTTTTGACGGCGTCGAAATCGATGGCGTTCTCACGACCATTCGTCCAGTTGGTACGCTTGTATGGGACACGGCAACTCAGACGCTCTGGAGGTCAACGTCTGCGGTAGCTGCTACCTACGAAACGCTGACGCCTGTCGCGGTCAATGGTGACGTGAACGTGCCGACGGGATCGGCGCTGACGTTCGACACAAGCGACGTCGTTTACACGTCGGATGGAGCCGATGTTGTTGTGACTGGGACCGGCGATGTGCTCTACAGCACAGCGGTATTTCGCCTGGTCGACTCAACCGATGCGACTAAGAGCGCATCATTCAATCTGACCGCATTTCCAGTGAACCGCGCTGCAACGATTCGCCCACCAGCTACGTCGTGGCCCGTCGCGATGATCGGACGCGAAAACGCGGTTGACACCGCGATCGTGACACTGACAGGCGCGGCAACCACGCCCACAGAGACGATCTTTGGCGCAGTTGTCGATACCCAAATAGACCCAAACCAGCTGACAGTCGGATCCGTGATTCGGATTCGTGCATGGGCAACGCTACTTGATGCCGCGGGTGTATCCACAGTGACGTTCCGTTTGCGCCTCGGAGGTATCGCGGGTCCATTGCTCGCCGAGACCGCAGCGGTGGACGGCGCAACCGGTGACGTCTTCATGATCGATTGTTTCGCGACCATTCGATCAATCGGCGCAGCCGGAACCGTGGTTGCGTCAGCATTCACGACGACGGGCACACCGGGCGGTACAACTGCACACGAGGCGTATGTGCTGCAGTTGGGCGGTGCGACTATCGACACCACAGCAGCAATCCTCGTCAATGCGACGGCAGAATTCTCTGCGGCTAACTCGGATCTTCGTCTCGATCAGCTGATTGTCGACGTAACTACTCCATAATTGAGGCTATTACCATGGCATTTCCAAGCGATACTTCCCGCTTTTCGTCTATTGACGTCGACAACACCCGTGCGATCGCACGTCCTGTAGGCGCGATCATCTTCGATACCGTCTCTGGACAGCTGATGCGCTCCACCGATGCTGTCACGTCCACGTACGTGCCGATTGGCGCCACCAAGTTGTTTGCGTCACTCGCCGATTCAACTACGCTGACCGCACTCGCAGCACCAACAGCGTTCGATGTCGTCGCAGCCATCGCTGCGGGCACGCTACAGTCTGGTTCACTGCTTCGCGTCACCGCGATCGTGCGGTCGATCGCTGTCAATGGCGGCGCTACACTGCAGTACAGCCTACGTTGCACCGATACGGTAGGCACTGACGTGCTCGTTGCGTCGACTGCGATCAATGTGGGCGCGAACAATCGCGTTCTGCTCTCGGGTACGATGCTGTTCCGTGACGCGCCTGGTGCGGCTGTTGGTGCGTCGTCCTATTTCGCCTCGTCCGATCTGTCCGTCGCGGCGGTGACCGCAGGACCGGCCGCGGGTGCTGTGCTTCTGTGGAACACGCTTGGTGTCCTCACCTTCGATGTCATCGCGACACACAGCACGAACAACGCAGGCAACCAAAGCGTGCTCGAATCGCTCGTCGTTGAGATGGCGTAGCAGGAGCCCATGTGAAACTGGCACCCTTATATCGACGTCTACGTCAGCGTGGCGCGCTTGGGTGCGGTTCGTGCGCAGCTTCCTACGGTGGGGCGTCCGTTCCTGGACGCCTCACACTCAAGCCGCTGCATGGACTACTGGTCGGCATGGACGATGCAGAGATCGAGCAAAAGCGTCGATCGAGCATGTTTCGCGGGCTGATCTTGTGGGGCGGGGCGTTGTTTGCTGCGGTGATGATGTGGCGACGATACGGGCTCATTGCAGGCGGACTAATGTTCGTCGGTAGCGCAACCGTCTCGATGCTATCGGATCAAGCAGTTCGCGGACAACCGCTTCATAATCCGTGGCGCATCAACTAGGGGAGATAGTGTGCATTACACCCAATCATTCGCTACATCGCCCTTTGGTATGATGACGCCTGCCCGAATGATTCGCTCGTCATCGACCGCGGCACAGTTGGCGTATGCGTCAGCTCCGGGTTCGTCGGTGGCGTCGCTCACACAAGTAGAAATGCCGGCATGGATTTCGGAGATCCCGAAGTCTAGCGCAGACGCCTATTTCTTGTCTGCGTACTGGCTCGCTATCGGCGGACAGCTGGCAGGCGGACGCAACCAGGCATGGACCCCGATTCTCAAAGAGGCATGGGATGCCTACAAGGCGGGGAACCTGCGCGGGGTGGGTTTCGATCGTGCTGACGAACGTGCGACGATCCTTCGGAGGGGGGCCGAAGTTGCGGTGTTGAACAACATCCCCGAATCTGCGTCCGCGCTGACGCAGTTGGCGTTGCATGTCGAAAAGCAGGAAGCGCGCGACAAGAGTCGCATGGGAATGATCCTCGCCTCGGCCGCCGCGATGTTCATTTTCGGCGGATTGGCATTGTACTTCGGCGGCAAGGCGAAACGTACGCGCAAGCGCATCGCACGGCGGCGTTGACCCATGGGCCAGTCTCCCGAGCGCCGAACCCGCCAGCTGACGACGAACGCACGCGATCGCTACGAGTCCTCACATTGGGGGCATCAATCTAAGCGCGTCTTCACGAAAAATGAGCCGTTTGACTCGCCCTTGACGGTGATGGGCGCGCTACGCGAATTCGAGCTCGACGGTACCGGATTCATCCCGTTCGACGGACACATGAACGAGCGCGATCAGTACAGTGGATCGTTGCTCGCGTTCTCCCCGCGTGCAGATGAACGGCTCTACCCAATCCTGTCCCGCGCGGACAAGGTGAAGGCGCGCAACACATTGATCGACGATGACGACGATTGGGTGTGGCTCTCGGATGCCGCGGCACAGGTCGGGGGGCGGCAGTGTGAATTCACCTATCCGCGTGTCCACGTGCAGGTAATCGGCGTGCTGACGAACGTCGTCTATGTCACGCGCAAGGGTGATGACGATGACCCCGACGGCGGATTCGCGGACTTCACACACATGCTTGGCGAGGACACAGGGGTTCAACCCCTGTTGACGATCGACGAGACCGGACGCTTGTGGATTGCAGGCGGAAATTACTTCGTCCATGACGACGGTATCGAGGACTGACATCATGAAATGCTGCCTGAAAACGTATTCCCCGTTTGAGCTTGTTGGTGTCGGCTTCGTCGGACTGCTGTTATCGGGCATGCTCCGATTCATGGGTCTCGGTGGACTGTTGATCGGTACCGGTACCTATCTCCTCGGCTATTTGGTACGCGGAAACCGCCCCGAAACCGGATGGTTCGGTTCAGGTGGGATGTCACCGATCGCGGCGTACCTTCCCGAGTCGATTCAGGCGCGACTACCCGGCGAGTAGTGCGCGGCGTTCGTGGTGTCCTGCAGTCGGGACTTGCGTACGCGTTCGATCTCATTCTGGATTGCGCGCAGGCAGAACGTGCGCAAACTCTCTCCACTGTACGCAATCTCGGTGCGCACTTCTCTATGGGTAGTAGTCGGCCCATGAAAATGGAAATGCGTCTGCGAACCTTCCTTCTTAGCCACCATATTCTCCGTGATCTAACGCTACCAGAATACCAGAATACCATGTTTCGGAATTGTAACGTTGAATGGTACCCCCCGCACGCGTGAAGGTGGACGATAAGAACAGGAGTAATCCTCATGGCATCACGTCGTGTAGTCCGTCGGACTAAGCGCGCCAATCCGCGCAGGTCCACCCGCATGCTGGTCGTTAACCCCCGTCCCAGGGCACCCGCGAAGCGTCGCGCCGCTCCGAGACGTCGGACTGTCGCGAAGCGTCGGACTGTCGCGAATCGTCGAGCTCCCGCGAAGCGTCGGGCTCCCGCGCGTCGGGCTCCCGCGCGTCGTAGGGCACCCGCAAAACGTCGGACTACTGCGAAGCGTCGGGCTCCCGTTCGTCGTCGCAATTCGCGTAAGGCCGGCAGTTTGCGTGTTGTATCGCGGTACAAGCGCAACCCAGGATTGAAACGGCGGACGGTAAAGCGTCGCCGGAATCCTGGTATGAGTCTCGCACGGATCCCAGTGTTCGGGCCGTTGCTCGCCGCAATGAGCTCGTTCGCGCTTCCCGCGCTCGCTGGCGCCGTGTCCGTGGAGCCTACCCTCTGGCTGCATCAGCTGTTGGCTGAATTCTTCCCGTCGTTCGCCAATTCGTTGCCGTCCGCGTTGGTCTACGGATTGACCGGCTTGCTCGGTGGCGCGTTCGTGAAGCTGTTCGGGCCCAAGTTTGGGCTGTCTGCTGCGTCCGCAACCCAGCTGGCTACCGCTGTTGCGTCTGCGGCGGGCGGTGTCGGCTACTACAAGATGCGGACCGAAGGCACGACGTCTAGTCTCGAGGAGGCTGCAGGGCTGGCACTCGCGGGCGTCTCGCCCATGGGCTTGCTTGCAACCGATGGTCTCGCCGGTCTCGCGCTCGCAGGTTCCCTCGAGAACATGCCGGCCTACGGCGATCCGGGTGCCTATCAGGTGTTCCCGGCACAGGGAATGCGCGTCTACTAGGTGTTCATGTTGACGGGTTCGCCCGTCAACACCACACGTCAACCCCCACAGTTTCCACGTTTCCGCGTTTCCATTTTCAGGAGGTTTCCATGTATCCGTTCGGCGTTCCCGGTGTTGGCGTTGCCGCACCTCCACAGGGCCAGTCCATGATCGCAGGTCTCGACATCCAGAAAGTGATCCGCCGCTACGGCGAGCAAGCCTACTGGTCTGCTCTTCGCTACACGGCGGGTCAGGCTGTCGCGAGCACCAACCAGCGCTCGTTCACGACCCCCCTGAACCAACAGGGACAGGGGTTCGGTCGACCGCTCTCGATCGCGGAAACGAACCAGCGCGAGTCGGGGCGAATCTCCTCACAGCGTGCGTTCACCACCAAGGCAATCGCTTGCCAGGTGTGGAACGAGGACACATCCCCCATCGTCTACCAGGACGTATTGAACTTCTTGGCGAACAGCGTCTTGCAGTGGCGGTTCAATGAGGCCATCATCGAAGTCGCGCCCACGTGGCTTGTGCCCGCGGGCGGCGGTGTCTACGGCGATACCGCCGACACGGGCAACGGAGACGGCGCTCTCGGTTCACGTGAAGCCCTGAACAACGGCAATGGGGGCGTTTGGATTTACACGCTGATTCCGATCACCTTGCCGGCCGGGACCACTTTTGCGATGGAACAAGTGTGGGGTGATGGCGCTCCGACCATCGACGGTCGGTCCGTCGTGGGCGGCGTTGCCAACGAGACCCCGTCCGCTGTCATCAGCCGGATTTGCCTGATCGGTCCCTACCAGGTGGCGCTGGCTTCGGCCTAGTCCGCCTTGGGTGGTTTCGATGGCGGTGTGCCGCACCTTCATCGACGTCGAAACCATCCACCCCGGGGACTTTTGTCCCCGTTTTTGCTTCATTGTTTGGTTTTGATCTATCAGTATTGTTCCATTCTCTGCGGAGTCCGCGTGTCACATCCCGGCGCAATCGTTCAGGCCCCCGACGGGCGATATTACCAAATGGGTCACGATGGCCAATGGCGCCATCACGTGGGCGCACATGGTCCGCGGGAGCTACCTTCCCCGTACTTGGGCTCCGTCCCCGCACCGCAGGGCATCGAGGCGTCGCTGGATCCTCCGTCCATGCGCCAGTGGGCAAACGAAGGCGTGCAGTTCAGGGCGATGCCCGTCAACATCGCACGTGTCCTGCTTCCACAGGACGAGCGAATCGCAGTCGTTCCTCGCGTCCGCTCCGTCGTCGACGTTGTCAACCAGGCGGCGAACAGCCCGATCATTCGGCCCGTACGCATCGACATCCCGTTCACCGCATACGCGCTCGTGGGTTGGGCAACGCCAAGCGACGGCACCGCACTGGCCGACAACCTCCACCCGTTGGCGACGTTCCTGATCGAAGTACGTGATAGCGGATCGAATCTGTTCACCACGGAGCCCACACTTGCGCGCAACGTGCTCGGCACCGCGGAACGCCCCGGGCAGATCGGCGGCTATGGCTACACGTTCGACCGGGGTACAAACCTTGAATTCACGATCACGCCACTGCTGGCCAACCTGCGAATCAGTGTCGCCGCGTGGGGTATCGACTTCATGGGACCGGCCAACTTCGCCGCGGGCGGTGGTAGGTAATGACCCACGGACGACCCATACCGGGTCGACCGGGACCGTTCGGCCCACATTTCCCGGGCACATCCGGACCGGTCGATCGTGATACGATCTTCCGTAAC
>Ga0326597_10000784_pt1 | contig 54264 bp, 44 predicted proteins | sample RVTome_12_FD_203789 | JGI IMG/M metagenome (GOLD analysis project Ga0326597, IMG submission 203789) | Soil microbial communities from uranium-contaminated site in the Upper Colorado River Basin, Wyoming, United States - RVT100D185 | ecosystem: Environmental > Terrestrial > Soil > Contaminated >... | reverse complement strand
TCCAAAAACGAAACCGCACGGGTCGGTGAGGCCATAGCTCTGCTCCTTCGCTGAGGAGCACCCTATGAATCACCATTCCCGCCCTTTGGGAATCTCCAATCCCCCTCATTCAAGCGATTGCCCTGCCAAAAGGGCCCGAACCCCTTGCAAAGGGCCGGCTTCCCCGCTATAAGCATGCGCTCCGCCGGGCCTTTCGCCCGGCCTCACTTTTGACTGTACGACGACCGATCCGAGAAGGCCCGAAGCCATGCCCAAGTTGAAGTCCAAAAGCGGCGCCAAGAAGCGTTTCCGCGCCACCGGCGGGGGCAAGGTGCGGGCCAATTACGCCTATAAGCGGCACAATCTGCGCAAGCGCTCGACCAAGATGAAGCGCTCCGCGCGGCGCGGTTTCATCCTGACGAAGGGGGATACCGAGATCGTCAAGAAGTTCCTGCCCTATATTTAGGGCCTGAGGAGTCTAGCCATGGCGCGAGTGAAAAGGGGCGTGACCAGCCGCGCCCGCCATAAGAAGGTGATTGCCATGGCCTCGGGATACCGGGGTCGGGCCAAGAACTGCTACCGCACCGCAATTGAGCGGGTGGAGAAGGGGCTGCAATACGCCTATCGCGACCGCAAGGCGCGCAAGCGGGAGTTCCGCTCGCTCTGGATCCGGCGCATCAATGCCGGAGCGCGGCAGAACGGCATGACCTATGGCACCTTCATGAACGGCGTCAAGCAGGCCGGGATCGAGATCGACCGCAAGGTGCTCGCCGATATCGCCGCCCGCGACCCCGCCGGCTTTACCGCCATCGCCGAACAGGCCCGCGCGGCCCTCACAAAGGCAGCGTGAGCCGGGCCCCGAGCCAAGGCGGAAAAGGCGGTTCAATGAAGGGGCTGGGTTGACAGCCCCTTTTGTTATATCAAACGGGCGAAACGGAATGATGGGAAATAGGGACGCCTTATGGCCGATCTCGCGACGCCTGAAAAACTGAGGAACGAGCTCCTCGCCGAGGTCCAGGCGGCCGCCGACCTCGCCGCGCTGGAGGAGGTGCGGGTCCGCGCCCTCGGCCAGAACGGCGCCGTCACCCAGCTGATGAAGCAGTTGGGCTCCCTGCCTCCGGAGGAACGCAAGGCCCAGGGCCAGGCCAACAACGCGGTCAAGATCGCGGTGACGGAAGCGATCGAGGCGCGCAAGGCCGCCCTCGATGCCGCCGAGCTGGATACCCGCCTCGCGCGCGAACGGGTCGACATTACCCTGCCGCCCCGGCCCGAGGCCCAGGGCTTCATCCACCCCATCAGCCAGACCATGGATGAGCTGATGGCGGTGTTCGGCGAGATGGGGTTCACCGTGGCCGAGGGTCCGGACGTGGAGGACGACTTCCACAACTTCACCGCCCTCAACATCCCCGAGGAGCATCCCGCCCGGCAGATGCACGACACCTTCTACCTGCCGGCCGACCAGACCGGCCAGGCGAAGCTCCTACGCACCCATACGTCTCCGGTGCAGATCCGCACCATGATGTCGACGCCGCCGCCGCACCGCATCATCGCGCCCGGGCGCACCTACCGCTGCGATTCGGACATGACCCATACACCGATGTTCCACCAGATCGAGGGGCTGGTGATCGACCGCTCGACCCATATGGGGCACCTGAAGGGCTGTCTCGAGGATTTCTGCCGCGCCTATTTCGAGGTCGACGATCTGCCGCTCCGCTTCCGCCCGAGCTACTTCCCCTTCACGGAACCGAGCTGCGAGGTCGATATCGGCTGCTCCCGCGCCGGGGGCGAGCTCAGCATCGGCGCGGGCGATGATTGGCTCGAGATCCTCGGCGCCGGCATGGTGCACCCCAACGTGCTCGGCAATTGCGGGCTGGATGCGGACGAATGGCAGGGTTTCGCCTTCGGCCTCGGGATCGAGCGCGTCGCCATGCTGAAATACGGCATCCCGGACCTGCGCACCTTCTTCGAATCGGATCTGCGCTGGCTGCGCCATTACGGCTTCGCCGCCCTCGACCAGCCGAGCCTCGTCGGAGGGCTGGCGCGATGAAGTTCACCTTCGGCTGGCTCAAGGAGCACCTCGAGACCAAGGCGCCCTTGGGCGAGGTGACCGACGCGCTGACCGCGCTCGGCCTGGAGGTGGAGGGGGTCGAGGACCGCGCCGCCCAGCTTGCGGGCTTCGTGGTGGCGAAGATCAAGAGCGCCGAGCCGCACCCCGATGCCGACAAGCTCAGGGTCTGCGTCGTCGACAACGGCAAGGAAGAGATCCAGGTCGTCTGCGGCGCGCACAACGCGCGCGCGGGGCTCACGGGGGTCTTCGCGCCGGCCGGCACCCATATCCCGGGCACCGGCATCGACCTCAAGAAGGCCAAGATCCGCGGCGTCGAATCGTCCGGCATGATGTGTTCGGCGCTTGAACTCGAGCTCGGCGACGACCATTCCGGGATCATCGAGCTCGAGACCGACGCGGCGCTGGGCAGCCCGGCGGCCGATGCGCTTGGCCTCGGCGACCCGGTGATAGACATCGCCATCACGCCGAACCGGGGCGATTGCCTCGGCATCCACGGCATCGCCCGGGACCTGGCCGCGGCCGGGCTCGGGACGCTCAAGCCGCTGATGCCCGCGACCGTGAAGGGGACGTTCGAGAGCCCCATCGGCATCACCCTCGATTTCGAGCCCGGCACCGAGAACGCCTGTCCGCACTTCATCGGCCGCTACATCCGCGGCGTGAAAAACGTCGAAAGCCCCGGCTGGCTCAAGGACAAGCTTCTCGCGGTGGGCCTCAGGCCGATTTCCGCGCTGGTGGACATCACCAACTATTTCTCCATCGACCGCTGCCGCCCGCTCCACGTGTTCGACGCCGACACCATCGCCGGGAATCTGACCGTGCGCCTCTCGCGGGAAGGCGAGAGCCTCGCCGCGCTCGACGGCGACACTTACGAGCTCGGCGCCGGCGCCTGCGTCATCGCCGACGACGACGGCGTGCTGTCGCTCGGCGGTGTGATGGGGGGCGAATCCTCGGGCTGCGCCGAGGGCACGGTGAACGTGATCCTGGAATCGGCGATCTTCGATCCTATCCGCACCGCCGCCACCGGGCGGCGGCTCGGCATCGAGTCCGACGCCCGCTACCGTTTCGAGCGCGGCATCGATCCCGCCTCCACCGAGCCCGGGATCGAGGCGGCGACCCAGCTGGTGCTGGAGATCTGCGGCGGCGAGGCGAGCGAGCTGGTGATGGCCGGGGACGCGCCGATCGAAGAGCGCGGCCTCGTCTTCGCCACCGCGGACATCGCCAAGCGCGGCGGGCTCGAGGTGACCGAGGCCCGCGCCGAGGAGATCCTGGATGCCCTGGGCTTCCAGGCCCGGCCCGATGAGGGAGGGCTCCGCGTCACCGTGCCGAGCTGGCGCCAGGACGTCTTCAACTCTGCCGACCTGGTGGAGGAGGTGCTGCGCGTCGAAGGCTACGACAAGATCCCCGCGGTGCCGCTCGCGCGGCCGACCTCGCTTCCCAAGCCGGTGGCGACGCCGGCTCAGCGTCGCACCGGGGCGGCGAAGCGGAGCCTCGCCGCGCGGGGGCTCGTCGAAACCGTCACCTATTCCTTCATCGGCGCGGCGGCGGCGCGCCTCTTCGGCGGCGGTGGCGAGGCGCTCAAGCTCTCCAACCCGATCTCGAGCGAGCTCACGGATCTCCGCCCGTCCATCCTGCCCGCCTTGATCGAGGCCGCCGGGCGCAATGCCGATCGCGGCTTCGCCGATCTCGGCCTGTTCGAGGTCGGTCCGGTCTTCGCCGGGACGACGCCCGAAGGCCAGGCGCTGGTCGCGGGCGGCGTCCGCGCGGGCGCCGCGGTGCCGCGCAACTGGGCGGGGCCCGAGCGCGCGGTCGATGTCTTCGACGTCAAGGCCGACGCCCTTGCCGTGCTGGGCGAATGCGGCCTGCCCGTCGCCAACCTGCAGACCGTGGCCGACGCCCCCGCGTGGTATCATCCCGGGCGCTCGGGCGTGTTGATGCTGGGGCCGAAGAACCGCTTGGCCTGCTTCGGGGAGGTGCACCCCAAAGTGCTCGCGGCTATGGACGTCGCAGGGTTGCTGGTCGCCTTCGAGGTGGCGCTGGGCTCCCTGCCGCCGCCGCGCGCCAGGATCGGCAAGGCGCGCCCGCCGCTCCGTCTTTCCGCCCTGCAGGCGGTGACGCGCGACTTCGCCTTCGTGGTCGATGAAGGCATCGCGGCCGAGGACCTCGTGCGCGCGGTCAAGGGCGCGGACAAGGACTTGATCGCGGACGCCTCAGTGTTCGACGTCTATGCCGGCGGAGGCGTGCCGGAGGGCAGGGTGTCGCTCGCCGTCACCGTGACCCTGCAGCCCACCGATGCGACCCTCACCGACGCGGAGATCGAGGCGGTGGCGACCAAGATCGTCGCCGCCGCCGAAAAGGCCGTGGGGGCCAGCTTGAGGGGCTGATGCGGCCTGTGCCGATGACCGATCTCACCCATATCCGCAATTTCGCGATCATCGCCCATATCGACCACGGCAAGTCGACCCTGGCCGACCGGCTGATCGAGCGTTGCGGCGGCCTCACGGCCCGCGAACGGCGCGATCAGGTGCTCGATTCCATGGAGCTCGAGCGCGAGCGCGGCATCACCATCAAGGCCCAGACCGTGCGTCTCAACTACACGGCCCGGAACGGCGAGACCTACGAGCTCAACCTCATGGACACGCCGGGGCACGTGGACTTCACCTACGAGGTCTCGCGGTCGCTGGCCGCCTGCGAGGGCTCGCTGCTGCTGGTGGATGCGAGCCAGGGCGTCGAGGCCCAGACGCTCGCCAACGCCTATCTCGCCATCGACGCCGATCACGAGATCGTGCCAGTGCTCAACAAGATCGACCTTCCCGCCGCCGAGCCCGAACGCGTCAAGCAGGAGATCGCCGACGTCATCGGCCTCGACGCGGAAGGCGCGCTCGAGGTTTCCGCGAAGACCGGGCAGGGCGTCGAGGAGGTGATGGAGGCGCTGATCGAGCGCCTGCCCCCGCCCAAGGGCGATGCGGAGGCGCCTTTGAAGGCGATGCTGGTCGACAGCTGGTACGATGCCTATCTCGGTGTCGTCGTCCTGGTGCGGGTGATCGACGGCGAGATCCGCAGGGGCATGAAGGTCAGGATGATGGGCACCGGCGCGGTGCACCAGATCGACGAGGTCGGCGTGTTCACCCCCAAGCTCGCCAAGGTCGATCGCCTCGGTCCGGGCTCCATCGGCTACATCGCCGCCTCCATCAAGACCATCTCCGACTGCCGGGTGGGCGACACCATCACCGAGGACCGCAGGCGCGCGGCCAAGGCCCTGCCCGGCTTCAAGCCCAGCCAGCCGGTGGTCTTCTGCGGCCTGTTCCCGACCGACGCCGACGATTTCGAGAAGCTGCGCGACTCGATCGCGAAGCTGGCGCTCAACGACGCGAGCTTCGAGTACCAGATGGAGACCTCGGCCGCGCTCGGCTTCGGCTTCCGCTGCGGGTTCCTAGGGTTGCTCCATCTCGAGATCATCCAGGAGAGGCTCGAGCGCGAGTTCAACCTCGACCTCATCACCACGGCGCCCAGCGTCGTCTACCGCGTCCACCTGACCGACGGCTCGAACATCGAGCTGCACAATCCCGCCGACATGCCCGACCCGGTGCGCATCGCGGGAATGGAGGAGCCCTGGATCCGCGCCACCATCATGGTGCCCGACAGCTACCTCGGCGCGGTCCTGTCGCTCTGCCAGGAGCGCCGGGGCGAGCAGGCCGACCTGACCTATGCCGGCGGCCGCGCCATGGTGGTCTATCGGCTGCCGCTCAACGAGGTGGTCTACGATTTCTACGACCGTCTGAAATCGGTCTCCCGCGGCTATGCGAGTTTCGACTACCACATCGAGGGTTACCGGGAGGGTCGACTCGTGAAGCTCGCCATCCTGGTCAACGGGGAGCCCGTCGATGCCCTTTCGATGGTGGTCCACGAGACCCAGGCCGAGAGCCGCGGCCGGGCGCTCTGCCAGCGGCTCAAGGAGCTGATCCCGCGCCAGCTCTTCAAGGTGGCGATCCAGGCCGCCATCGGCGGCAGGGTCATCGCGCGGGAGACGCTTTCGGCGCTGCGCAAGGACGTCACCGCGAAATGCTACGGCGGGGACATCACGCGCAAGCGCAAGCTGCTGGAGAAGCAGAAGGCGGGCAAGAAGCGCATGCGCGAGATCGGCAACGTGGAGATCCCGCAATCCGCCTTCATCGCGGCGCTCAAGACCGGGGAGGATTGAGGCCCGCCGCGCTTTCTGAAAGGAAGGAGACTCGTATGCTGATCAAGGCCAAGGAGACCGTCGGCGACAGGACCCGTACCGTCAACCTGACCCAGGTCGAGAACGTCAATTTCAAGATTCGCACCGAAAGCGGCTTCGACATCTACACCGACGAGGCCACCGACAACCGCGGCACCGGCACCGCGCCCCGGCCGCTCGAGACGATCACGGCGGCGCTCGCCGCCTGCCAGTCTGTGCAGATCGTCCGGGTGAAGGACGCCATGCGCTTCAACATGGAAGACCTCAACGTTGCTTGCTCGACCTCCACCGGCCGCATCCCCGGCATCGACGGCAACGATCCCGTCATGCGCTTCGGCGCGGCGAGCATGGAGATTTCCTTCGCTACCGACGAGCCCGGGCACCGCATCGAGCGGCTGAAGGCGCTGGCTGTCGACCGCTGCCCTATCAGCCAGCTGTTCGAGGATGCCGGCGTGACTGTCGAGATGACCTGGGTCGTAACGCCGCTCAAGTCGTGAGCGGACGACGGTGTTGACTCCGCTTGAGGCCTGAAGCGGCGTCGAGGCGCCCGGGCTTACGGGCGCTTTACGTCGTGATACCGCGTTGTGCGCTCCGAGTCGGGAACCTCCTTGCCGGGCTTGAAGCGCTGCAGCGCCGTTCCCTCCGCCCGCTCGCCGGTGCCCCGGGGCTTGTCGCCCGTGATCGTGACGCGTTCCATCAGCCGCCGCTGGGGATAGTAGTCATGCACCGCCGCGTGCTGGACCGAACGGTTGTCCCAGAACACCAGCATGTCGGGCTCCCAGCGGTGGCGGTACTGGATCTCCAGCATCGAATTGAGGCGGTAAAGCCGTTCGAGCAGTATCTGGCTCTCGGTCTCGTCCATCCCCTTGATGCAGACGGTGAAGGACCGGCTGACGTAGATCGCCTTGCGCCCCGTCACGGGGTGGACGCGGACCACCGGGTGGGTCGCCTTGGGGTATTGCAGTTCGTATTCGTGCAGGCGGCGCTGGTCGTCTTCGGATTCCGAGAACAGCGTCTTGAAGATCTTGAAGTCGTTGACGGCCTCGAGGCCCGAGAGGAAGTTCTGCATCTTGTCCGAAAGCATGTCGTAGGCCGCGGTCATGGAGCAGAAGCAGGTATCGCCGCCCAGTTCCGGCACGATCTTGGCGCAGAGCGCCGTGCCCATGGGCGGGCATTCGCGGAACATCTCATCGGAATGCCAGAGATCCGTGGCGCGCGGCGGATTGCCTTCCTTGTTGTCGTAGACGATCAGCTCGGGCGTGTCCTCGGCGTTGGTCGAGAACGGGTGGACCGACAGCTTGCCGAAATAGCGGCCGAAGCGCTTGAGGTCTTCCGGCCCGATCTTCTGGTCCGGGAAGACCAGGACCTCGTGCTCGGCATGGGCGCTCGCAATGGCGGCAACCGTTGCCTCATCGAGCGGCCGGGTGAGGTCGAGCCCAGTGACCGCGGCGCCGAGATAGGGGCTGATCCGCCTGACCTTGATGGAAGACGCGGCCCTCACTGGGGCGGGCGCGGTTTCGCTCATCTCATCGTGCTCTCTCTTCGTGCCCCATCGGCGCGGGCGGTTCAGTCATTGCTCGGGAACCGGATCGCCTTGCGCTTCCGCCTTCGCGGCCGGTGCAGCCCCCACCATACCAGCAGGAGCCCCGGCACGCCCAGCACCGCCCAGGCGGGCTGCCGGAGCAGCCAAACCACCGGCGGGTCCCACAGCCAGGGGGCGAGGTAGCGCTGGATGCCGGCCTGGGCCGCATTGAGGCTGGCCCGGTGGGTCTTGTACCAGACCTCGCCCAGCGTCACGGTCTTGTAGGCACCCGTCATGTGCCAGTCGTAAAGCTCGAAGCCGGCCGCGACCAGAGCGCCGAGCACAAGCAGGATGCCGATCGTTCGGGTGATCATGGCGGTGCCCCTGCCGATTGCGGTTGCTCCCCGGGCGGCCCCGTCCCGTGGCGAGCGGTTAGCTTAACGCCGCCGGCGAAAGCGGCGCAAGCTGAGGATTTCCCGAGGCGTTATCGAAATTGAATCCTTAATCATTGTCGGATACCCTCCGGGCGCCCAACGCGAGCGGTCCCCCTTTCGGTGGGGGCCGCGGCTTCGGCCCCGGACCGGGGGCGGCGCAAGGAGAGGTGGCCGAGCGGCTTAAGGCGCACGCCTGGAACGCGTGTGGGCGGGAAACCGCCTCGTGGGTTCGAATCCCACCCTCTCCGCCACCCAGTCTAAGTAATTGATATTGCATGGTTATTTTTGTTTCTTTGCCCTGAATGAGCCCCAGTTCCGGGGCTTTTTCGCGTTTGGCTTCGATCTTCATTCAAACCGGAGAGCAATTTCGGAGAGCGCTACGCTTCCTCCGTGCGACATTTCTCCGTTTGCCGAGTCCAAAGGGCGGTTAGCAGGATTGTTGGCGGTCTCTATTCTCGATGAGCCGCGGCACGGTCCGTGCTATGTTGCGCGGCGATGAACTGCCGAAGCTCGGCAGGGAGAACCCTCATGCAATTCGACCCCTGACAGGTCGCGATCGCGCTCGTCCAGCAGCACGGGCTGGAGCAAGCGCGCCTGGAAGTCCTCAGATCCGCGATGCAAGCGCAGCAGGGGACGATCTCTATGCCCTGAGTGTGTGGCGGGACGTAAAGCGCATCCTGGGTGAGACGGCGTGCGGCGGCCAGAACGCCGCATAGCGCGTTTTACTGCATTCGAAGAAGCTTGCGCTGCTCGCTCCAGTCAAGCGGCAAGGTGCCGTGTGGGACGATGTCCTGCAGCATCAGGTCGGCGGGCTGACGGCCGTCGAGGATAGCCTCCGTCACGTCGGGAGCGAGGAAGGCAAGCTCCAGGAGGCGCCGTACGTAGCGGTCGGGAAGGCTTTCGCGCTCAGCGATCGCGTGGAGCGAGCTTGCCTTGGTGTTCATCAGCTCATCGAGCCAGGCATGGGCGCGGACAGTTGCGGTGACGAGCGCGAGGTCCATCCGGGGCTCATGTCGCAGCGCCGGGTCGCTCACCACGAACTTCAGTTCGACTCCACGGGACCTGAGCGTGGCCGGCACGGTGAGGTGAATCTCTTCCGCCGCAGGTCGTACAGTCTGGTCAAGGCCCAGGAGCTCGCAGAGGCTGCCGGAGCCCAGCCGGACTTCCACGGTGTCGCCTGCGATGCTGACGCGGCGGACGACGGCGCGCAGCATGTTGTGACGCTTCGCGCTGTCATTTGAAGCCTCCTGGGCGAGCCGGAGGCCTGCGGCCGTGATGGCTTTTGTAGATTGGGCATCGGCACCGGTGTTCCCTAGAGCGTCGAGCAGCTCACTCGGGGCGCGCAGCAGGCGCAAGTTGGCGCTCGTAACAAGGTCCTCGATCTCGGTAGCAGCTATTCGACGGTATCGTCCACGTTCACTTGCATCTGTTCCATTCGGCCTCACGGCTTTCCGTTCCACGTAGTAGCGGTAGCGCTTGCCGTTCTTGACGGCATGGGTGGGCGTGAAGGGGCTACCCGTGTCGGCGAACAGACGGCCGACGAGCGGGCTCGGGTTCCTAGCACCACTACTGTTCCTGCGCCGGATGCGGTTGTTGGCAAGGCGAGCCTGCACCAAGTCCCAGGTTGCTTGATCGATGATGGCCGGATGCTGGCCTTCGTAGGTCACCTTCTTGTGCCGGATGCGGCCGCTATAGATCGGATTCTGCAGGAGATGATAGAGATGGCCGTAGGCGAAGGTCCGCCCCGTTTTGCTGCGGAGGCCGCGCTTGGTCGCCTCTGCCTGGAGGTCACGGACGTTGCCAAGCGCCAGATACAGCTGAAACAGGCTGCGCACGGTCTGTGCCTCCGTCTCGTTGATCACCAGTGTCCGGTCCCTGGCGACATAGCCGAGCGGCACGGTGCCGCCCATCCACATCCCTTTCTTCTTGGAGGCGGCGATCTTGTCGCGGATGCGCTCGGCGGTGACCTCACGCTCGAACTGGGCGAACGACAGCAGCACATTGAGGGTGAGCCGCCCCATGGAGGAGGTGGTGTTGAACTGCTGTGTGATGGAGACAAACGAGACCTGATGAGCGTCGAAGATCTCGACGATCTTGGCGAAGTCGGCCAAGGCCCGGGTCAGACGGTCGACCTTGTAAACGACGACCACATCGACCTTCCGGGCCTTGATGTCAGCGAGCAGGCGCTGGAGGGCGGGGCGCTCCAGGGTGGCCCCGGAAATGCCGCCATCATCATAGTGTTCGGAGAGGCAAGTCCAGCCCTCCTGGCGCTGGCTGGTGACATAGGCCTCACAGGCCTCGCGCTGGGCGTCGAGGGAGTTGAAGTCCTGCTCCAGGCCCTCGTCGGAGGACTTGCGGGTGTAGATGGCGCAGTGGAGCTTCCTGCGGCGATCATCCGGCATGGCTCGTCTCCGTTTGTTGCTTCCTGGCCTTGAGCCCGAAGAAGGCGGGCCCCGACCAGCGTGTCCCAGTAATCTCACGGGCGATGACCGAGAGGCTTCGGTAGGTCTTTTCGCGATACTGGAATCCTCCCTCGGTCACGGTCACGGTATGGGTCTCGCCCCGCCACTCCCGAAGGAAACGGGTGCCGGGCTTGATGTGGGGCGTGGGCGTGCTGCTGATAGTGCCTGTCGCATGCAGTTCCTTCGCCAGTCTCGCGAGCCGCTGCCTGAGGCCCCGGTTGGGACCGCCTGCCGCATCTTCCTGGATGCGGTAAGCGACGATTCGAAGCAAGAAGGGGCGGCTCATGCCCTTCGGGGCCGGGCGCCCGTAGAGTGCCTCGAAGCGGTCGCCGAGCTCGGCGCGGCTTAGTGCGTCGAGCTCGGTGATGGGGTTGGGCCCCCCGGCCATCACACGGCCTTGGCGTAGTAAGTGGTGATGCCGTCGTTGCGCTCGCGGGTCACGTCGATGCCGCGCTTGCGCAGTCCCGTCAGAGCGGCCCGGACCGTGTGGGGCTGCCAGCCGGTTGCCTTGACGAGATCGTTGATCCGCGCACCCCTGTCTCGCTTCAGGAGGTCGATGACCTGCGCCAGCTTGCTTCCTTGGCGCGGCGCCGGCAGGGGCGGGGCATCTCTTGTCCGACCTCGGGCTTCCTTCTTGACGCGGCCCTTGGGCCGGTTGGTCCGTTTGGGTGCCGTCGTTGAGGGCGCGCCGTCGATCGCCTTTTGGCCGTCTTCGGTAATGAGGAGCGTCATACGTCGGCCGTCGGAGGCCTCGCGCCAGTACTCTGCGTCGGGAGTGGTGGGCTGCTCCTCGAGGAAGCCCTTGGCGCGAAGGGCCTCAAGCGACCGGTTCAGGGCGGCACCGCGTGCCTTAAGCGACTTCGGGAGCGGGAATACGGAGCCGTTCTCCCGGAATGCTGTGGCTGACAGAATCACGAGCTGGGTGTCGGTAAGTTGGGGCATGGTAACCTCCTTGTGGGGTCCGGCACCGCGGAGATCGCGGCGCTTGCACCCTCCAAAGCCCCGAGCGAGCTGAGCGGTCGGGGCGGAGGGGTCGGAGGTTGTTGTCCCATGCCTCAGCGTCCATGGACGCTCCGTTGGCTAACGAAGTCCAGTGATATCTGATCAATGAGCGGACGACCGTTCGAGTAGGCTGATCCCCCTTGCCTAGCCAAGGGCGCGGCGATTCCAATCGCGCCTCGCCTCCAGGATCCGGCGGATCTCGGAATGGTAATCGCGCTGCCGTTGAAGCTCCTCTTGCATCGCCAGGTCCTCGGGGCGTTTGGCAAATTCCTGTTCGAGGTCGCTGATGTTGGCCTTGCAGTCCTCATCCATCCTCTGCACCCAGTCCCACAGCTTCGTTTGCTCTTTCGTGAGTGGGCCCCGAATCTCCCATTTGCCGGTCGCATAATCGACGTGGATATCCTCCGGATGGGGGAGCGGTTCCTCTCCTATTTCGCCAGTCCGGTCCCGACGTTCCAGTTCTCGTTCCCAATCGGCTTTATATTCAATCACGGCTTGCAGGGCCCACTCTTGCTCTGCCTTCCGTTGTTGCTCGATCGATTTGATCAGGTCGACGAACATTCTCTGGGCTGTTGGGTTGCCACCGGCTGCTTTCAGGGAAAGGCTGCGGAGGATGGCTTGCATGACCGGGATCCTGACTTGGCGATTGCCGTCCCGCACGGTGATCTCGCGATAGGCCTCCTCGACGGCAATCGCCTTCATGCGTTCCTCGAACGTTGCCTTGTTCTTGGAGCCCTTGGGCCGGCCGCGCGGGTTTCCTGAGACCCCCGGCTTGAAGCGGGAATGGCCGGGCGGCTTGCCGTAGCCCACCTCATAGTCGGGCGCGGCGGATCTCGGTGTCTTGGACGGCGCAGGCTGTTGGTTAGACATCGGCGCCCCCTTCCCCGCCCCTTGGGGCGCGGGTAGCCGTCACCTCATCAAACCGCTCGCCGGTGCCCGCGAGGATGGCGTCATCCTTGGCGTAGATCTGCCACCGCCGGATGATGCGATCGCAGTAGATCGGATCGAGCTCGATGAGCCGGGCTCGACGTCCCGTCTTATGCGCGGCGATCAGGGTCGAGCCGCTGCCCCCGAAGGCATCGAGCACGATGCCGTTCCGTTGAGAGACGTCCTTGATCGCATCGGCGATCATGGCCACGGGTTTCACGGTGGGATGCAGCTGCAGCTCGTCCATACGGTCGGCATGGAAGGAATTGGCGCCTCGGTATTGCCATACATTCGTGCGGTAGCGCCCGTGTTGGCCGAGCTCGAAGTTGTTGATATGAGCGCCAGTGCCGTTCTTGAACGCGAAGATCAACTCGTGGCGGGATCGATAAAACGTGCCCATGCCGCCGTTATCTTTGGCCCAGACGATCACGTTCTTGAGCTCATCATAGACAGCGTCGCCGGCGGCCAGGATCTCCCGAATGTGGCGCCAGTCCATGCACACGAAATGGATGGAGCCGTCACTTGAGAACGCGGCAAGATTCCGCAACGCCGTTTTGAGGAAGGCCGTGAAGGCTTCTTCGCTCATTTCTCCGGAGGCCATGAAGAATTCGCGGTGCTTGATCGCGCCTGAACCCCCGACATGACCAGAGATCTGGACGTTGTAGGGTGGGTCGGTGAACACCATCTGGGCCTGCTCTTGTCCCAGCAAAGATTCGTAGGTGGCTCTCTCCAATGCATCCCCGCAGATTAGACGATGCGGGCCCATCTCCCAGATATCGCCAGGCCGGCATACGGCGGGGCCGTCCGGTGGAAAAATCTCTTCGGCTGGATCGCCGTCCTCGTGCGGGTTCAGGCCCTCGATCAGGCTGTCGATCTCGGGGATCGAGAAACCTGTCACGCCGATATCGAAATCGAGCTCGGTCGCGAGGAGGCCTTGGAGCTCCATGGCGAGCAGCTCCTCATCCCAGCCGGCATTAAGGGCAAGCTTGTTGTCGGCCAGCACATAGGCCCGCTTCTCGGCAGCGGTCATATTGGAAAGGCGACGACAGGGCACTGTGTCGAGGCCAAGCACTTTTGCCGCCGCCACGCGGCCGTGGCCCGCCAGGATCGTGCCGTCCTCGTCGATAAGAATCGGGTTGGTGAAGCCGAAAGCGCGGATGCTATCGGTGATCTGCCGAAGCTGTTTGCGAGAGTGGGATCGGGCATTTGTCGGCCAAGGCTTGAGCTGGTCGGGCTTTAGGAACTGTACTTCTTCAGTGAGAGGTGGCTGGCTGGAAATGGTTCGGTTCGTCATCAGACTTCTCCTGGATCTCTAGGGAGCCTGACGACAAGAAGGGCCGGCTCCGCAAACAACGCCGCCTTCGCGGATGACGGGGGCGTTGTTCGGGCCACTGACCCAGTACAATTGTATGCTTAAGTTGCCCTGGCGATGCGAGCAAGGGCGGGGGTGACTATTTTCTACATCAATTTTTAGAACGGATAAAGAACAAACTTTAAGATTACGACTATTTTCGTATAAGGGGCGAGTATGGAAAATTCTCAGTCCCCAGTCATTTTCAGGCTCATAACCTGAAGGTCGCAGGTTCAAATCCTGCCCTCGCAACCATGAAAAGCGCCGCTAACTCAATCAGTTAGCGGCGCTTCGCTTTTTGTAGACCCACACACGAAACGTTCTGAAGCTACCATATAGCTACCATCAGAAGTCCGATTTGCGGCGGTTTGCGCGCGTGCCATCCATCCGGACTCGCCGTCGCGAATGGCCGATAGCGGTTCGCGAGACCGGCCGCGCCGAATAGCGAAAGGCGGCTGTTGCGAGCCATTGCAAGCACTCTGTCGTGCGCTGTGCTACGATAGTCTGCTCTTCGGATTCCTTGAACCTTGTGGATGATAAATCGCCAGCAAAGGAAGCCTTTCTCCGCTGCGCCGCAGCGCACGACCCGGACAGCCGTATTATGCCGCCTCCACGCTGGCAAGCTCCACTCTGACCATCAGGCCTGCGATCGGCTGATGGATCCAGCACTCCCGGCAGCCGCGCCCCGCCCCGCCACGCAGCGCCCGTGAATAGAGGTCCACCTGCCCGCCGAATGCACGAAGCCGTTCGGCATCGAGCTCCATTGAGCCGGGGAAGCTCTTGTGATCGACGATCACGAAGTCACCGCCGTTATCGAGCAAAAGATCAATGCGGCCAGAGATGACCTGGAGATCCACAGCCGCATGGACGGGCCACTCCCTTAGGTGGGCGGCGCCGGCGAAGCGCGTGTCGAGAAAACCGTGCAGCCTGTCGGAAGCGGAAACGAGGTCGGCGGGGGCCACCTCTGGTACGCCCCAGCGCCGGAGCATGCTGTGGGCGACCTTGAGTCGCGCGTCGGGCGCCGCCAGCGGATCGTAGCACGCGAAGAAGCGGTGGAATGCCTCGCCCAGCGCCTGAAGATCAGGGTCGCCGACCAACGTAATCCGCGACCCGATGCGGATCGTCTCAGCGATGTGGACGTCGCCTTCGAAAGCGTGGCCACTCGGCCGGAGGCGCAATGGCGGATGCGCGCTCCGGGCCGTGACCGGCCGGACAAACTCGGGCCCGGGCTCTGCCGCATCGGGATCGAAACGGTCTGGAGGTGGACGCAGCGCGAAGCGTTCGCCCCCGACAGCAAGAGAGTCGCTCCCGATTAAGATCACCGGTCCGTCTTCGTCGGTGCGGAGCTCGTCCAGCCAGTCCGTTCCACCGGCAATCGCGAGCGCCATGTGGTCGCGCGCGCGAGTCATGCCGACGTAGAGCAGGCGCGTCCGCTCCAATCTCTCCTCCTCAAGGACACGCCGTCCCTCCGCGCTCTGTGCGGCGGCGACGTCGAGCCCGACGTTCTTGGCCTGCGCCCCGTAGGGCCAGGGCCAATAGCGCAGCACGCGACCGGCGAGCGGGTCCTGCCAGTCTGGTGCCGCGAGGTCCTCGGCGTAGACCCCGAAGGGATTGCCTTTCGCCTTGGCGTCGAGCTCGGAGAGCACCATGATCGGCCATTCAAGGCCCTTGGCACCGTGGTAGGTGAGCACGTTGACGGCGGCCGGGTGGCGGCTCTGCGGCCGGGCAGGCATTTCACGGCTGGAGAGCCATTCGCACGCGCCCGCGAGTGTGGCGGCTTGGCGCTCGGAGCGCTGCTCCTCCTGGTAGCCATCGAGCAGCGACCGGACCGCCTCGAGGTTCGTCAGCCTCTGTTCCATCTGGCCCCAGCGCCCGATCATCGAGAGCAGCCCGTCCACGTGGAGGACGCCATCGAACATCTCGGCGGGGGTGAGCTGCGGCGCGAGCGTACGCAACTCCCTGAGATATTCGGCGAAGGGTACGCACGCCTCCAGTGCCGCGACATTTTGCGGTTCAAAGGCGGCCACGAGCCATCCGTCGTCATCGCAGGCAAGCCGTGCGATCTCGGCGAGCGCGAGGCTGTCCGTCGGATCCGTCACCCACCGCAGCGCAGCGAGCGCGAGTTCGACTTCCGGCTGGTCGAGGAGCCCCGTGCGCTCCACGGCGACCCTGATGCCGCGCCGAGACAGCGCGGCCGCGAGCTGTAGCACTTGGTCGTTGGAGCGGCAGAGGACTGCCACGTCGCCGCCCCGCGCGGGCCGGATCTCTCCACCCTTCGGCCTCACCCGCCAAGCATCCGGCTCCTGAAGCAGGCCGGCGATGCGGGCGGCGAGATCGTCCGTCCGCTCCTCCTTCTTCTTGCCAGAGAGCGGCCAGACCGAGAGCGGCAAGCCGTCCTCGTCCGTCTCGGCGCGGTCGTAGTCGTCGAACGTGATTTCTTCCACCGTCATTCCGGTACGGCGGAAGTTCGGCTCGAACGCGGCGTTGACGAATTCGCCCAACGTCGGCCGCGTCCGATACGACTTGCGCAGGAAGGCGAACGTGCCGCCGGTGCCAATAGTGATCGCACGCGCGGCAGCCTGAGTGAGCGCCGGGTCGGCGTCGCGGAAGCCGTAGATCGACTGCTTGGGATCGCCCACCCAGGCGTTCACCGGCGCGATCCCGGCGAGCGCCGAGAAAATCGCGATCTGGATGGGACTCGAGTCCTGGTACTCGTCGACGAAGACGGCGCCAATCATCTCGCGGAGCCGATCGTGGTTCGCCGCGTCGCGCAGGATGTCGAGGGCGAGCATCTCCTGGTCCACGAAGTCGACGAGGCCGCGGACGCGCTTGTACTCTGCATAATCGTGGAGGCACAGCGCGGCGCATTCGAACTGGAGGCGGATGAACTCCTCCAGGTCGCGGCGCAGGGCGGGATGGCGCACATGCGCCACGGCGGCGGCCTTCACATGTGTGAACATCGCCTCATCGGCCTTGGTCTGGCCGAGCTTCGAGAGCCTCGCCCAGTCCGCCCAGGGCAGGCGCTCGCCGCGCCCGAGGATCGCCGCTGCGTTCTCGACGCACGGCACGTCCTTATCGAGCGTCCCCTTCTTGAGGGTGGCCCTAGCGGCTGCGACCGAGTCGGCGCAGTCGAGCACGGCGCGCCTCAGCGCTTCGTCGAGCGCCTCTGCCGTCTCGCCAGGGCCGGGCTCCGACAGGAGCCGTGCCAGCCCAGAGATCGAGTGCTCCGCCGAAGTAGCGAGACGTTCCGGTGCGATGCCGTTCGATCGCGCGAGGTCGACGATCCGCCGAATGTGGTCCTGCCAGCCTTCGACGCGGCCGCGGGCGGACTGATATCCCTGCGCCTGCACTTCGAACCGTGTGGCGATCGGTTGGATGGAGACGGCGAAGCGAGACATGGCCGCGCCGATTGAGCGCTCGAACACCGCCTTCTGCCTGTCCTCCGGGATCACCTCAGCGATGGGGGATCGGCCGAGCTCGAAGGCGAACTCGGCGATGAACGATCCGCAGACACTGTTCACCGTGCCGATGCGCGCTGCGAGCATGGCTGCCGCAAGGTCCGATCGGCGCTGCTGGATCAGCCGCGATCGGATCCGGCCGGCGAGTTCGGCGGCAGCCTTCTTCGTGAAGGTGGTGGCGAGCAGGCACTCCGGCGCGAGCCCCCCGTCAACGGCGGACCTGATCCGTTCGACCAGCGTGTAGGTCTTTCCCGTCCCGGAGGACGCGATGATGGTATCGACCCGGTTCCGGCCGCTCCCGTCCCCGTCGCTCACTTCAGCCCCCTCACCCGGCAAAGCGTCTGGTAGTCGCACCACTGGCAGTTCGCCTCGAGGAGGATCGGCAAGTCGCCCGGCAGGTGCTCGTCGAAGCCCTCGACCCCGCAGGCAACGAGGCCGCCCGCCTCCGCGACCTCGCCGAGGCGGCGCCAGCTCTCGCGAATGGCGGCCCAAGTCTCCGGGAAGCCGCGGTGGCCCTCGACCGGTCGGCCGATTAGCCCACCCTGAGCGAGGGTGGCGAACTGGCGCTGGTTGAGGAGGAAGTAGCCCGCCCGGTACGGGGCGTCGCCGGCGACCATCGCGCCGTAGGTGGCGAGCTGCACGGCGTTGCCGGCCTTGAGCTCGTCGAGCCGTCTCCTGGCGCTCCGCGTCCACTTGAGGTCGATGATCACGTGACGATCGTTCCGGTCCCGCGCGACTAGGTCAACCGCGCCACGCACCGCGAGCGCCTCCTCGAAGGTGGCGTTCACCTGAAGCTCGGAGGCGTCGACCCTAAGGTCGTTATCGGTGAGGGTGCGGGCCAACTCGGCCATCGCCGCCGGGAGGCGCTCGCGCGCGTCCGACAGTGGGACGGCGAGCTCAGGGAGGCGCAGCGGGGCGGCGATCGTATCGATAAGGCTGTCGAGCAGATCTCGGGCGTGCCTTGCCGCATCGTCCGGCATTGGCGGCGCTCCGGTGACGAAGATCTCTCGGGCGAGCGCGTGAGCGAGATTGCCGAGCAACTGGTTGGCGTCGGGGATGGAGCGGACGCGGCCGGGCCTGAGTCTGGCAACGTGCCTCAGGGCCCACATGAGCTGGCAGCCGAGGCCGCTCTCGAAGGAGGTTGCAGAGTGGGCGAGGCCCTCGAGTCGATCCGCGTAACCAGCGGGCGTCGGCCACACGGGCCGCGCTTCGGGCAGCGGGGCGAACGCGACCGGCTCGCTGTTCAGCTCGACCCCGGCGAGGATCAAGCTGTCACTGGCGAGCGCGTCTTCCATTCGAATGCAGGTGGCTAGCCGCTCGGTCGCCGGTGCAATTCTGTGCGCGAGTGGGTGGAGCGCCTCGTCGCTGCCGGCGTCGAGCCCTCCCGCGACGAGGAGGAGGTGGCCGCGCGCGCTCATCACCGACCGCTCCCAGGCCGCGCTCGCCGCCTTGGCGGCGAGGCCGGCGTCATCCGGAGGACAGCCGCGCTCCGCCAGCTCGCGACGCTCGCCCTCGGTCCAGGGCTGCCGTTGCAGCCCCTCCTGCGTGATTCGGAAGTTCCACCAGACGATGGTATCCGTCGGCCCCCAGATGCTGCCCGGATGGGAGACGCAGCGCCACGGCGCTGCCTCGGCCTCGGCCATAGGGTTGTCGTGCCCGATGTCGAGTGCCTGGTCGATGACGCGCTCTACCAGAGTGCGCGGGAAGCGGTCCCGGCCGAGTGCGACCAACGCCCGGCGGACGTCCGTGGCGAGCGCAACCGTGGCGCCGTAGAGGGCATCGCCGTCCCGCGCGTGACGGGCGGCCGCCCAGGCGATCGTTCGATCGCAGGCCGCGAGCGCGGCTGCGAGCGGCATACCCTCGACGGGGCACGCCAGATCCGGATCGGCCCAAGCGCGCCAGCGCTCCAGCCGAGCATTCGCCTTCCTGACCTCGGCTGCAGCACCATCGGCCTCGGCGAGTTCAGCCGCGCCGATCTCGGCCCAGGCCCCGTCCCACGCGGCATCGCCGCGCCCCGGTGCCTCCTCGAGCGCCGCCGCCAACCGGCGTGCGGCGCGGGGCGCGACCGGCGACGACGGGAAGACGAGGAGCTCCATCAGCGCGCGCGGGTCGAAAGGTGCCCAAGCAACCTTGAACGCCAGGAGCAGGATCTGAAGCGAACCGCGGTGGGCCGAGGCCCTACTGCGGCCGGCTCGAGGCTGCCCCGCTCCGTAAAGCCCATGGTCGAGGAGGTGCGTGTCGCCGTCCTGCGCGATGAGCACAACCTCGCGGTTGCCGCGTTCAGCGAACCAGCGGCCCGTCACTTCGGCGGCGAGCGCGGCGCTCGCGGATGTAGCGATCGTGATGGTTCCGTCCGGTTCGCCTGCGATCGAACCCGAGGCGGCCACCCAGCGCTGCAGCCGCCCGAGCGCGGTTCCCTCCGGCGCGGCGGGCTGGATCGGGATTTGGTCGACGGCGACGCCGCACTCCTCGAGCCTGCCGAGGAGTCTGCGCCAGCCCGCAGAGTGGACATCGCGGGAATCAATCAGCCGGATGCGCCGGATCGGCAGGGCCGGACGGGTGGCGAGGTCTTCGGTCAAGGCCGCGGCCCGGTCGGCGATCCCGGCGGGCAGCTCCGCCGCGGCCGCTGCGGCCAGGTCGGCGAGGCGCGGGCTGAGCCAGGCCTGGCGGTGGTCCCAGCCGGCGTCGACCAACTCGTCCCGCCAACGCAGCAACGTCCTCGCGGTCGCCCAGCCGTCCACCGCGAGCGAGCGCGACCAGAAGCGCGGTGGACCGTTCATGGTCTCCAGCGCGGCCTGGAAGGCGGCAATCCGCACGACGTTCGGCGTACCGGGGGCGCCAAGGCCGCGGGCCGTCTCGAGAATCTCGAGGAGGCCACTCGGTCCAACGACTGGGGCGCCGAGCGCGCCGGTGCCGGCCCCACTATGCTCTGGCCAGGCTCCTGCATCGGCCCAGAGCCCGAAGACGATGTCCATCACTCCACCTATCCTGCCTTCCCCTCCAGGCTGTCTGTCGTTGTAGCGCATGGGTAAGCGCCCGACGATGAGCAAGTCATCGCGAGGATCATTTTGCGATCACCTTCCATTTGCCCCGAGGTTGACGAATACGCCGTGCTTCGAATCTGTCACTGCAAAGGAGTGTCCGGTCATCTGCATGTCCGATCAAACCCGGTCCGTCCCCCCACAGGTCCCGGATGGTCGGCTCGTATTCGGACTTCGAGCAGAACTGGCATTCGGGGTGCCGGGGGCGAAGTGTCCGTCCGCGCGCGATCGGAAGGTTCCAGGGATCTACCGACCAGTAGTTGGTGTTGGTGATGCCCGCGAACGACCTGAGCATCTCCACTGCCATCAGTACGCCTGCCCAAGCGGAAACGAAGGCGAACGGCGCCAGAACCTGCCGACCCTCGGGCGTCGCTAGCGCCTGTTCGGCGCACAGTTGGCGGAAGAGGCTGTCGAACGCGATGCCGGTGATCGCCCTCGGGTCGATCGACGGGTGCGTTCTTACGATCCGCAGAGCCACGTCTTCGCTGATCAAACCCACGCGGACGTCAGCGAGATCGACGCCGAGGCCCTCGGCGATAGACCGCTCGCGCGCGTTTTCCTCCGGCACGTGACGGTAGATGCAGGCGAGGCATGCGTGGTCGGTCGGCAGCATGTTCGAGTGGACCACGACGCCGCGCACATCGGTTGTCGAGGCGTCGACGATGCGGTGAGGCACCTCCAGCTGGATCGAGCGGCGCACGAGCCGGCTATCGACGGTCACGAAGACAGCCTCCGGCGGACGCCCGAGGTCGCCGACGTAGGCCTTGAAGTCGGTCACGTGGGGCCGAAGCCGCAGTTCCCGGAAATCGGGCTGGGCCCGCTCGGCGAGCACCACGGCCTTGTCGCGGCCGACGTCCTCCCCCTGAAGGTACATGCAGCGGTTCAGGATGCCCCCCTGCACTACCTTGGGATCGATGATCGCCAGTTGGCCCCGAACATCCAGGTGGCGAACGGCCCGGAGGAACCCGTGAGCCACCGCGCCCGCACCGGCCATCACGGCGTCGCGCAGCTCGATCGGTCGGGCCAGCGCACCTGGGGGAGCCCCGAGCTGTGCATAGTCGAGACGCATAGGCAGCCGCACCACGGGCAGCGCCGGGTCGTCGATCACGAACTGCACCGCTGCCGCAGCCACCGCACACGCGGCTGCCGCAGCGTGAAGGCCGTGCGGCTCACCGACAAACCGGCCGATGGGCTCGATGGAGATGGCGGCGTCCACGGTGCCGAGATCGGCGAAGAGGCGCCTTGTATCTGTCTGCGGAGAAACGGCGCCGACGATGATCTCAAGATCGGGCGCGGCGTTTTTCTGCTCGAATGTGACTTCCACGGTGCGACCGAGGAGTTCACCCACCTCGCTTGCCCAGGATGACTTCCAACCGGGCTCACTGGTCACGAGGACCGTACGCTTCAGGCGCTCGCCGGCTTCAGCCTCGCCCACGCCGAGCAGGGATGCGAGCATCATGGCATTCTGCTGGGCGGCGGTGCTCATACGATCATCATCACGCGGGCGCCAGGCCCCGCGCTCGGGCAGTGATCCCAGTCACCCGCGGGAGAGTATTCGTATGTCATGACCTCATCGAGGAAGTTCTCGGGCGTCGTGGTGGCGGCGAAGCGGGGCAGCACGAGCGACAGCGCGCCGACGTGCCTGATGATCGCCCACTTGGCATCGACCTCGGAATGGAAGGCGCGGCCGGGATGGGTGTGGATCTGGGCGACGATCCGCCGCCGCGTCGATCTGAGGTGATCCATCAGGGACCGCATTGAGGCGGGCGGCAACCTGAAGTAGTCGACCTCCGCGACCTGATCGGGCTCGTACACCTCGACAATCGGAGCCGGCGTCCGCCGGGCGGCGGTCGACAGCCAGAGTGCTACTCGCTCCTCGCCCCGCTCGCCGCCGTGCCGCAGTACGGCGATGGTCGTGCGCAGCACCTCGCACGTGCAGACGATAGCGCTCATCCGACGCTCCTCTTCCACGCACGCCAGAGCTGGAGCACGATTCCGCCAATATCCATGCCGGACGTGCCGCGGTAGTTGTCCCAGATGTCTGTCGTGTGACTGGAGTGCGTGTGGTACTCGCGCGCTCCCCGCATACAGACGAAGGGCCGACCGGTGCTCGGATGCGCACCTCCGTTGAAGACGCTGCCGACGTTCGGCGGTGCCGTGTGCAGATGTTTACCTGAGGCGTTGAGTAATTCGATCGAGGGCGGGAGCTCGTCCCAGTCGGTGCAGTTCAGTCGCAGCCTCAATGGGGCGGCGATGGCGTGGTTGAAGACGACGTCGAGAATCGGATAGCTCGCCTCAAGAATCGTCCAGTCATACATCCGGGTAGATCGCGGATCGATCCGGCCGATTTCTCGGTCGAACGCCGCCCGGGAGAGCGCATTAAGCACCGCCGCCGCCCTCGCGTGCGCCCCACTCAAGCGCCACCTCACCCGACAGACCCGCCTCCGCAAACGTCAGCGTCGCATTCACGTCGCGGCCGGCCACCGTCACGATCCAGGTCTCCGTATCAGTGATTTGAAGCTTGCGCGCCGCGTCAGCGAGCACCTCCGCGATCGGGGTCGAAGCCGGGTAGCGTTTGGCGCCCTCCGCTGGGAAGGTCCCCGCCGTGGTGACCACGGTAACCAGAACTTTGTCGTGGTGTGCGTCCTTGCGCGACACGACGTCCTCGACGCCGTTCTCGCCGAAAGACAGCAGCCCGCCCGGAACCAACACCGTATCCGGCTCGTCATCGCGCTCGAGAACCCAGTGATAGCCGTCGCGTGGCGGCCAAATCGAGATAAACTCGTCGACCTCCATCTCCTCGGCGCCCCACACCTGTCCGATCTCATCAACGGTAAAACCGTAGCTCCGGTCCGACAGGAAGGCGCGGAGCGAGCCACCCTTATTCTTCTTGAGATCGATTTCGTCGTCGGTGCCGATCAGGCGGGTTCGGCGATCATGCACCAAGATCAGCTGGTGCTCGCTGGCGGGGATGTTGCCCGAGCGCGTCACCTGTGCCTACCGAAAACTACATCCGCCCATAGCGGTGGTGCAGGCCCCCAAGGATTGGTCGTGCCGCGATAGGGCCCAGGCGCTGAATAGGGCGATAGTTGGGAGCATCCTTGGCTAAAGCGAGGTGAGGCCGGTCACTATTGTAATAATCGGCATAGGCCTTGAGGACCCGGTACAGGTGGTTCTCGCCCAGAATTAAGACGTGGTCCAGGCATTCCCGCCGGATCGATCCGATCAGCCTCTCGACATACGCGTTTTGCCATGGAGACCTTGGCGCCGTGGGCCGATCTCGGATGTCCATGGCTCCAAGTCGCTCAGCAAAGGCCTTTCCATAAGCGCCGTCGTTATCGCGGATCAGGAATTGAGGTGCGGTCTCCCAGGGGAAAGCCTCGGTCAGTTGCCGGGCGATCCACTCGGCAGTGGGGTTCGCGGTTACCCCAGTCGCGATCAAACGCCGCCGATCATGGCGAAGAATGACCAGCCCATACAGGAGCCTGAACCCCAATGTGGGCACCACAAACAGATCAAGGGCGGCGATCTCTGTCCGATGGTTGCGGAGAAAGGCGCGCCACCCCTGTGATGGGGGACCAGTTCTTCGGATCATGTACTTGGCCACCGTGGTCTGTGAGACCTCGATACCGAGCCTGAGAAGCTCGCCGTGGATGCGCGGGGCACCCCACAGTGGGTTGTCCCGGCTCATCACCCGGATCAGCTCTCTAATCGAGTCCTCGACCTTCGGTCGTCCGCCAGGATTTCTTGATTTCCCTCGCCAATAGGCTCTGAAACCGGCCCGATGCCAACGCATCACCGTTGCCGGCTTGACGACGACCAGAGCGTCAAGGGCGCGAGGACAAATTCGATAGAGCCACATAAAAATCAGCCGATCCGTGGGCCTCAAGCGAAGCTGTCCCGGGGCCCTACGCAGGGCAATGGCAAGCTGGTGGCGAAGGACGGAATTCTCGGCCTCGAGGCGCGACCGCGACTTGAAAAACCCTAAGAAGAAATAAGCCAGGACCTTGAGAACGTCGACCATCGCCCCAGAGTTTGGCCCCAATCACCAGCCAAATCCATACCGGATGAGGTTCTTGGTAGGGACAAGGGACACCAGGTCAATGACCGCCTTGGCGATGCCTTCCGGCACCTTGTTCCACACCTGTCTGGGCCGGGGCTTCCTATCCTTCAAGGCTCCCGGCCCACCCGTCATGTAACGGTCATACCAGGCGTAGACCGTCGATCTGGGGATTCCCAACTGGGCCAGGGTCCTGCGCACGGACAGGGAAGAGCGTTCAACCAGCTCGATGATCTCCAGCTTCTCGGATACCCCATACCTCATGTATCGCTCTCCCCATCCCCGAGAACGCTTTTTTTGAGGAGCCGGTTCTCCAACATCTGCTCGGCCAGGGCCTCCTTGAGGTCACGGGCCTCGGCCCGCAACGCCTTCACCTCCCCGCTGCTGGCCTCACGCGCGGTATCGCCGGCAAGGCGCTTCTTGCCGGCCTCCAGGAACTCCTTGGGCCATCGGTAATAGAGGTTCTGGTTGATGCCTTCCCGGCGGCACAGCTCGGCGATGCTGTCTTCGCCGCGCAGTCCTTCCAGCACAATGCGGATCTTCTCTTCGGCTGAATATTGCTTGCGCGTCGCCCGCCGGATGTCACGGACGGCCTGCTCGGCACTGCCCGGTTTGGCTTCGTGTTTTCGTCTCATCTGCGCTCCTTACGTCACTACGATGAGCCAAAAACACTCTCTTATTCAATCACCCGATCCTGTCCAACTTATGCTGACGGGGTACATCCAAACGAAACTAACCCGTCACACCTTGCGCCTGCTTTTCCGGAAGATCTCGCCGGTCTTGTAATATTCCCCCTTCACCGCGAGCTCGGCTTCCTCCTCCTCTTCTTCCGACCAGTAACCCATCGAATAGCCGAACCAAGGCTCCGAAAGTTCAAGGGGTGGCAAGTCGAGCCTCTCCCACAATTGCCGCGCCCCCTCCATGAATTCCTTGGCGGGCAAGGATACCGGCGGATAAGGCCATTTGCAGGTGGCGTCGATGAGACACACGGATGCCTCGCCTTCCAGCTTGGACGCGCCAAGGATGTCGACATGGGACTTTTCGCTTGGCGGCATGATCGACGGGTCGAGCGCGGTTGCGACGCCGGGGACCGTCGACATGTCGCGGGCCGGCTGCATTCGAAAGGCAAGAGCGGAAACCACCGAATCCAAATCCTGTGCGTTGATGTCTTCGTCCACGACGATGGCGAGCTTCGACACTAGCCGTTTCTTATGCAGCGCCTCGAGCACCTTCATCGGCTCGTCGTCGCTTTTCTTCTTAAAGCTGATGATGCAGACCGCCAGGCTGCCTCCGGATTCCGGGAAATGGATGCCCTTGATTTGGCCGGAATAGCCGAGGTCTTGCTCGATGACCCGCCTTGCCGACGCTTCCTGGCCGATCTGACGGATTTTGCTGCTCTCACTCGGCGGCACCTGACTGAGCATCGCTTCGTAGATCGGCTGCCGTCGGTGGGTGATGCAGGTCACTTCCATAAACAGCGTGAACCCGCGGTTCGCCATGTAACCCGCGAACTCGCCAAAGGGGCCCTCGAGCTCCAAAGCGTCCGTGGGCATCACACCTTCGATGACGATTTCGGCCTGCGAAGGCACCATGAGATCGACCGTCCGGCACTTGACCACCTCCACGGGCGCACCCGCCAAGCCGCCGGATATGTCGTACTCACTGATTCCGGCCGGCACTTTCGCCCCCGCCGTGTAGGTCAGGTGGGGAGGAACGCCGATGACGATCGCCACCGGCATCTCGCGTTTTCCCAGCTTCCGGTAAGCATGCCAGTGCCGACCAAGGTCCTTGGACGGGGTGGTGACGTGGCAACCCAGCCGATCGGGGGCCTTGAGCTGCCCGCGGTAGATTCCCATGTTCAGGCATCCCGTCTCCGGGTCCTTCGTTATCCACTGAGATGCCGAGGTGTATGGCGCGTTGTCGAAGCCGGGCGTTGAAATCGGGATCGGCAACAGGTCGAGGCCCCGATCTTCCAATGCCTTGCCCTCGAGAACGATCTCTTGGCATTCGCCTTTGTTCACGAGAGAAGGCGTAATCGGATTCGCGTATGCCTCCGCCCAGCGGCCGGGAATTTCCTCGGGGCGGCACCTCAGGCCTGCGGCATAGATGTCGCGCGAGCCAGCCACACAACCGACGGCGACCGGAATATCGTAACTATTACCGCGGCTGTCGACGACGTTCTCGAAGAGGAAAGCGCGGCGCTGCGCCTCCGGCAAACCCCGGTATTGAAGCCTTACCAAAGGGTGGAGTTCGGTGTCTTTGTTGACGGGTTCGCTAATCCGTAGAAGGAGCCCGCGTTCTTCTAGCGTTTCTAGGTAGTCTCCAAGGCTACGATACGATTTTTCGCTCACAGCATTGATCCTTTCCCTCCCCGAACCGTGCTCGAACACTGACCCGGGAGACATCCCATGTGGCACTTGACTTGGCTCAGGATACCGAAGCGGCTATCTATCGCTAGAGAGAGGCAGGAAGAGCGCGGCCCCAATCGGCCGCGCCCTCCTGAAAGGTCCCTCCTCAACGCTTCAGTCCCAAGACCCCCTTCAATTCCTCGACCGCCGCAGGCGGGGTCTCGAATACCTTTAGGTATTCGGCTTTCGTCTCTTCCGGCCCCCTGTATTCGACCACCTGGATACCAACCTTTGCGGCATCCCTCACGAACTTGGGATCCTCCACGGCAAGCTTAAACCCTTTGCGCAGAGCGCCGAGCGGTTCCTTGGGAGTGTTGGGCGGTGCAAGATAAGCCCGGCCATATTGCGAAGGAATGGTAATCGCCTTGATGAAGGATGCGGTTCCCTTGGACAGGGAGAGGTCCTCAAGGTTTGGCACATTCTTCCATTTTGCCATTTTGTATTTTATCCACAATATGGGACGGAGATTTTCCTTGTCTTGCTCCAGCATGTGCGCACCCATTAGGGCAGCATCTACCTCGCCAGTTAGCAGCGCCTTGTACCTTCCGCTTTCCCCTCGATAGCCTTTCGTCACCTCTACATTGTATTTTTCCCGTTGAAGGATGCGGCCGATCACCGTCGACGTCGATGAAGAAGAGCCTCCACCGATTGCCAACGGACGCCCCAACTTATTCAGATCGTCGACGGTCTTGATGGGAAGCTTCGAATTCACGACGAAGACGTGAATGATGGGACCAAGGTTTCCCAGGTATTCGAATTTCGCGAGGTCGTAACCGACTCCCTTTGTTCCCACCAACTGGTGGATGGCGGCGGAACTCATCGCACTCAGAATTGCCGTGCCGTCCGGCTTTGCGATTTTGTAGACATAATTTACACCAATTCTGCCACCTGCCCCGGTCATGTTCTCGACGATGATCGCCGGCTTTCCCGGAGTATATTTCGACATCGCGCGAGCCAGCACGCGTGAGGTGACATCGTTACCGCCTCCAGCCGAAAACGGAACGATGATACGAACCGTCTTTCCTTTCAATGCGGTGCTTTCCGCAGCCTGTACGCCACCTGAATTCTGTGCCAATGCCAGCGCAAGTCCCACAAGACAAATTTTTGCGCAGTATGTGACCTTGACCATACTCGATTGCTCTTTCATGACCTTCTCCCTATCTCGGCGAAACTGTTGCCATTCATCGTCCTCACCGCCTCCCAACGAAGATTTTTGCGGTTGAATTTGTGATACTCGACCAACTACGACCCTCCATAGGACTTGTTGTTTTTCTAAAAAAGTAAATAAATGTCCAAAATAGAAGAAATGAACCAATTTATTAATGAATAACAAGAACTATTGATGAAAAATTACTGTAAATTACGGTTAAAATACTTACCGGGGGCATCATCTTATTAGTGCGAATAACGGTGAGGATGGCCGTCACCGGTGAAACATCCTGGGGCGTCTTGCCGCCAGGGATCTTGGACTCTGCTCGCGAACGGGACATACATCCCGAAAGGGAGGCAGGAGCTCAAACCGAGCCCGGATGCGATCAAATAAAGTCAAGGGTCTCTCCCCACTTCTTGCGGATCGTCGCTGCGTATTCTCGGCTAATGGCCGCTACTGCGGGAAAGTCCTCCCTGCGATCGAAGGGAATGCACGCGTCGATGACGGCTCGCGAGTTAAAGGTTTGATTTCTAGGTGTGCCTTGAGGCACCAACGGATCCAGCCTTTGGGAATAGGCTCGGCGCACGATATCTATGTCCTGGGCGGGGTCGGCCCGGGTCGCTATGGCGAAGGTCACGTCTTCGATGTCCGTGACATCGATATCGTCGTCGACCACTACCAGATAGCGCCCCAGTCCGCGGCCAATAACCTGGGCCGCGATGTGGCCGATCTCGCGGGCATGACCGGGATACCTTTGTTGAATCGACACCGCGGTCATCTGCCTGGCCGCCAGTCGATGCTGAGCAACCATGGTGACGCCCACGCAGCCCACCGCTTCGAGGTACCGAAGCCACATTGCGGACGAAAGAACATCGGAGCCATACGAAGGGTGTTTCCCGGGGCAGCTTCCCAAGAGTATTGGGTTCGTGCGGTGGTAGAGCCGTTCGGCGATGATATACGGAGCTGGCTCCCTCATTCCCCCGTAGTATCCGGTGAATTCGCCGAAGGGGCCTTCATCCAGCTCGTCGCCGGCATGCCAATAGCCCTCGACTGCCACTTCCGCCTCCGCAGGTATCGGTAACCCCGTCAATTCCCCGCGGATCACAGGAATTGGACCTCCTTGCATTGCCCCCAGGTAACCAAATTCCTGTGATGGCCCCATGGTGCGCGGGATCGGCGTGCCGCCCACGACGGTAAACAGGGGATGCTGACCCAGGCATATGACAACCGGCGCCTTTTGATTGTTCCGGTGATACTTCTGCATGTCCGACAGTCCATGCCGTACCGGCGCCATGTAAATTCCCAGCCGCCGACTATCGTGGACCATGATTCGATAGGTGCCGATGTTGAGCTGTTCCGTTTCAGGGTCCTGAGTGATAACGGCCGAGCCCGTCCCAATATACCGACCGCCATCGTTTTCGTGCCATCTCGGGGATGGAAACTTCAGCATGTCAATTTCGTCGTCCTGATATACCTCCTCCAATACAGGGCCATTTTCGACCCATTCGGGAGCGCACGTTTTGGCGACAGTCTCCCACTCCGGCAATCGTTCTTTGATTGCGTAGACAAGCTCTTTCGTGTTCGCCAAGTCGGCAGAAAGATTAAGCGCCAATGCGACGCGCAAGGGATCTTCACTTGAATGAGTCAGCGTATTGGTTACGACACGATAGCCCGCGGGATATCCCGTGATTTCGTCAAACAAGAGGGTCGGCGAAGCACTTTTCTTAACGGCTAGCTCGGTGATCGCCCCAAGTTCGAGGTCCCAGTGTGCCCCACGGATTACGTGTAATTTTCCTCTTTGATCGACTTCATCGATCCAACATCTCAGGTCCATCCGAGCTCCTTTCACATAGTGGCTAGCGCGGCCACCACGAAATAGTGACACTTGTGTGTCTCAGGGCATCAAAGACGTGAGTCATCTGTTCTTCGTTTCCCAACCCTTGGCTTCTAAAATTCAGCCGGCCAAGGAATCTGAAGGGTTGTCCTCAAGGCTTGGGCAGCCTCATTCAAGGCCATTTGACCTTTATCGATTTTGTCGGAAAGAAGAAAAAACAAATGTATCATGCCGTCATATCGAGACAGGGTAACTGGGACACCGGCTTCCTGGAGCTTCCTTGCATAGGCTTCGCCTTCGTCGCGCAGGGCGTCGTATTCCCCGGTGATCACTAGCGCCGGAGGCAGGTCACGGAGGCTCTCGGCACGAATCGGTGAGGCATAGGGCTCCAACGCGTCTGCTTCCGTCCTCAGATAGTGGTTCCAAAACCAGCGCATCAGGTCGACGCTGGGACCGTAGCGGCTGCCGTTTTCGACGTAGGACTCCCGGGTGAAATCGGGCTCGATGACGGGGTAGATGAGTAGTTGGAAGACGATCGCCGGCCCGCCCAGATCCCGGGCCATGAGGGCGGCGGCAGCGGCGAGATTGCCGCCCGAGCTCTCTCCTCCGACCGCGATGGAACCAGGAATGCCCGCAATCTTGGCCGAATTCTCGGAGACCCATCGAAGAGCCGCATAGGCATCCTCGACGGCAGCTGGGTATTTACATTCCGGCGCAAGCCGATAGCCGACGGACACCACCACGCATTGGGTGCTTTGGGCCAGGTGGCGGCACGTGCCATCCGCCAGATCGAGGTTTCCCATTACCCAGCCGCCGCCATGGAGCCAAATAAGGACCGGAAACGGTCCCTTATTGGAGGGGGTGTAGACCCTTATCGGAATGTCCGACGCCGTCCCGGGGATACGGAGATCGTCGATCCCGAATATGGAAGGGCCGGGCTGCAGGGGCAATCGCCTGAGTTGGCGCACCTCTGCGGGACTCAATGTATAAAGTGGGGCGGTTTCCCGAGCTCTTACGTAATCCAGGACTTCCTGACACTGAGGATCTAAGGACATTTCGGTCTCTTCCGTCAGACTGGCCATCTATTCCGTTTCTGGCCATCGGGGATCACGTAACTTGAAGACGGAATGCCATCTCCGATTCTGAATTTCCCAAGCGGGATGAAAAACGCCTAAGCCCTTCCTTCGATGCACGGGGTTGGCGCAGGTTCCCAATTTGATGGACGGAAGCCTGGTACTCCCGCCATCAATGCGCGATCACGCCATTTGCTTCAGGGGCGGCATTTGGGACTGCGTTCCGGTGCGGTCCAATTCCTCCTCGAAGCGTCGGCGAATTTCGGGATCCTCGTCCTCATAATCGATCAGGGTTCCCCCATCCTTGATGGAAGTGAAAATCCCGCGTTCGGTCTTCTGAGCCGCGAGCTTCCAGGCCAACGGATAATGTCGGCTTCCATAGCGAATGGCCAATTGCCGACCAGGTTCATTGCCGGTGCAGAAATGCTGGTGGAACCATCCGCCAGGAGGCGCCACCAGCGACCCTTCACGCCATGAAATCTGCAGGATTTCATGTTCTTGCCCCGATTCGTAAGGCCGAGTCCCGGCCTCTTTCGGCCAAATGAGGGAGTAGCCTTCGGATTGCAGCATCAAAAGGACCGCCCCGGGACCGTGGTAATGGGCCTTGTTGTAATTGCCGGTGGGCCATTCCGCGAGATGACCGATCAAGGCATTCCCGGCCAATTCAAATTGAGTCGTCCTCCAGCCGGGTCCCTTGACTTCTTTCGCGTCGATATGGGCGTTTTTGACGTCCGCTATAAAGTTTGTGTCCCACAGGGGATCGATCCCCTTCATGTAGCGCTTGGACGATTCGTCAAAGAACGACTCGTCTTCGCCGTACCGATCCGTGAATTCAAATGGGCAATCGAAAATGAAATCCAGGTTGCGGAAGAGATCTATCACCATTGGTGCCGATGTCATCGCATAGTATCTGACCGGCTCCTGCGTGCCATTGATCAGTCGATGCCATGTGTTGAGTGGCGGAGCAAACAAGCTCCATTTGCCCCACTCGAAAGTGTGCTTTTCACCGCCATCCCGCCAAACCTGTGTGGATCCGTTGCCCTCCAGGATGCAAATCACTTCCTCGTACATGTGTTTTTCGGGTTCCAGGGCGCCTCCGGGAGGGATCTCGCCGACATACATTCCGCTCGTGCCCTCCATGCCATACAGCGCGATGAATGCCCCCTTGCCACCGCTCCGCCCCCAGGGAGCCAGCTCCACCTCGCGGATGTCTTCGATGCCAAACCCCTGGATGACGGGTATGCCCTCTGATCTCATCCATTTGAAATAGGCCGTGCTCTCATACGATTTCGCCAGTGCTTCATGGTTCTTCTGGGCTGTTTCGAATTTACTCATCGGATTCGTCCCCTTTGCAAAACGACATTACGGAGCTCGCGAAAACCAGGCTCCAGTCGCGTGATCCGAAAATGGTTCGAAGGCCATGGCCACTTCGTCTCGTCTCACTCGCCACTCCATAGCTTCCCTGTTTAGCGCCCGACTCCGAACTATTGAGACTTGAGGGCAATCTGTATTTGATCCTGAACGAACCGCAAGACACATCGACGAGTCACCGGCGCCCGCAGGAAACGGCGCCAAGAATGCTTAATTCCCGTCATCTACGTAAATACTATGCAATTTTTCCTTCATTATACCCGTTTGTCAAGACGCATACACGGTGGACGGGTCGTTTTGTTTGCCTTGGGTTCACGGCACCCGCCTTGCGGGGGCACGGCGGGCGGAATCGCCGCCGCAATCGTGTTCATTGGGGCGCAACGGTATTTTCAAGCACCGACCCAGGAGCAGCTATCCATCGACTGGGGGCGAGAGCACCGGTGTTCGGCAAAGAAGGAAGGGTCTGCGGCAGTGGACAATCCGCAGGTGTCGGCGAACGGATCCAGAGGCCGGACGCCGTTGATCGCGCCGTTGCCGCGCGGCAATAGGGCGGTGACCCGAGCCCAAAGGCAGATTGAAGGAAAACTTGCGTGGAATTACTATATATGACGGAAAAATGTTGGATTTGGAAACGAAACGTGAGTAGTGTGGGCCAACGGCGGAACCCGCTGCCTCATTGACCGGAGGATCGACGTGCGTTTGCTGTCCGAGGGGGCTCTGGCCGAATTGATCGATGTGGCCCAGATGATCAGCTGGACGGAAGAGGCGTTTTTGGCATTCTCGACCGGACATGCCAATGTCCCTTTAAGGTCGGAGCTCCTGCGCGATAGTCCAAACGGCGTCTTGTTCGCGATGCCGGCTATGGTTGGAACCGATTCGATCGGCGTGAAGGTGGTCGGGAGCGTCGAACGCCCGGACCAAGTCGAAAGAGCGACCACCTGCCTGATGCTTATTTGGGATGCCACTACCCTTGTTCCCCTTGGCCTGTTATCGGCGGATACCTTCAACGAACACCGAACCGCTGCAGCGCTAGCCGCCGCAACACGGGCGCTCGCCCGCCCGAACAGCGCGAATCATACGATTTTCGGTGCCGGAAAACTCGCTTTCGCTTCAGCGCTCTATATTTCAAATGTTTGCCCAATCCGGCGTCTTTTCATCGTTTCCCGCACCGCTGATCGCGTGGAAAAGCTCGCTGAGCGCTTACGGAAGAATCCACGCTTCGCCGGTTTGGAAGTGATAACCGGGGTGGACCGGGACGAAGCGGCGCAAGCGGCCGACGTAATTACCACCCTGACCACATCTGCGACCCCGGTTTTCGATGGTAAAACCGTGCGTTCAGGGACGCACATCAATCTCGGAGGCGCGTTTCGCCCCGATATGAGGGAAATGGACGACACGGTGGCGGCCAAGGCAGGGTTCTGGCTGGACCACCGTGAGAGCTGCACCCGGCGTGCCGGCGATGTCGTGCAACCGCTACAAAGTGGAGTCCTGACCGAAGACCGCGTTTACGGCGAGATTGGGGCCGTGTTCAGCGGCGCCGCGCCGGGTCGTCATTCCGAGCAAGAGATCACCGTGTTCAAGTCGTTGGGTGTGGCCGCCCAGGACGTATTTTTGGGGCGGCGCCTGCTCGAGCAAGCCGAACGCTCCGGGAAAGGGACGATTTTCGAAGAGCGGGATGCCTAGCCGACCAGTGAATTCGAACCTCCAGCCACGCACGAACCGATGGAACATCGCGCCGTTTATGGCCGCCTACCGTTTTTTTTGCGGTCGCGGGCGCGTTCATCGCTTCAAGGGGGAGCGCACCTGAAGGCTGGAGAGGCGTCGATAGCGACAGCGCCGTGGAGGCCTCTTCGTGACCGGATTGGGCATGACATTTAAGGAGCTTGGATTGTGATGATGACTACAATATCAGTTGAAAGCCTTCTGTCCAGCCGCGTGAGTAACTTGGCACCAAATCCCATCTCGGTTGCCAATGAGGAAGCCGCTCGACTCCGTCGCAAGCGTCAACAGATCACCAACTTCAGTATCGGCGAGCCCGACTTTGAAACCCCCGAGCACATCAAAGAGGCGGGCATGGCCGCCATTCGACGCGGCGAAACCCGCTATACGGTGCCCGACGGCAGGCCCGACCTGAAACTCGCCATCTGCGAGAAATTCAGTCGTGAAAACGGTCTCGAGTTCTCCCCCGAGCAAGTCACGGTGGGTGCCGGGGCGAAGCAGGTGATCTACAACGCCATGCAGGCCACTCTCGATGAAGGGGACGAGGTCGTAATTCCCGCACCATACTGGACCTCCTATCCCGAGATAGTCCTCTTGTCCGGTGGGTGCCCCGTGTTCGTCGAGTGCCCCTCAAGCGCCGGGTTCAAGCTTACCCCGGCCCAACTCTCGGCCGCCCTCTCTCCGCGGACCAAATGGGTGATTCTCAACTCACCAAGCAACCCGAGCGGCGCTACCTACACGCCCGCCGAATTGGAGGGCTTGAGCGAGGTGTTGTTGCACCATCCCAAAGTGCTCGTCTTGTCCGACGATATTTACGAGCACATTCTCTACGACGATTTTGTGTTCGATACGATTTCCCGTATCGAGCCCGGTCTGGAGGGCCGCACCCTGGTTGTGAACGGCATGTCAAAAACCTACGCCATGACCGGTTGGAGGCTCGGCTACGGCGGAGGGCCAAGGGAACTGATCTCAGCCATGGGAAACATTCAGGCCCAGGCCACTTCCGCGCCCTGCTCCATAAGCCAGGCCGCCGCCATCACAGCGCTGACGGGCCCGCAGGACGAAATCCCCGTTCGCCGCGAAATCTTTCGCGAGCGGCGGGACTTGATGGTCGAACGGATCGGCTCCGTATCCGGGCTGGCCTGCACGCGTCCCAGCGGGGCATTCTACGTGTACGTAGATTGCAGCGGGGTGATGGGACGGCGAACGCGCAAGGGAGCGACGCTGAACGACGACGTAGGGGTGGCGGTCTACCTGCTACAGGAAGCCCAAGTTGCCGTGGTGCCCGGCGCTGCGTTCGGGCTGTCGCCGTTCCTGCGATTTTCCTACGCTACGGCCACAAAGGCGATCGAAGACGGATGTGATCGCATAGCCCAGGCCCTAGACGCGCTAACCTGAGCCGATGGCGCAAGCAACGAGGTCCTCGACGGGACGCGACGCAGGGCCCTCAGCAAGTGACCTTGGATGGATGTTCCTTGATGTAATCCTGGATCAAGCGGTGGGCGACTTCGAGCCGCAGCTTCCTGTCCTCTTCTTCCGTGGCGGCCTCGGGAACACGCAATACCGTGTCGTTACAGTAGGTGGAAATGATTTCACCATCCTTGAGCTCGGTGGTGAGCGGTGGGTCCTCTCCGCGCTTTGCCACGTTTATCCATTCGCGGAGGCGTTTGCGCATGATCATGATCCCCCGATCGCTTTTGATCGGATGTTCAAGGGCGTGGATCGCGATTGGCCGCTGACTGACCTGTGCTTCGTAATCCCCGGGGAGACGTTGAGTCTCTTCGTAAGTCCGATTGGCTTGCTGACCGAATGATATTTTTGGCGGCTGCTCGGATTTCGGTATCCAGCTGCGGAAATGCCGCATCCGGAAATTGATCGTATGGGTGTCGTCCATGGGGACAGACCAAACTGTCGCTTCCGGGCCATTGAACGGATGCTCGCGGCTCCCGTCCTCCCCATTCAAACCGAAAGACCCCATATTCGGGAAGATGTTTTCCGCCATGCGTACCCAGATGTTTTCCTTCATTCTGCGGGCGTTCAAATAGACCATCCCAATGGGGGTTTCGACGAAGTCAATTTCCCCGAAGACCCTTGCGGCCTTTGTAAATCCTGTGCCTTCGGGGGAAATGGTGTGCAGCACGATGGCATGGAGAGGGTCCATAAAATTATCGCGGATCTGCAGCCAGTTGCAGGGCCAGATTGTTTTCGTCACGGAATCTTCGTGATCGAAGTCCTCGGTTTCCAAGATGTCGAACCGGGGAAAAGGCGGCCGTTTCTCCGGTGGCCCCAGATACCCCCATATGAAACCTGCATATTCCCGAGTCGGAAACGCGCCCTGATATAATTCATTTTTATAAGAATTTTCCCCGAACTCCGTCGGCATTTCGAGGATGCTCCCATCTATGTCAAACTGCCATCCATGGTAGCAGCAGCGAATTCCGGTTTCACATATAAGGCCATACTCGAGCGACGCGCCGCGGTGCGCACAATGCAACTCGAGGAGTCCCACACGGTTCCTCTTGTCGCGGAAGACCACGAGGTCCTGGTGCATGATCTTGATGCGCACTGGCAGGTCCTTGACCTCCTCCGAAAGGGCAACGGGGTGCCAATATCGCCGCAGGTACTCCCCGCAAGGGGTCCCGGGGGCGGTATGGGTGAGTTCGATGTCTTCATCCGGATTTTGGGTATGGTAATAGCCTGCCATGGGCTGATTCAGAAGCACGGGGTATTTTTTCGCCCTGGTGTCGTCCATAGCTATAGCTTTCTCCTTCATTACCGCGCTCGTCTCGCGCGGTCGATTGCCCCACTTTGTGCCCGACGGCAGATAGCCACGGTATAGAGATTAATTTCTGTCATCATTAAGTCATATATGCAAGTTTTCCTTCTTCGCGCTCCCTTTGTCAAGTGTGGAATTTCGTTGCATGGGTAGAGGCGCTGAGGCAGGTCGACGGTGCCGAAATCAAACAATTCCCGGTAGGTGGGATCGATGGCCCGGGCCGGAAGGGTGAAGATATGCGTTGCAATTGCCGTGTCCCTATCTACTTGATACTCCTATTGCATGCATCGGGGGGCGTAAGAGGCTTCTTGACTTCCGCCGAAAAATGCAGGAAAACTTGCGAAGAGAGTTTACCATGACAGAAACATATTTCGGCTCCGACGAACTTTTTCAACGTATCAAAGAATCGGCCGATCAGCTAGGCAAGGGGGCACGCTGTGTGGCGGAGCTCGTTCTCTCTCACCCCGAGGAGGTAGCCCTGCTGCCGGCGGCCAAGGTTGCAGACCAGCTTGGCGTGAGCGAATCGACGGTGGTCCGCTTTGCAACCGCGATCGGCTTCGACGGGTACCCGGCGCTCCGACTGGCGCTGCAGAAGCAGCTCCGGCAACATCTGAACCCGGTACAGGTCCTCAACCGATACGCTTCACAGTATGACGGCAAAGAAGCCGCTCAGCGCTCGTTCCAGGCAGACCTCGAGGAAATCGCTGCGACCGAACGGACATTGAATCCTGTGCAGTTGGCCGAAGCCGCCCGGTTGGTCGCGACGGCGCGAGAGACTTTTGTCCTCGGTTTGCGCGGGTCGTTCGGATTGGCCTATACGCTTTATCATCAACTCAATCAGACGATGCCGTCCATGCGCTTGATGGACCCGGGACGGGGCGAACCGGTTGATTATCTTGCCCATAGCGGGGCTCGTGACACCTTGGTCGCAATCAGCTTTCCTCGCTATACCCGTGCGACGGTGAATGCCGTGGAGCTCGCGTCAAAGCGAGGGTTACGGCTGGTGGCGATTACCGATGGTCCGCTTTCTCCTTTGGCCCAGCACGCTAATGTCGTTCTGGCCGGGCATTGTACGAAAAGAGCCTTTGCCAATTCGAACGTTGGGCCCCTCGCTTTGATCAACGCCCTTGTCAGCGAAATCGCGGTGCGTGATCGAGGCAGGTCGGCCAAGCAGCTGGCCAAACTGGACGAAGCGCTGCGGGAGGCCGGCGTGCTGTATGACAACAGCGGTCGCACCTAAGGTACCGATGGACGTTCAGAAAGGCGACCTGGAGTCTTCAGCTGCCGCGGAACCGGCGGCCATGTGGATTTCCGAAGAGCGACTTTGGGGGTTGCTCATGGAGGTCGCCCGTTTCGGAAAGACAGAAAACGGGGGGGTAAACCGTCCCGCACTGTCGAATGAAGATATTGCGGCCAAGAACTATTTGGTCCAATGGGCCCGAGAGCGAGGGTTCGGTTGCGTTCAGGACGAGATCGGAAACCTTTTCATCCGTCGCGAGGGTCGCGATCCAAGCCTCGCTCCCGTTATGGCTGGGTCGCACCTCGACAGTCAACCGACCGGCGGGCGGTTCGATGGGGCCTACGGTGTGGTCGCTGGATGCGAGGTGCTTCAGGCGCTCAATGATGCGGGATGTAAGACCCGGCGGTCGATCGAGGTTGTGTCCTGGACAAATGAGGAAGGAAGCCGATTCTTGCCTGGCGCCATGGGATCGAGCGTGTTTGCCGGGGTCCGACCTTTGTCCTCCGTATTGGATGCGAAGGACCATGACGGCGTCTCATTAGGAGAGGCGCTTTCCGTGGCCTTAAAAGCCGTCCCCATCGAAATGCGCCCATCGGTCGGCAGGAAGGTACACAGCTACATCGAAGCGCATATCGAACAGGGACCTCTACTCGAGGAAGCGGGCATTCCCATCGGTGTCGTAAACGGAATCCAAGGGATCCTACGGCTGGAAGTCGATGTCAGGGGCGAGGAAGCCCATGCGGGCACGACGCCGCGCCGCCTGCGCAAAGACGCCCTTTCCGCCGCCGTTTCGATCATCTCCGATCTCGAGCGCCTGACGAGCGACCCCACCGATGTTTTGCGCTTCACGATCGGCCGTTGTGAGGTCCTCCCCGGCTCCCCGAACACGGTGCCTGGTCGGGTCCAGTTCACTATCGACATGCGACATCCCGACGATGAGGTGCTGCAGGAGTTGGGTGATCGAATCCGGGCCGTTGCCGAAGCGGCTTCCAAGGGCTGCGCGGTAGGAATGCGCGAGATCTCCAATGCGCCGCCGACCCGCTTCGACGAAGGAATTCTCGCTCTCATCGAGCGATCCTCACAGGCGTTGGCATACCCGTCCAAAACCATGCCGTCCGGCGCCGGCCACGATGCGATGCATATAAGCAAGATCTGTCCGACCGGCATGATCTTCATTCCTTGCCATAAGGGTATCAGCCATAACGAGGCGGAGAGCGCGACGGCCGAGCACACGGTCAAAGGCGCCCGCGTTCTCGCCGAAACCTTAGTAGCTCTGGCCGAAAGATGACGATATGTATGGCTGGCGCGCTCGAATCGGATTGATCATTCCAAGCAACAATACCGTCATAGAGCCTGAGTTCGGGCGGATGATTCCTCCGGGCATCTCGGTCCATGCGGCCCGCATCTTGAGCAGCGGCTTGGAAGAAGATGCCATTGCCCGCATGGTCGATGCCTCGGACCGCGCCGTCGACGAGGTCGCGGCCGGCGACATGAGCGTCATCGCTTATGCGTGCCTGGCGACCAGCCTCGTCAAGGGGCCCGATTGGAGCGCCGAGTTTGAACATCAGGTTGAAGATCGAACCGGCAGGGTTGCGGTGACGGCCGCTAACGCGGTGATCGAGGCGCTGCGCTCGCGAAGGATTGCCAAAGTCGCCCTCGCCACGCCTTATCCGGATCGACTGAACCGACTGGCGAAGCCCTTTTTCGAGTGTGCAGGAATCGACATCGTGTCGCTGGAAAACATAACGGTCCAGAATTCCCTCGAGGTGTGCCGGCTCCCTCCGTCGGCTGCCTACCGTCTGGCACGCAAGGCCGACCAAGACAATGCCAATGCCGTCTGCATCCTCGCCACCGATTTCAGAACGATCGACGTCCTTGACGCATTGGAACGAGACCTTGGTAAACCCGTTTTTTCGACCAACCAGGCCCTTTTCTGGCGAGCTCTTGGTCTCGCCGGCGTACAGACCGGCGTTTCCGGATTCGGGTCGCTTCTGAGCGCACCACATCCCGTCTCAAGCGCTAACTGACTTGGACTCGCGCCATCGGGCCGCATGCCAAACCAACTGCAGGAAGGAAACCTAGGTCATGGCCTCTACTAGCTCTAGCCGCCATGACCTTGTGGTACGGGGGCGGCGTATCGTGACGCCTGACGGCACGAAGCCTGCCGACATCATCATCGACGAGGGGCGAATTACGGCATTGGTGCCCTACCGCTCCTGTTCCGGCGACCCCATGATCGACGCCGAAGACCGGGTCGTACTTCCGGGGGTGATCGATTCCCACGTACATGTTCGGGACCCGGGTCAGACCCACAAGGAGGACTTCGCGAGCTCCTCCGCGGCCGCAGCGGCTTCCGGTGTGACCACCATCATGTGCATGCCAAACACCGCGCCCCTGCTGAGCGATACCGAAGGCTTCGCGGCGACCATTGAAGCGGCGCGCCGGTCCAGGGTCGATTTTGCCGTGCAGGCGCTGGCGCATCCCGGCAACCTGGCCGAAATGGCGAAGTTGAAGGAATTGGGGGTCGTATCGTTCGAGATGTTTTTGGCCGGCAACCCCGACCTTCTGACCTGCGATAGACACGACCAGATGGCGATCATGCGGGAGGTTGCGGCCCTCGATGGTGTCCTCGGGCTTTACCCGGGGGATCCCGGAATCGTGGCGGAACTGACCTCCAACGGCCCGCTCGATGTCGATGCGATCATGCGGCGGCAGCCGTCGCTCCTGGAGGCCGGGGCGTTGCTCCAGGTATTGGCGCTGGCGGAGGAGGCCGGGTGCCGTATGCATTTTCGACAGATGAGCAGCGAGCTTTCCGCTGTTTCCGTGGCGTGCGCACGACGCCGCGGCCTCGCAAGCCGGCTCACGGTCGAGGTTACCCCCCATCATTTGGTCCTGACGACTGCAGAGTTTCGTCATCACGGGGCAAAGGGCTATATCATGCCGCCGCTGCGGGAAACCGAGGACGTCGATGCGCTGTGGAAGTCCCTGGGAAATGGAGAAATCGACGCCATCGGCAGCGACCATGCTCCTCATCATGATGGGGAGAAGGCCGACGGCGCCGAGGATCTGAGCAAATGCCCGCCCGGATTTCCTGGCCTGGAAACCTTCCTTCCCGTGGTTCTTACGGAAATGAGGCGTCGAGGCTTCGATGAAAACACATTTGCCGCTATGGCCTCGACAAATCCGGCGCGCATCTTCGGCTTGTTCCCCCGCAAGGGCGTGATTGCCCCCGGCAGCGACGCGGACCTCGTGGTCGTCGAGGAGGATGGCGAATGGCCGGTTTCCCCGTCCGAGTTCCATTCAAAGGCACACTATTCCCCCTTTGCGGGCTATCGGGCGCGCGAGCGCGCCGCGATGACATTGGTGCGGGGAACGGTGGTCTACGATGAAGGCGTGCTAACCGGTCCCGAGAATTTTGGAGCCCTGGTCCTGCCGACCAGGGCGCGGGTGGCGGCGTGACTCGATTACTATGCTGCCTTCCTCGAGCGGACGGCGACGGCGAACGCGTCGTTATCCATAAATTACCGCGTCTGTCCCCAGGCCCCGGTAAGGAACGGGGCTACGTCGGGCTGCGACCAGATTGGTATCATCGGATCGTTTTCCGCAGCCCTCGGGTATATCTGGTCCATGTACGGTCTTGACGCGCCCAGGGCATCAAGGGGAAACATATTCGACTGTTTCTTGTCTGGGGGGCCCCGGTCTTGATCGGTCGTTTCGACGGGGGACCACTTTGCTGAACACACCGCGCAGCCGCCGGGGAATCGTCACTTCGCCACATCACCTGGCAAGCCAGGCTGGCCTGCGGATTCTGCGAGAGGGTGGAACGGCATTGGAGGCGGCGGTGGCGACCGCGGCCACACTGGCCGTCGTCTATCCGCACATGACGGGATTAGGTGGCGACGGGTTCTGGTTGATCAGCGTGCCCGACCAGGAACCTATCGCCATCGACGCCTGCGGTGTCGCCGCCACGTCGGCCGATCTCGCGTTTTACCGCGGGCAACATTTGAAGGAGATTCCATGGCGTGGGCCCTTGGCCGCCAACACGGTTGCGGGAACGGTGGCGGGATGGCGTGCGGCGCTTGAGTTGAGCGCGCGCTGGAGCCCACGGATGCCGCTCGCGTGCCTGCTGGAGGATGCCGTCAGCTATGCGGAAAACGGGATTGTCGTGACCGCTAGCCAGGCAGAGCTTACCCGCCTCAGACTAGGCGATCTCCGCGATGTTCCTGGGTTCGCCGAGAACTATCTCGGTGCCGGCCAGGCTCCGCGACAAGGGGAGATCCTGAAACAGCAAGCGCTGGGATCGACATTACGCAAACTCGCTCAGGCGGGCTTGGACGACTTCTATCGGGGACAACTCGCGTTTTCCATGGCGGCTGATCTCCGACGGGCGGGTTCCCCGCTGGCGGTGGAAGACCTCCGAGGTTACCACGCCACAATAACGAAGCCATTGTCCGTGAGGATCAAGGGGGCGACGCTTTTCAATTTTCCGCCGCCGACCCAGGGCCTGGCATCCTTGATGATTCTCGCGATGTTCGAGCGACTTGGAGTCCGCGAGGCCGAAACCTTCGAACACGTCCATTCCATGGTTGAGGCCACCAAGCAGGCGTTTCTGATCCGAGACCGTGAGATCGGCGACCCGTCGCAGATGACGAGAGAACCGGCCGCGTTCCTATCGCCCGCCCTTCTGGACTCCCTTGCAGAACGGATAGATGGATCGAAAGCGATGCCATGGCCTGCGCATCCTTCCGGGGGCGATACGGTCTGGCTAGGCGTGGCGGACAATAAAGGTCGCATGGTCAGCTTCATCCAAAGCCTCTACTTCGAATTTGGATCGGGAGTGGTTCTGCCCGAGACGGGGATTGTCTGGCAGAATCGCGGGAGCGCGTTCCGGTGTGTGGAAGACGGACCGAACGCTCTTAAGCCCGGATATAAGCCGTTTCACACGTTAAACCCTGCCATGACCCACTTTGACGATGGGCGGCGGATGGCCTACGGCACGATGGGTGGCGACGGTCAACCCCAGTTCCAGTCCGCAATTTTCTCGCGCTACGCATTCTTCGGACAAGGCCTGCAGGAAGCTATCACGCGGCCACGGTGGTTGCTTGGCCGGTTGTGGGGTGAGGAGAGCACTACCCTGAAACTGGAAATACGGTTTGAGTCCGAAATGGTGGACGCCCTAAAGACGGCAGGCCATGATGTTGAGCTACTGGAACCGTTCAGCAGTAAGGTGGGGCATGCCGGCGCCATCGTCGTGAGTGGTGAAGGCCTACTGGAAGGGGCTGCCGACCCACGCAGCGATGGGGCTGTTGCGGCATGGTAGGTAAGGGCTAATAACTTTTGCCTCGTCTTGTTGGGAATGGAATGTGGAACTCGACAGGAAGACATATACGCGACCGGACATTGGGTTAATGATAAAATAAATATTTGGTAGACCATTGTCTCTACCAAAAATCCCATCCGGACATCGGAGTTTGACGGAGCGACGGAACGTGCAACGATCCGTCGGCGATGTTGGATATTCTGAGGTCGATCTTCCGGGCCCTGTGCGGTCGGGTTTTTGGCCGGTCGCTGCGAGAGGCCGACCTCCTGTCGCTCCGTCATCAGGTGACGGTGCTGCACCTCAGCTCGGACAGCGGCCGAAATTCACGCGATCGGACCGTCTGCTTTTTGCGGTCTTCTATCACCTGCAGCCCGGCATGCTTCCATCGGTCACGATCATTCGTCCCGAAACGCTGGTGCGATGGCATGGGGGTCGCCTGTTCTGGAAGCACAGATCTCGAGGCAAAGCCGGGCGTCCTCGTGTACCGGTAGAGGTTAGACGGCTGATCCGCCAGATCAGTATCGACAACCCGTTGTGGGGCGCGCCGCGCATTCACGGGGAGTTGCTCAAGCTCGGGATCGACGTCTGCCAGACAACGGTCGCTAACTATTCGGTTCGAGGATGACGCCCTGTTGCTACCAAAAATTTCATCCAGCTTTAGGGTCTGGTAGTGTCCTAATTTGAAGTCCGCTCCACCAATTCCTCTAGTGACCACAGCCGCTCACTGACACCCGCCGCCATGGCGGGCGTCATGCGAAGTGTCCGGTGCGTCCGCACGAAATTGTAGTGGGCGAAGTGAAGCGCCACGGCAGCCTCCAGGTTTTCCAGCTTCTTCGAGAAGGCATTGGTCAACCGCGTGAACCGGCGCATGCTCATCCGCATGCTGAGATTTTGCCGCTCAACAATTGACGTTGAAATGTGGTGCTTATTCGGGCTACCAGCGATCACAGCCTTTTCCTGCTTCACAACGCGGGGTGGGCTGTAGCGTCCGGGGCCAATGGGCTCGGCTTCGTAAAATTTAACCGCTTGGCCGTAGTCAACATTGGCACCGAAGGCCCGCTCTACAGCGTCAACGTAGGTGTTCAGGGCATCGCTCGAAAGCTGGACGCGATTGGCCAGGCGCTCCGACAAATCGCCCATGAAGGCTACGGCATGGGTGCGGGTGCGCTTCCCGACGCGATAGGTGGGGACCAGCTTCGTATCGGGGTCAATCGCCACGAACGTCCACATATCGCCAACGCGGGCGCGATCATCTTCCGGCGTGACCCAACGCTGCTTCTTTTGGACGTAGGACCAAATCTCATCAACCTGAATACGCTGGCAATTCAACTCACGCATATGCCGGTCCATGATATCGGCACAGCCTTCCCCGACCTGGACCAAAAGGCGGCAGATCGTGTCGCGGTGCGTATTGGTCAGGCGCTCGGTGGAACGGATGGAATTCCCCTCCACGAGACAATGGATGATCTGGGTACGGCGTTCAAAGTTGACTCTGTTCATAGCTCATTCTCCTATAAACAGAATTGTAGCCAGTGTGTAGCTACATATCAAGAAAAAGTTGACTTTGTAGGTACAAATATATCACAATTTGCCTGATTGGAGGTTGATATGAAGAACGAGACTATTAGAATCCGCGTTGACGATGCCGAAAAAGAAACGTTCGAACAGGCTGCATCCTTAGCGGGAGTGTCCTTATCGGCGTGGGTAAGAGAGCGTCTTCGAAAGGCCGCAAGATTAGAACTTGAAGAAGCGGGGCGGCAAATTCCGTTTCTACAACAACTCAGGAAACCCAATTAATGGCGGGAAAACGGCTAGGCATGAGCTTTGATGATCTCGGGTTGGCCACCGTTCTCGACCGGTACCAACTCGTCGTCCCACCCAATCAAAGGTCCTACGCGTGGGAAAGTGATCATGTGCAGACTTTGTTAGAAGATTTTAGTACGGCAAAACGGCGCGATGTTCCGACCTATTTTCTTGGTTCCATTGTGTTGACACACGGCGAGCATAATACGTTTGAAGTAGCTGACGGCCAGCAACGGCTGGCAACCGCAGCAATACTTATTGGTGCGATTCGCGATTATCTCCATGAAATGGGAGATTCAGGAGTGCGGGCCGCTGAACGATATACGTCAGACTTTCTACTCACGTATGATCCGCCAACGGAAGAAAACATACCGAAACTTCGTTTGAACTCTGTGGACGCGGATTTTTTTTCCCGCTGCGTTCTGCCTTCGCCAAGTGATCCTATTCGGCTAGAGAAACCCAATCCAACATCTAGCTCACATCATAGATTGATAGATGCTGTTGAGCTCGCGGCCCAACATGTAAGGAAAATTGTCGCTGAATATCCCAGACATCAACACACACAATTGCTCATCGATTGGATCGAATTTCTTAGAAATGATGCAATCGTCATTGTTATTGAAGTCCCAGAACATATTGATGCGTATCAAATGTTTGAAACCCTTAATGATCGGGGATTAAAAGCTTCCCAAATTGATATTTTGAAAAATGACCTAATGAAAAGAGCGGGAGATCGGAAGCAGGAAGTTGAGAATTATTGGAATTGGATGGTTGGAATTATCGAATCAATTGGCGACGATTATTTGATACTCGACTGTGTACGCCACCATTGGATCTCCATAAATGGCCCAACAACCGAAGCCGAGCTAGCCAAGAGTGTCAAAGAAAAAATTACCAGCCGCCAAAACATCGTTGATTATGCTTCTGGTCTACAAAGAATTTCTGGTGATTATGTTGCACTCCTAAATCCACTACATCATCCACGTTGGAAAGAATACGACCTAGAGGCTAGGGGATATTTGACGGTCATTACCAATGTTCTTGGCATCACACAAATCAGACCGTTGCTTCTCGCAGTCGTAAGAAGATTTTCCCCAAAGGAGGCCAAAGAAGCATTTCGACTTTTCGTTAGCTGGTCCGTTCGGTTCCTAGTGGCTGGTGGCGGTGGTGGTGGTGTACTAGATCGACACTATGGAATGCGCGCTAAAGAAATCACTGACGGACTAATTACGTCGTGCGCCCAATTGGCCGATCGAATGTCTGGAATAGTGCGATCGGACGAAGTGTTTGAAAAAGCTTTTCAAAGTCACAGCGTTTCACGCAATGTGCTCGCGAGGTACTATTTGCGGGCCTTGGAGCTCTATCAAACTAACGATCACTCCCCCGCTCTGGGGGGGGTGGACAACCCAACCGAATTCAACCTCGAACATATAATTCCGCAGAATCCGAGCGACAAATGGAACATCAGCGAAGCCGATGCCAGAAATTATTACAAAAGAATTGGGAACATGGTTTTGTTGGCCCCAACCCAAAATGTTGCAATAGGAAATCGAAAATTTTCAGAGCGGAAACCCGTCTATCAAACGAGCCCCTTATTGTTAACCCAAGAGATTGGCGAGTATGACGAATGGGGCCCCATTCACATTGAAGATCGGCAGCTTGAGTTAGCGAAATACGCAGTGAAAACTTGGCGACTTTGATTAATGGAAGAAAATCTATCCGAACTAGCATCGGCCATCGAATTGCAGCATGGCGGCACTGCTACATTTGTCGAATCAGTGCCGGTGAAGGAGGAATTCCAGGGCAAAACCGTCTGGGAGGGCACGGTCCATGTCTTTGACCTAGACGGCAATACCCAGTCCACCCGCGCCTATGCATGGTCATCCCCTATCGAGGGTAGCGACAAACGCCGGTTCTTCGCTGTGCTGCATATGGGTGGCATCAGATCGCCACAGGATGCCGTGCGGGCGGCTATCGTGGCGGAACACAGATCAGCATGGGGAGCAAACCAATGACAGTACGCGCACCTGGGTCTAACGCGCCCTTGCGCAGGCGCGAGCAAAAGGCCGTGAAGCGCCTTGCGGAGCTAACAGCCAAATACGTAGCAGAGGGCATGTCTGAGGCTGACGCGAAGAAGCGCGCCCAGGAAGAAGTGCGTGAAAATCCGCGTAAGGACTGGCGGGCAGGTTAAACAAGGTGCCCGTTCAAATTAGGACACTACCTAAGGTCTTGACCGTTTGACGGATTGTGCAACGATCCTCGACAATAGTTGATTTTCTGAAGTCGATTATCTGGGGTCTGTTCCGGCGTGTTGTTTTCGGGGCGTCGGCAGAGGCTGACAACCTGGTGCTCCGCCATCAGCTAGCTGTGCTTCAGCAACAGATTGGTCGTTGCCCAAAGCTCACCCCTTGGGATTGTCTGCTTTTTACCGCCCTGTATCAGTTTCATCCAAGCGTTCTGCGGTCGATTTCCATTGTGCAGCCCGAGACGGTGGTGCGATGGCACCGGGCAGGGTTTCGCCTTTTCTGGAAGTTCAAATCCCGTGCAAAGGTAGGACGGCCGCGGGGGCGGGGGGAAGTGAGGGCGCTGATCCGGAAGATCAGTATAGCTAATCCGCTATGGGGTGCACCGCGTATCCATGGTGAGGTGCTCAAGCTTGGTATAGATGTCTCGCAGTCGACGGTCGCGACCTACATGGTTAGAGGAAGACACCCTCCTTCACAGGGATGGCTCACCTTTTTGCAGAACCATGCCGCCGGTATCGCTGCAGTGGACCTATTCGTCGTCCCGACGATCGGCTTCAGGCTTCTGTTCGGTCTTGTTATTTTGAAACATGATCGCCGGCGGATTGTTCATGTCGCCGCCACATTCCATCCGACAGCCGAATGGATAGGCGGTCAGATCGTCGAGGCTTTCCCTTGGGACAGCGCCCCTCAATATCTGCTGCGGGACCGTGACAGCGCATACGGGAGGGTCTTCCGAAAACGCTTGTTTGCGATGGGCATCCGGGACCGGCCTGTTGCACCACGGTCGCCCTGGCAGAACGGATACGTCGAACGTGTCATCGGATCGATCCGTCGGGACTTGCTGGATCATGTGATCGTGATGGGCGAAGCGCATCTACGTCGGCTACTTCGCGCCTATGCGGATTACTACAACACATGGCGCACCCACCTTGGGTTGGAGAAAGACACGCCATTTGGGCGGCCCATTCATGACCGCGGCAGGATCACGCCGATGCCAAAACTCGGTGGTCTCCATCATGCTTATGTTCGGATCTGATATTTGGTAGGGACAGCAGACACGGAAGAAACAAGAAATACAGGGACTTCGCCCATATCAGTCCTGGAACACTCGCCGGGCGCTTTATGCGGACATTCTGGCACCCAGTCTACCGTTCGGAAGACCTGCCCAACGCCACTGCCAAAGCGGTCCGCTTGCTAGGCGAGGACCTCACACTGTATCGCGGCGAAACGGGAGTACCGCACCTTGTGGGGGCGCGCTGCAAACACAGGGGCGCTCACCTTAGCGTCGGTTGGGTAGAAGGCGATTGCATCCGCTGTTTTTATCACGGCTGGATGTATGACAAAGATGGCCAATGTGTTGAGCAACCAGCAGAGCCGAACCAATTTGCCGGTGACGTTCGGGTGCTCAGTTATCCGGTTCGGGAATATCTCGGTCTGATTTTTGCCTATCTGGGTGACGGTGAAGTACCCGAGTTGCCTAGGTATCCTGTTTTCGAGGATGACGATGCATTTTGCATGGTGAAAATCACCTATCGCGGGGTGAATTTTTTCCAGGATTTTGAAAACGGCATGGACCGCGTGCACGGTGGATTTGTGCATATGTCACGGCCGCGGTCCTTCGATGGGCGCGTCGATAGTCCTATGGTCCGTGCCGAGGAAGATGAATGGGGCCTGAAGACCATCGCGGAACATCCCAGTGGTAAGGTCGGTATTCAGTGCTTTGGGATTCCGAACAAACAACACATCAAAGACACATTCAGTGAGCGCGAGAACTTCATCTGGAAAGTCCCGGTCGATGACGAAAATATGGCCCATGTTCGAGTAACCGCCGTCAAGGGGGAGAAAGCGATAAAAGAAGAAAAGAAAAAGCTGGCAGAGCGGGCAAAGAGACCGCAACTCGACCCGTTCGAGCTTGCCAAGGAAGTTATCGCCGGGAGGTTGCAACGCGAAGATGTCGATCCCCTCAGTACAGAGATGGTGTACTTCGAAGACGCGATAGTTCTTCTGGCACAAGGCGTCATAGCGGAGCGCGAAAACGAGCATGAGTACCTTGGGGCATCGGACAATCCCATAGTCCTTCTCAGGAACATTTGGGAACGTGAGATGCGTGCGCTGGCGGAGGGCAAACGGCTCAAGCAGTGGAAATATAATCCCGATAAACAAGGGGGGCGGGTCAAGCGGGTGGGGTAACGACGAGTGTCAGAAACCCACAAACGTCGCCGATGTCCCGATAAAATCATCTTGATGAAGGGAATGGAGTGTACATGGCACCAAAGCTAAGCCTCGCGCTTTCCCATTACGACAGATTCGTGCCCCTATATGATGGAAACCTTCAATTTGAAGGTTTCGATGTGGACGTCTACCACGTCGGTCAATCCGTTATGGGACGCTATGGGAAGGACCGTCACGCGCGTCTGCTTCAAAATAGTGAATTCGACGTAGCGGAACTCTCTCTGTCCTCGTACGTGATGGCCCGCGATCGTGGCCAACCATTTTCAGCCATTCCGGTCTTTCCGCGACGGCTTTTCAGCCAGTCGCAGCTTTGGGTCAATGTTCATGCCGGTATCAATCGGCCAGAAGACCTTGTGGGGAGGAAGGTTGGATTAGGTACATTCCAGACGACTTTTTCTGTGCTGGCGATTGGCGATCTGTCCGAGGAGTATGGATTGCCCTGGCGCGAGGTCGAATGGTTTACGGACCGAGACGAGGTGGTGGCGTTCGACCCGCCTCAAGGGGCCACGTTGCGCCGACTGCCCGAGGGGCAAGATATTGGTGAATTGCTTGATCAGGGCGAGCTTGCAGCCGTCTTTCGCCCGCATCCCCCCAAGCCTGTCCTGCGAGGGTCCAAGAATATCAAACGTTTGTTCGATGACCCTCAAGGCGAAGAGGAGAAGTATTACCGAAAAAACGGCTTTTATCCAATTATGCACCTCATCGCCTTCAGCGACGACGTTCTTGACCGCTATCCCGGGGTCGCGGAGGCATTCTTCCAAACCTTTGAAAAAGCAGAAGAAATAAGCCACGAGTATTATGATGACCCTAATTGGTCCCGAATGGCATGGGGCAGGCTCTATTTCGAGAGAGAGCAAAGTATTCTCGGGAATGATCCCTGGACCAACGGGATCGTAAAGAACCGTCGGTATCTCGAAAGGTTCCTGAAATATTCTTGGGAACTCGGCTTGATAGGCGAGATCCCTACCGTCGAATCGCTGTTCGTAGAATCTCTCCGAGATACCTGAATAAGTTCCCTGTCCCTACCAAGAACCTCATCCGGTATAGATTTGGCTGGTGATTGGGGCCAAACTCTGGGGCGATGGTCGACGTTCTGAAGGTCCTGGCTTATTTCTTCTTAGGTTTTTTCAAGTCGCGGTCGCGCCTTGAGGCCGAGAATTCCGTCCTTCGCCACCAGCTTGCCATTGCCCTGCGTAGGGCCCCGGGACAGCTTCTCTTGAGGCCCACAGATCGGCTGATTTTTATGTGGCTCTATCGAATTTGTCCTCGCGCCCTTGACGCTCTGGTCGTCGTCAAGCCGGCAACGGTGATGCGTTGGCATCGGGCCGGTTTCGGAGCCTATTGGCGAGGGAAATCAAGAAATCCTGGCGGACGACCGAAGGTCGAGGACTCGATTAGAGAGCTGATCCGGGTGATGAGCCGGGACAACCCGCTGTGGGTTGCCCCGCGCATCCACGGCGAGCTTCTCAGGCTCGGTATAGAGGTCTCACAGACCACGGTGGCCAAGGACATGATCCGAAGAACTGGTCCCCCATCACAGGGGTGGCGCGCCTTTCTCCGCAACCATCGGCCGGAGATCGCCGCCCTTGACCTGTTTGTGGTGCCCACATTGGGGTTTAGGCTCCTGTATGGGCTGGTCATACTTCGCCATGATCGGCGGCATTTGATCGCGACTGGGGTGACCGCGAACTCCACTGCCGAGTGGACCGCCCGGCAACTGACCGAGGTTTTCCCCTGGGAGACCGCACCTCAATTCCTGATCCGCGATAACGACGGCGCCTATGGAAAGGCCTTTACTGAGCGACTGGGAGCCATGGGCATCCGAGATCGGCCCGTGGAGCCAAGGTCTCCATGGCAAAACGCGTATGTCGAGAGGCTAATCGGATCGATCCGGCGGGAATGCCTGGACCACGTCTTAATTCTGGGCGAGAACCACCTGTACCGGGTCCTCAAGGCCTATGCCGATTATTACAATAGTGATCGGCCTCACCTCGCTTTAGCGAAGGATGCTCCCAACTATCGCCCTATTCAGCGCCTGGGCCCTATCGCGGCACGACCAATCCTTGGGGGCCTGCACCACTGCTATGGGCGGATGTAGTTTTCGGTAGGCACAGGGGGCAAGTTCAAAATCATTCTGGACTAACATAGAAACCGAACCGATTAGTGGGGGCTGGGTCAGCATGATTTCGAATTTTAGGTGAGCCGGCCATTACGACTTAGTAATTTTTTGGGAGAATTGATGTGAGTACTAGAATTCAGAAGACGGTGAGTCCCTCAGCCTCGAAGAAGCGATCGAAATACAGGGATTTCGCCCATACGGGCCCCCGAACGCTGGCTGGCCGCTACATGCGCACCTTTTGGCAGCCAGTGTACCGCTCGCAAGACCTTCCGCCGGGCGATGTGAAACCAATCCGGATTCTCGGAGAGGATCTCACTCTCTACCGCGGTGAATCGGGCGCGGCCCATCTGGTCGGCTTCCGCTGCCGGCACCGGGGCGCGCAGCTTTCGGTGGGCTGGGTGGAACAGGACGAGATCCGCTGTTTCTACCACGGCTGGAAGTACGATGCGCGGGGTCGTTGCACGGAGCAACCAGCAGAGCCGAAGCCGTTCTGCCGGGACGTCAAGATCAAGAGTTATCCGGTGCAGGAATACCTGGGGCTGATATTTGCTTTCTTGGGAGAGGGTGAGCCGCCAGAGCTTGAGCGGTATCCGAACTTCGAAGAAAGTGAGGTGCATCTGATCGTCCGCCCCAAGGACCATCGCGGATACAACTTTTTTCAGGACTTCGAGAACGGTATGGATCGGGTCCATGGCGGTTTCGTGCATCGAACTCTTCCGGGATCCTTCGACGGCCGGACCGACAGCCCGCTGGTGCGCGCCGAAGAGGACTATTGGGGGCTCAAGACGTTCGGCGAGCATCCAAGCGGCCGGGTAAGCATCCAGTCCTTTGGCATGCCTAACAAGCAGCACATCAAATTCACTTTCGGGAAGGAGGATCGCGGCCTCGATGCCATGGAGGTTCTGACGTGGAAGGTGCCGCTGGACGATGAAAATACCGCGCATCTGGGTGTGCAAGCGATCCGGGGTAAGCAAGCCATTGAAAAGTTCCGGAAGGCGGAGGCCGAGCGCGGGGCGAAACCGTTGAGCGACCCGTTCAAGCTCGCGGAGGAGGTAATTGCGGGGAGGCTCCGTCACGATGACGTCGATCCGGAGAGCACTAACATGGTTTGGTTCCAGGACAACATCGTGCTGCTCGCGCAAGGTGCCATTGCTGATCGCAATACCGAGTACCTCGGGGCTTCGGATGCCCCGATCGTTCTTTTGCGCCGCATCTGGGAGCGAGAGATGCGCGCCTTAGATAAGGGGCGGCCTCTCAAGAAGTGGAAGTACAACCCCGCACAGAAGCTCCGAAAGCAATAGGCACGCGGCTACGGTCAAGACCCGACTGCCAACGCAGGAGTTGCGGGCCATCTTGTTTATCCGAGTCGGGCCAGCGAGTTCAGCCCACTCTTCCTCCGGCGACGAAGATGACTTGGCCTGTGATGTGCGACGCTTCATCGCTGGCCAGGAATGCGACCGTGGCCGCGATCTCATTCGCAGTGACTCGTCCGGATAGATAGATGCCAGCCAGGGGATTCAACCGACGAACGTCCTTCCGCCATTGCTGGTCCGATACCGGGGCTTCACCCATGCTGCGCGGAACGACACGCTCGGTGTGCTCAACGCTGCCAGGCGCCACGCAATTGACCCGGATCGCGTGTTCCGCCAACTCCATCGACAGGCACGTCGTCAATGCATGTACTCCGCCCTTGGCAGCTGAATAGGGCACACGATAGATTTCGCGGGTCGCGATCGAGCCAATATTGATGATCGAGCCGCTCCCCCGACGCAGCATCACCGGCACAACGGCGCGGCAGCAGCGGAGGGTCGGCCACAAGGATCTCGAAATCTCCTGTTGAATTTCTTCGTCCGAATATTCCCAAAACGGCTTAATCCAGATGGTTCCTCCGACATTGTTGACGGCGATATCTATCGACCCGAACGCGACGAGCGTTTCCTCCACCATGTGATCCACGCCGTCCTTAGTCTCGAGATCTGCGCCTATAACGGTCGCAACGCCACCTGCCGTGGTGATCAAATCCTGCACGCGCCTAGATTCTTCCATTTCGCGATCCACGAGCGCGACTTGTGCGCCGTCGTAAGCGAGCCGCAAAGCGATGCCGCGACCAATCCCCTGTGCGGCCCCTGTGACAACAGCGGTCTTCCCCTCGAAAGGCTTCATGATAATTTTCCCGTATTCGCTCCATGCTCTCCGTACATTACCGAAAAAAGCGATCAGCCCTTACTCCTGAATTGGGGCGCCACTGGCCTTGCCAGCGTTTTGCAGCGGACACCATACTGGCAAAGTATTGCTCGGCTATGGTCGAGAGCATCCAAACGTTGTCAGAGTCCGTTTGAGAATTGCCTCAATGACTGATCCTTCGCAGGAGCAGGCTTCCCATGGCGACGTGGATCATGGCCTCGGAGACGTCTATGCGCTGCTCGTAGTCGCGTACCAGGCGGCGCCAGCGG
>Ga0326597_10000783_pt1 | contig 54336 bp, 50 predicted proteins | sample RVTome_12_FD_203789 | JGI IMG/M metagenome (GOLD analysis project Ga0326597, IMG submission 203789) | Soil microbial communities from uranium-contaminated site in the Upper Colorado River Basin, Wyoming, United States - RVT100D185 | ecosystem: Environmental > Terrestrial > Soil > Contaminated >... | reverse complement strand
CTGATGGTGGTCAAGGACTGCCCCGAGTTCCACTACTTGTTCTGGGGGGCGATCAAGGCCGGGCTCGTTCCGGTGCCGCTCAATACGCTGCTGCGCGCCAACGACTATCAATTCATGATTGAGGATTCCGGCTGTGCCGGCATGGTCTATTCGCCGGAGTACGCGGCCGAGGTCGAACCGGCCCTGGCCAAGGCGAAGCACAAGTCGAAGGTAACCTTGCGTACGGCCGGCGAGGGGGAGAGCCTGCTCAGCCGGTTGCCGGACGTTTCGGCCGACCTGGCGCCGGCCCCGGCCAAGGCCGAGGACGATTGCTTCTGGCTCTATTCCTCCGGCACCACGGGCACGCCCAAGGGCGCCGTGCATGCGCATCGCGACATGGTCGTCACCAGCGAATTGTATGGCGTCGGCGTCCTCGGGATCCGCGAGAGCGACCGGTGTTTTTCCGCCGCCAAGCTGTTCTTCGCCTATGGCCTGGGCAATGCCATGACCCTGCCGTTGTGGGTCGGTGCGCAAAGCGTCTTGTTGCCCGGTCCGCCGAACCCGCAGAGCACGTTCGATATCATCGAGCGCTACAAGCCGACCCTGTATTTCGGCGTGCCGACCCTGTATGCGGCGCAACTCCGTGCGCTGAGCCAAGAGTCGCGCGATTTGTCCTGTCTGCGCGCCTGTGTCTCGGCGGGCGAGGCGCTGCCGTCCGATATCTTCCGGCGCTGGAAGGAGCAGGCCGGGTGCCTGATCCTGGATGGCATCGGCTCGACCGAGGCCCTGCACATCTTCATCTCGAACCGGGCCGACGACTATCGCCCGGGCTGCAGCGGCCGGCCGGTGCCGGGTTACGAGGCCATCATTCTGGATGATGCGGGCAAGGAAGTGCCGGCTGGCGATAGCGGCCACCTGATGATCCGGGGCCCGTCGACCGCCAAGTATTATTGGAACAATCCGGAGAAGACCAAGACCACGATGGTCGACGGCTGGCTCAACACCGGCGACACCTACTATCGCGATAAGGACGGCTATTTCTACTATTGCGGGCGCAACGACGACATGCTCAAGGTTGGCGGTATCTGGTGCTCGCCCTTCGAGATCGAAGCGAAGCTGATCGAACATCCCAAGGTTTTGGAAGCCGCGGTGGTCGGCCGGGCCGACGATGACGGAAATGTCAAGCCGGCCGCCTTCGTTGTGCTCAGTGATCCGGAAGATTCCGGCGACGATTTGTCGGAGGAGCTTCGCCAACACTGCAAGAGCGGGCTGGCCAAATACAAATATCCGCGCTGGTTCTCCTTCGTCGAACAGTTGCCCAAGACCGCGACGGGCAAGATCCAGCGTTACAAGTTGCGTTAGGCAGAAGCAATGGTGACGCCCTGATGAAGGACAAGCTGGTTCCCCTCCGCGAAGCGATCGCAGAGCAGGTTCGCGACGGCGACAGCCTGGTGATGGGCGCCTGCCTGGAGCCGGATATTCCCTTCGCCGCCACCCACGAAATCATCCGCCAGGGGAAACGCGATCTGGATATCATCGCGCCGATATCGGATGCCTCGACCGACATGATGATCGGCGCCGGGTGCGTGGCGCAGATCACTGGCGCCTGGTGCGGCAACGTCTCCGGCGGTCTGGGCCACAACTATCGGCGCGCCTTCGAACAGGGAGAGCCGCGGTCGCTCAAGGTGCGCGACCATTCCAATTTTTCCCTGGGCATGGCCTTGCTGGCCGGAGCGCACGGCATGCCCTACGTGCCGATGCGCTCGATCCTGGGTTCCGACATCCTGCGCTCCAACCCGGCGTTCCGGGTGGCCGAAAACCCTTTTTCGGCCGGGTCCGAACCGATCGTCCTGGTGCCGCCGCTGATTCCCGATGTGGCGATCCTGCCGGTGCAGCGCGCCGACCGCCATGGCAACAGTCACCATTGGGGCAATTCCGGTCTGATGCAGGAGGCGGCCTTGGCCGCGGACCGTCTGATCCTGCTGGCCGACGAGATCGTCGATCCGGCGGTCATCGCGTCGGATCCCGGCCGCGTCCTCTTTCCCGGCTATCTGGTAACGGCCGTCTGCCATATTCCGGCGGCCTCTCACCCGTCGCCGATGACCGGATGCTGGCGCCGCGACAATGCCTTCTTCCACGATTACCATCGCCAATCGCGAAGCCGCGAGGGCTTTCTCGCCTGGCTCGACGAGTGGGTTCTAAGTCTGCCGGATCATGCCGCCTATCGGGCCAAGCTGGGCCGGCAATTGGATGATCTGCGGATCGCGGGTGATGCGCCCTCGGTCGTGGCGAACTACGCGGCGGAATGAGAGATAGATGAACTATTCGACACAAGAGTATTCGACGCAAGAGTTGATGATCGTTGCCGCGGCGCGCGAAATTCGCGACGAGGAGATCGTCTTCGTCGGCATGCGTTTGCCGATCACCGCCTATGGCGTGGCCCGGCTGACCCATGCGCCGAATGCAGTCGGCCTGTTCGAATGCGGCATCGCGCGTTATGCGCCGGCCGGCGGCATGCTCTATACCATGGCCGATCCGCCGAATCAGCTTGGCGCCGCCTGGACCACGGGCCTGATCCAGGTCATGGGCCAGTTGCAGCGTGGCCGCGTCGATGCCGGCTTCATCGGCGGCGCGGAGATCGACCGTTTCGGCAACATCAATACGTCCTATGTCGGCGGCTACGCCACGCCGCAGGTCAAGCTGCCCGGCTCGGGCGGTGCAGCCGACATCGCCGCCATGGCCAAGCGCCTGATCGCCATCATGAACCACGAGCGCCGGCGCCTGGTCGAGAAGGTCGATTATGTGACCTCACCCGGCTATCTCGATGGCGGCACATCGCGCCGTGACGCGGGCCTGGCCGGTGGCCCGTCCGCCGTGGTCACGGATCGGGCGATCTTGCGCCCGCACGGCCCCGACAACGAATTGCACCTGGCAACGGTGCATCCCGGCCACAGCATCGATGAGATCCGCGAGCATACCGGATGGGATCTCAAGCTGATGCCGGACGCCGGCGAAACCCCGCCACCGACAAAAGCGGAGCTGGCGGCGTTGCATACCATAGACAAGGACGGATTCTGGCGATGATCCCGCATTCAATGCACGATGGATGGATGCTAGAGTGGGGGCAGGAATGCCAGTGATGAAAGCCTGACGCCAATCTCGGCGTTCGGCAAAATGCAATTGGGAGGTATGAAATGATCAAGAAACAAAGTTTAACCACGACCCGACGCCGTTTCCTCACCGGTACGGCGGCGGCGACCGGACTGGCGGTGGCCGGAAGCGCCCTGCCGACGCGATTTGCCATTGGCGCCATGGCACCGATCAAGATCGGCATTCTGCTGCCATATTCGGGCACCTATGCCCAGCTCGGCAATGCCATCACCGATGCCCTGAAACTGCGAATCGAACAGGCCGAGGGCAAGTTGGGCGGTCGCGGCGTGGAATACGTTGCCATCGACAGCGAGATGTCGGTGCCGAAAGCGCCGACCAACACCGAAAAGTTGATCAAGAAAGACGAAGTCGATTTCCTGGTCGGACCGGTTCATTCCGGTATCGCGGCGGTCATGGCCAAGATCGTCGGTGGCCGCGAGACGCCGATCATGATCGTGCCCAACGCCGGCTCGAACGAAGTGACCGGCGAGTTGTGCGCGAAGAACATCTTCCGCACCTCGTTCAGCAATTGGCAGCCAGCCTATCCGGGCGGCGAGTTGATGGCCAAGGAAGGGCATAAGACGGCGGTCACCATCTCCTGGAAGTACGGTGCCGGCATCGAGATGATGGGCGCCGGCAAGGATGCCTTCGAAAAGAACGGCGGCAAGGTCGTCCAGGAGATACTCATTCCCTTCCCGCAGGTCGAGTTCCAGGCTCACCTGGCCGAGATCGCGGCGCTGAAGCCGGACGCGGTGTTCGCCTTTTTCTCCGGTGGCGGGGCGACCAAGTTCCTGCAGGACTACGCGGCTGCGGGCTTGAAGGACAATATCCCGCTCTATGGTCCGGGCTTCCTGACCGAGGGTGTCACCAAGGCGGCCGGTGCGGCGGCGGAGGGCATCAAGACGACGTTGCACTACGCCGATACCCTGGATACCGACGCGAACCGGAATTTCCGCGCGGCGTATGAAAAGGCGACGGGTCGTAGCGCCGACGTGTTCGCGGTTCAGGGATACGATACCGGCAGCCTGCTGCTGCAAGCCGCTGCCGCGGTCAATGGCGACATCTCGGCCACCGCGGATGTCATCAAGGCCATGGAAGCGGCGACCTTCCCGGACAGCCCGCGCGGCGATTGGAGGATGTCCAAGTCGCACAACCCGATCATGGACATATATCTGCGCCAGGTCGTCGACGGCGAGCAAAAGCTGCTCGGCGTGGCGGCGAAAGCGCTTGAGGATCCGGCCACCGGCTGCAAGCTGATCTGATCGGCGATCATTTCGGCCTTCGGCATCGCGCCGGGAGATGGTGTACCTTGCACTGCCTCCCGGCGCGGTTCGCCGGGCGCCACTTTGAGCTGGCACGATGGACATCGCGATCTTTCTGATCCAGGTCCTGAACGGGGTTCAGTACGGCTTCATGCTGTTTCTGGTGGCCAGCGGCCTGACTCTCATCTTCGGCGTCATGGGGATCATCAATATCGCCCACGGCGCTTTCTACATGATCGGAGCCTATCTGGCCTTCTGGCTGACCGGCGTCGTCGGCAATTTTTTCCTGGCCATCGTGCTGGGCATCCCCCTGATGGTGGCGATCGGCTATGCGATCGAACGCTTGGCGATCACGCACCTCTATCACCGCGATCACCTCTACCAAGTGCTGCTGACCTATGGCCTGATCCTGATCTTCAACGAGACGCAAAAGCTGTTATGGGGCACCGGGTTTCATAGCGTCCGGGTGCCGGCGATCCTGGCCGGATCGGTGCCGCTGACCGAGACCCTGGTGTACCCGCACTACCGCCTGTTCATTTCCGTGGTCTGTCTCGCCGTCGCCGCCGGCATGTATGCGGTCATCAGCCGAACCAAGCTGGGCATGATGATCCGGGCCGGCGCCAGCAACCGCGAGATGGCGCAAGCCCTGGGCATCGATATCGGCAAGGTCTTCGCCATTGTCTTCAGCCTGGGCGCGGCCCTGGCCGGCTTTTCCGGCATGATCGGGGCGCCGGTCAGCTCGGTCTACCCCGGCATGGGCGACGAAATCCTGATCGTCTCTTTCGTCGTGGTGGTGATCGGCGGGATCGGCTCTATCAAGGGCGCCTTCGTCGGCGCCATGCTGATCGGCCTGGCCGACACCTTCGGCCGGGTGCTGCTGCCCGAGCTTGCGGCCATGGTGGTCTATTCGCTCATGGTCATGGTCCTGCTCTGGCGGCCGCAAGGGCTGTTCGGACGCCCGGCATGACAAGGTCGCAGTCCCTGGCCGGTCTCCTGTGCGCGGCGGTGCTGGGCCTTGCGGTGTTTCCCTGGTTCGCAGGCGAGTTCTACATCGGCTTGATGATCCGGATCATGATCCTGGGCATCTTCGCGATGAGCCTGGATTTCCTGGTCGGCTACACCGGCTTGATCAGCTTCGGCCACGCCGCCTTCTTCGGCCTGACTGGTTATATCCTGGCGATCGTCACGCCAGAAAGCGGCCCGGTCACGCTGTGGTACGCGCTGTTCATGTGCCTGTCGGGTTCGGCGATCGCCGCCTTGGCGATCGGCTGGGTGTCGGTGCGCACCTCCGGCATCTACTTCATCATGATCACGCTGGCGATCTCGCAGATGTTCTACTATTACTTCAATGAGAGCGTCGAACTCGGCAGCTCCGACGGCATCTTCATTTTCCATCGCCCGATTGTCGCCCTGGGTGAGCTCACCCTGATCGATCTGGGCGACGAATTCACCCTATACTATTTCGTCCTGGTCAGCCTGGCCGGGTCGTACCTGGCGCTGATGATGGTGCTGGGCTCGCCGTTCGGCAAGGTCATCCAGGGCGTGCGTGTCAACGAGGCGCGCACCCGGGCGCTCGGCTTCGCGACTCAGCGCTACAAGCTTGTCAGCTTCGTCATCTCCGGCACTTTGGCCGGATATGCCGGCTTCCTGGAGGCGACCCACACCGGCTTCGTCAGCCCGGCGACCCTCGGCTGGCATGAATCGGGCACGATCTTGATGATCGTCATTCTGGGCGGTATCGGCACGCTCTATGGGCCGGTCCTCGGCGCCTTCGTCATGGTCTTTCTGCAAGACAAGCTGCAGGAGTTTTCCGAGCTCTGGCTCCTGATGATGGGTTTCTTCGTCGTGGCCGTGGTGCTGTTCCTGCCGCACGGGATCGCCGGCCTGATCGCCAGGCTGGCCGGCGCGCGGCCGGCCAACGGTGCCGAGGAAACCGGCCAGGACCGCAAACCGGCGGTGCCGGCGAAAGCGGGTGGGGCCGCGGACGGCGGAGGCGCGGAATGACGGCGCCGATCCTGCGGACCGAGCAGCTCACCAAGAACTTCGGCGCCATCTTCGCGGTCAATGTGGTCAGCCTCGATTTCGCGCCCGGCCAGGTGCACGCTATCATCGGCCCGAACGGCGCCGGCAAGACGACCCTGATCAATCTTTTGTCTGGCGACATACAGCCAAGCTCTGGCGCCATCACCTTCAAGGGTCACGACATCACCCGGGCCTCCGCCGACCGTGTTTCGCGCCTGGGTGTCGGGCGCAGCTATCAGAAGACCAACATCTTCCCGGATTTCACGTGCGAGCAGAACTGCTGGCTGGGCGCGCAGTCGCGCCTGCCGAGCTCCATGCGATTCTTATGCGCGGCGGCGCGCTATCGTCCGGTGCGCGAGCGCACGCAGAGCGCGCTCGAGCTGTGCGGCCTCGGTCATCGCGGCCAGGCGATCGCCCGGACCCTCAGTCATGGTGAGCAGCGTCAGTTGGAGATCGGCATGATGCTGGCGACGGAACCGGAGCTCTTGCTGCTCGACGAACCTTTGGCCGGCATGGGTAGCGAGGACTCGGCAGGCGTGATCGCCTTGCTCAAGGGTCTGGCCAAGGACCACACCTTGATTTTGATCGAACACGACATGGATGCGGTCTTCTCCATCGCCGAGGCGATGACCGTGATGGTCGATGGCCGGGTTCTGGCCAGCGGAACGCCGGAGGATATTCGCAACAATTCGGAGGTGCAGGACGCCTATCTGGGAACCGGGGAAGATCACGAATGACCGATGTTCCGATCCTGGAGGTCACCGACCTGCACACGTACTACGGCGCCAGTCACGTATTGCATGGCGTTGACTTCTCGATCCGTCGCGGCGAGTCGATCAGCCTGATGGGCCGTAACGGCATGGGCAAGACCACGACGATCCGCAGCATCTTCGGCCTGACCCCGCCGCGCCGGGGCGAGGTCAAGATCGACGGCCGCGCCATCACCGGCCAGACGCCGAATCGGATCGCCCGGGCCGGCCTGGCCCTGGTGCCGGAAGGGCGGGGCATCTTTCCCAACCTTTCGGTCGAGGAGAATCTGGTGATGGCGGCGCGGCAGGGGCATGCCGGCCGCGGCGATTGGACCTTGCGGCGGGTCTACGAGACCTTTCCTGCCCTGACCGAACGGCGCGGCAACATGGGCAACCAGCTGTCCGGCGGCGAGCAGCAGATGCTGGCGATCGGGCGCGCCCTGATGACCAATCCCGATCTACTGGTGCTCGATGAGGCGACGGAAGGGCTGGCACCGTTGATCCGCCGGGACATCTGGCGCGTGATCCGGCAGATCAAGGATACCGGCATCGCCACCTTGATCGTCGACAAGGACATCAAGGCGCTGCTGGGGGTATGCGACCGCTGCTTGATCCTGGTGAAAGGCGAACTGGTCTATGGCGGCGCGGCCGCCGAGCTGGCCCGGGACCCGGAGGTTCACATCCGCTATCTCGGCGTTTGAGACGGCGGCCGGGTGAAATTGATCTTGCCTTCCGGCAATAGATAGAGAACCAGGGCCTCCCCGTCGGTCACCGTCGGGTTATGGGCGGAGCCGGGCTCGTAGACGCACCATCCGGCGCCATTGCCATCGAACTTGGCGGTCGGCGTGACCGGCATGGTGAGGCAGATCTCACCGTTCGGATGGGAATGGTGCGGCCCGACGATGTCCCGGAGCTGCACCACATCCACGCTCAGATTGCTGGTCTCCGGCGATGGCTCGACGACCCGGCCAAAGCGGCGGCCTTCAGCGCCTTGGTTGCACATCCAGCCGGCGGCGATGGCGTCGTGGCAGGCCGCCTCGATGGCTTTCACCGCGTTGCTGCCGGCCGGGAATTTGCGGTTCAGAGTGTCGGCCAGGGATTGGTCGATCGTCTGCCCGGCGACGGCCTTCATGACCGGTTTCATCAAGCTTGTGAATTGTCTCTGGTCCATGTTTGTCTCCTTCTTTGTCGAGCGGCGCTCCCCATGCCTCAGGCGTCGCCGCAGTCCTTTTGGTAAGACAGGATTCGCGCCCGGAATGGCTCCGGTACCGCGGTCGGCTTAAACGCCGGCCGGGCGATGAAACAGGCCACCAGGATGGCCCGGTAGTAATCCGTGCCGTTGCCGTCGTGCCCGGTCAGCTCGAAGGTGATCGAGCTGCGGCCGAGTTTCTTCACCTTCAGCGCGGTGATCATGTCGTGATCCGGCGCCGGGGCCGCCAGGAAATCGATTTCCGCGCGGACGGTCGGCGCCCCCATGTGCATCTCCTGATTCAGCTTGATCCAGGGGATGCCGAGAACATCGCGATACCAAGCCTCCAAGGTCTCCATGGCGAAGTCCAGCACGCGGGGCGTATAGATGATCCCCGCCGGGTCGCAGTCGCCCCACTTGACGGTCTGCGTCATCGTGTAGGGCCGCGCCGTCGAGAGCCCGGTTGTCGTTGTGTGCGTGGCCCGATCGTTCACCTGTGATCCTCTCCCTTGGGTCGCATGGCCCAGGCATATCCCATCGATGTCCCGACGGCAAAGATGGCTCGATCCCGGAAAAATACAAGCTCGGCCGGAGCCATCCGAGAGGCCGCGCATCAGGCTTGGCGCCGCCTGCCAGTCGGCCATTCCAGCCGGCCGTTTAGCCATGCGGTGCCTTGACTTGAGATAATATACGCATTATCGTACTAAAATACAGTTTATTTCCAGGAACCGGACGATTTTTTCGAGGACTGGGTTCATGAGCCAATCACCGAAGGGCAAGACACGCCAGTTGAGGCCGGAGGATCTGGAGCGCGTCGTCAACATCGATCGCCGTATTACGGGGCGGTCACGCTCGGTCTTCTTCGCCAAGCGTCTTCAGGCGGCGTTGGACAACGTCAAGGGTTTCATCGCGATGGCGGCGGAGACGGATGGCAAGCTGACCGGCTTCGCCATTGCCCGCCTCCAGGACGGCGAATTCGGCGATACGTGCCGGGTCGCGACCCTGGATGTGATCGGGGTCGATCCGGATCGCCAAAACCGTGGCCAGGGCAGTCTGCTGCTGCACCAGATTACGGAAGTCATGGGCAAGCTCGACGTGCATGAGCTGCGCACCCAGGTCGGCTGGCGCGAAACCGCTCTGACACGCTTCTTCGCGGCTAGCGGGTTCTCTCTGGCCCCGCGCCAGATCCTGGAACGGTCGACCGCGCGCATGGTCTGGGACCAGTCCACGGCCCGCCAGGCGGGCGACGAAGACGAGGATGCCGGCGCGTCGCGTATGGATGCCGGCGTGCCCGACTACAGCGATACCGAAGCGGGCAACATAGGGGCTCTGGAGCGCGATAAGGTGCTGGTCCGGTCGCTTGCGGCGGATGACCTGGCCGCGGTGATCCGGATCGACCGGAAGCTCGTTGGGCGCGATCGCACCGCTTTCTTCGAAGCAAAGCTGCGTGAAGTCATGCACGAATCGGGCATCCGGGTGTCGCTGACCGCCGAGGTCGACGGTCATCCGGTCGGCTTCATCATGGCGCGGGTCGATTATGGCGAGTACGGCAGGACCGAGACGGCCGCGGTCATGGATGCAATCGGGGTCGATCCCAGCTCCGGGCACCAGGGCATTGGCCGTTCCCTTATGTCCCAACTCATGATGAATCTCGGTACTCAACGGGTCGAGACCCTGCGCACCACCGTGCGCTGGAATAACTTCGGCCTGCTGCGCTTTCTGGATGGGGCCGGGTTCGCGCCGTCGCAACAACTGCTCCTGAGCAAGCCGGTCGGCTAGGGCATCCGGCCAGAACCTAGCCGTGCAGGGATTCGTACTTGGCCTGCAATTCTTCCGGCGACTCCACGAAATCGGGATTGATGACGATGCAATCCGCTGGACACACCAGCTTGCACTGCGGTTCGTCGTGGGCGCCGACGCATTCCGTGCAACGCAGGGCGTCGATCACGTAAATCGGATCGCCAAAGGTGATGGCGTCGTTGGGGCAGGGCTCGACGCACGCGTCGCACCCGGTGCAGTCGTCGGAAATGATCAGAGCCATGCGGTGAACCTCCTTAACTCAGGATGCCAGGGGGAGTTGTCCGAGGCGGGCCAGCTTCTCGTGCCGGAAGGCGCCCCAGATGGCCGCGCCCATGGCGCCGGCGTAGATGGAATCCGGGTGACTCTTTGCAGTCACCTTCAAGCCTTGCGCCGCGATGCTGGCCTCGATGGCAAGCAGCAACCCTTCGTCGAGCGCCAGCCCGCCGGTGAGCAGTACCACACCCTCGGTCACCTTGGTGGCGCGCAGCAGCTTGACCAGACGGTCGGCCATGGAGTCGTGAATGCCGCGCAGGATATTGGCGGCCGAGATTTGCCGCGACACCATGTTGATGACGTCGGTTTCGGCCAGCACGGCGCAAATGCCGCTGACCTTCTCCGGATCGTCCGCCGTCTTCGACAGGGCGCCGATCTCGTCCTGGGAGATGCCGAGGTAACGGGCGATGTTTTCCAGAAACTGGCCGGAGCCCGAGGCGCACTGGCTGGTCATCTTGTAGCCGAGCACCTTGCCCCGTTCATCGATGTTGATGGCCCGGCCGTGCAGGGCGCCGATGTCGAGGATCGAGCGCGCTTCCGGATGCAGGAATATGCTGCCACGGGCATGGGTGGTCATGGAATAGAAGTGGCCGGTGGTGAAATCCAGCGTTTCAGCCTCGCCGGTGCTGGCGATATAGGCCAGGTCGTCGCGGGCCAGGCCAACATCGTTCAATATGCCATCGAAAGCCTCCGCGGCCAGCTTGAAGGGATCGCGCTGGCGGATCCGCTCGGTCCGCTTGCCAAGGCATTTCGTCTCGTCGTCTTGCACGTCGAAGACCACGACTTTGACGCTGCCGGTGCCGACGTCCAATCCCGCGGTGAGTGTCATGATCTTGCGCTCCCTCAGTTCTTGACCGCGCGCCGCGCGAATGTCGCGGCACCCAGTGCGCCGGTGTAGATCGAGGCAGGATCGATATTGATCGTGACCTCGCCGTAGTTTTCCTTGACCAGCTTCTTCAATTCGCGCACCGCGGCCTCGTTGTTGGCGACGCCGCCGGTGAAGGTGAACTCGTCGGTGATGCCGCCCGAGCGGGAGATGATCGACATGGCGCGCAGAATGATGGCGCGGTGCAACCCGGCCAGAATGTCTTCGCGCTCCTCGCCGAGGGCCAGGCGATCGCGTAGCTCGGCGCCGGCGAAGACGGTGCACGTGGAGTTGATGCGCACTGACTTTGTCGACTTCATGGCCAACGGCCCCAGCTCGTGCAGGCCCATGTTCATCTCGTCGGCGATGTAACCGAGATACCGGCCGCAGCCGGCGGCACAGCGGTCGTTCATCTGAAAGTTTGCGACAATGCCGTCGGCGTCGACCTGAATGCCCTTGGTGTCCTGGCCGCCGATATCGAGCACGGTGCGCGTGCCCGGGTACATGACGTGGGCGCCCAGGCCGTGGCACAGGATTTCGGAGCGAATATGCTCCTTCGGGAAAGGCAGGGTGACCCGCCCATAGCCGGTGCCGACCACATAGGTCTCTTCCATATCGACCGCCAATGTCTCGTCCAGGTGCCGGCGCAGGACATCGCGCTGCGGCGCCAGTGCCGGCATATCGTCGATGACCCGGCCCAACGCGCGGCCGAACTTGTCGGTCATGCCGCCGCCCGGCGGGCGGTTCTCGACCTCGATGATCGCCTTGTCGTAGACGTTCAGCAGCCGGTCGAACGGCATGCCCGCCTCCTTGGCCACCTCCTCGCCGATCTTCATGACACGTGAGCCGGCGATGTCGCGGAAGAAGTCGGATTTGCGCTCGCCGCCGGGCGCGTACATCTCCGGCGCTTCCGCGCGGATCCGGTCGAACACCGTGGTCAAGGCTTCCAGCAGCACCTTCTTCACGTCCGCGAAACGGGGCCCATCGACCAGTTCGGCACAGGTATCGCGCAGGTCCTCCAATTGCTCCAGGAACTGTTCCAACCGAAAGTAGAGCTTGATCCGGTCCAGGAAGACCTTGTCCACCGCCAGATCCAGGCCGTACTCCTTCAGCGCCCGGCGGAACAAGGTCAGGCGGGCAGAGATGATCGCCTCCTGCTTGGCCACCGACGTCGCCGTCGCGTAGTTGGAGCGGGAGTTGGTAATGCCCTGGCCCAAAGGCCGGCGGTCATCGTCTAGCAACATGGCCTTGGTCGTGGTCGATCCGAGGTCGATACCGATGAAGGTGCGCATTGTCCGCTTCCCCTCTCAGGCCGCCGCCGGGGTGCCGCCGCTGCGCTTTTGCTCGATCATCTGGAAGTAACTTTCCAGCCGGTTCTTGATGTTCGAGGCGGAGAAATAACGCGGGTCGACCAGATCGGATTCAATGAAGGCGGCTGGTTTTCCGGTGCGCCGCTCGATCTCGCGCATGATTAGCAACTGGCCGGCGGAAAAGCTGTTGCAGCTCTTGATGGAGTTGATCAGGAATCCGTCCGCCTGATATTCCTCCATGTAGTTCTCGATCATCTCGACCCGCTGCGGCAGGTTGCGGTTCGTATAGCAACCGAGGCAGTAGTCCGCCAAACTTTCCAGCGGGTGATCGGGATCATGGCGGAAGCCGAAATCATAGACGCCGCCGACCTTGGTATAGGTGCTGGCGACGACCACCGCGCCGTCGTCATAGAACATCTTCCAGAACTCGCGGAAACTGGTCCAATTCGGCGGCCCTTCGACGACCAGGCGGAACCGTTCCTCGGTCATCTCGCCTTCGGGGGTGATCGGACCTTTGCCGGCGGCAATGCGTTGTTCGATCTCCGTGCGCAGCAGATCGTAATACTCGACCGCGTCCGGCGTGCCGCGGAATGCGGTGAAGATTGGGCCGATGTAATAGACGCCGCCGAAATAGGCATCGATCGGCGACGGCTTGTTCTTGGCGCTTTGCAGGACCCAGACCAGGTTCTCCTCGGCCTTGGCTGAATTTCGCAGATATTCGCGCAGGCGGTCGATATCGAACTTGACACCGCTGATGCGCTCCATGGCCGGGATGACTTCTTCCTTGATCTGCTTGACGACATAGTCGCGCATGTTCTTGGTGATCTTGCCGTCACCCTCGTAGGGAACCTGCAGCATCACCGTCTCGCAGCCATACTGGTCGCGCAGCAACTCGAACCACTTCATGAAGGTGAAGCAGCCGGTATAGGACAGCAGGAGGAGATTGGGCGCCGGCAAAGGCTTGCCGTTCGGCGCAATCGCGCCCTTGGCCATGTTGCCTATATCCGCCTTCACATAGGTGCAGACGTCCTCGGAATGGCCCATCTTCTCGGCTTCCATGATCAAGGCACCGGATTTCTTGCGCATGCCATTCTGGATGGCGTTGATTTCCGGCAGGTTGTTGAGCATGTCGAAGCACATGATCAATTCGTTCAGATTGCCGGGAACGTAGGTTGAGACAACCTTCGTGCCTGATTCGCCGGCGCTGGTCAGCAGGTCGTAGTTGCGTGCGATCATCGCCTTCTGCTTTTCCATCGAAGGTTCTTTGACGACTTCGGCCGTCGCGCTTTTGGTGCTCATGCTGCGCTCCATAGTTTGATCGAATCGGCGAAAGTGCCCGCCTGCTCCCGGATCGGCTGCATCTGGCCGGAATTTTCGGCGTACTTGAAGGCGATGTAGGGGATGTTCTCGCGCGACAAGGCGCGCGCCAGCATTGGCCGGTCGAGCAGCGCCGGATCGCAGAAACTGGGCGCGGCGAAGATGACCCCCTCGGCGCCGCGCTCGCGCACCGCGTCGATCAGGTACTTGCCCTTGCGGGCGCCGTCCGGTTCGTACTTGGCGGCGGTTTCGGTCGAGTGATGCAGAAACGCGTGCGCCAGGTTGGCGACCGGGTCGCCTTCAAGCGGCACGTCCTCGAGAAGCCAGCGGGTCACCAGCATGAAATCGTCGTCGACGATGTAGCAGCCGGACATCTCTATGGATTTGATCAGATTGATCGGCGGCTGCTCGCAGAACGATCCCTGCATGATGATGCGGCAGTTGTCGCGCATCGGCCGGTCGGCCGCCTCGGCCGCGGTCAGATAGTCCTGCATCAACTGGCTGTGCTCTTCCACGGGCAACAACATGCCGGCTCGCATCAGAAGGTAGACCTCGTAGGAGCTTGCCTTCCACGGCGCATTGGCGCGAAAGGCATAGACCTGGTTCACCAGGCGGCGATTCTCATTGTACACGGCGATCGAGCGGCGGATGTCGTCGTCGACGATCTTGCGGCCGGCGACCTCTTCCAGGCCCTCTTTCAATTCTTGCAGTTCGTTGATGTAGTACTCGCCGCCCAGATCGTCGCGGTAGTTCTGCGGCACGTCGAAATAACGCACATAGACGCCCGGCATCATCAGCTTCCACATGCCGGATAGATTGCGGATCACGTCGCAGATGCTGGGGAACAGCATGCCGTCGACAAAGTCGAGCCGCTTGGTTACGGCCAGCTCGATGGTGGAACGCGGTATGCGGCAGATATAGCTTTGGTAGTAGGCATCGCCATGGATGACCTCGAGCGAATCGCCGCCGCCCAGGACGCCCAGGGCGAGCATGCCGCCGGCGTGGATCAGCTCGCGCGGCACATAGACCGGCATATAGCCGATCACCTTGCGGCCCGGCGCCGCCGCTTTCCATTCCCGTACCGCGGTGAAAGTGAGATCCTCGAACAGCGCCTGGCAATGGTCTATGATCTCGGTTGTGGTCTTCACGTGGCCTGTGGTCATGGCTCAGAGGCTCCCCCACTTTGGCGGGCGTTTGTCGACGAAGGCCTGCAGACCCTCGACGGCGTCGGCCGTTTTCATTAGGGTGTCGAGATAGAGAGATTCGACCTGCTCGATCCTGGCCTTGATGCGTTCGGCGAAATCGCCCCGCGCGGCGCGTACCGCCAGGCGCAAGGAATTGGCGCTGAGCCCGGCCAGGTGTGTGTCGAAGTAGGCCAGCGCCGCGGCTTGCGGATCGTCGGCCACGGCGGCAACCAGGCCCCAGTGCAAGGCATCGCTCGCGCTCAAGCTGCGGCCGGAGAGCAGCAGATCCTCCGCCCGCGCCTGGCCGATGCGCTCCGGCAAAAGACAGCTCGCCGCCGGGGCAAAGACCGCGAGCTTGATTTCCGGTTGGCCCAGCTGGGCATCCGGTGCGGCGAAGATCAGGGTGCCGGCCGCCGCCACTTCCAGGCCGCCGCCCAGGCACTGGCCGCGCACCGCGACCAGGATCGGCACCGGGCAATCGACCATGCGGCCGATCAACGTGTGCAGGCCGCGCAGCATGGCGGCGCAGCGGTCCGGCAGGTGCTCCTCGACGCTGGCTCCGAAGCTGAAATGCGAGCCTTCGTGATCGAGCAGGATCGCGGCAAGGCTCGGGCGCGGGAGGTATTCGTGCAACGCGGCATCGAGTGCGGCAATCATGGCGGCGTCGATGATGTTCGCTTTGGGCCGCGCCAGACGCAGGCGCAACAGCCTCTCGTCCCGGTCGAGCCAGACGGTGAGGGGGCTGGCGCTCATTTCGGCGCCTTGGGCATCAAGCTCTCGGTTAGCTCCGGCGTCCACGGCGTGCCCTTGGCCAAGGCCTGGCGCAGGGTGATGAAATCGATCTCCCGCCCGGACTCCTTCGTACCCTCGTTAAAGGCGCGGAAGCCGGCCCGCGCCTCGGTCATCATGTTGAGCGCCAGCCAGGCGCGCGAACCCACCTTGTTGCGGTTCCAGGCATCGAGCTTTGGCTTGCGCAATTCCTCCAGGGTCTTGGTGGTGCAATCCGGGAAGGTCAGCAACAGCTTGCCGCACAGTTCCTCGATCTTGGCATCGAGCAGGCTGAGATCGACCTCTCCACGCTTCATCAAGGCTTTGCCATCTTCCAGATCCTGGCCCGATTTGCTTTCGCCATAGGCGATGCGGCCTTGCTCATCGACCATCCGGTCCACCCAGACCAACGGGTTCGGCACGAATGCTCCGTCGACCCGCAAGGCTGGAACGATGTCGGTGAGCAGGCCCAGGCGGTGTGCCTTGTGCGCCGAGAACGGTTCGCACAGAACGCCGGAGACCATGGCCTGTTCGCAGCCGATCATCAGAGGCAGGAAATCCGTCGATCCGCCGATCGGCGCCGAGCCGTGCTTTGGGCCGGCCTGACCGAACCGGGCCAGGTCCTGCGCCACCGAGAAGTCGCAGGCCATGCCGATCTCCTGGCCGCCGCCGATGCGCATGCCGTTGACCCGGCAGACCACCGGCTTGTCGCAGGCCAGGATCGCCGAAACCATGTCGTTGAACAGGCCCATGTATTGCCGGTATTCCTGCGGATTGCCGGCATAGTACTCGGCGTATTCCTTGGTGTTGCCGCCGGTGCAAAATGCCTTGTCGCCGGTTCCGGTGAAGACCACGGCGACCACGTCGCGGGCATTCGAAGCGGCGCGGAAAGCCAGAATCACACCCTTCACCATGTCCGTGGTGTAGGAGTTGTATTGCTTCGGGTTGTCCAAGGTGATCCAGGCGTTGTACAGGCCAGCGACGGTTTGGCCGTCCGGCCCAGTGACCGGGCGCTTTTCGAACAGCACGCCGGGAACCACCACGTGCGGGACCAGATCATGCGCGGCCAGCCGGGCCGGGGCGGTTTTCTGCGTGACGGTTTCGACGGTGCTGTTCATCGTTCGGTCCTTCGTCGCCTATGTCGCGTTTGGCACCATGATGGCGCGCCGCTTCAACTCGTGCGCATGGGCCGCCTGAAAAATCCGGTTGATGTCGGAAAGCGGATGGCGCTCGATGAAGGGCTCCAGGCGGACCTTGCCGTCGAGCACCAGGTCGAGCGCGCCCGGGTAGAGATCCGGCGGGCAGCCCCAATTGCCGAGCGCCCGGGCATGGAAGGCCATGAGGTTCGACAGGCGCACCTCCACCTTGTCCATGGTGAAGCCGACCACGCCCAGAGTCGCGCCGTGCACCAGCAGGCCGAACGCCGTCTCCTGGCCGGCTGCGGTGCCGGAGCATTCGAAAATGAACCACTCCGTTGCCGGCAGGCCGCGTTCCTGGGCGAAGGCCGCAACGGCTTTCTTCAGGTCGCGGCCGCCGATCTGGCGCGCGTTGAGGGCCAGGGCGGCGCCGTTCCCGGTCATGGCGGCCAGCTTGTCGTCGTCGACGTCGATCGCGACCACCGTGGCGCCGAAGGCGGCGGCGATCTGAACCGCATAGCCGCCGACCCCGCCGACCCCGATGACCACGGCCAGGCTGCCCGGCGTGACGCCGGCCTGCAGCACCGCCTGGTACGGCGTGGTCACCGCGTCGGCGACCACCGAAAGGTCGGCCAGGGTGAGGCCGGCGGCTCTCAATCGCGCCTCGTCGACCGCGCACAAGCCGAGGGCCGGTACCGTCACATGACTGGCGAAGCCGCCGGCGATGTCGTTGCCGGGCATTTTCTGCTTACGGCAGATGGTGCCCTTGCCGCGCCGGCACAGATCGCACGTGCCGCAGGGAATGACCGCCGACACAATGGCCGCCCGGCCCAGCCAGGATTGCGCCTGGGCGCCGGCGGCGATGACCCGCCCGCTGATCTCGTGGCCGAGGGTTAGTGGCAGCGGGTGGTTGGTGCGCACCCCATCATAGAGGTAGCCGAGATCAGTATGGCAGACGCCGCATCCGGCGACTTCCAACGTGACCTCGCCATCGGCCGGTGGTGCCGGTTCGAAGTCCCGATATGCCATCGGCGCGCCAACGGCGGTCATCTGCCAGTGATATGCGGCGCCGCTCATGCCTGGCTCTCCATCGCTGCCGCTTGCCGATCAGCCCATGCGGCCTGTCCCGCCCGACCGCACTCTCAGGGGGGCAAGCAAGCCTCCAATCGAGTTTAATCAATAATAACGTACCGTAATACCGATTAATGAATATGTCCACATTTATTTTGCAGCCTTTGGCGAGGCCGCCGGGCACACGGGGTGGCGGGTGCGGGCGCCCGGGCTATCTCTTGGGATATTTCCCGGAGGTTCTTTCCGGGGGGCTATGAACCGGGGATTATTCCTGGTGCATGGGCGGGTCCGGGTCTTCGGCCCAGTTGGCCGCCGGTTCCGGGTATTTGGCCAGCCAGGTCTTGACCAGCGCGACGTGCTCCCGCTCTTCTTCCGCCAATTCGCGGGCAAGCGCCTGCACCGAGGCGTCGCCGCCGCTCTCCAACACGCCGGTGTAGAACTCAAGGGCGCGCTGTTCCGCCCGCAAGGCCATGCTGAGGGCGTGATGCGGGGTCATCATGTAGTGGGCTTCGCCGATGCCCGCGGTTTCAGGCGCTTCCGCGCCGGGCCAGCGATACTCCCAGGGCGACAGCCGCGGCAACTCCATATCGCCGACCCGTTCCAGGATCTTTTGCACATGCAGTTGCTCGATCTGCGCCATCTTGCGGAACAGCGCCGCCACCTCGGTGTTGTTATGCACGTCGAGCTGTTCGGCCAGGTCCAGATAGCGCTCGTGCGCCTCGCTTTCCATGGCGTGGGCGTGGGCCAGGAGATTGGCCACGTCGGCGATGCCGGGTCCTTCGGTCATGGGCGTCTCCCACGCACCGCGGTCATACCGCGAACTGCCGCTCGATCTCGCTGGGCGTTGCGGGCGCGGTTTTTCGCGGCGGCTGATACGGTGCGCGATTGCCGGTATAGAGAACGCCCAGGTTGAAGCCGTCGTCGGTCATCAGGCGCCGGGCGGCGCTGCCGATATCGTGGGTCGGCGAAACCGGGGCCGGCCGCACCATGGTGCGCCATTCACGCTGATCCGGCCGGAAGGTGACACAGGGACTGAGCACCTCGACGAAGGAAAAGCCCGGCGTCTTGATCGCCTCGACGATCAGCTGTGCGGTGCCGTTCGGATCGCCGGAAAAGCCGCGGGCGATGAAGTTAGCGCCGGAGGCAAGTGCGATGACCAACGGATTGAAGGCGCGCAGGCCTGTGCCACCCGGGGTCAAGGCGCTGTCCCAATCCGGCTCGGTGGTCGGCGAGGGCTGTCCTTTGGTCATGCCATAGACCCGGTTGTCCATGACGACGTAGGTGAGATCGACGTTGCGCCGGCAGGCGTGCAGGAAATGGTTGCCGCCGATGGAAAAGCCGTCGCCGTCGCCGCCGGTCACCACGACCGTGAGGTCGGGCCGCGCCAGCTTCAAGCCGGTGGCCAAGGCGGTGGCGCGGCCGTGTACGCCGTGGAAACCATAGGTGTTGAGATAGGCTGGAGCCCGCGACGAGCAGCCAATGCCGGAAATGACCGCGATCTGTTCCGGCGGCAACTCAAGCTCGGCGAACGCCTTGGTGATGGACGAAAGGACCGTGAAATCGCCGCAGCCGGGACACCACACCGGCTTGACGTCGGATTTGTAGGCGCGCGCGGCGCTGGCCGTGACGGCTGGGGTGTTCATGCGGCACTCCACTTCGCGATCTGCTCGACCAGTTCATGGGGCCGCAATGGCAGCGGCCCGGGGCGATGGTAGGAGGCAACCGGGCAAGGCAGGTCGAAATAGCCCTTCAGATAATGGAAAAACTGCGCCGAGTGGCTTTGTTCGATCACCAGCGCCCGCTTGACACCGCGCAGGGCCGCGGCCATCCGCGTTGGCGAGGCGGGCGCCAGCAGACGCGGCGCGATCAGTCGGAATACTTGGCCACGCGCGCGCAAGCGGCTGAGAGCCTCGCGCACCGGGCCGGCGGCTGAACCCCAGGTGATCACCGCCAGCTCGCTCTCGGCGTCTCCCGCGATATCGGCCCAATGGTCGCCGTACTCGAAACCGAGAATCTTGTCGCGCCGTTTGTCCAACTGGCTCATGTGATCGGCGACTTGGCTGGACGGCATGCCGCGTGGCGTGTGCTCCAGGCCATCTGCCGTGTACTGTCCGCCGGGCGTTCCGGGGATGGCCATGGGCGACACGCCGCCCGCTGCCAGTGCATAGCGCTGATAGCCGGCCGCCGTGGACTCGGTGATCTCGGCAGTCAGGCGCCGGGTGGCGAAAGCCAGGTCGGCCGGTGGCTCGATGATGGCGCGTGACTGGCCGAGAAACTGATCCGACAAGAGCAGTGTCGGCACCTGCATAGATTCGGCCAGATGCACCGCCCAGTTCGCGGTGAAGACGCAGTTCGCGATCGAGGTCGGCGCGACCACGATGTGCGGCGCATCGCCATGCAACCCGAACAAGGCGATGTTGAGATCGCTCTGCTCCGACTTGGTGGGAATGCCCGTCGATGGTCCGCCGCGCATCACGTCGATCACCACGATCGGCACTTCCGAGGCAACCGCCAAGCCAATCGATTCAGTCATCAGGGCCAGGCCCGGCCCCGAGGTCGCGGTCAGAGCCGGCGTTCCGCCGTAAGAGGCGCCGATAATCATATTGATCGAGGCCAGCTCGTCCTCGGCCTGGACCAGTGTGCCGCCCACTTTGGTCAGGTTGGCGGCCAGCCATTCCAATACCTCGGTCGCCGGCGTGATCGGATAGGCGGCGACGAAGCGAACCCCGCCGCGTATGGCGCCCAGCCCGGCCGCTTGGTTGCCGCTGATTTGCCAGCGCCCGTGCCCGCTGTTTGCCGCCGCCGGCAGACGACGATCGAAACCCACACCAGCCGCTGCGGCGATGCCCGCCTGCACCGCGGCCAGGCTGGCCTGCAGCGCCGTGCTCCGCTTCGACCCGAGGACCTTGGCAAGGGCCGCTTTCAATGCGTCCTCGGCCAATCCGGTCAAGCCGGCGACCAAGCCGAGGGCGATCATGTTCGGCCGCCCCTGGGGAATCTCCTTGGCCATGTCTTTCAGGTGCAATTCGACGATGCGCGCGCCGGTCTTGACGATGACCGCGGGCGGCGGGCCATTGGCCGGATCGGCGATGACCAGGCTGTCGGTCGCCAGAGGCAGTTCGACCGCGAAGCGCTCGATGTTATGCCAATCCAAGCCGATCAGAATGTGGAACACATCGTCCTGCGCCTCGACGTGCTGCGCCGACAGGCGGACCATGGCGGCTGCCTCGCCGCCGCGGATCTGCGGTCCGGACGAGCGCACGAACAGGCCGTAACATCCGGCCCGCGCCGCGGCATCCAGCAGCATGGCCCCGGCGGTGATCACGCCGGCGCCGCCGCTGCCGGTCAGGGCGATGCTGACGCTGTTGGACTGGCTGCCATTCTCACTCATTTCCGCGCACCCCTCGCCGCCGATTCGCTCCGTTTCCCGGCCGGCTCAGCGACCCTCCGCATAGGCCAAGGCCAGTTGCGAATCCTCGTCGCCGTCCAGCAACTGCTCGATCATGGGCAGGAAACCCATTTCTTCTTTCTGGATGTGGAAGATCGTTCGTTCGATCAATTCCAGGCCAAGGCGCTGGAACTCGCGCCAAGTCTCCTCGGTAAAGCCATCCTGTTGCGCGGTCTTGGCCAAGCCGGCAACGGCGCTGCCGACCTCGCGGATGGCTTCATGCTCGCCGGCCAGGAAACGGCCGATGTCGGGCTCGCCGTGGGCGGCGAGACGGGGGAAGAGATGCTCCTCCTCGAAGGCGAAATGGTGGGTGCTCTGCGTTTCCACGCTGGAGATGACATCGGTGAGCAGCTTCTTCAGGACACCGTCCTGACCGATCGACGGGTGAGTCCGGCCCTGACGCTGCAACACGCCCTCGAGGCACTCGAGGCGGGCGATCTCAGCCATATGCTCATCGTGCAGAAGGCGGGCGATTTGTGAACTGTAGTCCATGAATTCTCCTGGGAGCTCTCCCAGCGTCTTGGCGATGGCCGCTCTGTTTGACGTTTCCGCGATGTCTCTTGGTGCCGACCCTCACCTTCTTGACATGCCGCGCGGGCGGGGGTAGCGTAATTACGTAAAACGGTACGTTAATACCAAATTAGATTTCCGTCAAGCCGGGAGTGACCGGATGAATGAACCGAAATCCATGGCGGAACCGTTCCGATTCGATGGGCGCGTGGCGCTGGTCACCGGCGGGCTCCGCGGGATCGGCCGCAGCATCGCCGAGTTGCTGGTCTCGCGCGGCGCCGAGGTGCACGTGTTCGACCATGCATCGGCCGAGGGCGCGGAGTCCTTGCCCTTCGCGGTATACAAGGTCGATATCGCCGATTCGGCCGCCGTGGCGGCGGCAATGACCGGTCTGCCGCGGCCGCCGCTCCTGCTGGTCAATAACGCCGGCATCACCCGCGACCGTTCGCTCGCCAAGATGAGCGACGAGGAATGGTCGCAGGTGATCGCGGTCAATTTGACCGGCGCCTTCAACATGATCCGCGCCGCGGTGCCGGAGATGGTGTCCGCCGGCTATGGCCGGATCGTCAACGTCACCTCGATCAACGGCCTGCGCGGCAAGTTCGGCCAAGCCAACTACACCGCCGCCAAGGCGGGCCTGATCGGCCTGACCAAGACCGCGGCGCGCGAATTGGGCGCCAAGGGCGTTACCGTCAACGCCGTGGCGCCCGGCATGGTCATGACCGAGATGGCCGCACAAATGCCGGAGGAGATCCGCAACCGAGCGATCGCCGAAACGGTTCTCGGCCGCCTGGCGTTGCCGCAGGATATTGCGTACGGCGTGCTCTTCCTCCTCTCCGAACAGGCCGGCCTGATCACCGGCGAGGTGCTGCGCATCGACGCCGGCCAGTACATTTAACTAGACCTCTACGGTATCTGTTTGACCCGGCGTACGTGCGCGGCCAGCCGGATCAGGACCGTGGCAAGGAAGACGGCGAAGGCGAGCGCGCCGATTAAGCCGAGCAATGCACCCAAGCGCATCATCGTAACGTCTTGTCCAATGATGCCGCCGGCCAGCAGCAGGATCGCCAGGGCGTGACATGCTGCGTGGATCTTGAGGGGAAGTTCCGCCGTCAGGTCCGATGGCCGCGCCGCGCGCCCGCCGTCCGCCATCGAGTGCATCGAGGCGAGGAAAGGCGCGATGCGCTGCAGGATGCCGAGCAGGAACGTTAGCAGCCAACCAATCAGCAAAGCCAGGCCAAAGAGCGTGGCACCACCCTCCGGCAAAAGGTCCAGGACCAAGCCGAGGCCAAGCACGAGGCTGAGCGGCAAAAACAACCATGCGGCCCGGATCAGCGCGAAGGATAGGCCCAGCCGCTTGCGCATGCCGGATTTCAGGGTCGCCGCCATGGCCGCCAGATAGCAACCGGCGCCGGCCAGGCCGGTCGCCGCCGCCAGTGCGGTCAGCCCATCCAATCCGGAGGCGAGTCCGGCAACCGCCAACACCATGGCCGCCAATGACAATGCAAAGGAAGCAAGACCGCTCCGCTCCGCGCTGCTGCGGGCCAAGGCGAACATGGGCACCAGGATGAAACTGAAGCCGAGCGCCAGACCGCCCATGAATCCGTAGCTGGCGAGGACCAGGTGAATCGCGGTGAGGGCCGCATGGCTGTCCAGCAACCCGTGGTGAAAATCGGCGGCGAGCAGCAATCCCAGGGCGGTCAGCGCGGCGAGCGCGCCCATGGCCAGCCAGCCATACAAGACCACCACGCGAAAGCCCTTGGCGCCTCGCAGGTTACCAGCGATAAGCACGGCATAGAGGGCAAGCGCCGCGACCGCCATGATCCCGCCGCCGCCCAGCGCCAAGGGCTCGAGCGTGGCCATACCAAAGGCAAGGAGTCCAACCCCTGGCGCCAGCAGCCAGAATACCAGATGGCACGGCCAAACCGCGCCGACCGGGCGGCGGGTGGCGACAGGAAGAAGTTGCAGGCTGGCGCCGATCGCGGTCATGGCCAAAACGCCGAGGGTCAAGAGATGGATCGCCGCCAACACGAGGCCCGGCCCGCCGCGAAAGGAGAGGAGATCGTCCGCCGCCAGGACCAGCACGGCCCAGGCCGCCACATGATAGGCCGCCGCGGCGGCGAAAAAGCGAAACGGCACCGACAAGGGCAGCAGGCGGCTCTTCGCCCCGGCCATGAAGAGGCCCACGTCGGTCATTGCGGCGGCTGACGGATCAGGCGCAATCGGACCTCGCCCGGCTCGGCCGCCAGACGTTCGCTCGTCCAGTAGCGTTCGGCAAGCTCCGGATAGAGCAGCATCGGATCGCGGTCGTGATGGAAGATCACTTCGTCGCCGCATCCGAACCGCTCGATCAGGCCGAGCACCGCGAGAAGCGGGCACGGCGGCTCCAGCCCGCGCACGTCGATATGCGCCACTCCGCCCTGGCACCATAGGCGGGCGCCAAACAAATCCGGATCGGCGGTTGGTTCCGTATCGGAGGTGTCCATCTCGTTCCTTCACCACGACGGCCATCATCCTAGCAAGCCGGGCCAAGTTGAAGGCCCTTGAATTGCGCTGCGCCATGACTTGAATCAATGACCGGTTGGGGTTTGGACAAGCCGCTTGTCGCCGGATGCGCGGTGGAGTATAGTCATGAAATTGTTCTGCACCCGAACAATTATGCAGGCCGAGAGGACGAGGTGCCCATGGCCAAAAATATCTTGCGTTTGACCGTGAATGGCCGTCCCCGCGAGGACGCGGTGGCGAGCAATCTTCTGCTGGTCGACTATTTGCGCGAAGTCGCCGGTCTGACCGGCACCAAGATGGGTTGCGATGGCGGCGAGTGCGGCGCCTGTACGGTCCTGGTGGACGGCCGCGCCCGGCTGTCGTGCCTGACCTTGGCCGCATCCTGCGCCGGGCGCCAGGTGGAGACCATCGAAGGCTGCGCCATCGGCGGGCGCATGTCGCGCCTGCAGCAGGCGTTTCACGAAAAGCTAGGCTCCCAGTGCGGCTATTGCACGCCGGGTATGATCATGGCGGCGGAAGGTTTGTTGCGCCACACGCCGGCGCCGACACCAACGGAAATCCGCCAGGCCCTTGGCGGCAACATCTGCCGCTGCACCGGCTATGTGAAGATCGTCGAATCGGTCGAAGCCGCGGCGGCGGGACCGGAGTCATGAGCGCGCGGCGGCAACAGCCGGCAACACCGGCGCGCAAGAAGATGGTCGGCGAGCGGGTGCCGCTGATCGACGGCATCGAGAAGGTCACCGGCCGGGCCAACTACACCGCCGACTTCCCGATTGCCGGTGCGTTGGTCGGTCGCATCTATCGCAGCCCCTACAGCCACGCCCGGATCATTCGGGTGGATGTGGCGGCGGCGCGTAAGCTGCCGGGCGTTGTCGCCGTGATTACCGGCGACGACTGCGACAAGACCTATGGCATCCTGCCCATCGCTCAGAACGAGTATCCCATGGCGCGCGATCGTGTGCGCTATCGCGGCGAGCCGGTGGCGGCGGTGGCGGCCCGGGACGAGGCGGCGGCCGAGGCGGCCCTGCGCCTGATCCGCATGGAGGTCGAGGAGCTGCCGGCCTACACCGAGCCCGCCAAGGCGAGGGAGCCCAGTGCGGTCAACCTGCACGACGATCGTCCGGGCAATCTGGAGCGCGACGTGCACCACGAATTCGGCGACCTGGCGGCCGGATTCGCCGCCGCCGATCTGGTGCGCGAAGAGTCCTTCGACTGCGCCGAAGTCACGCACGTGCACATGGAGCCGCACGCCGCCCTGGCCGACTACGATGCGGAACGCGACCGCATCACCCTGCATACGGTCAGCCAGGTGCCCTATTACGTGCACCTCATGGTCGCCCAATGCCTGGGCATGGATACGGCGCGGGTGCGCGTGATCAAGCCGTTCATCGGCGGCGGCTTCGGCGCCCGCACCGAAACCCTGAATTTCGAGATCATCGCCTGCCTGATGGCGCGCGCCGCCGGCGGCCGGGTGCGGTTCAAGCTGAGTCGGGAAGAAACTTTCCTCACCCACCGTGGCCGGCCGCGCACCCAGATCAAGCTGAAGCTGGGCATGACGAAAGACGGGCGCCTGACCGCCTGCGCCTGCGAAGTGGTGCAGGCCGGCGGCGCATACGGCGGCTATGGCATTGTCACCATTCTCTATGCCGGCGCGTTGCTGAACGGCCTGTACGATATTCCGGCGGTGAAATACGACGGCTACCGGGTCTATACCAACACGCCGCCGTGCGGCGCCATGCGCGGCCACGGCACCGTCGATGTGCGCCATGCCTTCGAATGCCTGTTGGATACCATGGCGGCCGAATTGAACATCGACCCCATGGCCCTGCGCCGGCGCAATTTGCTCAGCGCGCCGACCAAGACCATCAACGATCTGATGATCACCTCCTATGGCCTGCCGCAATGTCTGGACTGGGCCGAGGAGGCGTCCGGCTGGCAGGCGCGCAAGGATGCACTGCCGCCGGGCAAGGGCCTGGGCATGGCGTGCTCGCACTATGTCAGCGGCGCGGCCAAGCCGGTGCATTGGACCGGCGAACCCCATGCGGTGGTCAATCTCAAGCTCGATTTCGACGGCGGCATCACCATCCTCACCGGCGCCGCCGACATCGGCCAAGGCTCCTCCACGATTCTTGCCCAGGCGGTGGGCGAGGTTCTGGGCCTCGATCTGACCCGGCTCAGCGTGATCGCCAACGACAGCCGGATTACCCCCAAGGACAACGGCTCCTATTCCTCGCGCGTCACCTTCATGGTCGGCAACGCGGCGATTCAGGCGGCCGAGCGCCTCAAGGAGATTCTGGTGGCGGCGGCGGCCAAGAAGCTGGACGCCAAGCCGGGCGACATCGAATGCCTGGGGGAGGTCTACCGGGTCGCCGGCGGCCAGGACCCCGGCCTGTCTCTGAACGAGGTGATCAAGGAGGCCCTGATCGACAGCGGCACGATCACGGTCAAGGGCACCTTCACCGTGCCGCGCGAGTTTCAGGGTGGCAAGTTCCGCGGCGCCGCCGTCGGCTCCAGCATGGCCTATTCCTATGCCGCCAGTGTGGCCGAGGTCAGTGTCGATGACGATACCGGTACGGTCCGGGTCGATAAGGTGTGGGTCGCCCACGATTGCGGCTTTGCCCTCAATCCCTTGTCGGTGGAAGGCCAGGTGCAGGGCGCCGTGTGGATGGGCCTGGGCCAGGCCTTGAGCGAGGAAACTCGCTACCACGACGGCCTGCCGGTCGGCGCCAACATGCTCGACTACCGGGTACCCAGCATCGTCGAGTCGCCGGACATCCAGGTGAAGATCGTCGAAAGCATGGACCCGAACGGCCCCTTCGGCGCCAAGGAGGCGAGCGAGGGCGCCCTGTCCAGCATCATCCCGGCGGTCGCCAACGCGGTCCATGCGGCCATCGGCGCGCGCCTGACCCGCACACCGATGACTCCGGACCGGGTGCTCGACGCCCTGACCAAGGCCCGGAAAGCGGCAGCGGCCGGCAACCTGAAGCGGAGCGCCTGATGGAATACATGCCGGAGTTCAGCGTCGCGCGGCCCGCCTCCCTGGCCGAATTGATGGACGTGCGCCGGGCCCATCCGGATGCCCGCCTGCTCGCCGGCGGCACTGATCTGATCGCCAACATCCGGCGCGGCATCGTCGCCCCGGAGCATCTGATCGAGCTGACCCAGGTGGCTGAGCTGCAGGGCATTACGGTTACGGAAACGGGGTCTTTACGCATCGGTGCCGGCGTCACCCTGGCGGCGCTGATCGAGGATGCGCGCATCCAATCCGATTTTCCGGTGATCGCCGCGGCGGCGCGCGAAGTGGCCGCCGCATCGCACCGCCAGGTCGCCACATTGGGCGGAAACCTGTGCCTGGATACCCGGTGCGTTTATTACAATCAGAGCGAATGGTGGCGCATGGCCAACGACTATTGCCTGAAGAACCGGGGCGAAATCTGCCACGTCGCCCCCAAGGGCAATCACTGCTTCGCCGCCTTCAGCGGCGATGTCGCACCCGCCCTGATGGTGCTCGGCGCCACAGTTGAAATAGTCGGAGCGGACGGTCGGCGTCGGTCCTGTCCCTTGCCGGACATCTATGCGGACGACGGGCAGGCGCATTTGCGCTTAGGCGCCGGCGACTGCCTGGTGGCGGCGGAGGTGTCGGCGCCGGTGGCGGATTTGCGCACCGGCTATGCCAAGGCCCGGGTGCGCGGCGCCATCGACTTCCCCCTGGCCGGCGTTGCCGTGGCCTTGCGCCGCGATGGCGATACCTTGGCCGATCTTCGCGTGGCCCTGACCGGCACCAATTCCTGCCCGCTGCTGATCGAGGACGCGGGCGATCTCATCGATGCGCCATTGGACGAGGTCGCGCTCGACCGGCTGGTTGACCTCCTGCCCAAGCAAATCCAGCCCATGACCAGCACCTTCACCCCGCCCGGCTACCGCCGCAAAGTGATCACCAACCTGACGAGATCACTCGCGCGACGCCTGTTTGAAGAAGCGGTCTAGCTCGGCTCAGTCCGGGATCCCTTCACCTTGCTTAAGCGGCGCAGGAGAGCGATCAGGCGCCTGATCTCCGTCTTGCTCAAGTCGCCGGCGATGCGTTGCTCGTGGCGGCGGACCTTCGGCTCCAGGGCCTTGACCAAGGCGGCGCCCTTGGCCGTCAGGGCCAGCGCATGGGTGCGCCGGTCGTGCCGCGCCGTGCCGCGTTCCGCCAGGGCGCGCGCCTCCAACTCGTCGATCACCGCGACCATGGTCGAGCGTTCGATGCCCAGCGCCCGGGCCAGGGCCGATTGGCTGATGCCGGGGTTGGCCTGAATCATGGTCAGCACGCCGAATTGGCCCGGCGTGATGCGCGAGTCGGCCATAGCGCGCATGAAGTCGTCGAACACGACCGCCTGAGCCCGGCGCAGGTGATAGCCGATCAGATCGCCCAGCAGGCCATAACTGAGGGTTGCATCCGCCGGGCGGGCGGTCTTGCGCGCCCCCTTCTTGATGGACCTGCCACTCATCCTGTTCCTACCGCAATTGATATCCGGACGTATGAGTGGCGCGGACCGCCATGAACAAGCATAGGCGTCATGCGGTCATCCCGCCGCGCCATCATGCTCCCGGCCATCTAGCGAAATCATCTCACAAGTCCCCGAGTCGCGCCGTAACTTCCAGGACCACATTTCTGGCCGCCACAGGTTGACCAGGCGTACGGATACCGCTTTTATCCTTCGCGGCGTCGGGGTGTTGCCGTGGCGTCTCCGCCGCGCCGCCGCAAGCCCGGGTGAACGGGTTTGACCGGTTCCGGCCGATTGGCCCTGCAAGAAACGCCGGGAATTGTAGAAAGGTAGGTGAGCTTTATGGATGTACGCGCCGCTGTTGCGCACAAGGCCGGTCAGCCGCTGTCGATCGAGACGGTGCGGTTGGAAGGCCCCCGGGCCGGCGAAGTCCTGGTCGAGATCAAGGCGACGGGGATTTGCCATACCGACTCTTTCACTCTGTCCGGCGACGATCCGGAAGGTTTGTTTCCGGCGATCCTGGGGCACGAGGGGGCCGGCGTCGTGGTCGATGTCGGCGCCGGGGTCAGTTCCCTGAAAAAGGGCGATCATGTGATCCCGCTCTATACGCCCGAATGCCGCCAATGCGAGTACTGCCTCAACCCCAAGACCAACCTGTGCCAGGCGATCCGCACCACCCAGGGCAAAGGCCTGATGCCGGACGGCACCAGCCGCTTTTCCTTGAACGGCAAACCGGTGCTGCATTACATGGGCACCTCGACATTCGCCAATTACACCGTGGTGCCGGAGATCGCGCTGGCCAAGATTCGCGCCGATGCGCCCTTCGACAAGGTTTGCTACATAGGCTGTGGCGTCACCACCGGCATTGGTGCGGTGATCAACACGGCCAAGGTGGAGCCAGGCGCCAATGTGGTGGTCTTCGGCCTGGGCGGCATCGGCCTGAATGTCATTCAGGGCGCTCGCATGGTCGGCGCCAACATGATCGTGGGCGTCGATCTCAATCCGGGCCGCCAGGCGCTGGGCGAGAAATTCGGCATGACCCATTTCGTCAATCCCAAGGAGGTTGCGGACGACCTGGTACCCTATCTGGTCGATCTGACCAAGGGCGGCGCGGATTACAGCTTCGAGTGTATCGGCAATGTGAAAACCATGCGCCAGGCGCTGGAATGCGCGCACAAGGGCTGGGGCGTCTCGGTCATCATCGGCGTCGCGGGCGCGGGACAGGAGATCGCCACACGGCCGTTCCAGCTGGTCACCGGGCGGACCTGGAAAGGCACCGCATTCGGCGGCGCGCGCGGGCGCACGGATGTGCCGCGGATCGTCGATTGGTACATGGACGGCAAGATCAACATCGACGATCTGATCACCCACACCATGCCCTTGGAGAAGATCAACGATGCCTTCCACCTGATGCACGAAGGCAAGTCGATCCGCGGGGTCGTGGTGTTCTGAGCCGGCGGACTAAGCAGCACGCCTCACTCCGGGCAAAGTCTGGCGGCCGGTCTAGGTGCCCGCTTCCGGTCGTTTCTTGCCAGTGAACATGGCTTTGACCAGGTTCTCGCGGTGCGCGTAGCTGGCCAGGACGACACCGCCGATATGCAGGACGATGAGGAGCATGGTGATGTTCGATAACCGCCTGTGCAGCCGGTCCCAGAACCGGCGGCGCGAGCGCGCCTCCGGGTCATCGGACTTCTTCCACACCGTGGCAACGGCCGCGGGTTGATCGCCTAGGGTGGCGCCGGTGGCCGCGCCGTCGGCGGAGGCGGCGATCGCGGGGGCTTGGTTCACGAACGAGGCCAAGGGGCCTCGATTCTTCTCCAGGGCAAAGACCACCAGGCCGGTGTAGACGATCGCACCCATCATCACTAGGAGAGTGACGATCATGACACTGCCTGCCGGGCTGTACCCGATATAGCGCCGGCTACGAAGATTGATCAGGTCAAAGAAATAGGTGATGGACGTCCACGGCCGGTACATGAAATCGATGAACCGGGCTCGCCGCGGACCGACGAATCCCCAGAAGACACGGAATACCACCACGACACCCAAAGCATAGCCGCACCATACATGCAGCCACAGAATCTTATCTTCCACGAAATAGGCTATGGTGAAGGTGATCACCATCGTCCAATGACCGATGCGTACGATCGGGTCCCAGACTTTAACCAGCGCAGTTGACGGCTCATTCATATCAGGGCGCCTCCGGTCGCCTCATCAGTGGATAGTCTTGCCAGTTTTGCACGCCGCAGCAAAGTGCCCTTGAGGCCAACCGCGAGGGTCGACGGCCGCGGGCCCGCGCCCCGAGGCTGCCAAGTCTGGCATTCCTGCCTTTCCGGAAGCTGACAACAAAAGGCACATCGCCGAATCGGTGCATGCGACCCGACGGTGCCAACGTTGTGGGTCAGGAAGCGGCCCGGGAATCGGCCTGTGAATAGCTTTGCGGGGGCTCGCAAAATCCAGGGCGAGAAATGAAATTGGTCGGGCGAGAAAAACGCAACCTTTGCGCGTCTTCCAGCGATTTCGCGGAAGAGTCTGAACCCGTCGGATCGGTGTCGCGAGGTCAACGCGGAGTAATGATTATTGGTAGAATTTTCAGTTTTACTTTAGAAGCTCATTTGTATTTTCAAATCATTTCGATTTCATCATTTGAACATGCAAAGACTTATTCATAAACATGGCATTAAACATTTAGATTTTCGCAATATACAGCGATAGATTTTTTGCGAATCACACTTGCATTTGTTTTCAGACGCATTATTTACTTGCGCCGTAAGGGGTCGATTCGACCGCGGCGGTAGGCGCCTATGGCCGGCCCCTCAATGAGGTTGAGGAACAGATGGACAGCGTGTTTGAGGCCGAACCTTCGGAGCCTCCCAGTAGTCGCTCATCAAACGGACATGCCGGCAACGGCAGTGTGACCACCCCCTCTCTCACGGCCCGGACCCGGGCCGCACCGGCCGGCCACCGGCCACCCCCAGAAAAACAAAGGCCCCGGTCCGAATCCTTCCCGCTGAGCAAAGCGGCACGGGAGTTTCGCGACCGAGTCTTCCCCGGCACCACCGTGGCGGACTGGAACGACTGGCGCTGGCAAGCCCGCAACCGCATCCGTACGGTGGCGCATCTGGATCGGGCCTTCGATCTGTCCGCCGACGAGCGGGAGGCCGTGACCAGGCACAAGGGCTCGCTCCCCGTCGGCATTACGCCGTACTACGCCAGTCTGATGGCGCGGGGCGATACCATGGACCCGCTGCGCCGGACCCACATCCCGGTGGGTCAGGAGTATCTGCGCACGCCGGGCGAATCCGACGACCCGCTGGGCGAGGACGGCGATGCCGCGGCCCCCGGCCTGGTGCACCGCTATCCGGACCGGGTGTTGTTCCTGGCCACCGGCTTTTGCTCGACCTATTGCCGGTATTGCACCCGGTCGCGCATGGTCGGCGAGCCGGGCGGCGAGTATTCCTTCAGCCACTCCCAATGGGACAAGGCCCTGGCTTATATCGAGGCGCACACGGAAATCCGCGATGTGCTGATCTCCGGCGGCGATCCGTTGACCATGGCCGATGAGAAGCTGGATTATCTGCTTGGGCGTTTGCGGGCCATCAAGCACTTGGAGTTCGTGCGTATCGGCTCCAAGGTGCCGGTGGTGTTGCCTCAGCGCATCACCCGTAACCTGGTCCGCACCTTGAAGCGGCACAATCCGCTGTGGCTGAGCCTCCATTTCACCCACCCGGCCGAGCTGACGCCGGAGGTGACCGAGGCGTGCAACCGCCTGGCCGATGCCGGCATCCCGCTGGGCAGCCAGACGGTGCTGTTGAAGGGCGTCAACGACTCCGTGGAAACCCTGAAGCCGTTGTTCCACGGTCTGCTGATGCGCCGGGTTCGGCCGTACTATCTGTATCAGTGCGATCCGATCAGCGGTTCGGCGCATTTCCGCACACCGGTCGAAAAGGGGCTGGAGATCATCCGCGGTCTGCGCGGCCATACCACCGGCTATGCGATTCCCAGCTTCGTGGTCGACGCTCCGGGCGGTGGCGGCAAGATCCCGCTGTTGCCGGACTATGTGGTTGGCCGCGAGGGCAACGATCTGCTGCTCACCAACTACGAGGGCGGCGTCTATCGCTACCCGGATCCCGAGGGCACCTTGGGGGCGGCTCTGGCCACGGGGAGGGCAGCCTGATGCGTGTCGGCCTAACCTATGACCTGCGCGACGACTACCGTGGCGCCGGTCTCTCCGACGAAGCCTTGGCCGAATTCGACTCGGCCGAGACCATCTCGGAGCTGGAGACCGCCCTGAGCCGTCTCGGCCTGGAAGTCGACCGCATCGGCCATGTCCGTCACCTGGCCCAGCGCCTGGTCGCCGGCGACCGCTGGGATTTCGTCTTCAATGTTGCCGAGGGCCTGAAAGGGCGCGCCCGGGAGGCGCAGGTGCCGGCTTTGCTGGAAGCCTACGATATCCCGTACGTGTTTTCCGACCCGCTGGTGATGAGCGCCACCTTGGACAAGGCGGTGGCCAAGCGATTGGTCCGCGACCACGGGGTACCGACAGCACCCTTCGTGGTGCTTGAGTCGGCGGCGGACGTCGCCGCTGTCGACTTTCCTTACCCGGTCTTCGCCAAGCCGATTGCCGAGGGCACGGGCAAGGGCTGCACGGCGGCCTCCCGTTGCCGCAACCTGGCGGACCTGCGGCGCACGGCACGCCGGTTGCTGGCCCGCTATGCTCAGCCGGTGATCGTCGAGCCGTTCCTGCCTGGCCGTGAATTCACGGTCGGCATTGTCGGCACCGGCGCCGAGGCCACGGTCCTGGCGGTCATGGAGATCGCCTTGCAGCCGGGTGCCGAGGCCGAGGTGTACTCCTATGAGAACAAGGAACTGTGCGAAAGCCGGGTGGTCTATGGCCTGGCCCATGATCGCGAGGCTCTTCTGGCTGGCGAGACGGCGCTGGCGGCTTACCGGGCGTTGGGTTGCCGCGATGCGGGCCGGGTCGATATGCGCTCGGATAGGGCCGGGGTGCCCCAGTTCCTTGAGGTCAATCCGCTTGCCGGGCTGCATCCCACCCATTCGGACCTGCCGATCCTGGCCGGTCTGGCAGGTATCGGCTACGACGACTTGCTTGGGCGGATCGTGGCCGCGTGTCTGGCGCGCACCGGGCTTGAACAGACACCTGTGACGGCCGGGCGGGCGGTGGCCGGCCGGGCCGCGTGATGGCGGCGTTGGCGGCGGTTCCGGCGGCGGACCGGCGGGCGGTGGTGCTGTACGGCGCCGCCGCGGCCCAGGGCGGACCGGACGAAGCGGACACCCTGGTCCAGGTCGAGACCGTGCAGGCGGCGCTGGCCAGCCTCGGCTATGCCGTGACTCTCATGGCGGTCGATCTGGATTTGGCGCCGGTCGCCCGCCTGGCCAGACGCCGGTTCGATCTGGTGGTCAATCTGGTGGAATCCTTGCGCGGCGATGGCCGCCTGATTCATCTGGTCCCGGCGGTACTGGAGTCGGTGGGTGTGTGCTTTACCGGCGCGCCGGCCGCCGCGATCGCGGCCAGCACCGACAAGATCCTGGCCAAGCGCCTGATGCGCGATGCCGGCATCCCGACGCCGGACTGGTGCGATGGCGACAGTATCGGCGATCTCACCGATCCGCATGCCCGCTATATCATCAAATCCGTGTGCGAGGACGCCTCCATCGGTCTCGACGCGGGATCGGTGGTTGCCGTGGCCGATGTGCATCAGGAAATAGCGGCGCGGCAGGCCCGCTTCGGCGGCGCCTGGTTCGCCGAACGCTATATCGAGGGGCGGGAGTTCAATTTGTCGATCCTGGAAGGCGCGCGCGGGCGCCAGGTTCTGCCCGTGGCCGAAATCCACTTCGTCGATTATCCGGCCGACCGGCCGCGAATCGTCGATTACGAGGCCAAGTGGCTGGCGGGTAGCTTTGCCTTCGATCACACGCCCAGGCATTTCATCGAGGACGGCGCCGACGCCAGCCTGGTGGCGGAGTTGCGGCGCCTGGCCCTGGAGTGCTGGCGGCTGTTTGGCATGCGCGGCTATGCGCGGGTCGATTTTCGGGTCGATGCGGCGGGCCGGCCCTGGGTGCTGGAGGTGAACGCCAACCCTTGTCTGTCGCCGGATGCCGGTTTGATGGCGGTGGCGGAGCGCGCGGGTTTGACGGTGACCGATGTGATCGCCATGATCGCGGCGGCAGCGCAACCGAGACGGCACAGGATGACCGCAACGGCGGTCTGAGATTTCATGTTCCGCATACGCAAGATCGTCGACGACGGGGCGCCGGCGAACCGTTCGGCTATCGAACGGGCGCAGGAAATCATCCGCGTCCAGTTTCCCGGCTTGCCGGAGTCCAAGATCGCCAAACTGCCCGAGCAGCTCCACGATCCAATGCGTTTTCGGTTCCGCACGGCCCTCATTGTTGCCGAGGATTCACGCGATCGGGTGCGCGCCTGCGCTGTATTGCGCTTCGCGCCGGATCTGGATTTCGGCTTTCTGGACTTGATCTCGGCGGCGCCGGGCAAGACCGGCGGCGGCATGGGCGGCGTGCTGTACGAGCGGGTGCGCGAGGATGCGCTGGCGCTAGGATGCGTTGGCCTGTTCTTTGAATGCCTGCCGGACGAGCCGGCGCTCTGCCCCGACCCGGAGGTACGCAAGCAGAATGCCAACCGGCTGCGCTTCTACGAACGCTTCGGGGCTCGGCCCATCGCCAACACCGCCTATGAGACACCCATGCGGCCGGGCGATACCAACCCGCCGTACCTGGTTTTTGATCCACTTGGCCGGTCGGAGAGTCTCAGCAAGTCCAAGGCACAGGCCATCGTGCGGGCGATTCTGGAGCGCATCTACGGCGACGTTTGCCCGCCCGGCTACATCGACATGGTGGTCAATTCCATCAAGGACGATCCGATTCGGCTGCGTCCGCCGAAATATGTGCGCAAGGAGCCGCAGCGCGAGGTAAAGCCCATTCGGGTTCTCGGCCCTCGTGTACCGCTGGTGGTCAACGACAAGCACCATATTCATCATATGCGCGACCGGGGCTATGTGCAGGCGCCGGTGCGTATTTCCTCGATCCTCTCCGAGATCATGCCGATCGGCCTGTTCGAACAGGTTCAACCGCGCCATTTCACCGACCGGCATATCCGGGCGGTGCACGATGGTGCCTTGGTTGACTACATTGAAAAGGCCTGCCGCAACGTAGCGCCCGGCAAATCGATCTATCCCTATGTCTTCCCCATCCGCAACGCCGCGCGACCGCCCAAGGAGCGGACGGTGCGCGCCGGATACTACTGCATCGACACGTTCACGCCGCTGAATGCCAATGCGTTCCTGGCGGCGCGGCGGGCGGTGGATTGCACCATGACGGCGGCGGAGCGAGTTTTGGAGGGGGCGCCGGCGGCCTATGCCCTGGTGCGCCCGCCGGGCCACCACGCCGAGCGGAAAGCCTTCGGCGGTTTCTGCTATTTCAACAACGCGGGCATCGCCGCCCATTATCTCAGCCGGTATGGCCGGGTGGCCGTACTGGACATCGACTATCATCACGGCAACGGCACTCAGGACATCTTCTTCGAGCGATCGGATGTGCTGACCGTCTCCATCCATGGCCATCCCAGTTTTGCCTATCCCTATTTCAGCGGTTTCAAGGACGAGACGGGCATCGGCCCGGGGGCCGGATACAACCTGAATATCCCGTTGCCCGAGACCATCACGCCCGACGACTACCGCGCCGCCTTGAAGACGTCGCTGAACCGCATCGCCAAGTTCGATCCGACGTATCTGGTCATGGCTGTGGGTTTCGATACGGCACGGGGCGATCCGACCGGCACCTGGACCAATCGGGCGGATGATTTTCAGCAGATCGGTCATATGCTCGGCGCCACGGGGTATCCCTTGCTGATTGTCCAGGAGGGCGGCTATCGGGTGCGTACCCTCGGGGTCAACGCCCGCCGGTTCTTCATGGGCCTGGCCGATGGCGCGGCGGCCGCCAAGCCGCGCCCGCGCCGACGCAAGCCGGAGCCGCGTCCCGCCGGGGGTGGCACGATCGTCTGGCGCGAGACCGCGGAGCACAGCGATATCGAGGCCGTGCGCGCCCTGGTGGCCGAAACCGGCTTCTTCAAGACCGAGGAGGTGGCGATTGCCACCGAGCTGGTGACCGAGCGCGTGAACCGTGGCCCGGTCAGCGGCTATGAGTTCATCTTTGCCCAGGATAACGGCTCCATCGCCGGGTATGCCTGTTACGGGCCCATCGCCGGGACCCAGGCGAGCTACGATCTCTATTGGATCGTGGTCCGCCCGGGCCGGCAGCGCGAAGGGATCGGCCGCACCTTGCTGACCAAGGCCGAAGAAGCCATCGCCGCGGCGGGCGGTAAGCAGATCTATGTGGATACATCGTCCACGGAGCTCTATGCGCCGACGCGCCGCTTTTATCGGGCGTCGGGATACCGCAAGATCACCGAGCTGTCCGACTTCTACCGGGCCGGCGATGGCAAGGTCATCTTTCAGCGTACCCTGATCGCATAAAGCGAAGCCGGCGCGCCGCGCCGTTCCGAGGTTTCTTTCGTGTCACGCCTTTCCCGCCGCCTTGCCCCCGACGCCGAAGTCACCAACCGTGACAAACAGTTCGGCCTGGTCTGGGTGGTGCGCAACGGCCTGGCCTCCCAGGCCATGGAAACCTTCACCATCGGCGCCTTTCTGGTCGCCTATGCCCTGCAACTCGGCGCCTCGAACCTGCACATCGGCATCCTGGCGGCGGTGCCGCATCTGGTGCAATTCGCGCAGCTTTTCGGTGTCTACCTGTTGGAGCGGTACCGGGCGCGGCGGCTGATCTGCGTCGTGGCGGGTGCGATCAGCCGGCCCATGCTGCTGGTCATGGCCGCTGCCGCGTTCGTACCGTCATCGGGCGGCGCCCTGGCGTTGCTGATTGCCGCCTTCGTCGTGCGCTATTCCCTCGGCGCCATCGTCTCGACCAGTTGGAATGCTTGGATCCGCGAATTGGTGCCGGAGGCGCGGCGCGGCCGGTTCTTCGCCAAGCGGTTGATGCTCATGACCTTGATCGGCATGGGCTTGAGCCTGGCGGCAGCCGGGTTCGTCGATGTGTGGTCGTATTACTGGCCGGCCGAGAAGACGTACGCGTATTCGATCCTGCTCGGCTTGGCCTTTATTTGCGGAGCCGCCAGCGTCTATTGCATGATGCGCATGCCGGATCCGAAAATGCCGGGCCGGCCCACCGACCTCGGATTCAAGGAGCAGTTGTCGCAACCATTCGCAGACCGCAACTTTCGCGGCCTGATGCTCTTCCTCGGCTCGTGGAATTTTGCCGTCAACCTGGCGGCGCCGTTTTTCACGGTCTACATGCTGACGCGCCTGGGCCTGGATCTGACGACGGTGACCGTCCTCACCGTGCTCAGTCAGTTGGCCAACGTGCTGGTGCTGCGCGAATGGGGGGCGATCGCCGACCGGTTTTCCAACAAGTCGGTGCTGTCGGTGTGCGGGCCGTTGTTCATTCTGTGCATCTTCGCCTGGACCTTCACCACATTTCCCGAACGCCACATGCTGACCATCCCGCTTCTGGTGGCCATTCATATCCTGACCGGCGTGGCCACGGCCGGGGTCACCCTGGGATCCACCAACATCGGCCTGAAGCTGGCGCCGGCTGGATCGGCCGCGGCCTATCTGGCCTCCAGCAGTCTGGTGAATGCCATCGCCGCCGGCATAGCGCCGATCATCGGCGGGCTGACAGCCGATTTTTTCCTGAATCGGGATTTGTCGTTGATCCTGCACTGGTCGACGCCGGATTCGGATGTGGTCTTGCCGGCGCTGAGCCTGCAGCATTGGGACTTCTTCTTTGTCATCGCCACCATTGTCGGGGCCTACTCGATCCACCGACTGGCCTTGGTGCGCGAAGTGGGCGAGGTTTCCGAGCGGGTGGTCCTGGGCGAGCTTCTGGTCGATGCCAAGCGGACGGTGCGCAACCTGTCGACCGTCGCCGGCTTGCGCTCGCTGACCGAGTTTCCCTTCGACGCCTTGCGCCGGTCCATCCGCCGCCGCCGCCGCCAACAGAAACGGCGTCAGCGCAAGGCCGGCTCCAAGGCCAAAAAACCGCCCGTATCGCCCGAGGGCTGATCGGCCCAGCGCGCAGCCTCCCGGTCGGCCGAGGATTTCGCCGGGGTCCAGAAAGCATGCTCTATATTGCCCATATAGCGATTAAAAATTACTAATATATGAGATTTAGAAGGAATAAAATTCTAAGATAAGAACAATTTTTGGGCATCAATGGAATCAATTTTTCACAAATTCTCGTTAGACTCCGGGGCGTCGAATCGGCAAGACGTTAGGAGTCGTTCCCCATGGCCAAAGTGCCGGACCTGAAGGCCCTGTTTACCGACCACCCGGCTTCGGTGGGCGAAACCTATGGTCAGCACATGGGGACGGCGACGGGCTTCGGCGTGCGCATGATCCTGGCCGGCCTGGCCTGCCTCGTGCACGGCATTCTGCCGTTCCTGTTCGTGAAAACCGGTAGCGTGGCCATCACCGAACTGTACCAGCGCATGGTCACCCACCGTGACCGCCGCACGGCCGCACCGCGATCGGCCACACCCTCCGCCTTGTCGCAACGCAGCCTCGGGTTCGGCCTGTAAAGCGCCGGCACCGCCGCGGATCCTATTGTCCGACGGTTTCCTTCCCCTCGCCGCCGAAGCGAGTGGCGAAATAGCCAATCAACAAGCCAACCACGGCGCCCTCGGCGGCGAACCAGAACGGTGAGCTCAGCAGACCGTCGGCGCCGAACAGGGATGTCATCATCGCCTGCATCGTGTCGTAGGCAAAGAAGGTCAGCACGAAATTCATCCAGGCGCCGATCACCGGAGCGCGAAACCACCAGGGCATGGGCAGTTTCAACACTGGATGCCAGATGAACACGCCGAACATGCCGATGATCGCCCCCAAGGTCGTGTACCACAGCAGAATCCCCCAGCGGATCTGCCAGCCCGCTTCCGGCAGGAAGAAGGGCAGGCAGATGAACCCGATGAGACCGATAAGGAATCCGATACCCTTGCCGATGGCGATCCGGGTGACCAATGACGGTTTGCCGAACATGATCGTCTCCTTTTATCCGGAGTTTTACGACCGCTTCGGAAACGAGTCCTGCCGAATATCGAGGACAGTTCCATAGTACGCCGCCGAAGTGGCTAAGCTTGACCACTCCAAATATGGGCGCAGCCTCCGCCACTTTCAAAAAACCAACCATTGCGCCGATGGCCTAATCCGCATACTCCACCGGCACCGCCGTGGTGTGCTTGATTTCTTCCATGGCGAAGCTGGAACTGACGTCGGAGAGATTGGCGGAGCGGATCAGCCGTTTGTAGACCGAGTCGTAAGTATCGATATCGGGGACGACGATCTTGAGCAGGTAATCCACGTCGCCGCTCATGCGGTAGAATTCGACCACCTCCTCGATGCCGGCCACCGCCTTGGCGAAGCTTTCCAGCCACTCGCTGTTGTGCTGGCTGGTCTTCAGGCGGACGAAGACCGTTACCCCCACGTTCAGCTTCTTGCGGTCCAGCACGGCGACCCGGCGTTGGATCAGGCCGGATCGTTCCATGGCTTGAATGCGCCGCCAGCACGGAGTGGTGGACAGACCGACGCGCTCTGCGATCACTGCCATCGGCACCGTGGCGTCTTGCTGCAGGATTTTCAGAATTTTCCGGTTTATCTCGTCCATGAGAACGAAATACTACGGAATCGGGCCCCATAAGAAAGAAAATCCGCTAACCAATGGATAGACGTGCGAATCAAGCCTTGGTCAGCAGGTCGCACAAGGCCAAGGCCACCACCTGGGTTGCCTTGTACAGATCGTCCAACGGCAGGCGTTCGTCCGCCCGGTGGGCATTGGCCTCTTGAATGGTGTGCGGACCGGCGCCGTAGAGCACCACCGGAATGCCGGCGGCGGCATAATGCCGCGCGTCGGTGTAAAGTGGCACACCCTTGGCGGTGACCGGCTCGCCCATGATGCGGCTGGCATGGGCGCACAACAGCTCCGTCAACTGGCGCCCGCCGTCCAGGGGCAGAAGCGGCTCGGCCAGCAAGATCCGGCGCACCGAGACGGCGGCCTCCGGGTTGGCGTCGGCCGCTTCGGCGATCAGGGTGCGCAGCTCCGCCTCCACCTGATCCGGGTTTTCCTCCGGGATCATGCGGCGATCGAGACGGAAGATCACCCGGTCCGGTACCACGTTGGTGTTGATGCCGCCCTTGATCAGGCCGATGGTCAATTGCGGGCTGCCAATGCCGGGGATGTCTGAGGTCCGCTTGGCCAACGACTTGCGCCATTCATACAGCGCCGAGAGGATGTGCGTCGCCGCCTGCAAGGCATCGACGCCGGTAAACGGCATGGCGGCGTGCGCGGAGCGGCCGTCCACCCGCACCTCCAGATGCAGACAACCGTTATGGGCATTCACCACCGCATAGGAGAACCCGGCGCCGAGCGCCAAATCCGGCGAACTGATGCCTTCTTCGATCAGCCACTTGGGCCCGATCTCGCCGCCCACCTCCTCGTCATAGGTGAGATGCAATTCCACCGTGCCGGTCAGGCGGGTGCCTGCCGCCGCTGCTTGGTCCAGCGCCAGCAAGGCATAGGCGTAGGTGGCAAAGTCCGACTTAGAGACGGCCACGCCGCGGCCGTATATCCAGCCATCCACCACCTCGGCGCCGTAAGGATCGTGGGACCAACCCTCGCCCGGCGGCACCACGTCGCCGTGCGCGTTGAGGGCGAGCACCGGGCCATCGCCGAACCGGCGGCGAACAATCAGGTTGGTGACGCGCACCATGCCGAGTGCCTTGACCTGGGCTTCGGGCACGGCATGACGCTCCACTTCGAAGCCCAGATCCTGCAATAAGGCGGCGGCGCGTTCGGCATGGGCCAGGCAATCCCCCGGCGGATTGTCGGAGGGCACCTTGACCAGCTCCGCCAGGAAGCGGGTCTGTGCCTCTCTCGTGCCGCTCAAAAACTCGGTGATGATGCGGTGGGGATCGGCCATAGGTCTTAGTCCTGGTTTGTGCCGGGGCGAGGGGCGGGCAGGGGCAGGCCCGCCTCGAGAAACTCCAGGAACACCCGGGCGGCGGCGTTCACATCCTCAGCGGTGATGGTTTCCGCCGGGTTGTGGCTGATACCGCCGCCGCAGCGGATGAACAGCATGGCCATGGGGCACAGGGCCGCCACCGCCATGGCGTCGTGACCGGCGCCGCTGGGCAACCGGCGCACCAAATAGCCGCAGCGGGCGACGGCCGCCGCCAGGGCGTCCGTCATGGACGGGTCACAGGCAACCGCGTCCTGATGGTGAAACTCGTCCATGGTCACGGTCAGGCCGCGCCTTTGGGCGATGGCGTGCACTTCGGTGCGCACGTCGGCGACCGCCCGCTGCCGCAAGGTATCCTCCGGCGCTCGGATGTCCACGGTGAAATCGGCCCGGCCGGGGATCACGTTGACCGCGCCCGGATCCGCGCTCGCCTGGCCAACGGTGGCGACCAGGGTGTCATCCGCTTGGGCCCGCCGTTCGATGGCCAGGATCATCTCGGCGGCGCCGGCCAGGGCATCCTGGCGCCCGGCCATGGGCACCGTTCCGGCGTGCCCCGCCATGCCATGGACCGAAAGGCGAAAACGGCTGGCGCCATTGATGGCGGTGACGATGCCGACCGGCAAGCCTTCCCGTTCCAGCACCGGCCCCTGCTCGATATGAACCTCGACGAAACCGATCACATCCGCCGGCCGGCGCGTTTCCGCCGGGATGTCTTCCGGCTGGCAGCCGAAGGCGCGCAACGCATCCGCCAACGTCACACCGTCCGAATCGCGCACGGCCAGCACCGCCGGATCGAAGGTCCCGGCGATGGCGCGTGAACCGGAAAAGGTCGTGGGGAAACGCACCCCCTCCTCATCGCCAAAGGCGATCACCTCGATGGCGAACGGCAGGCGTTGGCCGCGGGTATTGAGTTCGGCGATGCAGGCAATCGGCAAGGCGACGCCAAGATTGCCGTCGTAAGGGCCGGCATCGCGTACCGTATCCACGTGCGAACCGGTCAACAGCGCAGGTGCGTTTGGCGTGGCGCCCTCATACCGCCCGACCACGTTGCCGATGGCATCGATGCGCGCACGCATGCCGGCGGCGGTCATGGCCGCTGTCACCGCCGCCGCCACTTGGGCGTGCTCGGGGCTGAGGAACACGCGGGTTAGCTTGCCGTCTTCGGCGCTGAAGCGGGCCCAGGCCTCCACCTCCGCCTTGATGCGGGCGCCCAGGGAGGCGGTCACGGCAAAATGTCCTGCAAACGCAATAACGCAATGCGCTCGATCTGGGTCAGGGCGGTGGCGATCTCGGTGTCCCGGTCGTTGGACATGCGCGCTGTAAAGGCGGCCAGAATATCGGCCTTGCTCCGCCCCTTGACCGCGATGATGAACGGCATGGCGAATTTCTCCCGATAGGCCGTGTTCAACGCCGTGAATTGCTCGAATTCCGCATCGGTCAGGCGGTCGAGGCCGGCACCGGCCTGCTCCTCGGTCGATGCTTTCGTCAGGGCGCCGGTGCGGGCCAGGCGCCCGGCCAAATCCGGATGCGCCAGGATCAGGGCCAGTTGCCGGTCCGCCGGTGCCGCCCGCAGGATCGCGCACAGGGCACGGTGCAAGCCGGCGGCGGTGTGCGCATCCGCTGGCAATCCCGCGTCGAACGCGGTCTCGGCGATCCAGGGAGAGTCCTCGAACACAGGGCCGAATCGCGCCACGAATGCCGGGCGCGCCAGGGTCCTGGGGTCCGCTAAATCGCTCATCCCTTGGCCTTGTGATGCGCGTGCCAATGGCGGGCGATATCGATGCGCCGGGCCAGCCACACCCGCTCGTGGCCGCACACATGGTCGAGGAACCGCGCCACTGCCGCCGCCCGGCCTGGCCGGCCGGCTAACCGGCAGTGCAGGCCTATGGACATCATCTTCGGCGCCCCCTGGCGGCCTTCCTCGTAGAGCACATCGAAACTGTCCTTCAGGTAGGTGAAGAACTGGTCGCCCGAGTTGAATCCCTGCGGCGTGGCAAACCGCATGTCGTTGGCATCCAGGGTGTAGGGGACGATCAGGTGCGCCCCCGCCGGTCCGTCGACCCAATAGGGCAGGTCGTCGGCATAGGAATCGGCGGAATAGAGAAAGCCGCCCTCCGCCATCACCAGATCCAGGGTATGCGCCGAACAGCGCCCGGTGTACCAGCCGAGCGGCCGCTCGCCGGTGATCTCGGTATGGATGGCAATGGCTTCGGCCATGTGGGCGCGTTCGTCCGCAACGGAAAAATCCTTGTAGTCGATCCACTTGAGGCCATGGCTGGCGATCTCCCAGCCGGCCTCCCGCATGGCATTGACCACTGCCGGATTGCGCTGCAAGGCGGTGGCCACGCCGAAGACGGTCAGGGGCACCTGCTGCCCCGCAAACAGGCGCCACAGGCGCCAGAACCCGGCGCGGGCGCCATATTCGTAGATCGACTCCATGTTCATGTGCCGCTGCCCGGGCCAGGGTTGCGCGCCGACGATCTCCGACAGGAAGGCCTCGGCGGCGGCATCGCCGTGCAGAATGCAATTCTCGCCGCCTTCCTCGTAGTTCAGCACGAATTGTACCGCGACATAGGCATCGTCCGGCCATCGCGGATCGGGCGGCGTGCGGACGTAACCGGCAAGATCGCGCGGGTAAGCATCTGACATAGGACGTATCCTAGGCGGCAAATGGTCGGTACAGTCTGCATTAGAACGTGGATTTGCGGCGAGGGTTTATTCGAAAAATTTTGCAAGTCCGTGGGATGAAGATGGGCTTTCGCCGCCCCCGCGCGGGTAGGCTAGAATGGCGGCCTGCCAAGGCGCGGCCCGAAGCCCATCGGATTCTCGGAATTGGGCATGGGCCAGTATCCGGGAGGGGGTTGCCATGGGCGCCAAGACATCGAGCGGAAAGCCATCGGCCGGGGCCGGCAAGCTGACCACCCATGTGCTGGATACGGCTACCGGCCGGCCGGCGGCGGGGGTGCGCATCGAGTTGTTCCGCCTGACCAGCGTGGGCCGTGACAAGCTGGCCGATGTCGCCACCAACCTGGATGGCCGCTGTGTTGCGCCGCTGTTGGCGGGCGAAGCCATGCAGCCGGGCCCCTATGAGCTGATCTTCCACGTGGCTGATTATTTCCGCGGCGTCGATTTGACGCTGACGGAGCCGCCATTCCTCGATCAGGTTCCGGTCCGCTTCGGCATCGCCGAGGCAGGCGCGCACATTCATGTGCCGCTGCTCATCTCACCCTATGGCTATTCCACCTATCGCGGCAGTTGAACACCATGGCGGCACCCAGCCAAGTCACCGACATGCGCCAGGAGATCCGCTTTCTCCTGGGGTTCGAGCCGCGCACCTTGCGCGCCGTCGATCCGACCATGACGGTTCTCGATTATCTGCGCGGGGTCGAGGGGCTGGCCGGCGCCAAGGAAGGCTGCAACGAGGGCGACTGCGGCGCCTGCACGGTGGTGCGCGTTCGCCTGGCGGGAGGCGGCCTGCGCTACGAGGCGGTCAATGCGTGCATCCAATTTGTCGGCACCCTCGATGGCTGTCAGCTTCTCACCGTCGAACATCTGGCCGGCGACGATGGGACATTGCATGCGGTGCAGCAGGCGATGGTCGAGTGCCACGGATCGCAGTGCGGCTTTTGCACGCCCGGCTTTGTCATGTCGCTGTTCGCCCTGACCCGGCACACGGATCGGGCGCCCGATGACGCGGCCATCGACGATGCCTTGGCCGGCAATCTGTGCCGGTGCACCGGATACGCGCCGATCGTACGCGCGGCCCGGCGCATGTACGATCTGCATCCGCGCGCCGATAGAATCACGGCGCGGCAGGCCGAGACGGTGCTGGCGTTGCGCGCCTTGGCCGACCGGAAAACGGTCTGCGTGGGCCAGGGGGAGCGCCGATTTTACGCGCCCGCCACGGTGCATGCCCTGGCCGATCTGGTCTTGGCCCATCCGGATGCCGTGCTGGTCGCCGGTGCCACCGATGTCGGCCTGTGGGTGACCAAGCAACTGCGCCGGCCGGCGACGATCATCTATCTTGGCCGCGTGGCCGATCTGGCGAGGTTGGAGGAATCCTCCGCGGCCATTGAGATCGGAGCCGCGGTCACTTACACCGATGCGGCTGCGGTCCTGGCCCGTCATTACCCGGACATGGGCGAGGTCTTTCGCCGTCTTGGCTCCGTGCCGATCCGCAACGCCGGCACCATCGGCGGCAATGTGGCCAACGGCTCGCCCATCGGCGATTCGCCGCCCCTGCTCATTGCCGTCGGAGCGACCCTGCAGCTGCGCTGCGGCGGCGGTCGGCGGATACTGCCGATCGAGGATTACTTTATCGCCTACGGTCAACAGGACCGGCAGCCGGGCGAGTTCGTGGAAAAGATCGTTGTTCCCACGCCGGCACCGGGCACCCGTTTTCGCGCCTATAAGATCAGCAAGCGCTTCGACCAGGATATCTCCGCGGTGTTGGGCGCCTTTGCCATACGCCTCGAAGACGGAATCGTGGCCTCTGCCCGCATCGCCTTCGGCGGTATGGCGGCCACGCCTAAGCGTGCCCGGGCGGTGGAGGAACGGCTGACCGGTGTCGCCTGGACCGAGGCGACGGTACGCGCCGCCATGACCGATCTGCCGCGCGATTTCCAGCCGTTGACCGACTGGCGGGCCAGCGCCGAGTACCGCATGAGAGTGGCACAAAATCTTTTGCTGCGCATGTTGATCGAGACCACCGATGCGAAGACCGAGACGCGGCTGGTGGGCGACCGGGCGTTCGCCCATGCTTGACCGGCCGGCATCCGGCCGCGACACTGCGGCCTCGGCCATCGGCGGCGGGGTCAAGACACCGATCGCCCACGACAGCGGCCACAAGCACGTGTCCGGCCAGGCCGTCTACATCGACGATATGCCGGAGCCGCCGGGCCTGCTGCACATTTATTTCGGCATCAGTAGCGAGGCGCACGCCCGCATCGCCGACATGGACCTGACCCAGGTGCGCGCCGCCGAGGGGGTGGTGGCGGTCTTGACCGCCGCCGATATCCCTGGCGAGAACGACACCAGCCCGACCCACCGCCACGACGAGCCGGTCTTCGCGGCCGATAAAGTTGAATATGCGGGCCAGCCGATCTTTGCGGTCGCCGCCAACGCCCGCGATCAGGCCCGGCGGGCGGCACTTCTGGCCAATATTACGTATGAGCCGCTTGTTGCCGTGCTGACCATCGAAGCGGCCAAGTTGGCCGGTACCCTGGTAACCGAACCGCTCACCTTGATGCGCGGCGATGCGGGCACGGCGTTGGAAGCGGCGCCGCGGATGATGTCCGGGCAGATGCACATCGGCGGCCAGGATCACTTCTACCTGGAGGGTCAGATCGCCATGGCCCTGCCGGGCGAGGACGACGAGGTCACGGTCTATTCCTCCACCCAGCATCCCACCGAAATCCAACTCATGGTCTCTCAGGTTCTGGGCATCCCGGCGAATGCGGTGACCGTGGAGGTGCGGCGCATGGGCGGCGCGTTCGGCGGCAAGGAGACGCAAGGCAATCTGTTCGCTGTCGTCGCCGCGCTGGTCGCCAAGAAAACCGGCCGCGCGGCCAAGGTGCGCCCGGACCGCGACGACGACATGATCATCACCGGCAAACGCCACGACTTTCTGGTGGACTACGCGGTGGGCTTCGATGATGACGGGCGCATTCAGGCGGTGGATATGACCTACGCGGCGCGCTGCGGTTCGTCGTCGGACCTGTCCGGGCCGGTCACCGACCGCAGTCTGTTTCATGCGGACAATTGTTATTTCTATCCGCATGTGCGCCTGGCTTCGCAGCCGTTGAAGACCAATACCGTGTCGAACACGGCCTTTCGCGGTTTCGGCGGGCCGCAGGGCATGCTCGGCGGCGAGCGGTTGATCGAGGAAATTGCGTTTACGACCGGCAAGGACCCGCTGGAAATCCGCAAGCTCAACCTGTATGGCCCCGACGAGCGCAGCCTGACGCCCTATCATCAGACAGTGGAGGACTCCACCGCCCGCGACATCATAGAGACCCTGGAGCAAAGCAGCGACTATTGGATGCGGCGCGAGAAAATTCGCGCCGGCAATGTCGGCTCGCGGGTGCTCAAGCGCGGCTTGGCGCTGACCCCGGTCAAGTTCGGCATCGCCTTCACCGCCACCCACTACAACCAAGCCGGAGCGCTGGTGCACATCTACCGGGACGGCAGCATTCACCTCAATCACGGCGGCACCGAGATGGGGCAGGGGCTCTACGTCAAGGTGGCGCAGGTCGTGGCGGAAGAATTTCAGGTCGATATCGGCCGGGTGCGCATCACCGCCACCACCACCGCCAAGGTGCCGAACACCTCGGCCACCGCCGCGTCGTCCGGATCCGATCTCAACGGCATGGCGGCACAGGTGGCGGCACGCACCATCAAGAACCGGCTGATCGTCTTCGCCGCCGAGGCCTGGGGCGTGCCGCCGGACCAAGTGGCGTTTCTGCCAGGCCGGGTGCGCGTCGGCAATCAGGACGTGCCCTTCGCCGAGCTGATCGGTCGCGCCTACATGGCGCGCGTGTCCCTCTCTTCGACCGGGTTCTACAAGACACCGAAGATTCACTGGGATCGCGCCAAGGGGCGCGGCCGGCCGTTTCTCTATTTCGCCTACGGGGCGGCGTGCACCGAGGTGTGCGTGGACACGCTGACGGGCGAGTACAAGGTGGAGCGGGTCGATATCCTGCACGATGTCGGCACATCCCTGAATCCGGCGGTCGACATGGGCCAGATCGAAGGCGGCTTCGTGCAGGGCATGGGCTGGCTGACCACCGAGGAGCTGTGGTGGGATGACACGGGGCACCTGCGCACCCACGCGCCCAGCACCTACAAGATTCCCGCCTGCGGCGACCGGCCGCGCATTTTCAACGTGCACATGGTGCATGGCGCCCGTAACCCGGAAGAAACCGTCTATCGTTCCAAGGCGGTGGGCGAGCCGCCGTTGATGCTGGCCATATCGGTCTTGCATGCCTTGTCCGATGCGGTGGCCAGTGTCGCCGGCCATCGCATCTGTCCGCGCCTGGACCCGCCGGCGACACCGGAGCGGGTGTTGCAGACCATCGAGCGGCTACGAACACAAGATGCACATCACGGCGGGGGGCGGGCGGCATGAGCGAGTTGCTCTCGCACGTCTTGGCGCAATATCTGCGCGACGGCACGCCGGCCATCGTGGTGACCGTGGCGGAGGCCCGCGGCTCCGCCCCGCGCGGCGCCGGCGCCAGCATGGTGATTTCGGCTGATGCCATCGCGGGCACGGTCGGGGGCGGACGCCTGGAGTTCGAGGCGATGGAGCGGGCGCGCGCGATGATCGCCACGGGCACCCTCGAAGACCGGCTGGATATGCCCCTGGGGCCGGCCGTGGGCCAGTGTTGCGGCGGCCGTGTGGTGCTCAGCCTGCGCCGCGCCGATGAAGCGGCCGCGCAGGCGTTGGCGGCGCAAGAGCAGCAAGAAATTCAGCAGATGCCGCAAGTCGCCATCTTCGGGGCCGGCCACGTCGGCCAGGCATTGGTCCGGACGCTGGCTCCCTTGCCGGTGCGCGTGCTCTGGAACGACAGCCGGCCGGACGCGCTCGCCAGGCAGGCGTGGGACAACATGGAGACGCACACCGGCGATGCCGTCGATCTCGTCGCCCGCTGCGCGCCGGGTGCCGCCGTCGTCGTGCTGACGCCTAGCCATGCCCTCGACTACGCCATCACCGAGGCGGCGCTCCGCCGCGATGATCTGGCTTACGTCGGGCTGATCGGTTCGGCCACCAAACGGCGGCGGTTCGAACGCTGGTTCACGGCGCGCGGTGGCGCCGACACGGCTTTGGCCCGGCTGGTCTGCCCCATCGGCGATGTGGGAATCGTCGACAAGCGGCCGCCGATCATCGCCGCATTCGCGGCCACGGAAATCCTGCGCGCCCTGTTGCGCGCGCGTACCGGCGCCGAGCAGGACGGGCGATGTCACGAGACGGTCTGAACATCGATACGACCCCGCCGCGCCTGGAGGTCAAGGGCGTCAGCAAGCGCTTTCCCGGCGTACTGGCCAACGACCGCGTGGATTTCGCCGTGCGTCCCGGCGAGATACATGCCCTGCTGGGCGAAAACGGTGCCGGCAAGAGCACCCTGGTGAAGATTATCTACGGTGTCCTGCAACCGGACGAAGGCACGATCCATTGGGATGGGCAGCCGGTTTCGGTGGCCGACCCGCGCGCGGCGCGGCGCCTGGGCATCGGCATGGTGTTCCAGCACTTCTCCCTGTTCGAGGCGATGAGCGTGCTGGAGAACATCGCCCTGGGCATGGATGGCGGCACCGATATGCGGGCCTTGGCGGACCGCGTGATCGAGGTGTCGCGCACCTACGGCCTGCCGCTGGAGCCGCACCGCGAGGTCCACACCCTGTCGGTCGGCGAGCGGCAGCGCATCGAGATTGTCCGCTGCCTGCTGCAGAATCCGAAACTGCTGATCATGGACGAGCCGACATCCGTGCTGACCCCGCAGGAGGTGGAGCGGCTGTTCGAAACCCTGCGCCAACTCGCATCCGAGGGGTGCTCGATTCTCTACATCAGTCACAAGCTGCAGGAGATCAAAGCGCTGTGCCATCACGCCACCATTCTGCGCGGTGGCAAGGTCGTGGCCGAATGCGACCCGGCGAAGGAAACCGCCACCACCATGGCGCAACTGATGATCGGTCACGAAGTACGCACCGTCACCCGCCGAGCCGGTGGCGGCGGCGATGCGGTGCGGCTGGCGGTCGAGGGCCTCGAACTGCCGCCGGAATTTCTGCACGGCGTCGCGTTGCGCAACATCTCCTTCGAAGTGAAGGGCGGTGAGATCTTCGGCATCGCCGGGGTGGCGGGAAACGGCCAGGCTGAGCTGATGCTGGCGCTGTCCGGCGAACGGCTGGCGCATCATGCGCAGGTGATTCGCGTCGATGACCGGGCGGCTGGCCGCTTGTCCGCCGGGGGCCGCCGCCGTCTTGGTGTATGCTGCGTGCCGGAAGAGAGGAACGGCCATGCCGCGGTTCCGGCCATGAGTCTGAACGAAAACGTAGTGCTCAGCGGCCATCACCGCCTGCAACTCCTTTCGTCCATCTTCATCAAGGCGGCCGCGGCGCGGCAGTACGCCGAGAAGGTGGTCAAGGCCTTCGACGTGCGCACGCCAGGCACCATGGCGTCCGCAGGAAGTCTATCGGGCGGCAACCTGCAGAAATTCGTGGTCGGCCGGGAGATTCTGCAAGCTCCCGGTGTGCTCGTGGTCTCCCAGCCCACTTGGGGCGTGGATGCGGGCGCCGCCGCGACCATCCACCAGGCCCTGGCCGATCTGGCGCGGGAAGGGGCGGCGATCGTGGTGATCTCCCAGGACCTGGACGAGCTGTTGGCGATCACCGACCGGCTGGCGGTCATCAACGTGGGCGTCCTGTCCAATCCATTGGTGACCGCCCAGGCCGATGTGGCCGAGATCGGCTTGCTGATGGGTGGCGTGCATGGCCTGGACGCGCACGCGGTACCCCATGGCACGGGAGCCGCCCATGCACCTTAGAATAGAGCCGCGGCAGGAGACATCGCGCCTGATGCTCTATGTCACGCCGGTGGCGGCGGTGATCCTGACCGTGCTGACCGGTTTGGTGCTGTTCGTTCTCATGGGCTATGCGCCCGGCCCGGCGCTGTTCCATTTTTTCATTTCGCCGCTTCTGAGCGTCTACGGCTTGAGCGAGCTGATGGTGAAGGCGGCGCCACTGATCGTCATAGGTGTCGGCCTGGCCATGGGCTTCCGCGCCAATGTGTGGAACATCGGGGCGGAAGGTCAGCTGACCTGTGGGGCCATCGCCGCCGGCGGCGTGGCCTTGGCGCTGTGGGAGCAGGAGGGCTTGTGGATCCTGCCGCTCATGTGCGCAGCCGGACTCGCCGGTGGCGCGCTCTATGCGGCCATCCCCGCGTTCCTCAAGACGCGCTTCGACGTGAACGAGATTCTGACCAGCCTGATGCTCACCTACGTCGCCACCCTGTTGTTGAGCACGCTGGTCTATGGGCCGTGGAAGGACCCGGCCGGGTTCAATTTCCCCCATTCGCGCATGTTCACCGAGTCCGCCATCCTGCCGATCTTGATGAGCGGCACGCGCCTGCATGCCGGCACCGTGGTGGCGCTGCTCATCGCCGTGGCCGGGTGGGTTCTGATGACCTACACCATCATCGGATTTCAGATTCGCGTGCTGGGGCAGGCACCCGCCGCGGCGCGCTTCGCCGGGTTCAGCCGAGGCAAGCTGATCTGGTTGTGCCTGTTGACCAGCGGCGGCCTGGCCGGCCTGGCCGGGACGTTCGAGATTGCCGGGCCGATCGGGCAACTGGTGCCGGTGATCTCCCCCGGCTATGGCTTCACCGCCATCATCGTTGCTTTTCTCGGCCGGCTGCATCCCATCGGCATCGTTCTTTCGGGCCTGGTCATGGCGCTCTCCTACATCGGCGGCGAGAACGCGCAGGTCGAGGTAGGGCTGCCGCAGGCGGTGACCGGGGTCTTCCAGGGCCTGCTGCTGTTCTTCCTGCTGGCCTCGGATTTCGTGGTCCGCTACCGGGTGCGCCTGGCGTCCCCTGTAGGTGATCGGCCATGACCATCACCTCCCTGGGATTGGTCCTGCTGACCATCATCGGTGCCGCCACACCCTTGCTGTTCGCCGCCCTGGGCGAACTGGTCGCCGAGAAATCCGGCGTTCTCAACCTGGGGGTCGAGGGCATGATGCTCGCCGGTGCCGTGGTCGGTTTCGCCGTCACCGTGACCACCGGAAGCAGCCTGCTGGGGGTCTTGGCCGGGGCCCTGGCGGGGGCCGGCATGGCGTTTCTGTTCGGCGTGCTGACGCTCACGCTCGCGGCCAACCAGGTGGCCACCGGCCTGGCCCTGACCATTTTCGGCATCGGCCTGTCGGCCCTGTTCGGCGCCGGTTTTGTCGGTGTGCCGGTGGCGCCGCTGCCCAAGCTGGCGATTGCCGGGTTGAGCGATCTGCCGTTCTTTGGCCCGCTGCTTTTCGGCCAGGACGCCCTGGTCTATCTCTCCATCGCCGCCACGGGGGCCGTCGCCTGGTTCCTAAAACACTCGCGTGCGGGTATGATCCTGCGTGCGGTGGGCGAATCGGACCTGTCCGCCCATTCCATCGGCTACAACGTGATCGCCGTTCGCTACCTTGCGGTCTTGTTCGGCGGCGCCATGGCCGGTCTGGGCGGTGCGTTCCTGTCGCTCTCCTACACGCCCATGTGGGCGGAGGAAATGACGGCGGGCCGCGGGTGGATCGCGCTGGCCCTGGTGGTGTTTTCTTCGTGGCGGCCGTGGCGGGCGATGCTCGGTGCGTATTTGTTCGGCGGGGTGACGATCTTGCAGCTTTATGCCCAAGGCGCGGGCGGGCTCGGCGTTCCGGCGCAGGTCATGTCGATGTTGCCGTATCTGGCGACGGTGCTGGTCTTGACGATCATTGCCGCCGGACCTTGGAAGGGACGTTTGGATGCGCCGGCTTGCCTGGGCAAGCCGTTCCGGCCGTCCACGTAGAACGATGTAGGCCATTGATGATCGGAAACACAAAAAACGGGAGGTTAGTGAAATGAAGTTATCGATGAATCGCCGGAACTTCGTTCTTGGCACCGCGGCGGCCGGCACCTTGGCGCTGGCGGGGCGGCCGATACTGGCGGCCGATCCGACCAAGGTCGGCTTCGTCTATGTCGGTCCGGTCGGCGACTATGGCTGGACCCATGGCCACGACGTGGCCCGCAAGGCGGTCGAAGCCGCCTATGGCGACACCGTGAAAACGACATTCGTGGAGAACGTGGCGGAAGGCCCGGATGCGGAGCGTGTGATCCGCCAGCTCGCCACCAGCGGCAACAAGCTGATCTTCACCACTTCATTTGGTTTCATGGAATCCACGCTGCGCGTGGCCAAGCAGTTCCCGGATGTCATGTTCGAGCATGCGACCGGCTACAAAACGGCGCCGAATGTTTCGATCTACAACGCGCGTTTCCACGAGGGGCGCTCGATCTGCGGCACCATCGCCGGCCATATGACCAAATCGGGCATCGTCGGCTATATCGGCTCGTTCCCGATTCCGGAGGTGGTCATGGGCATCAACGCCTTCACCTTGGCAGCGCAGAAGATTCGCCCCGACATCAAGGTAAAGGTGGTCTGGGCCAACTCCTGGTATGACCCGGGCAAGGAAGGCGATGCCGCCAAGGCGCTGATCGATCAAGGCGCCGACATCATGTGCCAGCACACCGA
>Ga0326597_10000782_pt1 | contig 54387 bp, 47 predicted proteins | sample RVTome_12_FD_203789 | JGI IMG/M metagenome (GOLD analysis project Ga0326597, IMG submission 203789) | Soil microbial communities from uranium-contaminated site in the Upper Colorado River Basin, Wyoming, United States - RVT100D185 | ecosystem: Environmental > Terrestrial > Soil > Contaminated >... | reverse complement strand
GAGAGCCGGATTGATGCGGGTGTGCCCGGGCGCCACGTCGGCGGGGCTGAACAGCGTCAGTTGAACGGTGCCCTGCTCAGGCCCCTCACCCGCCTGCACTCGGACGCGCGTGGGCATGAGAGGATACCGCCCCGGCGCTACGCCGCGAATGGTCATCTCCTTGTAATCCGACAGCGTGCTGCTCGCCCAGATCCGACCCGTGGCCGAGTCGAACAGTTCGACTCGAACGGAGTGCATGGAAGTCGCGTCGAGCCAGAGCCGCCGGTGGCTCCAGCGGCCGGGCGCGGTCACGATCCACGCCGAGCGCGCTTCGTCGGCCTTCACCTCACCGTCGGGTTCGAGGGGGAGGTCGAAGACGCCGTAGAGGTCGATCAACTCGGCCGGCAGCATCGGTATGGGAAACTCCTCGCACTGCGCGTTGAAGATGTTCTCGTTGCGGACGATGAACGCGCGGGAGATCTCCCCACCCCAGAGCATCCAGGAGCGTTCGGGGCCGCCGCCGATCCAGAGATAGGACTTGCCGAGTTTCTCAAAGGTCAGCGCCACCTGGTCCGGCCGAGAGAAGATGAGGTTGCCCTCCCCGATCTCGCGCTGCGGCTGGCCGTCCTCGTCGGTCCAGGTCACTTCGACGGTGGCCGTGGCGTAGTAGCCGGCCACGTCGGTCAGTCGCGCGTTGTGGCGCTCGGCCAACTCGCGGTACGCCGGGGGCTCGCCCAACCCCGCCGGCGGCTGAGGGCCATCCTTCACGTCCGGCGACTTGCATCCCGTCAGTGAGAGCAGCGCGATGCCGACCGCCGTCGCGGCGATCGCCCCCGTTCTCACAACTCACCCCTCAGGATCTCCCCGAGTTGGTCGGAGACCTCACGCACTTGATCTGAGGTGAGGCGCGGATCGATCACCTCGATCGGCGGCGTTTCGGGTGGATCGCCCTTGAGTCGCATCATCCAGAGGGTAAGACCGCCCTGCTCCGTCGTCGCATCATGCTTGAGCAGGCGCTTGCGGAGCAGGATCAGCGCGATGACGAAGCGGTAGGCGATGCGCATCGCTTGCTGATCATCTGCGAGACGGTGGAAGAGATTGAGCAGCACGTCGTCGTCCACAAAGGCCTGCGACTTGCGCGCCGCCTCGGGCATCGTCGTGCGCCAGGAGGAGAAGAGCCGCGGCGGTCGATTGCCCCGCTCCCACGCCTCCAGCGAAAAGTCGATTCGGTCGAATCCCTCATCGGCGTCGCGCTCGCAGAGCGTCGCGACGTAGGCCGATCCAGGTTCGATGGGAACCCCGGTCGAGGCGCATCGGCCCGAAGCGCGGGCGATGTCATAGGAGGCATTGGTGGAGAATCGGGTCATGGGACAATGGTAGACGGGGGGCACGCGGCTTGGGGCTTGGGGGACAGAGCCGCCGCTTGCGGCTTCGCGAAGGTCCGAATCCGGGGCGGCGCCGAGCCTCTGCCCCACCGTGGCGACGCATGGATTCACCGCGCCTCGAACATCCGCCGCGCGGTGCCGCCGGGACCGATGCGGGCGCTGAGCCGCGCCCCGCACCGCGGGCAGCAACCCGTGTACTGCGTCTGCGCCCGATTGCGATACAGCCGACCATACGCATGACAACACGAGAAGTAGATCATGAGCCACGGCTTGGGTGGCCGCGCGCCGGGCCGGGCGCTGCCCGACGGAAGGGTGTCATAGCGATCGATCACCGCAGGATCATCGGCCGCGACTGCCCTGGAGGTTGAGCCAAGCCGCCTCCGCGGAATCCACCACTCACGCCAACCGCCTTCGGCATGTCGCCTCGGCCCGATACGCGGCGGCTGATGCCAGCACCACGCGCTCGGACAGTCGATCCTCCAGTCGCCGGCGGTCCTTGTCAGACGCAAGCAACGGCAGGTTGACACGCACATTCCACGCGCCGCTCTGCGCGGCGGCCGACGCCAGGAGGGCGGCAATGGCGAGATCGCTCAGAAGCCCGCGGGTGCATTGCTCAGCCGCATCGCACAGCAGGCCGGCGAGTCCGCAGGACGCCTCGATCACCGCCATGGGGGCGTCGATCGCCGCCCGCACCGCCGCATCCCATTGGACGACCCGCTGCGGATCGTCGGGTGCCAGTCGTTGAAGCCGATCGACCTCGGCATAGGCGAGGGCGTCACGCTGGGCGAGGTCGAGCATCTGCCGCCCGATCGCCACCAGATGATCGACCGTGCCTTGCAGATCGCGGCGCTGCTCATCGTTGCAGCGGCGATTGATCGAGTAGGCCAGCGCCATTCGTCCAAGGGCCGCTGCGAGCGCTCCGACCAGTGACGCTACGGCGCCCCCTCCAGGAGATGGAGTCCTCGCTCCAATGGATTCGAGGAGCGACTCGACGGTCTGATCGTGCAAGGACATGGGCGGACCTCCGAAAGAGAAGCACCAGACGGCGACTATACTAGTGGCTGTTTCCGGGTCGGCTCGATCGAGCGGACGCATCACCAGGCGTTCGCCATACCGTCTCGCACATCAGCGGAAGGGGCCCTGCGTTGCTTACGCACATCAAGGTCGCCCTGAAGGACTACTACCACACAGGCACACCGGTCCCCAGCACCCCGACCTTCGCGCGGATGATGACCCAGGAGTGCCGGCAGGCCCCGCCCCCGCGGAGGATTCTCGAGGTCGGACCAGGAGCCGGACCGATGACCGAGCAGATCGTGCCCACCCTGGCGGCCGGAGACGTCTTCGATGTCGTCGAGATCAACGAAGACTTCGCCCGCGCGCTTGAAAAGAAATACCTCGAACCGGCGCGCCGGCGCGTGCCGCGCGCGACGATCCGCATGCACTGCGGACCGATCCAGTCGGCGCCCCTCGAAGGATCCTACGACTTCATCATCTCCTCGCTTCCCCTCAACAACTTCGCCTCGGAGGAGGTGCGGGAGATTCTGGCGCGCATGAAATCGCTGCTCGCCAGGGGCGGACAGATGAACTTCTTCGAGTACGCGGGGATACGCCGCATCGCCCGGCCCTTCAAGAAAAAGGCGGACCGCCGGCGCCTGGGCGACATCGGCCGCCTGCTCACGGAGTTTGACCGCGAGAACGGCGTGAAAAAGCGCGTCTGCCTGATGAACATCCCGCCGGCGCTCAAACGCTCTCTCCAGACGAGCGCTTCGTGAGCGCGTTCAGGCCAGGCGCTCCGCCGGCCGCGGAGGCGGTGCTTGAGCCGGTGGACTTGCCGCGCCGGGCACGGCCCAGTCCGCGCGCGTCTCGTAGCCGTACTCGATCAGCAGCGGCGTCACCCACGGCCGCATCCGCTCGATCTGCTCGGGCGTGCATTCCGTCGGCCACTTGACGTTGCGGTTCTCGAGGTGCTCGGGATAGCAGGAGACCGCCTTGTCGTCGCAGGCGAGATCGAACTGCCGGCACAGGCGGCGCATGATCTCGCGCGTCTGCACGATGAACTCCTCGTACTTGATGCGGAAGACGCGATCAGGCGAAATGCACGCGAGGTCGCCCTGGACGATCTCCTCGATACCGGCCCACTGGCGGGCGTGCGCTTCGTACGGATCGGCCTTGTAATACTCCCGCCACCCCGGCGGGCGGGCAAAGTCGGCGAGTGTCCGGTCCTGCTTGCCCTGCCTCTCCATGACGCGGATCATCGACCGAACGACGGCTCGCCCGTCGCGGATGATGTGAACGAACTGCGCATCCGGGAAGATCGACAGGAGCCAGGGCACGCGAAGCGTGTGGCGCGGCAGTTTGTTGGTGAAGCGGTGTGCATTGACGCGCTGGCGCAGCGAGATGTAGCGGCAGTACCAGTCGATGTTGGAGCGCAGCCGGCGTGCGCCGAATCGCGTCACGTCCTTCTCCGTCCACCGGTGTTCGTTGGTCTGGTTGCGGTAGCGCGGGTCGAAGAGGAAGTGTCCTTCCGACCAGTTGGCGAGTTCGCGGTGGGCGCCGAAGAAGCGGCTGAAGACGCTCGTGCCCGAGCGCGGCGAGCCGAGGATGAAGATGGGACGATCGATGCGCCGGTGCGGCAGCAGCCCCACCAGCGCCAGCGTCACCGGGTTGCGCCCCCAGAGGGTGTACCACAGAACCCGTTCGATCTTGCCCGGAACCCGCATCGAATCCGCCCTCTCGCTGTGAATCGGTGAGTCTAGTCGCGCAAGGCTTGGCGGACCGCAACCGCGAGCGCCATGCGCGTCCACCCTCAATCCAGGTAGCCCAGCGCGCGGAGGCGCTCTTCCACGATCGGCGACATCTCCGGGCTGCCGTCCTCCTTGAGGCGATGCTGCACTTCGTCGAACGCCTGTTTCCATCGCGGCTTCCACGCCTCCATCGCCGCGCGCAAGCGCCGGGCCTGCTCAAACTCAGGCCACTTTCCGGTGGCATCGATCAGATTGTGCTCCTCGCGCGGATCGGCGGTAAGATCGAAGAGTTCATCCGGTTGGTCGTTGCTGTAGGTGATGCACTTGTGCGAAACGCTGCGCATCGCAAGCACCCCGCGATTGAGGTGCGGCGCCAGGCGGTGCAGCCCCTCGCGGACGCCCGCCACGCCGAAGGGCTTGAGCAACTCGGCATGTGCCACTTCACGATGCTGCGAGAGGATGTCGATTCCCTCGCACTGCGCGGGCCGTTCGATCCCCAGCAGCGGGCAGAGCGTCGTGAAAAGATCGACGTTCTGTATGAGTTGCGGCTGATCGCCGGTAACGCCAACGCTTCGCGGCCACTTGACGATCCACGGGATGTGCAGCAACTCCTCATAGCAGACGAACTGATGGCCGAGGATGCCGTGGCGGCCGAGGCAATCGCCGTGATCGGCGGTGATGAGCACGAGCGTGTTGTCGAAGTCGGGCCGCGTGGAGAGGTCATCGAGCAGTTCGCCGATCTGCTCATCAAGGTAGGCGATGCAGCCATCGTAGAGGCCCATGAGGATCGCGTACTCGTCGCCCGTCATCTTCACCAGGCCGAGATCGTGCGGATTGGGGCGCTGGTTGACGGCCGCGATGTTGCGGTAGCGCAGGGCGTCGGGCAGGAAGCGGCGGCGAAAGGCGTGCGGCGGGCGGTACTCCGCGTGCGTCTCCTGAAGATGCATGTAGATGAAGCGAGGCCGGTCTTCGAAACGCTGCCAAAATTCGCGCGCGTGGTCCATGCAGGCGGCGGCGCCGGCGTCGGTGAAGCCGGTGAGCCAGTAGCGCAGGCGGTGCGTGAGCGTCTGACGCCTTGCCGTGTCGGCTTCGGCCTTGATGTCCAGTCCGGCGTCAATCCCCTCCCGCCGCGTTCGACCCGAGCGCTGCGCCGCGCGGCGCTGGACCCGCCGCCACGCGGCGCGGAGCGGGTTTGGCGGCGGCTCAAAGGACTGAGCAAAACCCCGGTCAAGACCCGAGAAGTCCGAGACGTAGGGCACCAGCCCCGTCACCTTGGCCGTCGCGTACCCCAGTTCCGAAAGACGCTCCGCCAATGTCACGAAGCGACGGCTGAGTCGCTCGCCGTCGATCTCCAACTGGTGCGTCGAGGGATATGTGCCCGTGAAGAGACCCGTCGTGCTCGGGAGCGTCCAGATCGCGGCGGAAACACAGTTGCGGTAGATAGCGAACTGATCGGCGAAACGCTCCAAGTTGGGCGTGGTGGGCTTGTCGTAGCCGTAGAGGGAGAAGTTCTCCGCTCGTGCCGCGTCGAGAACGATGATCAGGATATTTGGACGTTGGTCGTTCATGGAGTCTCTCTGTCCATCGGCACATCGGCGCATGAGCCTGTGTATGGTCCTCCGCAACGGCGGTGTGAGTGTAGTGCATCGCCGCGAAAGTGCTTGAGCCACTGATGCCTCCGCGTCGTCGGACCGAGGAATAAGAGGGGGCCGCCACGCCGCGGCTATCATTCCAATCACGCTTCCGGCATGGCACTGGCGTGTCCTCGTCGCCGGGCAGGACGACTCGGCTGATGGGGAGACCGCTCCGTGCGCATCGCGTTCGTCTTTGGTTCCATCCCAACCCGCAACGACCGCGAGACGGACCTCCGCCGCGCCGTCGTCGATAAGAAAGACTGGCTCGGGCAGGAAGCCGAGTCCGTCCGCGCGGCTCTCGACCAACGTCATCCCGGCTCAGCCGTCTCCGTTCACATCATGTACACGATGGACGGCCGGGCGGAGTCGAGCGGCGTCGAATGGTTCGCGACCAAGCCCATGTGGCCGATGACCCGCCGATCCTTCTACCAGGGCAAGCAGTGGTCGCGGCGCTTCATGCGCGGCATCCTCGACTGGAAGCCCGACCTCGTCCACTGGCAGATGAACAGTTACGCCTACACCTTCCACCTCGCCGCCCGAGCGCTCGTGAAGCACGGCATCCCCTATGTCTATCAGCACCACGGCCCGCACCTGGCGCGCAAGGGGTACATCCGCCGCATCCTCCGCTCTCCGAATCTCATGGCGGAGCGCGGCATCTACCTCACGAAGTACCACGAGCAGATGTACCGCGAAGGTCTCGGCCTCGATGCGGCGAAGAACCGCATCATCCGCGTCGGCTACGACGAGCGCTTTCGGCCACTCGATCGCGCGGCCTGCCGGGAGAAGACCGGATTCAAGGGTGAGCCGACGCTCTTCTGGGCGGCCGGCATCACCAAGCGCAAAGACCCGATCACCGTGCTCAAGGCGTATGAGCAGGTCGCGGAGGAGTTTCCCAAGTCGCACTTCTACATCGCCGGATCGGGATTGATCGACGGCGAGGTCGATGCGCTCATCGCCTCCAGCCCGATCCTTCAGCGGCAGGTCACTCGCCTTGGTTACGTCAACAACGCGCTGCTGCCGGAAATGGAGAATGCCGCGGACATCTACGTCATGGGCAGCCGCGGCGAGGGATTCTGCGTGTCGTCAATGGAGGCGATGGCGTGCGGACTCTTTCCCGTGCTCACGACGGTGCCGTGCTTCGTCGAGCAGACCGATGGCGGGCGCCTGGGCGAACTCTTCGAGCCGGGCAATGTGCAGCAGTGCGGCGCCTGCCTCCGCCGCGCGATCGGTGATGTGCAGCGCCGCGAGAAAGTGCGCCGCGAACTGCCGGAAACGGTCCGGACGCTGTCATGGGGATATGTGTCGGAGCAACTGGTTGACCTGTATGAAGAGGTGTTGAGGGAGAGACCGGGTCGATAGCGGGCAATCCGGGGCGGCGCAGAGCCTCTGCCCCGGCTTGCGTCGAATAGAATGCCCCGGACCAGACCAGGAACAATGACCAAACCCCGCGTGCTCATCATCGGCCTTGACGGCATGACCTTCAGCGTCATGAAGCCCCTCACGCAGCAGGGCGTCATGCCGACGTGCCGGTCGCTCATGGAGCGCGGCTCGTGGGGGACGCTGATGAGCACCGTGCCTCCCGTCACCGGCCCCGCGTGGGTCTCCTTCGCCACGGGCAAGCAGCCGGGCAACCACGGCGTCTTCGACTTCTTCAAGCCCACCAAAGCGGACAACAAAGCGGGCATCAGCCGCCGCGTCATCAACGCCCGCGAGGTGGATGGCAAGACGCTCTGGCAGATTCTTTCCGAAGCGGGAAAGACCAGCATCGTGATGAACGTACCGGTAAGTTACCCCGCCGCACCCATCAAGGGCGTCATGCTCGCCGACATGCTCTCGCCGCACAAGGGAGGCGACTTCTCCTGGCCGCGCGATCTCATCCCCACGCTCGAACCGAAACTCGGCGAGTACACCATCACCGTCAACTGGCAGGGCTACTCCGCCAGCAATCCAGCGCAGTTCATCGACGATGAGATCAAGTGCGAACGGCAGCGCACCAAGTACTGCCTGCACCTCATGGATGAGTATCCCGACTGGGATCTGTGCTTCCCCTGCTTCACCGAGACGGACCGGATGATGCACGCGCTGTGGAACTACCTCGATCCGAAGGAGCGAGAGAAACTCAAACAGGCGGGAAAGTACAGCCAGGCGGTGATGGACAAGGTACACGAGTTCTACCGGCAGCAGGACCGGATGATTGCGCAACTGCTCGAAAAGGCGGGGCCGGAGACGGCGGTGTTCTTCGCCTCGGACCACGGCTTCGGCCCGCTCTACGGCAAGGTGATGGTCAACACGTTCCTGGCGCAGAAGGGGCTGCTCGTCGTGAACCAGATGAAGATCCGCCAGGCGCTGGCGCTGATCTTCCTCCGCAAGGCGTGGTACAAGTTTCTCAAGACCATCGGGTTTCAGAAGTGGACGCGGCAGCGGCTGGCGCGTCGGGCAGCGCGGCAGAGCGGCGGCCGCACCTTCTACGACGTCTTCTACGAGTCCATCGATTGGGAAAAAACCAAGGCCTACATGGCCAGCAACACCGAGGGCGGACTCTATCTCAACGTCAAAGGCCGCGGGCTGTACGGCCCCCACGTCGATCACGGCTGCATCGAACCCCGAGATTACGAGAAGGTGCGCGGCGAGATCATCGAAGCCTTGCGCGAGATTCGCCATCCCGATACCGGCCGGCCGATGCTCTCCTATGTCGAAGTGCGCGAGAAGGTCTACAGCGGCAAGTACGTCGATCGGGCGCCGGACATCGTCTTCTTCCTCGATGACGGCGAGTGGATCGCGGACTTTTCACTCGGCAAGGGCGCCTTCCGCAAGGCGGACTGGAAGACCGGCTCGGGCATGCACCGCATGGAAGGCTGCTTTCTCGCCTGCGGGCCCGGCATCAGGCACAACCCGAACATCACGACGGACATCTTCAACGTCGTGCCCACGATCCTCGCCTACCTCGGCCTGCCCATCCCGACGGACATGGATGGAAAGTTCATCCGCGAAGCCTTCACTGAAGATTGGCTGGCCGCGCACGAAGTGAAGTACGCAGGCTCATCGTCTCAGGAAGGCAAGGGCTGGGGAGAAGGCCAGGATGTCTTCAACGAGGGCGAGGAGCAAGTGCTCGTCGATCGCCTCCGCGGGTTGGGGTATCTCGACTGATTCGGCGCGCTCTCGCCTCACCCGCTGCGCCTGAGACCGCTTGCGGTTTCGCGATTACCCCTGCCGCAAACGCGCCGTCGCAATCTTCACCGCGTCCTCCGACCCATCGCACCCGATCCACTTCCGTTGCAGTCGCGCCGCGGCGACGAGCGCCGTTCCGCTGCCGCAGAAAAAGTCGGCGACGATTCCCCCAGGCGGGCAGCACGCTTCGATGAGTGCTTCGAGCAGGGCCAGAGGTTTCTGCGTCGGGTAGCCCGTGCGCTCCGCGGCCATGTTGTTGATGGATGGGATGTCGAGGACATCCGTTGCTTTCTTGGTAAGCCCCTTCAGGCGCGCGCTCGTGGCGGCGATGCGCGGCGCCTCAAAGTAGTACTCGGGGCCATTGGCGTAGAAAAGAATGTCATCGTGCTTGCGCGCGAAGCGGCGCGGCGAGGAGCCGCCAAGGCCGTAGGACCAGATGAGATGATTCACGAAGCGCTCGGCGCCGAAGACCTCATCAAGCAGCACGCGCAGGTGATGACACGCGCGCCAGTCGCAATGCAGGAGGATCGAGCCGGTCGAACGCAGCACTCGGTGCATCTCGACGAGGCGGGGGCGCATGAAGTCGAGGTAGTCGGCGATGGTCGGCCAGGCGTCGGCGTAGCGCGGAGGTGCGCTATCGCTCGCGGGATCCGGGGCGGCGCCGAGCCTCTGCCCCGGCGTGCCCGATTCACCTCTATCTTTGCCGCGCTGCTCGCGGCCGGTATTGAAGGGCGGATCGATGTAGATCAGATCGATGCACCGCGCCGGCAGCAAGCGCAGAAGGTCGAGATTGTCGCACTGGTGAACGGCGCCTGTCAGCCGCTGGTCAATGGTGGCCGTGCCCGCCGTGCCCGCCGTGGCCGTGGTCGTCATGATGATCCGGCTCCTGCGGCTCGGGGGCCTTGGTGAGCACCGCGATCGAGCCGAGCGTGGCGGCAAGCACAAAGAGCACGATCGAGCCGGTCACCACCTTGCCGTACCAGGAGGGCGGCTCGTGGACGGCGAGTTTCGCCGCCGACTCCATCCCGGCGTCGTGATGCTCATCCCCTTGGCCCACTGCGTGGCCCTCTTCACCCTCCGAAGGAGGCGCGGCGGCGATGAGCAGACTCGAAACAACTGGGACGGCGGCAAGTCGAATGAAGCGGTGCATGACGGCAGTATATGCCCGACCGTCGGCGGAGTGGCACCTCCGGGGCGGCGCCGAGCCCTTGCCCCGGCGTGAAGCACCAGTTGCAACCATTACGGCCTCACCGCGTGCCTTCCGATCGAGATGTAGGTGAACCCAAGTTGGGCCAGGTGCGGGCGGCGATAGAGGTTGCGCCCGTCGAAGATCACCGGCCGCTTGAGCGCGGCCCGCATCACATCCCAGTCGGGGTTCTTGAACTCATCCCAGTCGGTGCAGATGACCAGGGCATCGGCCCCTTCGAGACACTGGTACATGTCGTCGGCGATCTCCACCTTGGCGCCCAGTTCGCGCTTGGTGTTGGCGGCGGCGACGCGGTCGAAGGCGCGGACCCGGCCGCCCTTCTCCGTGACCCAGTGGATGAGCGTGATGGCCGGGGCCTCGCGGATGTCATCGGTGCGCGGCTTGAAGGCTAGGCCCCAGAAGGCGAAGGTCTTGCCCGCCAGGTCGCCCTTGAACTCCTCGGTGATCTTGCGGAAGAAGAGCGCCCGCTGCTCCTGGTTGACATCATGCACCGCCTGGAGCAGCCGCGTCGCCACCCCCGCCTGCCGGCCCATCGAGATGCACGCGAGCGTATCTTTCGGAAAGCACGAGCCGCCGTAGCCCAGTCCCGGATAAAGAAACTGATTGCCGATGCGACTGTCCGCGCACATCCCTTCGCGCACGCGGTTGACGTTGGCGCCATAGGCGTCGCAGAGGCTGGCGATCTCGTTGATGAACGAAATCTTGGTTGCGAGCATGGCATTGGAGGCGTACTTGACCATCTCGCTGCTGAGGACATCCATGATGAAAACCGGATTGCCCTGACGCACGAAGGGGTCATAGAGATCCTTCATCATCTCGCCGACCTGCGGCGACTCGACGCCGCAGACGACACGGTCGGGCTTGTTGAAGTCGTTGATCGCATCGCCTTCCTTGAGGAACTCCGGGTTGTTGGCGATGTGGAAGGGGTATCGGGTCTTGCCGGCAATGATGTCGCGCACCATGAAGGTCGTGCCGACGGGCACGGTGGACTTGACGACCACGGTCTTGGGCCGCTGGTTGGGTCCAACCGATTCGATCGCCGTCGCGACGGCCTGGGCCGCGGAGCGCACGAACTTCAGATCGGCCGTGCCGTGCGCATCGGACGGCGTACCGACGCAGATGAAGATGACTTCGGCGCCGGCGTAGGCCCGCTCGGCATCGGTGGTAAAGAAGAGGCGCCCGGCTGCGACATTGCGGTGGATCAACTCATCCAGGCCCGGCTCGTAGATCGGCACCTCACCGCGATTGAGCCGCTCAATCTTGGCGGCGTCGACGTCGAGACAGGTCACCTTGTTGCCGGTGTTGGCGAAGCAGGTGCCGGTGACGAGTCCGACATATCCGGTTCCAACCATGGTAAGACGCATGGGGTAGTCCTTGGGTGCTCAGAAGGCTGGAGGGCGTGGAATCATCGGCGACCGATAACCGTCCGGCCGCCTCCCCCGCCGCATCGAGATTCGTGCGGATGAACCATCGGCCATCCGCGCCACTGTCTTGCCGCCCGCCGCCCCACCCCGGGCGCGGCTGCGATTGTAGCCTGCACAGCCGGTCCGGCCGAGCCGGGCGAAGCACGTCAGCAGGGAGCCGGCTCAACCCAAATCCATACAGCGTCTCATCTTGCGCACCAAGGCAAGCAATCGGCCCAATCGGCCCCGCCTCGCCTACCGCGTTCCTACGATTGCCTCCCTGGTTCCCGAAGGCTTCACACGTGACCGCCGCGCCTGTCAACTCGACGACCTCCGCCCCGCTCGGGGCCGGCCCCCTCCATGCGGGCGAGGCTGGAGAGAGCCTGTTGCGCGTGGCTGAACGGCTCAGCGCCGCCTTGGCGCGGCGGGTCGAGTGGTCGGACTCGCCGCCGCTCCGCCTGAGCGACGCGATTGCCGTCACCCTCGACGGAACCGACCGGAGGCGCGGCTGGCTGATCGCCCATCCGCCAACGATCACCGGCGCCCCCGCTCTGTCATCCGAAACCGTGCGGGAAATCCTTCTCGCGTTCGCGGCGCTCGCGCTTCGACTCGATCAGAGCGAAGATCAACTCGCGCATCGCATCGCCGAACTCAAGGCCGTGTACCAGGTTTCGACGGCGCTCACGGGCATCGGCGACCTCGAGTCGATTCTCCAATGCGCGCTGCGCCTGGCGATCGAGGTGATGGATGTCAAGGCCGGGTCGATTCGCCTCTTCAACCCGGCCACCGATGAACTCACGCTCCGCGCCAGCGTCAACCTCAGCGCCAAGTACTTCGCCAAGGGGCCGGTCTTCGCGCACGAGAGCGAACTGGATACGCGCTCCCTCGCCGGCGAGGTGGTCTACGTGGAGGACTTGGCGGCCGATGAACGGGTGCGCTTTCCTGATCTCGTCGCGGCGGAAGGGCTGCGGAGTTTCCTGACCACGGGGCTGGTCTTTCGCGGCAAGCCGGTCGGTGTGATGCGGCTCTACACCGGCGAGGTTCGCCGCTTCAGCGAGTTTGACCGAAGTCTGTTCCGCGCCGCGGCCCAGCAGGTCGCCACCGCCATCGCCAACACCCGCCTCCTCGACGATCAGCGGACGGCGCGCGAAGTCAAGCGTCAGGTTGATCTCGCCTCCAACGTGCAGCGCCGCATGTTGCCCCAGCGCCTGCCCTCGGTCGCGGGGCTGGATATTGCCGCGCGCTGCATTCCCTCCCTCGAACTCGGCGGCGACTTCTACGACTTCATCGATCTCGGCCGCCACCTGGGCATCTCACTGGGCGACGTCGTCGGCAAGGGAGTGCCCGCGGCGCTGCTCATGGCCAGCGTCCGCGCCAGCCTCCGCGCCCACGCCATGGACATCTATGACATCAACGAGATCATGGCCCGCACCAACCGCGCGCTCGTCGATGACACCCACGAGCACGAGTTCGCCACCGTCTGGTACGGCGTGATCGACTCGCAGACCCTGCGCCTCACCTACACCAGCGCCGGGCACGATCCCCCCCTTGTCTTTCGGCCGCACCTGCGGCACAATCCCGCCGAGGCCTTTCGCGACCTGCGCGCCGGCGGACCGGTGCTCGGCATCGACCGCGCCGCTTCCTATGAAAAGGGCCTCTTCGATCTCGCGCCCGGCGATGTCCTCATCATCTACAGCGATGGGCTCATCGACGCCCAGACCTTCGATCGCCGGCGTTACGGCCGCGAGCGCGTCTGCCGCGCCGTGGCCGATTCGTGCGACCTGAGCGGAGAGGTCACGGCCTCGCTCATTCTCAACCACATCCTGTGGGATGTGCGGCGGTTTGCCGGCCTCTCACGTCAGTACGACGACATCACGCTGGTGGTGGCGCGGGTTCTCGGGCCTGCGGCGGAATGAACCAGGTAACTCCTCATGGACCCGGCGTCCCTGCGCCGATCAGACCCGTATGAGCCAGATCGGCGGGCCTATCCAGTCGAGCCTCTCGGGCGCGCTGCCCTCGCAGGACGCCGCGAGCAAGATTCGCGCCAAGCGCGACCGTGAGAAGGCCGACAGCACGCGGCGATTCGAGGATGCCGTCGATCTCACCGTCGGCGGCGTCGAAAGCAGCGAGGCCGTGCGCAAACTCGATGAGAACGATGAAGAGCATCAGCAGCAGCAGAAGCGCAAGGCGCAGCGCCAGGCGGCATCGCAGGAAGCCGCCCGAAGGAATGACAATGCGGCCGGCCCGCACATCGACCTGCGCGGGTGAGTCTCCACCCGCCCGATTCGCGGCGCGAGCGCAAGCTGCGGCAACACCCGATTCGCCTACCGCTTGCGCTCGGGGATCACAATCAACCCGATCAGACCGACGGGCGTCTGCACTTCGGCCTTGATGATCGGCTCGGGCAGTTGCGTGCTGAAAACCCCCCCGCCGCGGAACGGCTCCTGAAACTCATCGAGAAACTCGTAGAGCGACACCTGCACCGAATCACCGGGCGGCAGCGACTGCACGCGCCGCACGTAGCGCTCGTTGAGCCAGAGGTCGAAGTCCGCCAGCGCCTGCGTCGTGTGATTGACGAGTTCGATCTTCGAGCGGTCGCGGAAGACCTGCACGTCGAGTGTGCGGAGGATCTCGGCCTCGTAGGGATAGGGTCGCGGCTGCGTGCCCTCGGTGAGGCGCCCCTTGCTCATGCAGGAGGTCTGCATCGCCGCCGCGGTAAAGCACATCGCTCCAATTACCACCCGAATGTTGCGCATCACAGGCTCCTTGCCGGCCTTGGCCGATTGACGCTGCAATCATTGCCCGCGATCGAGCGGGAGCAAGCGGGGTGATGCGGTCATGGCACGTTCTCGATCCGGCGTTCGAGGCGCTTCTCCCAGAGGACGTGATGGTTCTCCGGCAGGACGTTTCGGCGAGGTGGAGCAGGTTCGACGAGTTGCACGCGCAGGTGGAGGATGCCGTCGCCAGGCACGCGGGCGACCCCGTGCGCTCGCGCATTCCTCTGAAAGCCCCTTCGCAGCGTCCACATCGTGACCGTTGGCCGGGGATCATCCCCCACCCACACCAGCAGGCAGCGCCAGCCATCGGACTTGAACCAGAGCGACTGCTCCACCGTGATGGGGACCATGTGTCCGAGCCGTCCCTGTGCCGGCGTGATGATGACTTCATCGATGATGCGATTCCACGTGCGATTCGCGTGTGAAGAAGGAACCGTCGGGTCGCCCAACGCGCTGGTGTCGGGAAACAGGAAGTACTCGGGCGGCGTCGCTGGATCGGTGTTGAGCGGCCAACTGCCGCCCGTCGCAGTTCCAGGCACAGCGCCGAAAGGCTCGACGACTTTCGATGCACGATACTTGAAGAGCCAGCGCTGCCAGGACCACATCGCCTGCGCGAAACGAACCTCCATGAGTTCCTTGCCTCCTGCACTCTTCCAATGTGGGGTTGGAGGCGATCGAAACCGAGGCCCAAGGAGCGGGATGCCGCCAAGCAGCGAAGTCTGCTTCCGAAAGCCCGATGGGACTTCCATGTGCTCGAAGAAGAAGATGAACGCCGTGGTGGGCACGGCGGCGAACCAGCCGCGCGCCTTGATCGCCGGCCCCTTGAGCGAGAGGTACGAGAGCGCCAGGATGAGCATCGCCAGCGCCGCCCAGCGCCGCTTGCGCCGCGCGCGGTGCAATTGTCGCTCGCGCTTGGCCTCGTAGCCACATTCGCTGCAACGCAGGCCGGGGGTGTGCGAGAGGTCGTACCAGCACTTCGGACAGCGCCGCGCCTTGACGCCGCCGCCGATCACCCGATCGCCCAATAGAAACCATCCGATCGCCGCCGCGCCAAGCGCCGTCAGCACCCAACCCGCGATCGAAAGCAGCACGTCGGGAAGCATGGTCTCTTCATTATGACGTGCGAGAGGCCGTGGGCACGCAGATTCTCCGGTATTCTCCTTCGGGTCGCGGCAGCGTGGGGCGGGTCGTTGACACTCGACATACGATTCCGCAATGCGCCGACCCTTCGAGATCGATCCGCGAGTCCGGGCCGTGCTGCCCACGATGGATGCCCCCTTCTTCCAGGCGGGTCTGGCGGGGTATTCCGACGCGGCGATGCGCATCATCGCCCGGCGGCACGGCGCTCCCTACTGCATCACCGAGGCGCTGCTCGATCGCATTCTCCTCGCGGGCGGCAAGGGGCTGGCCAAGGCCGACCTCGACGTTCTCGCCGACAACGTGCCTGCGAGCGCGGAGGATCATCCTCTGGCGGGGCAGATCATTGGGACCGAACCTGATGAGATGGCCGCGGCGGGCGCGCTGCTCGCCGGGATGGGCTATGAAGTCATTGATGTCAACCTCGCCTGCCCGGTGCGCAAGATCGCGCGCAAGTGTCGCGGCGGGCACTTCCTCGCGCATCCCGACGATGCGATCGAGGTGCTCAAGGCGGTGCGCGACGCCGTGCCGCATCACATTCCAACGACGGTGAAACTCCGCCGCGGCTCGGACGACTCGAACGAAGCGGCCGACAACTTCGAGCGCATTTTCATGGCGCTCTATGACCTGGGTTACTCGTGGGCCACCGTGCATGGGCGGACCGTCGAGCAGAAGTACGACGGCCCGAGCCGCTGGGCGTTTCTGCGCGACCTCACCGCGCGGCACCCCGACAAACTCATCTTCGGCTCGGGCGACATCTGGACGGCCGCCGACATCTTCCGCATGATCGAGGAGACGGGCGTGCAGGCCGTGAGCGTGGCGCGCGGCTGCATCGGCAACCCGTGGATCTTCCGCCAGGCGCGGGAGATTCTTGAGAAGGCATCAAGGCAACAGGGGATCGAGGCATCGAGGGAAAGGCAGGGGGCATCGAGGCCACAAGGCATCGAGGCGACCAAAGCCCCGGCACTCCCGTGCCGGGGAGGAGGACTTCTTGACACTTCGACGCTTGACTGCCTCGATGCCTCCCCGACTCCCCCCACCATCGACGAACAGCGCGAAGTGCTCCTCGAGCACTTCTCCCTCTCGGTGGCGCTGCACGGCGAGAACGTCGCCGGCAAACTGATGCGCAAGTTCGGCATCAAGTTCGCCGCCCACCACCCGCAGGCGGAAGCGGTGAAGAGCGAGTTCATCAAGGTGCACACAACGGCGGACTGGCAGGCGGTGATCGAGCGGTGGTATGCGGCGGAGGTAGTGGCCGCATGATGTTCAACGCCGATGGTTTTCTCCCCCGCTCCGTGTCTCCGTGGTGAAGTTCCCCTAACCTCTGGCGATCTTGCCGCGGCTGCACCTTGTCATTCCGGTCTACAACGAAGAGGCGACGCTGCCGGCATGCCTCGGGCGCGTCGCGGCGGCACCGCTGCCGGCGGGGTGGACCCGGTCGCTCATTCTCGTCAACGACGCCTCGACGGACGGCACTCGGGCCTTGCTTGAGAGTCAACTCACCGCAGAGAGCGCCGAGATCGCAGAGACGAACCAGGATCATGCTGAAAGGCCAATCATTCTGCCTCCCTCCGCGCTCTCCGCGTTCCCTGCGGTGAAGACCCTGCATCACAACCGCAATCGCGGCAAAGGCGCGGCGACCCGCACCGGCTTTGCAAGCGCTCTCGAAGCCGCCGACGACGCCGACGCCATCCTCGTGCAGGATGCCGACCTTGAATACAACCCCGCCGACTACGAGCGGCTGCTCGAACCCATCGCCCAGGGCCGCGCCCGCGTCGTCTTCGGCACGCGCTTCGGCCGGCACTACCGCCCCACCACGATGGCCCTGCGTCTGCACGCCTTCGGCAACCGCCTGCTGACCGAACTGAGCAACTGGCGCACGGGCCTGCGCGTGACGGACATGGAATGCGGCTACAAGGTCTTCGCCGCTCCTGTTCTGCGGCGCATCCTGCCGATGCTCAAGGAGGATCGCTTCGGCATCGAGCCGGAGATCGCCGCGGCGGTCGGGGCGATCGGCGAGCGCGTCGAGGAGGTTGCGGTGATGTACGAGCCGCGCAGCATCGGACAGGGCAAGAAAATCAAGTGGTCCGACGGTGTGGCGGCGCTGCGCGTCATCCGCCGCGGCGTGCGCGGCCGCACAGCCGACTCACCCGCACCGGCGGATGCACCATCGTGATGGACGAGCGCGTCGAATCAACTTCGCAAACCGGCGAGGAGGAGAGGGAGTCGGTTCCACCGACCGTGCTGGCGCCGCACTCGCGACGGCGCCTGGCGCTGAAGATCTTCGGCTTCATCGTGGGCGTTGGCCTGCTGGCGTGGATCATCCAGCGGGCGATCGCGCGGCAGCAGTTCACGGGCCTGAGCGATGCGCACTGGTGGCAGTTTGCACTGCTCCTGCTGTGTACGGTGGTGAGCATGGCGGCCAACGGCGCGATCTTCTGGTCGATCATCCGGCCCGTCGCGCCGATCGGCCTCTGGCCGATCCAGGCCGTCAACGCCGCAGTCAGTCTCGTCAACTACAGCCCGGTTCGCATCGGCGTGGCGCTGCGCCTCATTCATCATCGAACCGTGGATGGCGTGGCCTACGCCGTGCTGCTTGCCTGGTACGCCGGCTTCGCACTGCTCACGCTCTTGACGCTCGGCTGCGTGCTGGGCGCGACGCTGATGAGACCTGCGGTCGATGGATGGTGGGCGGCGATTCTGCTGGCGATGCTGGCGATCGCCGCCGCCGCCGCCGTGTGGGCCGGCTCGCATCGCCTCCTCGAAGGCCGCTGGCACGGGGCGTCGCGGATGCTCGCCTCGCCCTCCGCCGTCAGCCTGGCGATCGCCCTGCGACTCGTGGACATGATCGCCTACGGCGGGCGACTCTACCTCGCGATCACGATCCTCGGCGTGCCCGTCACGCCGCGCGACGGCGTCGTGCTCACCATCCTCAGCATGATCTCCTCGCTCTCGCCGGTGGGCAGTTTCGGCGTGCGCGAGTTTGCGGTCGCCTGGCTGGGGCCGATGCTTGCGGACGCATCACTGGCCGAGCGCATCGACGCGGCGGTGCTGATCGACCGTGCGGCGGAGGTGCTCGTGGTCGTGCCCATCGGGGTGCTGGCGCTGCTGTGGATCGGCCGGTCGTGGCGCCGTTTGAAGAGGGCTTGAGATTTGAGGCTTGCGCCACAAGCCGCAGGTTCCAGATCTCAAGCCCTTCTCAACGCGATTGACGCGCAACAACTGCCCGGCTCGTGCGCAACATGCGCCGAGGATGATGCACTTGTGCCGCGTATCGCCCTTTCACGCCTCCCCCACGTGCTGGCACCGATCTTGCAGAATGTTCGCCGCAAGGAATGTCACCGGCCACGGAGGGCCGCGATCACCCATCGGATCGACGCCGGCATGGAGGCCGGCTCATCCAACGCAGCCCTCAAAGGAGGCACGTGATGTCCATGATCGGAATTGAAATCCAGGGAACTCCGCTCAAAGGCACGATCGACGTCGAGACGATGCGCAACCGCCTTTCCAACATGCGCGATCGGCTCCAGCAGGAGATCGACTCGACGGGCGGCAACGAGCAGATGCTCGACCGCCTCGCCAAGATCGACAGCCAGATCGATCGCCTGGACCGCCTTGACGGGCGCAACATTTCCGTCAGCGCCGAGCGCATGCAGCACGAGATCGCCAACGGCATGAAGTACCTCTCCGAAGGAATGGAGTATCTCCAGCGCAACGGTGAAGGCTCCAGCGCCGCGGCCGGAAGACTCGAACGCTGGTTCGATCACCTCGATTCGGTCTATCGCACCATCGACCGGCGCGGCTGAATCCGCTCGCCGCGGCGCCTCATTCAACTTGATCGGCCCGTGACTCGATTGAACCAGATCGAGCAGGCATAGAGCAGGCCGAATCCGGCCCCGATCGTGATGGCGGCGACGAGAAGCGTCAGCGCGGTGAACTCGCCGGGCGTGAGGCTGGCGTCCCAGAAGAGCAGGCGATAGGACGGGACGTCGTCGTAGGGCGACGATCCGACGCGGTCGCAAACCACGCCCGTCCAGTAGAACGGGTTGATGACCATCGACATGCCGATGGTCTCTTCCGTCCGGAAGCCCCAGCCGCGCAGTTCGCTCAGGATGCCGACGATTGCGGGGAGGATGCCCCAGAGGGTGATGGCCAGTGCGAGGTTCGCCGCCATCGCGGTTATGCTGCGCTTGCACAGCAGGCTCAGGGCGCAACCGGTGCAGGCCAGGAAAATCGTGAAGGCCAGCGAAATGACGGCGACTTGCAGCGCCGCCAGGAGCAGGAACGGGTGCCGCGTCGAGTAGAAGATCATTTCAAGAACGATCACGGCGAGAGGGATGAGCGTGATCTTCAATGAGCCGGCGCACTTGCTCCACAGGATCGTCAGCGGTTTGATCGGCACGCATAGCAGCACCTCCCACGAGCGAGCCTGCTTCTCCGACGCCGCCACCGTCGGGCTCACGACACAGGCGATCATCAGTTGCGCCAGCAGCGCCAGCAGAATGATCGGGATGAGCATCTCGGTGTCGAGGCGCAACTCCGCCTCGAGGTTGTACCAGATGAGCAAGCCGAGCACCAGCAGCGAGATGAATGCCGTCGCGATGGGACGCCGAACGAAGCCGAATCGCATCTCGCGCCACAGTATGGCGTTGTCCCAGACCCTCGGCACGGGCAGATCGGCGCGCGGAGCGGCGACCGGCGACGGGCGCGGCGATTGAACGACCGGCGGGACCGACTCCGGTGAAGGCGGATCGATCGGCGGGGCCGATGAGACTGAGGCGACCGCCACCGCCGCGGCGCGGCGCCGCGGCCGCAGCAGCCTCGTGAGCCAGCGCACGGCCCGCTCCTCACCCGCGCCATGCCGCTTGTTGGCGGTGCGCCGCAGCAGGGGCACGGCGAGGAGGAGCAGGATCGCCGACATGCCCACGTTGATCGCGTTGACGAAGATCCAGGCGTAGTGCGTCGGCCAGGCCATCGGCGAACCCCCCGCCATCTCCAGCGACAGCAGTCCCATCGCCATGACGGGGTTGTTGTGCATCATCAGGAAGGGGTAAGCCTCCCAGTCCAGGTACCACGAATCGGTCGAAAGCCAGGGCCAGAACTGCTGGATCAGGGAGACCGCCAGAAAGGCGCCGGCGACCAGAATGAGCGGGAGGGCAAACCACCAGATGGCGAGCCAGAAATACGTCATCGCCACGGCGCGCCATCCCCGCGCTTCCCGGCATGAAAGAAACATCGCCACCGACGCTCCGAGCAGCGCCGACGTCAGCCCCAGCACTTCAAGTTGGACGAGTTGCTCGAGTGTGAACCCGCCGTAGGTCCGCATCGCCAGCAGCAGCGGGAAGCCCAGGGCCACGAGGAGCAGCACGTAGACGAATCGGCTGAGCATCTTGCCGACGATGATCTGCCCGGCGGTCAGAGGCGTGATGAGCAGCACGTCCAGCGAACGGTCCTCGATCTCATCGCTGATGCACGAGCCGGTGAGCATCGGCGCGATCAGCAGCAGCGCGACAAGTTGAATCCAGACCAGCGTCAGCGACAGCCCCTGGCCCGTCTCGCTTTGGCGCATGAGCATCTCCGTGGCCGATTCCGTCATCGACCCTTGCGCCATCACCCACCACGTGAGGAGGAGCGCCAGCACGAGCAGGAGGAGATAGGTGGCGCGGAGCCAGTAGGTGCGCTGGCGCCGCGAGGAGACGGTGAGTTCCTTGAGGAAGATGGGGTTGACGATGAGGCCGATGGTCGAGCGGATGAAGCGGTAAGGCAGCGTAACGATGCGACGCGGCAACGATCTCGATGCGTCGGCAAGCGCGGGTTGAGGCGGAGTCCGGACGGTCCCTTCCGTCAACTCACTTCCCCCTTTGTCAGCATGAGGAACACATCTTCGAGTTTGACGGTGCGGGGCTGCATGGCTTCGAGGCCGATGCCCGCCGCCACCAGCGCGGCGGGGATGGCGCGCGAGGCCTCGCGCTCCCCTTCGATCATGATGATGAGCCGGTGGTCCTCGATCTCGACGGAAGTGACGACGTCGAGGTTGCGCAGGACCATCGCCGCCTTCTGCAAGTCATCGACGCGCAGTTCGATGCCCTGGTGCAGACCGCTGCGCCGGATGGCCTCGTCGATCGTCCCGCTGAAGAGCAGTCGGCCTTTCTCGATGATCCCGATGGTGTTGCACATCTCGTGGAGTTCGGAGAGGATGTGCGAACTGACCATGATCGTCTTGCCCATGGTTCGCAGTTCGAGGAGCAGGCTGCGAATCTCGATGCGGGCGCGTGGATCAAGCCCCGACGCCGGCTCGTCGAGCAGCAGCACATCGGGATCGTGAATGAGGACGCGCGCGATGCCCAGACGCTGCTGCATCCCACGCGAGAGGCTGTCAACCATCGCATCGCGCTTGCCGGTCAGGTCGGTCAGGTCGAGCACGTCGCCCACGATCTTCTTGCGGTCGCGCCGCGGCATGCCGTAGGCCGAGGCGAAGAAATCGAGGTACTCGTACACGCGCAGGTCGGCGTAGACGCCGAGAAAGTCGGGCATATAGCCGAGGATGCGGCGGATCTTCATCCCGTGCGTGGCGCAGGGCATGCCGCAGACGGTGGCAAAGCCGGCGTCAGGCTTGAGCAGGCACGCGAGAATCTTCATCGTCGTACTCTTGCCCGCGCCGTTGGGACCGATGAAGCCGAACACGTCTCCCCGCTCGAGTTTGAGCGAGAGTTGGTCCAGCGCCGTGAGCGTGCCGAATCGCTTGGTGACGTGTCGCAGTTCGATCACGGCTCGCTTTCCTCGGCCGCGCGACCGAAGCGCTCGGCGGGCACGAAAAGGCGGAGCAGACGCCTCTCCTGCCACTGCGCCTCGATGGGAGAGCCGTTGCGCACCAGTTGCACCTGCGAGCGCCCCTTGAGTTCGAGAATCACCGCTGCAACATCGGGGCTCATCGTCGTGAGGCGCGATTCAACGTGCCGATGTCCCGGAATCTGAAACTCGAGATCTCGCGTCCATCCATGCTGCCAGTTGCTCTGGTAGTACGACCAGGGGTCAAGCCCTTCGGGCTGGCGGCGCCGCTTGAGCGCTTCCTCGTCGCCGGCGGCGCGCGGAAGCACCTGGCCGATGATCGATGGGGCATCGAACGCCGTTCCGCCTCCCGCCGGCCCGTACCAGCGCTCGTTCCACCACACGCCGACCAGGCGCTCGATCGCACCCGCGGGCGCGGTCAGGTTGAGCACGACTTCATCGCGGGCCTCATTGAACGCGACGGAGCCGGAAACCGCGGGGATCGGCATCGGTCCGCGATCCTCCATCCAGCGGACGTTTTCGAGCGGGATTCGCATGGATCCAATCCGCGCGCCGGCAGGCGTGTGGTGGATGGACACCATCGAGGAGGGCTTCTCAGGGCCGTAGTACCAGTAAGATGGATTCCAGCACGCCGGCGCGCCGAAGACGCCGTCGTTCAGCCCTTCGAGGGAGTATCTCCCGCCGCGATTGGAAGCCACGGCGGTGAAGGAGGTGGCGACTCCCTCTTCGGCGCCGGACCAGGCGTCGATGACCGACAACCGCGCCAACCGCGCCGTGCCGTAACTCACCGCATCCTGTGAGAGATAGATCGCGGCGCACGCCAGAGCAATGAGAACCGGCGTGGTGATCCAGGTGAGCGGCTCGCGCTTGAGCCGGCGCAGCACGAAGTAGTCGACCGGCCCGATCAGGGCGACGAGCAGAAGCAGCGCGACCGCGATGGCGGCAAACAGCCCCTGCCGGGTGCCGTACCCAGCGCTCAACTCGTCGAGAATGGAGTTGGTCGCGCGCGAGGCGAGAATCTGCTCGAAGCCCCCCTGCCGCCCCGACCAGTAGGTGTCCTCAAGCGTGGCGCGTGGTGTCAACGCCCCGTAGATCTCGGGAATGTGATTGAGGCAGTGCCACCACGCCACACCGCGCACTTCGCCCCCGGCCGCGCCCGCGAGATTTGCCGGATCGATTCCCAGCAGAGTGATCGTGCCCAGACCGTAGAGACCGCAGACGATGTCGCCGGTCAATGAGGCGCCCGGGTTGGAGGGCGCCTTCTGCGGATCGAACGCCTGATGCGACCACCGCGCGCCCCATCGCGGCGCCGCCCCCTGCTCCGTGACCTGAATCGGTCGGCGATAGAGAAACCGGCCGCGGAGGTCGTCAAGCGCCGCCCGCAAGGCGGGCATCTTCATCTGGTACCACGACATCGGAAACTCGACGGGCCGGCGCGCCGAAGACGGCCCGGGCTTCACGGCCGCGGCATCCGCGTCGGTCGTGAGGGAAAGGGCGAGTTTCAGGGCCGCACCGACTCCCGCGTCAAACTCCCCACCGCTGTACTCGCCCAACGCAATCGGCCACTTCTGATCGCCGAGTACCTGGTTGAATGATTCCAACTGGTCGGTCGCGGTGATGGCGAGGTGGCCCCCGCGATGCACCCACTCCAGGAGCGTCGCCAACTGACCCGCGTCGAGCCGGTCAGCGCCGAGATCGCCAAGCAGCACGAGCGAGACGGCGTCGTAGCCCGGCCATTCGCGGGGCAGGTCGGGCGCATTCAACTCAGCGATCCGGATGGGGCTGCCCGCCGAGGGGATGAACGCCCAGCCGCTGCGCGGCATGGAGGACCGGCCCACGGCCAGGACGATCGCGCTTTCGGAGTCGATCGGCCACCAGCCGGCGGGACCGTTGCTCTGCGGCTTGGCGCGCGCGAGCAGTCGGCCCCGCGCATCGCGCAGTTCCACCTCCAACTCAGAGACGTCCACGAGCGACCGCGCGTGGAGGACGAAGGTGGCGCGAACGCCGGGCTGGATGGTCACATCCCTGGTAAGGCGTACGGCATTCAACTGGTCGTGCGGCAGGCGGACCTCCAGCCGCGCCGGAGCCGCCGCGGCGACGAGGCCCTCACCCGGCGCGTGAGTCCACGTGACCGCAACCCGAATCGGAAAGTAGCGCCCCGGCCGGATCGCCCCGGCGTACCCCGCTTCCACGACGAGTATCGGCTCCGGCGCCGACGGCGCCGCCCACCCGCCGAGTGCGAGCAAGGCGAGGAGGCGCCAGACCCACTGAGCGAGGCGTGACCGTTTCATCTCGGCGCTCGACGCGACCGACTTCAATCCCGACCTCCCTGAGCCTTCCTGCCCGAGATCCGGAGCCTCACGGCCCGACCATCAGACGTAAGCCTTGCGGTTGTACACCACCCACTCGATGCAGAGAAACCCCAGCGCCGCGAGCAGGGCCCACGGCCAGAGTTGGCGCTTGCGAACCCCCGACTCGGCGTCGATCGTGTCGACCGCGTCGCGGCCGAAACGCACCGACTCCGCCGCGGCGATGTCGCCTTCACGCTCGTCGAAGAAGTTCACCGCGACCGCCCGCGATCGCTCCTCGCTCGCGCCCGAGGCGCGGTACTTGAAGACGTAGAGTCCGGCCAGTTCGGCGGTGTAACTCGTCAGAGCCGGATCGACCGGTTTGAGCGGGACGGTCACGCCGTCGGGCCGGGTGATCGTGATGTCCGTCGCCGCCGAGGGCAGTCGCGCCACGATCGCCTGGCCGGGGCGAAGCGCCTCTTCCGTCAGGGCCTCGCCGAGGCGGCCGATGTAATCCAGCGCGTTCTGCATGAATTTGATGAGGTTGACGTCGAATGGCCAGTTCGACGCCACGGGCCGGAACTGCACCGCGACCAGCGACACGCCGCGCTGCACCGCTTCGACCACGATCGGGCCCGTCGAACCTTCCACCAGCACACTGGCCTCGCGCGGCACAACGAGCGGCGCCGTCGGCGAAATGAAAAGCGTGTGGTAGTTCATGAACTGATTGAGCGGATGATCTTCCTTCCACGAAAGGGCCGCGTTGTTGGACTTGTTCTCGCCGAGCGAGAAGCCCGGCAGAGGCGGGGCGATGCCGAACGTGAGGTATCGTCCGGGGCCGAGTTGCTCCACGGCGACGCCGTCGATGATGATCAGATCGTACTTCTCCGTCTCGCCGGTGGAGGCGAGCGTGGCGAAATGCTCGGGCGAGATCGTCTCGATGCGCTGGAGGAACGGCACGCCCGACATTGCCGACTCAATGATCCACCCGTCGGTCGGCGCGACGAGGCCCACGACCAGTTGCTTGGCGGGAGGAATCACCGTGTAGGCCAGGTTGTCCACCGCCAGCGAATCGTCGGCATGGAGGCGGACGCCGACGGTCAATCCGCGCGGATCAGTCAGCGCGAAGGTGACGGAGTTGGCGCCGGGCTTGAGCACAGGCGGGGCTCCGGTCTCGCCGGGCCCAGGAGGATTACCTGCACTCTCATCGGCGCCTTCAGCCTCGGCGCGTGGATCGAGTTGCGTCGCCCCTTCGATCGTGAGAGTGCGCGTGCTCACCAACAGGTCGCCGACCGAGAAATCGACATCGACGGTGCGCCGCTGCGTGGAGTAATTCGCCACGCGGACGTAGATCTCAAGGTTGTCGGCGTCATCGAGCGACCGCCGCGCCCCGAGCGCGGCGATTCCCACGTTCCACGATCCCTCGCTGCGGCCAATGGGCCGGTAGATCACCGGCTCATTCGTCCGCGCCACCTGCTGGTCGAGATCGCGGATGCGGCCATCGGAGAAGAGCAGGAGCGTCGCGGGCGGGCCGACGTCGCGCCCCTGCCCCTCGGGGTCGGTGTTGATGGTGTAGGCGCGGGCGAGTTCGAGCGCTTCGCCAAGGGCGGTCCCGCCGTGCGTGGGGGTGATGCGTTCGATGTCCTGGATGAGTTGGGCCTTGCTGGAGGTGAAACTGGTGTAGACCTGGGCTTCATCGCTCAAGCCGATGACCATGACCTCTTCCGTGTCCACGGCGCTGCCGAGGATGCCGCCGGACTTCATGCCGTTGACATACTCGATCGCCTGCTTCTTGGCTTCATCGAGGCGCGTGCGGCCGCCTTGGACGTCCGTCGCCGACATGCTGGCGCTGCGGTCGATGAGGATGACGGTCCGCGCGCTGCGCTTGATCTCGCCGACGTACTCCGGCTGCGCGATCGCCAGCAGAATGAAGATCAGCACCAGCAGTTGCAGCAGCAGCAGCCAACTCAGTCGCAGGCGCTGAAAGAGCGCATTGGCCTGGAGATCCTGCACCGACTGCCTCCACAACAGCGTCGAGGGGATGTAGTGCTCGCGCCGGCGGAGTTTGAGGAAGTAGAGCAGGATCAGAAGCGGCAGCAGGCACGCCGCCACCACACCCGCCAGCCAGGGAGTCGCCCACGTCATTTGAGCAGCCCCCGCTTGCGAAGGTAATCCATGATCAGCGCGTCCATGCTCATGTCGGTGCGCAGGACCATATGCACCATCGAGCGGCGGATGCAGTGGTCGCGCAACTGGCCGCAGTAGGCGTTGAGATTCTCCTTGTAGCGATTGAGCAGCGCCGCCGAGACGGAGACCTCGGCCGTGTTGCCATCCTCCATGTCGCGGAGTTTCAGGTCGCCGCTCAGCGCGTTGGTCGCGCCGGGATCGATCTCCTGCGGGCTGAGAGTCTGAAGCACGAAGGTGTCAAACCCGCCGCCGACAAGGTAGCGCAGGCCCTTCTCGTAGCCGGTCTTGTAGAGGAAGTCCGAGAGGATGACCATGACGCCGCGCCCCTGCCGGCTCAATGCGATGGTCTTCATGGCCGACTCGAAGTCCGTCGTTCCTTCCGGGCGCAGGTCGAGGATCCACTGCCCCATCTGCTGGGTCTTGCGCCGGCCGCGCAGGTTGCTCAGTCGGTTCCGCACCCCCTCGCCGATTGAAACGAGCGTGACGCGGTTGTAGTTCACCAGGCCGATGTACCCGAGGGCCATGGCGAGTCGCTGGCAGAAGGTGAGTTTGTCCGGCTCGCCATAGTCCATGGACATCGACGAATCGATCACGATGAAAAAGGAAAGATCCTCCTCTTCGAGGAACATCTTGAGGAAGAGCTGGTCGAGTCGGGCGTAGACGTTCCAATCGATATAGCGCAGGTCGTCGCCGGGAACGTAGTTGCGGAAGTCGGCGAACTCGACGCTCTGCCCGCGCTTCTTGCTCCGCCGCTCACCCTGGAGTTTGCCGGCGAAGATCTTGCGCGAGACCACGTCGAGTTGATCGAGGCGCGACATGAGGCGCGAGTCGATCAGATCATCGATGCGCGTCGGCCGCGTGCGGCGGCTCATCGGCATGGCGGTGGAGACCTGGGTCATTCAGTCGGGTGTCCCTTCATTGATCCATCCCCATCGCGCTCCCCTGCGCCAAGCCTTCGGGTCGCGGCTAAACAAACTCCGCGCAACCCCTTGATGCCTTCTTCCCTTTCACCCTTGTGCGAAAACCGCCGCATCCTCTTTCGCCTCGACCTCGCAGGGGACGATCCGCACGAGTTCGTTGATCACATCGTCGCTGCTCACATCCTCCGCCTCGGCCTCGAAGTTGACCATGATCCGGTGCCGCAGCGCCGGCAGGGCCATCTGCCGGATGTCGCGGAAGGATACGGCATATCGCCCATCGACGACCGCCCGGACCTTGGCGCCGAGGATCAGCGCCTGCGCGCCGCGCGGGCTCACCCCGACGCGCACGTACCGGTTCGTCACGGCCGGGGCGCCGGTTCCGCCCGGATGGGTCGCCAGCACGAGCCGAATCGCATAATCCTGCACGTGCGGCGCCGCCACCACGCCGCGGATCAGGTGCTGCGCGTGGAGGATGCGTTCGGCGTCGATGATCGGCTTGACCTGCGGCATCCCCCCCGCCGTCGTGCGCTCGAGAATCTTCGTCATCTCCTGGCGCGTCGTGTAGGGCACGACGAGCTTGAAAAGAAAGCGATCCAGTTGCGCTTCCGGCAGGACGTACGTCCCCTCCTGCTCGATGGGATTCTGCGTGGCGAGGACGATGAACGGCTCATTGAGTGTGTAGGTCTTGCCCGCGACGGTGACGCGCCGCTCCTGCATCGCTTCGAGCAGGGCCGACTGCGTCTTGGGCGTGGCGCGGTTCACCTCGTCGGCGAGGACGATCTGCGCGAAGATCGGCCCGGCCCGGAACTCCAGGCTTCGCCGGCCCGTCGTGCGGTTCTCCATCACGATGTTCGTGCCCACGATGTCGGCGGGCATGAGGTCGGGCGTGAACTGGATGCGGCTGAAGGGCAGCAGCAGGGCCTGCGAGAGGGTGCGCACCAGCAGCGTCTTGCCCAGGCCCGGCACGCCTTCGAGCAGAATGTGCCCGTTGGCGAAGAGGCCCACGAGCGTGAGATCGACGATCTCATCCTGGCCAACGATGACCTTGGCGATCTCGCGCTTGAGATCGCCGAGCACGGAGCGCAAAGCATCGCAACGCTTGACGACTTCGGAGGCACTGTTCTGAAGGAGTCGCAGTTCCGGGAGTTGCAGCGCTTCAGCCATCGCGCGATTCTCCCGGCGGCTGGTCCTTGCCCTGTCGCTTGTCGCGGGCACGGCGCTTGGCCTCGAGGAGGCGCGAGGTGTAGGAGCCGTCGTCAACCTCTTCGACCTTCTTCTCCGGCTGCGGTCGCTGCGGCGCCGTCTTCTTGAGCGAGCCTTCGGTCGAGCCCGCGTCGAGGTCGGCGAGGTCGATCGCGCCCGTGCGCGCCGCCTCGTCGGCCTCGAATCGCGCCTCGGCGTCGATCGCCTGCTGCTTGCGCGAGGTGACGCGCTGCTGCACTTCGGTGCGGGTCTGCTTGAGTCGATCGAGATTCTGACCTGCCGTCGATTCCCCGCCGTGCATCAGCGCGTAAAGCCGACGGCGCAGCGCGATCGGGTCGATCGCCAGCCGCCGCGCCGCCACATCCATGAGAAAGAGCGTCGCGGCAATGATCGCCATGAGCGGCCAGATGTCCGAAAGGCTCGTCGGCGTCTCCAGCCCTTCGCGATTGAAGAGGTCCGCCTGCTTCGGATCGCTCGGCAGGTCGCGCCCGAACGTTGCCTGCGACACGGCGATCATCAGCGGCGCATTGTCGCGCAGATTGCTGAACTCCGGGCTGTAAGGCACCGAGACGCCGGACTGGATGCTGCTCCGCTCCCCCTCCGGATTCTGGTAGATCATGTTGGCGACCCACGAGCCTTCGCGATCGACGGTGTACTCTCCCCGCCACTTGCCCGGCCCGGTCTGTTGCAGGCTGAAGATCTGCTCCTTCAGGTCGGGTGAGATCACCAGGCCCGAGATCGAACCGAAGTTCGCGAACGCGTTGTCGGACCCGAGGACGTTGACCTCGACGATCGCCTTGTTGCCCTCGATGCGCGTGGATTGCTGGATGTTGGTGGGCGCGGCGGGGCGCATCGACCATCGCACAATCTGCTCCCAGAAGGCCTGGAAGTCGCCCCAGTCGACCCACGCCTGACCCCAGCGGCTCGTCGCGTCGGTGGTGAAGGCGACGCTCTTGCCCAGGCCGTACTGCCACTGCGCCATGATGGGATCACGGTCGCCGTAGTTGCTGACGATCTCGGGGTCATAGCCGGGGCGAGGCGCGGTCAGGACGTAGCCGCGCATCGGCGGCAGCGCGGGCCAACGACCGGCAAAGGGGCCGGGCCGGCCCGTGGGCTGGTGGATCGCCTGATAGGTCTCGCCCTCGACGATGAGCGAGCGGCGGACGATCATCGCCTCCTTGATGAAGATCTTGGGCATCTGGTTGGGGCGCTGCGGGTTGTGGGCGGTGCCGCCGGTCTGCCGCGCGATGTTCGCCATCTGCTGCACATCCTGCGGCTGGCCGTGCCCGCCGGCAATGACCGTCGAAACCGTGACCTTTGACGCGACGTATTGATTGATCAACGCCTGCGAGGGCGGTCCCGGATCTCCATCGGAGATGATGATGACGTGCTTCTGGCCCGCGGTCGACTTCTGGAGCGCGGTGAGGGCCATCTGCATGGAGGGGGCGAAGTCGGGCATGTCGCCCATCGTCATCTTTCGGATGGCGTTGATCGGCGCCGACTTGTCGCCCGCGGGCGCCAGCGGATAGACCCAGTTGCAGCCCGCGGTCGCCCCCTGCATGTTGTTCCAGTCAAAGTCGATGACGCCGACTTCATCGAGCCGGCTGAGCGCTTCGACGGCGGCGATGGCGCACTGCTGGCCCCAGTAGTTGCCCTGCGGAATCTCGCTGCTGTGCATGATGCACACCAGCGCCCCCTTGGGCATCTGGCTCTTCTCCGGCGGGTCGAGACGCACGGGCAGCGCCTTGGAGACCTCGCTGTTAATCCACCCGCCGGCGCCGAAACTGTCCGGCCCGCCGAGCATGATCAGCCCCCCGCCGATGTCATGCACGTAGCGCCGCAGCGCATCGTCCACCCCGGCCCCGAACGCATGCGCCGGCACGTTGGCCAGCACGATCGAGTCGTAGCCGGAGAGAAAGAGCAGATCGCTCGTGACCTCGTTGGGCATCGCCGAGTCCACGTCGATTGCCGCATCGCGCATGGCTTCCCGGAACGAGGCCGTCTCCTCGGGCTGCTCGTGAATGACCAGCACCCGCCCCTCGCCGCCGACCACCACCACGGCGTCGGCTCGGTTGTTCGTCGAAATCGGATCATCCTCGGGAATGTCCGGCTCGAAGACGGCGCGGAATCGCTGCGGCCCCTTCTGCGCCAGAGTCAGCGTCACCGAGCGGACGTTGACGCCCTCTTCCAGCGTCACCGGCACGCTCATGCTCGCCGGGTCGTCGAGATTGAGGTCGATGAGCGTGTCGTTCTGGTAAAGGGAGATGCGGCCCGACGTCGGCTGCCGCGACCGCAGCGCGAAGCGCAGCGAGATCGGCTGGCCCTCGCGCGCCATCGACGGGGCCATGATCCGATCGAACATGACCTCGCGCGGATAGTCGTAGGTCAGTTTGAGCACGTCGATGGGGATCTTGTTGGCGCGGGCGATGTCGGCCACGGCCATGACGTTGCCCGTCGTCTCGTTGCCGTCGCTCACCAGCACGAAGCGCACCGCCGAATCGCGCGGTGCGATCGCCAGGCCCAGGCGCACCGCGTGCGCGAGGTTCGTCGCGTTGCGCTCTTCGATCGTCGTCTTCGCGTCGAGGAGCGTCGCGCGGTCCACCGCCTGCACCACGCGCGCCTCGGCGCCGATGTTGATCACGCCCACGCGGTCGAAGGTCTGCCGGCCGTCCGGGCTATCCGTGGCCTCGCGCAGGTAGCGAAGCGCCTCGGACTCGAGTTGATGCGAGATCGAATGGCTCCGGTCGATCATGAGGATGACCGTCAGGCTCTCGCTGCGTTCGAGCCACTTCGGCTCGGCGAGGGTAAAGGCAATCAGAAGGATGACGAGCGACCGCAGCGAGCAGATGATGCTGCGGCGGAGAACCGCCATGCCCGTGAGGTGCCGCCAGCCGATCCACACGATGGGCACGATGAGCAAGGCAATGAACAGCGCCGTGGGATTGTCGAAGTGAATGGGCAAGTCCGACACCCTCGCTCAGACGGGCGATGAGCCGCCGCAAACGGGCGGTCGGGGCATTATACCGACGGGGATCGCGCACACTCCGCCGCCCAAGGAGAGAATCTTCATGCTGCAGTCCGTGCCTCAGGTCGCCAGCGCGGGAGCCGGGATCGGCATGTCGTATTCGCGGGCCGCCTTCTTGGCGCCCCTGGGCAGGCCGATCGTTTGCGCCGTGATCTTGTCCTGGAGGCGCATGAGGCCCTCGATGAGGGCTTCGGGGCGGGGCGGGCAGCCGGGGACGTAGATGTCCACGGGCACGACGAGATCAACGCCCTTGACGACGTGGTAGCCGTACTTGAAGTACGGCCCGCCGCCGACGGTGCAGGCCCCCATCGCCATGACGTACTTGGGATCGGGCATCTGCTCATACAGGCGCCGCACCCGCGAGGCCATCTTGTAGGTGACGGTGCCGGCGACGATCATGAGGTCGGATTGGCGGGGCGTCGCGCGGAAGGCGCCGGCGCCGAATCGGTCCACGTCGAAGCGCGAGGCGCCGAAGGCCATCATCTCGATGGCGCAGCACGCCAGGCCGAAGGTCATCGGCCAGATGCTCGACTTGCGGGCCCAGTTGAGCGCGAAGTCCACGCCGGTGATGATGAGATTCTCTTCGAAGCGGTTCTCAATCCAACTCATGGTGCATCCGGTTCCCAGAAGTGTGAGGCCAGCGAGAGGAGCACTCAACGTGCTCCGCGGCAATCATAGAGCCGCGCGCCGGGTGGAGCCAGCGTGCGCCGCGCGGCAGGCAGTGCGGATCGAATCAAAAACGAGAGCGGGCCGCCGGTTTCCCGACGACCCGCCGTAATGCTTGAAGAAGCCCTCTGCGTCGAATCGCGACTCAGTTGCCGGGAGGATCGTTGGATCGGATCACGCGACCACCAACGAGGACGGGAATCGAAGAGGTCTCAATGTCCACGATGTGGGCGATGCCCCAGTCGCCGGTGAGGGTGACGTAACGCGGAGCGGGAATGGCGTGGGCCAGGCCCATCGCGCCGCCGGCCGCCGCGGCCGACCCGCGCACCCGACCGGGCGCGAAGGGATATCCGCCGACCTGACGGTGGAGGTAGTCGGCCGCGTTAATGATGAGGTTGCCGCGGAAGTAGCGGATGCTGCCGCCGTCGCCGCCGAGGGACTCCCACTGGTTAGGCTCGACGATCGAAGTGATGATGTCGATGAGTTCTTCCGCCTGTTCGCCTTCATTGGCGCGACCTTCGTCCTGATTCTGGCTGCCCTGCTGACCCTGGGTATTCGTGAAAATGTTGCCCGTTCCGCCGCCGCCGCCCGATCCGGACTGGGTCGAAGCCTGGAGCACCGACTGAAGGTCGAGTTGCGGGGCATTGGCGAATCGCGGCGGGACAAAGAGCAGTTCGCGCACCGGGTAGATGCGCATGTACTTTTCTTTGTTGAGGATCGTCTTGGTGCCGATCTCGACGAAGCCGTCGCCGAGCACCCAGGTCGTCTCTTCGTCCGTCGCCTGCTTCATGACCAGATCGAGGACGGTTACGAGGGTGGCGGGGTTCTGAAGTTCGAGAGTGATCTTGGCGTTGGGGTCGAAGCCCTCGCCGAACCCCTGCTCATTCCACTTCGCCAGGATGTCCACGCCGGCCACCTGCGAGAGGAAGCTGACGACCTGACGGAACTCATGTCCCGCGAACTTGACGTCAACACGGGTGTTCATGAGTTTGCCCAGCGCCGTAGCGCGGGCCTGAAGATCCTGCTGTGCGGACGCCGACGCCACCGCGCCGCCCAGAACAGCCGTCGCGGCGAGAGTCTTGATGAAACGACGCATGGGTTACTCCTTGCCAGTTGGGCCACGGGCGGTCGCTGTTGCCGCCCTCACATATACCGGATGATAGCACCCCGCGGGGCTGGCACAATCCAGTCGAGCCGGCCACGGATTATTCCCGCAGCCGCATAAAGAAGGCATCGAGGCATCAGGGGAGGATGGCCTCGAGGCCCGTTCTCCTGCCATCGGCGTTCCACCTGCTCGACCTGTGGCGCGGCGAGTCGCCTGCGGTGAGGGTCCGGAACGGTCGGGCTCCTTATCGGCCGGGGCGAATCTGCTCAAGACTCCGCAGCATCTCCGCGGCGGCGAGCAGGCTCATCGCCGATGCGGCGGTGGGCATCGCTTGGTCCCAGAGCGCCGCCCGAACGCCTCCCAACGCCATGTCGGGGTTCCGCAGCCGGTACCGATCGACCTCTCGCGCCTGGAGTTGTCGCAGATACCGAATCGATCGCTGGAGATTGAGCAGTTCGGTCACACGATCGGGCGCTGGGGTGCAGCGCGAATCGCCAAGCATCGTCGCCGCCCCCGCCACGAGTTGGGCGGAGTACCAGTCGGGCGCCTGCGCCGGCCGGTACCTGAGGGCGCCGGCGAGATCGTCTTCCAGTCCTGCTCCACCGTCAGCCCCAGCGACCTGCCGCGACCAGATTCGCGCTCGCAGCGCGTCGAGCGCGGCCAGAGGCGGAATCGCACCCGACGCTCCCGCAGTTTCGAGTTCGCCCCAGGCGATCCACGGCATGGCCAAGGTCTGGGATTCGAGTCCAATCGAGAGCCACGCGGCATCCATGGCCTCGCGCGTGGCGATCGCGGCGGCGACCAGCGCGCGATCTTCGGGCGCCAGGTCCGGGGCAAAGGCGCCGTTTCCAGGACAGGCGCGACCCACCTGCTGCTTGGCCTCGTCGACAAGTCGCGTGAGTTCGTCCGTCCACTCTTCAGTTCGCAGTCGCCGAGCCGCGAGGCAAACCAATGCTGAAGCGCGGGAGTCGTCACGGATGGTGGATTGATCCGGTTCGTCGCCCGCGAGCGTCCCGAGCAGCCCGAATGCCACGCGCCGCGCCGCCGTCGCTTGTTCAGCCCGCTCCGTCCGTGCCTGGGCGTAGTGCAGCAGCGCCAGGGCCGCCAAGGCGTGCTCGGCAAACGTGGCCCGCTCCTGGAGCCTTCGATCGGTGTGCGGCATGTAATCGCCCAACAGGATGATGTGTCCCGGCTCGTCCGGATGGGCGATCGTCGATCGCGAGAGATAGGCGGCAAGTTCGTCGGCCATGCGCCCGATCTCCGTCTCGTCGATGGAATGAAGCGGAACGGGTCGGCTCCCACGCTGCAAAAACGTCGGCGGCGCCGTGCGATTCGCCTGCGCGAGGTGCAGCGTCTGGAACTTCCAGATGCGAATGGTGCTGTTGGCGATTTCCGAGTCCAGCATCTCGGGCGCCACACCTGCTTGCGCCAGGATGCTCACCAGGGCGCTGGCCGGCCTCGTGTCGAACGCGAGCATCTCCGCGGGAAAGACGGTGAAACTCTCCCCGTTGCGGCGAATCAGGAGGCCATCCACGCCTGGTCGGATTCCCGACATCACGCGATCGAGCGAGGTGCCGCGAATCCTCACCGGTGAATGAGCCAGATCGAGTTCGAGTGTGCGGAATGGAGACTCGAGAAAGGCTTTCTGGCGATCGGCGCGGATATCGGCTTCCTCAAGCCCCCCCGCCGCCGTCAGAGCCGCGCCCATCGCGCGGCGAACCGCGGCGGGAAGGACGCGCGACGGCGCCAGATCGACGTGTAACCCATCCGAATTCGTTCCCGCTCCCGTCAGTTGCGACACATCGACTGTCGCCAAAGCGCCCATCGGGCGGCCCGCGAGGCGGATCCCGACCCACACTCCCATGCACCCGTCGGGCAGGAGCGCATCCGTCGGCGTCTCCCAGCCTTCGAGCCACTCCGAAACCTGCTTATGGGTCTCCAGCGCGGCGGCGGGGTCGAGTCGAGCCGCGTTCCCCGCACCGGGCGCCTGGGCGGCCGTCACGCTCGACCAGTGCATCAGCATGATGACCAGCGGCAACAGGATGAGGCGGCACCGCATCAAGCCGGAGCGAAGCGAACGTCTCGAGCCCGGTCCGATCAATGCACCGCCGCGCCGCGCCGGGTTCGCGGCGGACATTTCCGGACCACCCGTGGTGGCACAGGGTTTGATCTCATTCCCGACAGACAACTGGAGATCGGCCATGCTCAACACCTTCCTCCTGACCGACAATCGACGGCGGTTGCTCCTGCTGACGATTCTCACGTTCGCCAGCCTCTGCTGAACAGTCGCGGACCGATCCGCGCCGCGCCAATGTCGGGCCTGCTCACGAGTTGCTCTGGTCGATGCCACCGAAGCGCCGATGCCGCCCGGCATAGTCGCGGATGGCCGCGCGCAATCCCTCCACGCCGAAGTCGGGCCACAGCGTCTTGGTCACGTACAACTCCGCATAACTGATCTGCCAGAGCAGGTAATTGCTGATGCGCATCTCGCCCGCGGTGCGGATGAGCAGATCGGGATCGGGCAGTTCGGGCACGTAGAGGTGCGAGCGAATCGTCTCCTCCGTGATGTCTTCGACGCGCAGGACCGCTTGAGCCACCTTCGACGCGATGGCCTTGACCGCATCGGTGATCTCGGCGCGCGATCCATAGTTGATCGCCAGCACGAGTTTCAGCCCCGTGCAGTGGCGCGTGACTTCGATGGTGCGATCGAGTTCCTCCAGTACGCGCGGCGGCAGGCCGAGGCGCCGGCCGCACTGGATGAAGCGGATGTTGTTATCGATCATCTCCTGCCGTTCGGCGATGAGATAGTCCTCGTAGAGGCTCATGAGGAAATCAACCTCATCCTCGGGCCGCTTCCAGTTCTCCATCGAAAAACTGTAGAGAGTCAGGGCTTCAAGGCCGAGATGGGCGCACTCCATCACGACGGCTCGAACGGACTGCGCGCCGGTCTTGTGTCCGTGGACGCGTGGAAGTCCGCGCTCCACCGCCCAGCGCCCGTTGCCGTCCATGATGATGGCAATGCTGCGCGGCAGGCGGTCGCCCGGCACATCGGGAAGTCGCAGTTGCGGCGTCGGGTGCTCAACCCGCTTCCCAACCGTTGAGGCGACTCCCACCGACTGCCCCAGGTTCTCCGCGGCCGTTGTCATCGATTCGATTGTATCACTCCCCGAACCGCCTTCAGCCCCGAAGCCGTCGGCCAGGGAACGGGGGCGTCCCTCTCCCGCCGATTGGCTGGTCCCCTCGTTCGAACCGGCCCGTCTCCGCACGCAGGTCCGAATACCAAGCCGCCCACTGATTCTGCTGGACAGAGCGTTTGAGAGCCGACTGATGAGGTGGGTCGCTCTCGCGAAGCCCGCCGCCTCGGTCGCTCCGAACCGTCGTCTCGGCGGCGCGGGCTGGAGAGGTCGGGTTCGCCGCCATCCCGCGCCCGGAATTGGTTGTCGCCATGAAACACCAGGTCACGTCGGCCAGTCACTCGGGGGAGGGACAGGGTGACTTCGTTTTCACCTCCTCGACCGCCCAAGCGTCACCCTCACTTGCCAACCCAGCCGGAGAGTCCCCATGAAAAGAATGAGAATCGCGACATTTGGCGTCACCGTCCTCGCGGTCGCCGTTACGCTCGACGCCCAGCCGATCCCCCAAGTAGTGCGCACGCAGCAGGAGGTGATCTCGGAGATCGTCTTCCGGCACCTGGAGTTGGGTCGCATGATCCAGCGGGACACTCCCCGCCACAGCGAAGCGTTGCGGCGAGCGCAGGCCGGACAGATCCTCTGCGAGTGGGCGATCGTCCTGGCCGACGATCGCGCCTTCGCCCTTCAGGTCGCGCAGTCCTGCGCCGCGCTTCGCGAGCAATGGCCGTGGCTGGTGGAAGACTGCATCCCATGCCGGAATTGAGTGCGAGCGCGGCTCGGTACGCCTGCCCGCACCGGGTCGACGACTCCACCGCCGGCCCAGCCGCGGATGCGTCGAGCGGCCGAAGCCCCATGGTCTGACTGCCACTCGCTCGCCACCGCGCCGTCATAGCCGCATCATGCGGCCGGATCGTCCCGCGCCAACGGGTCGGGCGCCGCCAGAGCCCGCCCGCGGCGCCCCGCACCGAACCGCCATACTGGAATATTTGACCAATGTTTCTCGTAGAATCATCCGGACTCGATGAAACCTGCGCGTCGCGCATCCGCCCTTCCAGGAGATGGCCCCATGCCACGCCGACTACCCCTCTTGATGGTCTTGACTGCCTCGGCGGCGGTGACGCTGCCGGTGACTCCGACAATGGCGCGTCAGGAGAGGTACGATGTCGAAGTCTTCGAACCGGTGGGCAGCCAACCGTCGATCTTTGCCTCGGCCATGAACGAGCAGGGCGTGATCATCGGCCACGCGGGCGATGATCGCTATGACCCGCGCGCCATGCCGATCGCGGTGTACCACGGCCGGGTCATCGAGGGGCCGCGCCCCAACGAGTCGCTCAACTTCCTCCTCGGCCTCGGGCGCGCCGATCTGATCGTCGGCACCTCGTCCACCTTTCCTCATGTCTGGAAGCGCGGCGTGCCGCAGCGGCTGCGACCGGCGGGCGGTATTCCGCAGGGTTCCGCTACGGATGCCAATACACGCGGCATCATCTGCGGTGAAGTGGTCCGCGACTTCAGCGGCGCGCAATACCCCGTCGTGTGGCCGAGTGCCGGCAGCCGCGGCATCCTGCTGCCCGGACTGGGCGACGCCCGGCGCGGCGCCGCGTTCGCCATCAATGAGAACGATCAGGTCGCCGGCGCGATTCACGGCATCGGTGGGTACGACTTCGTCGCGGTACGCTGGGACAGCCGCGGCGCCCCGCCGGTTCCCCTCGGCGTCCTCCCCGGCGCCATGAACAGCGAGGGCCTGTGCCTCAACAATCGCGGCGATGTCGCCGGCCGATCTTCATTCCCCGACTTTTCAACGAAGGCGTTCATCTACCTCGACGACACGACGGAGATCATCAACCTCGGCCATCTCGGCGGCGGGTACAGTTTCGCACACGGCATCAACGATGCACGACAGGTCGTCGGCGAATCGAGCATCAATGGCCAGGTCCACGGCTTCCTTTGGCAACAAGGCGCCATGCACGACCTGAATGACCTCATTCGCAACACCAGCGAACCGATCCTCTCCCTCTCCAACGCCCTCGCGATCGACTCGCGCGGCCGCATCGCCGCTGAGGCGCAGGTCGTCGACGGTTTCGGCACGGCCACACGAATCGCGCTGCTCACGCCTGTGAGATGATCGCGCCCGCCTTACCGGCGGCGCGTGGACCGTGCGGGAATCGAGGGATGACGCGCCGGCTCCTTGGACGCCGGCTCCGAATCCGCCTCACGCCGACTGGGGAAAATGGACGCCGATCCTGGAGTCGGCGTCGTCGGCGCGCTGCCTGGGGCTGGCGGCGGGGAGGTCAAACAGATAGTGCTCGACCTGTTCACCGGCGCAGCGGACGATGTGCAGATCCGGCCGGTACGCCAGATCAACCGTCTCGCACTGATCGGCGACGGGGTGGATGTCCCAGTGCCGGCAATCCATGTCGAGCATGCGCAGCGCGGGCCGGCAAGGTTGAAGGCTGTTGCGCCGCACCACGGCGCCGAAGCGACCGTCTGAGGTGCGCACCAGCGAACCGATCGGGAAGACCGGCAGGCGGCGCAGCGCCACCTCGCGAACCACGGGGTCGAACCACGGTTCGAGCCGCTCATCGGCCAGATCTCGCATGGCGGCGACGACGGGGCGCGGCCGGCCCGACTCATCCATCATCAGCGCATCAAGGGCGTCGGCGACGGCGACGATGCGGCTGAAGATGTGAATTTCATGCCCCGCCTGGGGGCCACGGTGCCGGCCGTTGGTGAGCGGGGCCATGTTGGGCCAGCCGCCGCCGTCGAAGCGCTGGTGGTGGTTCAGGACGACCTGGCGCGCCGAGGCGGCGATGCCCGTCTCGCGCAACACGTCGTAGCCGAGATTCGTGTGTTCCTCGTACTTCGAAGGACGATCTTTGCCGCGGATCACTTCATACACGCCATGATGCGCCTGCACTGCCGCGGGCAGACCCGCCTTGCCGACATCGTGAAACACCGCACCAAAGGCGAGCGAGACCATGTCCCTCGCTTCCGTGGCCGAAAGGCGCGGCCGCTCCCGGACAATGTACGCTTCGACTTCAATGCCGATGAAAAGGCTCAGTACGGCCACGTTGAGCGCGTGCTCAAAGATTCGATACTCGGGGTCGAGCCGCCTCCCGACCGGTCGAATGAAACGCCGCTGGCTCACGATCTCGCACACCAGACTGATGACTTCCGTGCGGATCTCCAGCGCCTGCGTCGCCGACATGCGCGGGTTGAACGGTGCGCAGAACTCGTTGTGAAGTCGATCCGTCAGGTCGTGCAGCGTCTGATCCAATCCCCAGAGGGGCGCTTCATCCAGGTCCGCCGTGGCCGGATGATTGATCCAGGCCGAGCCGATCCCCGCCTGCTTCATTTCCGCGATCGCGCCGGCATCGAGCACCGCGCCGACGGGAAGAAACTCCCCCGATTCGGGTCCGATTCGCATCACCGGAACACCCACGGTCATTCCGGGTCGAAGGTCTCTCAGTCCGCACAACAGCATGGTCGGCTCCGACGGCAGGGTCGTCCGAGAGCGATATCGGCGATCTCGCGCCATGCCTCTCGCCCGGCAGAGCGGCGCTCCGGCCCCGCCGACGCCCTTCGAGGTCTGGGAGAATGAGGCAAGGTCTCCTCAATCCGATAATCGACTGCATCCGAAGAGTCCACGCCGGACCCCGCAATTGGAGGCCAACGCAGGTCCGGTACCTTCGTCGCCGACCCCGCCGACCCATACCATGAGCCTGGCCCACGATCCGGCACGACCCCAAAAGGAGCAGCGATGGCCCTCATCACGTCCCCTCGTTTCGCCACGACCTGCATGATGATCCTCGCGTGCGGCGGCGCGGTGGCGGCGCCAGTGCTCGGCCAGACGGACCCGGCCGCGGATTCTTCGGTCGCCCTCGTCCGCTACGACGCGCCCCCGATTGAGGAACTTGCGGCCCAACCTTCGAGCGAACTGGTCCAGTTCATCGCGCGCTACTCGACGGATCGTTCCGCCATCCGCCGCATGGGATACTCCGAGGTATCGCCGGCCGGAGCGGCTCAGATTGCTCGATTCCTCCAGCAGTGGCGCGATCGCCTGCGGGAGATCGACTTCGACGCGCTGAACCAGAGCAGCCGCGTCGATTACCTCCTCATGCGCAACCACCTCGATTACCAGTTGCGCCAGATCGGCATCGATGCGGCCGCGAACGCGGAGATCGCGCCGCTCATTCCGTTCGGAGAAGTCATCCTCAGCCTCGATGAGCGGCGCTTGCGCAAGGAGCGCGTCGATGCGCCGGCGGCAGCCTCCGCACTCACCGATCTCGTCAAGCAGATCGAAGTCACGCGGGCCGCCGTCGAGGCCGGGCTGGACGCCGGCCGGCGCGGCGCCAAGTCCGAGCCGGACCAGACCGATGAACTCCCCGCCGAGGACGAGAGCGTACCGGCCGAACCATCCGCTCCTCCGTCGGCCGATTCGGAACGCATCGTCGTCAAGAAGACCGTCGCCAACCGCGCCGCCGGCACGGTGGACGGATTGCGCCGCACGCTGCGCGAGTGGCACGGGTTCTACAGCGGTTATGACCCGACGTTCACCTGGTGGCTCGATGAGCCTTACAAGGCCGCGGACAAAGCCCTCACCGACTATGCCACCTTCCTGCGCCAGCGCGTCGTCGGCATCAAGCCCGGCGACGACAACGCCATCATCGGCGACCCCATCGGCCGCGAGGCGCTGCTGAGCGATCTGGCGATGGAGATGATCCCCTACAGCCCCGAGGAACTCATCGAGATCGCCAACAAGGAGTTCGCCTGGTGCGAGGCGGAGATGCTCCGGGCCAGCCACGACCTCGGCTACGGCGAGGACTGGCACGCCGCGCTCGAACACGTCAAGACCCTGCACGTCGCCCCCGGTGAGCAGCCCGAACTCATTCGCGAACTGGCGTTCGAAGCGATCGATTTTCTCGAGGAGCGCGACCTCGTCACCGTGCCGCAGTTCTGCAAAGATCTCTGGCGGGTGGACATGATGTCGCCGCAGCGCCAACTCATCACTCCCTTCTTCACCGGCGGCGAAGTCATCAGCGTCGCCTTCCCGACCGACACCATGACGCACGAGCAGAAGATGATGAGCCTGCGCGGCAACAACCGGCACTTTGCCCGCGCCACCGTTCACCACGAACTCATCCCCGGCCACCATCTCCAGGGCTACATGACGGCTCGCCACGACACGCATCGGTCGCTCTTCGGCACGCCCTTCTGGACCGAGGGCTGGGCGCTCTACTGGGAGATGCTGCTGTGGGATCTGGATTTCCAACAGTCTCCCGAGGATCGCATCGGCATGCTTTTCTGGCGAAGCCACCGCTGCGCGCGGATCATCTTCTCCTTGAGTTTCCATCTCGAGCAGATGACGCCGCAGGAGTGCATCGACTTCCTCGTCGATCGCGTTGGCCACGAGCGCGACAACGCCACCGCCGAGGTGCGCCGCAGCGTGGGCGGGCAGTACAGCCCCCTCTACCAGTGCGCCTACATGCTCGGCGGCCTCCAGTTCCGCGCGCTGCATCACGATCTCGTTCAGAGCGGGAGCATGACCAATCGCAACTTCCACGACGCGATTCTGAGCATGAACCGCATCCCCGTGGAGATGATCCGGGCTCAACTCAAGAACCTCCCCCTCACCGCGGACTACCAGCCCAACTGGCGATTCTGCCACGAGTGAGGCGATGCTCACATGGCAAAGGGATACGTCTCCGGCACGCCGGCCACCTCGTGCGCCCGCAGCGGCTGAACCGCCGTCGTCTCGTCAAACCAGATGTACTCGTCGAACTGAGCCGGAAGCGAGGCCTGAAAGTAGTGGCTTGGCAGTTCCGTCTCCGGGCGGTAGATGACGCCGATGGCCCGCTCGAGATGGGGTGCGAACAACTCTTCGCGCAATGTCTTGTCGCGCGGCCGGCGCAGGTGAAGGAGAAAGGCGCCCACTCCCGTTTCGTGGCAGAGACGCTCATAACTGTCTTCGTGCGCAGGGCAAACTGACATGATTCGCATCGGTTCATCCCAGTTGGAGGCGGCGGCGACGGTCCCGCGATCGGTGCCGAAACCGATGAGATGCGCAGACTCGCCGTGCGCCTGCCGGCAGAGTTGTCCGAGGTTGAGTTCGCCGCGCGCTCCCATTTCGGTGGCGGAGGCGTCCCCGACGTGCGAGTTGTGCGCCCAGACGACGGCGCGGGCCTTTTCGCCTCGATGGGCCAGCGCGGCCTGAAGAGTGTCGAACATGTGGATGTCGCGCAGGTTCCACGATTCGCGCGAGCCGTAGTACATGGTGCGGTAATAACGTTCGGCCTCGCGGACGACCGTGGCGTTGCGCTGGGCGTCGAAGAAGGCCTCGCCGTCGCCGGCAAGATACTCCAGGCGCCGCATGAGCAGCCCGGTGAGGATGGCCACCGCCTCCCGCTCGCATCCGGGCAGGCGGCCGCTAACCGTGGCGCGCCCGTAGGTGGCGGGGTCGGTCTCCCATGGCGAGAAGCACCCGTAGCGCACCCGCGCCGCCTCCGCCGCAGCCGGATCGACCCGATCGAGGTACTCCAGCACGGCCCCGATGGAGTTGTTCAGACTGAACAGATCAAGACCACACACGCTCACCTTTGCAGACCCGCGCTCGGCGGCGCGATTGTGTTCGGCCAGCCAGTCCACGAATCGCCTCATCTCATGGTTGCGCCACATCCACGTCGGGAATCGTGCGAAGGGCGCCTCGCGCAAGGGCGGTCCCGCGCGCCCTCGCACATGCCGGTCGATCATCGCGGCGTCGGGCCAGTCCGCCTCGATCGCCACAATGCTGAAACCGCGGCGCTCGATCAACTCGCGCGTGATCCGCGCCCGCATTTCGTAGAACTGCGAGGTTCCGTGCGTCGCTTCGCCGATCAGCACGACTCGCGCCTCGCCGATGCGGTCGAGGAGGCCGTCAAGCGGAACATGCTCGATGCCGCCGATCACCTCGCACGATTCGGCGATGAGCGCGCTGAGGCGCTCGCGCTGCGGCGAGGGGAGGCGCAGCGGTCGCGGGGCGCGATGCGGCCCCAGCGGCAGGCCGTCCGCCGACCACCCCTCGCTTCCCACCAGCGGCACGAACTGAACGCGCCCGAGCGACTCACGCTCATACTCATGCTCACCGCTCCGCCGAACGCGCAGCAGCGTTTGGGTGCGCGGCTCGCCGCCAACGGGAATGACCAGGCGCCCGCCGACTGCGAGTTGTTCGAGCAGGCTGCGGGGCACCTCCGGCCCGCCCGCAGAGACAATGATGACGTCGAACGGCGCGTGCTCCGCCCAGCCCAGCGAACCGTCGCCCTGCACGATCTCGACGTTGTCGAAGCCCAACGTCTGCATTCGGCGCCGCGCCACGTCGGCCAGCGACTCATGCCACTCGATCGCGTACACCTTCCGCGCGACCCGGCTGAGCACCGCCGAGGCGTATCCCGATCCACAGCCGACCTCGAGCACGCGATCGCCCGGCCCGACCCCCGCCGCTTCAATCATCAGCGCCACGATGTACGGCTGCGAGATCGTCTGACCTTCCTCAATGGGAAGAGGCGAATCTTCATAGGCAAACTCGTGCAGCCAGCCGGGCACAAACGCCTCACGAGGCACAGAGCGCATGGCCCGCAGCACGGCGTCGTTGCGGATGCCCCGCGACTCGACCTGCCGCTGCACCATCGCTTCACGTTGCGCAACGAACGAGACCATGATTCAGGAGTCTACAACCCCGCGTGCCGCCGTCGCCGGGGAAACCGCCTTGATTGTGCAATGATCTGGTCCGGCAGCGCGACCGGCGACAATCGAACGCTCCCCGCCAACAATCCCCAGATCGCCGGAGTGGCGGAATGGCAGACGCGGCGGATTCAAAATCCGTTGCCGCGATTCGTAACCCCCTGAAAACACCGGCACTTGCGAACGCCGGAAACGAGCCGACAGTTACGCCGACAGTAGCGGCCCCCGAAATCGACGATGCCCGGCTCGCCGCGATCGTCGCGGCGTGGGGCACGCTCCCCGAGGCGGTGCGGCTGGCGGTGCTGGCCGTGGTCAACTCGGCGAAGGTGGACGGGTAGGATTGATCGCGGGACGGCGTTCCGACGGGAATGCCAAGCGTTCCCCGGTTCGGTTGGGCTGCCCTGCCCGCAACCCGAGCCGGGGAGCGACCCGCGACGAAAGGCAGGGCATCATGGCGAGCAAGGCGACGGCGAGCAAGGCGAAGCGGCGGACCACCCCGAAGGCACGAGCATCGGCGGGAGCGGCGGCACGGCCGTCTACGGCGACGACGATCGACGTGGGGCGGTTGGCCTTCGATGCGTTCACGCGGGAACTCGACGCGCTCACGATCCCCGATGGCGAAGGGCGAAGGGTGGCAACGATTCAGGGAGCGGCGCTGTTGAGTCGGACGGCCGCGCGGGTGTCGGGCCTGTTGGGCGGCGCAGTGCTGGCCGGGATCGGCGACGGCGCGCCGGTGGACCGTGAACTACTCGGCGTGCTGGAAGCGGCGGCGGGCGTGTTGGTGCTTCCGGGCGAGCGGCAACGGCGCGGGGACTATCAGCGTTTCCAACTCGGCGACGTGCTGACGCGAGAGCAAGTCGAGTCGTTCCATGCGGCCTGCCGGATGCTCGCGCTGCGAGCGAAGGCCGAGACAGGCGCGGCGGCGGGGCCGGAGGACAAACCGCAACCGCGCGACCGTCTGCAATGGCTGGCCAAGGCGATGCTGAAGGTTACAGACGAGCCGCACTTGTCGAATGCGAAGATTGCCGAGTCGGTCGGCGTTCACCCGAGCACACTCTCGCGGTCCCGGCTGTATCAGCGAGCGGCCAAACAGGTGCGGAGACAGGCGATCGGCGGCACGTTCCGAGGCGACATTGACGACGGCCCGGACACGTCGCGCGCCTACTCCCGCCAGACGACCAATGATGCCGCACTCGACGCCCAGATAGACCGCGAAATGGCGCAACGCAACGCAACACGCAACGCTTCGGCGCGAAAACCTCTGTAAATCAAGCCTCAACGCGAATCGCAACGCAACGCTTCCGCAACGTTGGCCCGTAGAGAAACGGCCAGTGATGCCGGGGAAAGGTTGCCATGATTCGCATTGCAGTAGATGACGGACGACGGGCGGCGACGGTTGAGGCCGTCGCGCAGTTTGTCGCGCTCATGCACGCCCACGAGCGGGGTGAGCGCAACAAGGCGGTTGAGGCGCGGCAGGCGCTGGACCGGCTCGGCGTGAAGGTGCGATTCTCGGAAGGGGCGCGCCATGCCAAGTGAACGCGACAACGGCGCGGCCGCGACCCGGCCCGAGGTGGCGCTTGTCCCGATTGCGTTACGTCCGCGCGAGGCGGCGGCGGCGCTGGGCCTGAGTCGGAGGACATTGAGCACAATCACAGCCGATCGCACGAGCGGGATTCCGCACTGTCGGATCGGCGGGTGCGTGTTGTATCCGTCGAGAGAATGGGCCGACTGGATCGCATCGAGAATCGAGAAACCCCGCTGATCGAATGAAATGCCCGGCGCGCCGTGGAGGGATCGCGCCGGGCGGAGATTCAACCGTGAAGATTGTAGAACAGAATCACATCTCATGCGAAGCGGCTCGTTTCCGCCGTCGAATCGCGGCGATCCGCCTGCGCCGACGCGCCCTGGCCGTGTTGCGGCGCGTGCTGCGAATCGAGGCGGCGCGATGACGACGCGACCGATCGACTTCGACGCGATCCCCGGCGAACTCAAAGAGCGCCCGCAGTGCTGCTGCTGGCGGCACGAGATTGCGAAGGGCAAGCCGACGAAGATTCCCTACCGCGCCGACGGCAGGGGCAAGGCATCATCGACGAATCCCGCGACGTGGGCAACCTTCGACGCGGCACGCGCGGCCTACGAATCAAGCGGCGGGCGCTTCAGCGGGATCGGATTCGTCTTCACTGCCGATGATCCATACTTCGGCGTGGACCTTGACGACTGCATTGGCGACGACGGCAAGGTATCCGCTGAAGCGCAAGCGATCATCGACACGGCACAGACGTATTGCGAAGTCTCCCCGTCCGGGCGCGGCGTGAAGATGATCCTGCGCGTTGCCGACAAGTCGCGGCTCCCGCATGGTTCGACTCTCGATGTTAACTCGCCAGGTCTGCGGCGCATCGAGGTCTACCCGCACGGTCGATACTTCGCCCTGACAGGCTGGCGTCTACCTGGCACGCCGACCACCATCGAGACGCGGCAGGAAGCGGCCGAGGCGCTCTACCGCCGGTGCGAGGACGGTAAGCGTCAGAAGTCGAACCAGAATAGCGCGCCAGCATTGCGCAATGGCAAGGCCGATCCCCGTCCCGATCGCATGGCGACGGCGATTCGATGGATGAATGAATGCCCGGTGCCGGCCGCAGAAAACGACGGATCGCGGCGGCTGATCGCGGTCTGTGCGAAGGCGATCAAGGCCGGACTCGACGAGCGCGAGGCGATCGCGGCGGTGCGCTGCTATGAACTCGGACAGCCGTTCCCGGTGCAATACTCGGATGATGATATCGCGCGGCGATATCGTGATTCACGGGCTGATCCTCCACCTCCACGAAACAATGGCACGACGACGCCACGAGCGGAGACTGCATCGACGGCGGCGAAGGGAGAGCGGCGGCGGTTCAACCATACCGATCTCGGCAACGCCGAAAGACTGATCGACCAGCATGGGATCGACTTACGTTACATCCGGGCATGGAACAAGTGGCTCGTTTGGGATGGGAAGCGTTACCTGCCCGACGAAACCGGCGAAGTCGAACGGATGATGGGCGGCGTCGTGCGCGGCATCTACTCCGAGGCCGCGAGCGAACCAGACGAGAATCGCCGCAAGGAACTGGCTCGCCATGCTTCGGCGTCGGAGTCGCGGGCAAGAATCGAGGCCGCACTCGCACTGGGCTGGTGGCAACCGGGCATCGCCATCATCGCCGATGACCTGGACCGCGACCCGATGATACTGAACACGCCGACCGGCATCGTCGCTCTAAGGTCCGGCGCGCTGCGGCCTGCCAGTCGTGCGGACTTGTGTACGAAACTGACCGGCGTCGGGTATGATCCGGCTGCCGAGTGTCCGACATTCGATCGGTTCCTGCAACGTATCTTCGACGGCAAGCCTGCCATCATCGACTACCTGCAACGGCTCGCCGGGTATTGTGCGACCGGCGAGGTAGCGGAGCAGATTCTCGCGCTCGCCGTCGGCATTGGCCGCAACGGGAAAACTACCTTGTTCGACATCATCGGGCACAGTCTCGGCGAGTATGCGAGCAAGGCCGCCCCTGATCTATTGACGCTGCGAAACAAAGGCGACCACCCCACGAGCATCGCCGACTTGTGCGGAAAGCGGCTCGTGGTTATATCGGAAGTCGATGATTCAGTGCGATGGAATGAGTCGAGAATGAAGGAACTGACGGGGGAGACTCGCATCAAGGCGCGGGTGATGAGAGGCGACTTCTTTGAGTTTCCGGCAACGCACAAACTGATCGTCTTCGGGAACTCCCGGCCAGTGATTCGCGGGACTGATCTCGGGACGTGGCGGCGTATGCGGCTGATCCCGTTCGACGTGGTGATCCCCGAGGCCGAAGTCGATCCCCGCCTACCCGACAAACTCCGGGCTGAGTCGGCTGGCGTGTTGCGGTGGATCGTGGATGGTTCTGTGAGGTGGCACGCCGACGGCCTGAAAGCACCATCCGAGGTCCGGCAGGCGACGGCCCAATACCGCGTCGAGTCCGACACCATTGGGGCGTTCATCGAGGAGTGTTGCATCGAGGGCGTCGGCCAGTCCTGCGGAGCGGGGGAACTGTTCAAGGCTTACGTCTCGTGGTGCGAGTCCGGCGGGGAGAGGCCGGTTACGCAAAACAGATTCGGCCGCACACTGGAGGCGCGAGGATTCGGGAAGGTGAAAGACCCGCAATCGAGGCGGATCGAGCGCGTCGGAATCGGATTGGCGGGCGTCGAATGACCCGCTTCCGAAACAATCCGAAACAATCGAAGGCCATTTCCCGTATGACCCGCGAAGAGAGGTTCACTAGGCGGTTATATGGGAAGTGGGGTGCGAATTGTTTCGCAATTGTTTCGATTGGCGATTCTGGCTCGTTATCGAGGGTGCGAGTGAAACGGTTGGGAGTGAAGATAGGCCGACCCCCGCAATGGAGCGAACGAAATGCAACAGAATGAGATAGCACCTCCCCACTGGCGAGCCGTCCGGCTGTCGGACCTGCCGCGACCCCGACCCCGAGAGGATTCCATGCGGTTCGACCCCCGACACCGGACGATTGACCTCTATCCTCCGGGTTCGCAGTGGACCAGCGCCGCGCCCTATTGGATCGACCTCAACCGGATCGACACGCCGACAAAACTGCTCGGCTGGATTCACCACCTGGCGGGCAAAGTGTGGTTCGATCGGACCTTCTGCCGCGACTTCATTGCACTGTGGAGCGAAGTAACAGGCCATGCAATCCCGATCGGACTCTGATCTATCTGCGGCTCGGGCCGGGGCGGGGCGGGTTCACCCTGTCCGGTTCCGGGCCGCAGAAACTCAACGCCGGCGACTTGCCGGAGAAACGGATCTGAAAAATGACGCTGGCACTCTCTGAAAATGAAATCTCGGCACTTCGCCAGTCTGGCGCGCTCGCAACGGCACGGCAGGAAATCGAGGTCGAACGAATCGCGCGGCGACGGGGCCGACTCGACGAGGCGGACAAACTCGACGCTGCGGCGAACCGCGCCGCGCTGCTCCACGACGATCAAATCAGCAACGCCGAGACCGCGCGGGATCATGCGCGGGCCGAACTGCAATCGACCGAGCGCGCCCTTGCGTCTGCTCATGCGGCGAAACACGACGGCGTCACGATCCCATCCGACAAGGCCGCACGTCTTCGCGGCGAGAATCGCATCGAACCGTGTCCGGCCATCGACGCTTTTCAAGAGCGCTTGCGGCGTCTCGTAGACGAGCACCGCCGCGCGGTGGCATCGTGGACGCCCTGGCAACCCGCGAACGAATCGGAGCGACAACGGGCGCTGTCCGAAATGCGCGAGCGCGACGCGCGCGGCCGTCGCATCGGCCTGGCGCATGAGTCGGCCGACAAACTCCGCGAGGCCGCGCTGAGCGACGGCGAACTCGACGCCGTTTTGCAACGCATCACGGACGGCATCGACGCGCCCGAGGAATCGCATGGCACGCCGCTGATCGGGGCGATCGCGGACGGCGTTGCGCGATTCGTGGAAGAGGTGAAGCGGTGAACGATCGACTCCGAAACTTCCATCGCGCGCTACACGAATCGGGGCATTGCGTCGCGGTGATCTACGGCGGCGGTGGACTCGACTCTGTATCGCTGAACCCCGACCGCACACACTGTCGCGTCAAGTCGATGAGCGCCGAGTCGATTGGCGTCGTCGCGGTTGCGGGCATGATCGCCTGTCGCCTCTATGGCGATCTGCTCGGCCGCGATGCCGCGATGTCGTCTGCCGACGTGGCGATGCTTGCGCAGTCGGGCGTCGATCGGGCGACGGCGACGTTGTGCGCAACGCAACTGCTCAGGCGGCGGCGCGCCAGTGTGCTGGCGGTTGCCGATGCGCTCGTGGTTCACGGCCGACTCGACGGGTCCGAGGCGTCTCGTCTCGCCACTGCGGCCGACATACCGCGTTGTCTGCCGGTGCCGGACCCGGCGCGTTCGCACTCATCGAACGGGCGCGCCTCATCGTCGGCGATGACGGCGCTGGACGTGATCGACGCGCATCGTTTGGCGGCGGGGCCGCGCGTGTTCACGGTTGGGGGCGGACCCCACTGTAGGGGGGGAAGAATCGCTGGGGCCGCGCCACCCGCGACCGAACTGCTACGCCCGAACTTTTTGGCAGACTCGCATCATGGCGAAGTGGCGCATCCGCTTGCAATTGGGGGCAGGGTGGGGGCGACCATTCGCTACGTCGCAGCGCCGGAGTACCGACACGCTATCCGTGCGCGAAAACTTCCCGGTTCGCCGATTCAGATTTTGACGGGGGCTTGACCGATGCCCGGACCACCCAAAACCCCGACGCCGATCCTGAGACTTCGCGGATCGCACCGCGCCAAGCGCCGGCCCGACGTGAATCTGCCGCCGTCCACCCCTGCGCGCCCCGATTGGCTCGATGCCGCCGAGGCGCGCGAGTGGGATCGCGTCGTGCCTCAACTCGAATCGCTCGGGCTGTTGCAGACGGTTGACGAGTGGGCGTTAGCACAGTTGGTTTGCCTTCGCGTGGAGCGGCGCGCGATTATCGAGCAACTTCGGCGCGAGGGAATGATCGTCGAGCGGCGCGTCGTCTCAACCGGCGTGGTCAAGCGCATGCCGCATCCGCTGGTCCGCATTCTGCGGCGCGTCGATGACGCACTACTCGGCATGGAGCGCGGCTTCGGATGCACACCGCGATCGCGGGCGGCACTCACAGGGAGCGCGAGTCGTGAATGAGACGTACCGCCTGACGCTGGAACCCTTCGGCCAGACTCGCGCGCCGGCCGTCGTGCGCGTCCGCCAATTGCTCAAAGCGGCGCGGCGTCTCGGCCTGCGCTGTGTGTTCATCGACGGCGGCGAGCGGGTGAAGGCCGACGGCGAACCGGCGGCATCCGCTGGCGTCGATTCTGGCGCGCCGGATGCTGCGAATATTGGGGTCTGCGGCGCTCGGCGCATCGAGGCCGCGCCGCGAGGCGTCCGGGGCGTCGAGTCGGCAGATACACCACCTGACGAGCCTTCCGGCGCGAAATCGACCCCGCTGGATTGCGCCGGTTGCGTTCCAAGCATCGAGGCCGACCCGTAGCACCCGGACAATCTCGACGCGGCACGGGTCAACGTAGACGGCCGGGCCGGTTGACGGGAGCGGAAACCGGGGCGGCGGGAAAGTGAAGTGGGAGCGGTTGCCACAAAGCAAAGCGGGGCGTAGGATTGTCCATGACGATCATCGGCGAACTCAAAGCGGGCATCCGGGCGAGCGGCAAGAGCCTGTCCGCAATCGCGGCCGAGAGTGGCATCGCGCTGAGCGGGCTGTCTCGACTGATGAGCGGCGAGCGGCCAAGCGTCCGGGTGGACACGGCTGAAGCGCTGGCGCGGGCAATCGGAATGGAAATCATCATCCGGCCGACGGGCCGGGGAAAGCGGGCACGGCATGGCAAGGGCAAAGCGTAAGGCATCGAGGCGCGGCAACGGGAGCGGGAGCATCTATCGCCGCAACGGGCGCGGGCCGTGGATCGGCGCATGGACAACGCACTCGGGCAAGCAACGCGCGAAGTCAACGCGCACGGGCGACCGGGCGGCGGCGTTGCGAATCTTGGCGAAGTGGACGGCCGATGAGGCGCTTCGCATCGCGGGCGTGATCGACCCCCGGCAGGACGACTACGCCGCGCATCATCGAAAGCCGCTGGCCGTTCACCTTGAATCGTTCCGCACTGACCTTGCGGCGCGCGGCAACTCGGCGCAGCATATCCGAGAGACGTTCACGCTCGCCGAGTCGATCCTGACCGCGACGGCCGCGAAGCGGATCGGCGAGATTGACGCGGACCGGGTTCGCGCCAAGGTGAATGACTGGCGGACCATCGAGGGCAAGAGTCTCGCCCGGTGCAATCACGCGCTTCGCGCGTGCAAGGCGTTCACCCGCTGGGCGTATCGCACTCGACGCGCTCCCGTCGATGCGCTTGCGGGACTGAGCCTCTACAACGCGGCGACGGATCGGCGGCGAGTGAGGCGGGCGCTTTCGGCCGATGAACTGCGGCGGCTCATCGTCGCGGCCGAGACGGGGCCGGACATGCGGGGCATGAGCGGCGCGACGCGGGCGGCGCTGTATCGCATCGCGGCCGGGACCGGCTACCGCGCCGGGGAACTGGCGAGCCTGACGCCGGAGAGTTTCAATCTCGACGACGACCCCCCGACCATCGCGGTTGAGGCGGGATCATCCAAGCGGCGACGGCGCGACGTGCAACCGATCCGGGCCGACCTTGCCGACTGGCTGGCGAAGTGGCTCGCCGACAAGCCGAAGCGCGCCCGATTGTTCACCTGCGGCATGAGCCGCACGGGTGAGGCGCTACGCCGCGACCTGCGGCGGGCGCGGGTGGCGTGGCGTCGAGAGTCGGCCAACTGGCGCGAACGCCGGGAGAGGCGAGCGTCGGCGTTCCTGCGGCCGGTAGACGACGCCGGGCGATGCGTTGACTTCCATTCGCTGCGGCACGGGTACATCACGGCGCTGGTGAAGGGCGGCGCATCGGCCAAGCAAGCGCAGCAACTCGCGCGGCACTCGACGCCGGTACTCACGCTGAACTGCTACACCGCGCTGGGCATCACTGATACCGTCGGCGCACTCGACGCGCTCCCGTCTCTCGACGGCGGTTCGGAGCGTGAAGCGGCGGCGATGAAAGCAACCGGGACCGATGGGCCGAATCGGACCTACAGTAACGGCGACAGTAGCGGGATTGCAAAACATGGCGAATCGTTGCAAACGATTGCCGCGAATCGAGGCGAGCGGGCGAAAGACGAATCGCACAAAAACCCCTTGAAAATAGGGGGCGAACGCACTATAGTGCAAAACAATGCAACGCATTGCCGGAGTGGCGGAATGGCAGACGCGGCGGATTCAAAATCCGTTGCCCGATAAGGGCGTGTGGGTTCAAGTCCCTCCTCCGGCATTTGGCGGGAAAGGCATCGAGGGTTCGAGGCATCAAGGAATCACGGCATCGAATGGCGATGCCACGCCGGGGCAGAGCGAGGCTTCCGAGCGCCGCCCCGGATTCCGCCGCCATCGACCGCCCGACCACTCCTCGAACCTTCACCCCTTCACGAGTTCCACCATGATCTTCGCCGCGGCGGTGCGACCCATAGTCACGGCCGGGAGTTTGCCGGACTGAATCGTCACCGCTTCGGCTGCCTGGTCGTGCGCGAGGACTCGCGCCCGCGTGCCGGGCCGCAGGTGGTGCCGATCGACGAATCGCAGGAACTTTTCATCCTGATCGATCACTCTCGCGATGCGGACCGCGACGCCCTCCTCCACTTCGGTCAGGGGAGTGAGCGCGGCCTGTCGAACTTCGCCGGCCGAGGTGGGGATGGGGTCGCCGTGCGGATCGACGCTGGGAAAGCCGAGGAACTCATCGATGCGGTCGAGGAGTTTGTCGGAGATGGCGTGTTCGAGACTCTCGGCCTCATCATGGACCTCCGACCAGTCCAGTCCGAGGGCATCGACGAGAAAGCATTCAATGAGGCGGTGGCGGCGGAGGATGCGCAGGGCGAGCGTGCGGCCGCGCGCCGTCAGTTTCACACCGCCGTAAGGCTCATAGGCGACGAACTTGGAGTCGGCCAGGCTCTTGGCCATCGAGGTCGCGGTGCCGGGAGTGACGCCCATTACTCCGGCGAGGCTCTTCATCGAGACGATCTCCGCCCCCGGCTCGGCCTGCTCCTCGAGGTAGATGCGCTTGAGGTAGTTCTCGACGGTGCTGCTGGGCATGGGAGGCTCCGCGGCGGGCGGGGGCAGGTGGACCGCTCGGGGTCGGTCCGTCAAAGTATACCTCGATATCGGCCTGTTGACCGGTCTTTGATATTGGGATATACTATTTTTGACTCATCAAAATACCCGCTCACGCCGATGATCGGCCGATGAGTGAAGGAGGAACCCCATGATCCGATTCACCCTGGTCTTGTTGACCTTCCTGG